>Ga0137359_10003908_pt1 | contig 12149 bp, 13 predicted proteins | sample Mad1_40_16metaG_FD_108281 | JGI IMG/M metagenome (GOLD analysis project Ga0137359, IMG submission 108281) | Vadose zone soil microbial communities from Angelo Coast Range Reserve, California, USA - Mad1_40_16 metaG | ecosystem: Environmental > Terrestrial > Soil > Vadose zone | place: USA... | reverse complement strand
TCATCAGTATTCGGGGTTCAAGCCACGAGGACATGCGACTGGCAGTCGCCCCACCTGCCGGACACATTCTCATTTCATGCGAGTGCTTCAATTCGAGGAGCCTCCGGTTGCGGTTCGCCCGAGTGCCGCATCAAAAAGCTTGATTTCTTGTCGCGTTATGCCGCCTTGTATGCGTCCGCGCTTACCTTTCCTCTTTCTATGGTGGCACCGGAACGCGCCGAGGACATCGCTGAAATGCGCAGACTCCTGGAGGGAGATCTCCCGGCCCTACTCTACCTACGACCGCTGATCACAGGCGGAATTGTTTTCCCGGTCATGATGAGAACCCAGCACTGCGTGCATCACGCGAAGTGGATGAGAAAGATGTCCTCGCTAGTTCACGACTTTTCTCAGGCCGCAGCCAAAGCCCTACGCTCCGAATTTCGCATCATGTACCAAATCCCCGAGAAATCACCCAGTGGTCGTCCGACGCTTTATTTTGAAGGTCCCGACAACTATATCGAGCATGGAGAGTTAGTTGCACTTTACAACCACAAGCCCAACTGGCTCCCGAAAACCGCGCGATTCGACAAGAATGGTCGCGTCGAAGTGCGCGGTCTGCACAAGCAACACATGGTTTCGCAAATATTTGAGGATTTCGCCGACAACATGACGTTCTATCTTGCCTACGGCGCCCAGAGGAATGCCCGATTTCTGTCTGACATGTATGGGGAAACAGAATTTCTGGAATGGCTGACGGATGACGAACAGATGTCGGCTACGAGCATGGCACTTCGCGAATTACATCATTGCGTCCCCATCCTAAATGACCTGCCGATCGCGACAATTCTACGAATCCGAAACGAACAGCGAGAATCGTTCGAGAACTATCGCGGCACAGTTACGACCATTTCCTCAGAGATTCTTGGAAGCAACCGGCGCGTCACAAAGAAACAAGCGCGCGAAATGTTTCGCATCGCGATTGAGCCGGAACTCCATAAGATGAACAAAGAAATGCTGGCCTACCGGGAGGCGCAACACAACCGGGTTGTTAGTGGAGTCGCGATGCTAGCGGCGGGTGTGGTCCTCGGGGCATACGCCGGTGTCCCCGCGATTGCTTCGGTTCCTTTGGTCGCGGCCGCTGCGGGTGCGGCGATGCGCACGCTTGGGAAGGCCGCCGAAGCTGCCTGCGAGCACGGTCCAGAAATAAAGAAAAACGACCTCTATTTCCTGTTGAAGCTCACGGAAGAGGGCAAGGGCTGAGGCGCGTGGCTAACAGGCCAACGAGTAGGGCGATTTTGGGTGCCGCATCCCTTTGGCATTTTGTTTTTCAAAGGGTGCGGGTTTAGAGTCAACTTCTCGCTTACGATCTGACCAAATTCTGGCCGATGGCCGGTCCTCGCGATCTGTAATTCTCATGTCTCCCGCGTTCCACCCCAGATGATAAGATATGTCTAGCGTGGCGATGACTTATGAACCCTGCTGACAACTCCAAGAACTTCGGTACTCGCATCATTCGAGACAACGCAGTATGCGGCGGCGAGCCCGTTTTTAAGGATACTCGCGTAACACTCCGTACCGTGCTGGCTTCCCTGGCTGCCGGTGACTCTACGGAAGATATCCTTTCTGATTTCCCCAGCCTCAAGCCTGAAGACATTCGAGCCGCGATTGCCTTTGCCGCCGCGTCTGCGGAAGAAGACCTGCCCGTCCCTCCCGTTCCGCAAGTTCGATGAAAATTAAGCTGGACGAAAATCTTCCGCACCAACTGGCGTCAGCACTCGCAAAGATCGGTCATGACGTCCATACGCTTCATCACGAGAGTCTCGTCGGCCGTCCGGATGCGGAAATCTGGGCGGCTGCGCAGCAAGAATCGCGCTTTCTAATTACTCAGGATCTGGATTTCTCGGACACCCGTAAGTTCTCGCCCGGTTCGCACGGTGGCTTACTTCTACTTCGCTTGCACAATCCAAGCAGGGCGGAACTCGTCGCTCGTGTTCTTGAAGTATTCCGTCAAGAGAGTGTTGACGATTGGCTGGGCTGCTTCGTGGTCATCACAGAACGCAAGATTCGAGTTCTCAAACCTCGCGAGTGAAAACGGAATGGCCGGGTCCCGACGCCCTTCACGGTTTTCGGTGAACTAGGTTCTCACCTTGACCAGGACGCGGGGCAGACGGAGCGATTCCGGTTCGTTGCGCCTGCAATTTCGATTGACAATACGTAACGATATGGTACAATGGGTTGTGACTGGCCGAATCCAGACCGCTCGGCACCCTTCTCCAACTTTCCCCACCGGACTACATGCAACTCATTGCAGACAAAGCCGCTTTAAGTCCTTTAGCTTCCACACTTACAGGCAATTCCGTGCTTCGCTGAGCTTGCCGAGGCGCCTGAGAAGAAGACCCGCGCGCCTTTTTTGTTGCTGTAATCTTTCGTCCCTAACTCCTTTGTTTACCACACTTATAAGCGAGTTCCGCGTTTTAGCCGAAATTGACCGAAATCGCCGCCCCGTAACCTCTTTATTTGCCACACATCCGAAAAACGCGTCTGTAAGTCCTTTACTTGCCACACATTTTCAAAAACATGGGGGGTTGCGTCATCCACATGAAAGCTCGGTCTGCCTAATCCCCAAAATAGTCCGAAAAAGGTGGCCACGCGGGCAGTCAACACGGCTGTACGGAAACGGGTCGCGGGTACCATTCGTGGCAGCGAACCGGCTGGCGATGATGGGGGGTGCGCCGATTGATCCTACTTGCGGTTACGTTTCTCGTTTTGCTGGGCTGCCTGGAGGTGGCTCTGGGACACTCGGTCTACGCGGCCGGGGTTCGGGGTTTGTACTTACAAAACCCCGAGATGAAGACCGGGGTTCGGGGTTTGTACTTACAAAACCCCGAGATGAAGACCGGGGTTCGGGGTTTGTACTTACAAAACCCCGATATGAAAGAGACCGATCTGCAGCAGTTTTATCAGGAGATTAATCGCCAGTCGTTTGACGGCAAATTGCCGGATGTTCCGGTTCGCTGGGGCAATCTGACCGAGGACGACGCGTACGGGATCACGCACTTCAAGAGTGGAGTGCCCTATGCGATGGTGCTGGACCGGCAGTCGGTGAAGAGCAAGAGCTTTGCGCTGGATGTGATTCGTCACGAGAGCTGCCACATTGCGACCAACAGCGAGGCGAAGCAGCGGAAAGAAAATCCGCACGGGGCCACTTTCGCAGCGTGCATGGCCCGGATCCAGGATAGCGAACAAGGCGACTGAAGTTCGCGGGCAGAACTTCGCGGGCAGAACAACGAACAGCAGATACCTCACCCCCTCCCCTCAGAACCGCGCTCAGGATTACAAATTGGAAAGCAGGACGAACAGAGAATGGTGTATCCAGTGATTCAGGTATATTGCCGGATGGCAAATTGAATGTACGCTGATGTTAGACGAAAGGTTCCGGAAGCGGTTTCTGGGTGAATTTCGCAACGAGGGGAGGATTTTCGATGAGAACGAGAAAACAATGTTGGTTGATATTGGGGATGGCGGCGGGTCTTCTGGCAATGGGAGGGTGCAGCAAGTCGGATACTGAAAAGTTGGAAAAAGACGCGAAGGCTACCGGGAAGGACTTGCAAAAGACGGCTTCGGATGCGGCGGACGCGACAAAGAACGCTGCGAACGAAGCGGCGGAGAAAGCCAAGAAGGCTGCCGATGACGCGAAGAAGGCGGCGGAAAAGGCTAAGACTGCGGTGAAGGACGCAACGAAGTAGAAGAACGAGGAGCATTCGGCGGATGAGGTGAGGTGTGGGCTTAGCTGTGAAGATTGTTTTGATGTGGCTACTAGGAATTGGCGCGAGTGTGTCCGGTCCACAAGCGGGCGCTGGCAGCGGATATTTGGGATTTGACCGGAATGACTACCCTGGGGATGCGGGGATGACGGAGTTGCGGAAGGAGTTTACGTTTGCGGGATACTGGCTGACGGCTGCGCCGGGCGGAAAGACAGAATCGTGGGCGGGTAAGCGGCGGGTGATGGAGAAGCAGGGCTGGGGATTTTTGCTGCTGGTGCGTGGACGGGCGGTGGATTCGGTGCGGACGGCAGCGAGCGCGAAGGTGAAGGGTGCAGCAGACGCGCGTACGGCCGTGCGGCGCGCGTTGGCGGAAGGATTTGGACGAGGCGCGATCATTTTTCTGGATGTGGAGGATGGCGGACGGTTGCCGGCTGTGTATCACGCGTACTTGCGGGCGTGGGCGGATGAATTGGTGAAGCTGCGCTATCGGCCGGGAGTGTACTGTTCCGGGATTGCGGTGGAAGAAGGCGCGGGAGTTTCGATGGTGACGGCGGAAGATATCCGGGCGAATGAGGCGCCGCGGGAATTTGCGTATTGGGTGTTCAATGATGCGTGCCCGCCGTCACCGGGATGTGTTTCGGTGGCGAATCCGCCGATGCCGTCGGCCAGCGGAGTGAAAGATGCGGCGGTGTGGCAGTTTGTGCGATCGCCGCGGGAGAAAGAGACGGCGGGGAAGTGCAGCGGCTATGCGAAGGATGAAAATTGCTACGCAGCAGCGGACGCGGCGCGGAAGTGGCATCTGGATATGAATGTGGCGGGGACGGCGAATCCATCGTATGGCCGATAGCTTGAACAACTGACTGGGAGGTTGAGATGCCATTGGTGAGGATTGATCTTCGCGAGGGAACGACGCCGGAATATCGCAAGGCGATTGCGGACGGAGTGCATCAGGCAATGGTGGAGGCGATCGCGATTCCAGCGGCGGACCGGTTTCAAGTGGTGACCGAACATAAACCGGGCAATTTGATTTATGACGGGAAATATCTGGACGTCAAGCGGTCGGACAATGTGGTTTTTGTGCAGATTACGTTGAGTACCGGGAGAAAGCCGGGGCAGAAGCGGGCGCTGTTTAAGAGAATGGCGGAAGTTCTGGAAAAGTCGCCGGGACTGCGGACGGAAGATTTGGTGATCAATTTGGTGGAAGTGAGTTGGGAGAATTGGTCGTTTGGGAATGGGGAAGCGCAGTATCAGAAAGATTAGTCAGAAAAGCGAGAAGGCGGCAGTTGCGCCGCCCTTTTTGCACAGCCAAGAATGGCTGCCACGAAAAACGAGTTAGATCTGGCCCATGCCGCCATCGACGTTGATTTCGGCGCCGGTGATGTAGGAGGCGTCGGCGGACGCAAGGAAGGCGACCACGCCGGCAACTTCTTCGGGTTTGCCGAAGCGCTTCATGGGAACGCTGGCCAGGACGTTTTTGGCAAATTCATCGATGGCTTCCTTGGGGAGGCCAGTGCGGCCAAAGATCGGAGTTTCGATGGGGCCGGGTGCGACGGTGTTCACGCGAATATTCCGTGGGAGCAACGAAGCCGCGATGGAGCGCGCGAAAGAACGGACCGCGCCTTTAGTGGCGGCGTAGACCGCGCCGTGGTCCATACCCTTAGCGTCGACCACGCTGCTATTGAAAATGATGGAGCCGCCATCGCGAAGATGCGGAAGAGCCTTTTGTACGGTGAAGAACAGGCCCTTGGAGTTGATGTCAAACATTTCGTCGTAGAGCGCTTCGGTGGATTGCTCGAGCGGAGCAAACTTGGCGACGCCGGCGTTGGCGAAGAGAATGTCGATCTTGCCGAATTTTTGCGCGACGGTTGCATAAAAGCGATCGAGATCGGCGAGATTCGAAACATCCGCCTTCACGGCCAGAACGCCGTTGCCGATGATCTTGACAGCTTCGTCGAGAGTCTGCTGGCTACGGCCGGAGATGGCGACTTTGGCGCCCTCGTCAGCAAAGCGTTTGGCGGTGGCCAGACCGATGCCGCTGTTGCCGCCGGTGATTACGGCGACCTTACCTGCGAAACGATTCATAAATGCCTCCCTAGGTGTTGCGCCGTTATTGTTCATTGCAAGCGAGGCCGTGAGGCCGTCCGCCGGTCAACTTGGATACTTAGATGAACATCTAAGCATTCGGTTGCAAGAAATTGTCGAAAGGCGGGCTGGAGACGCCAGGCGACTGGAAAATCACAGGTTAGCGGGCTTTCCGGGAAGTAAAGAGAATTTGGGCTAGACTAGGCGGGCGATGAATACCAAGAAAATTGAACGAATATCGAAAGCGCTCGCCGACCAGACCCGTTTGCGGATTTTTGAGGCAATAGCGGCAAAAAAGAATATGACCTGTGGGGAACTGGTGACGTTGCGGGGAGTGACGCCGGCAACAATTTCCCATCACCTGAAGATTTTGATGGATGCGGAATTGATCGAATGCGAGAAGAAAGGGCAGTTTGTGCACAGCCGGACGATGCCAGAGACGATTGTGGAGTACACCGCGGCGCTGTCGAAGATTGCGAAACCCAGTCGCAAAGCCAAAAAAAGAAAAAATCGGACTTGATTCACTGCGCCTAGCCAAGATGGGGCGCAGCATGCTGCGCCCCTACAAGTGCGAGGTGTACCAGGCGAGGATGCGATTGAGGCGGTCGAGGAGATGTTTTTCTTCGTGGATGCCGTGCGGTTCGCGAGGGTAGACGACCAGTTCAGTTTCGACGCCATAGCGTTTCAGTCCGCGGTAGAGTTCCTGGCTCTGGCCGAGCGGATCGACGGTGTCGGCGTCGCCTTGCAGAATTAATGTTGGAGTTTTGGCGTCTTTAAGAAAGACGAAGGGCGAGTGGTTCAGGAAGCCAGTGGGTTTTTCGTACGGGACACTCCAAAACCATTCGTCGTAGGACGGATGCTGTTCGGTGCCGTATTCGGAAATGAGATTGGCCATGCCCGCGCCAGAGACCGCAGCTTTGAAGCGGGTGGTTTGAGTGATGGCCCATTCGCTCATGTAGCCACCATAGGACCAGCCGCCGATGCCGAGGCGATTGGGGTCGGCAATCCCTTTGGCGATGAGGTCGTCGACGCCGGCCATGACGTCTTGATAATCTGCTCCGCCCCAATCGGCGCGATTGCTCTCGATAAATTTTTCGCCGTAGCCGACCGAGCCGCGAATATTCGGATAGAAAATAGCGTAGCCGCGTGCGACGAGAAGTTGTCCCCAATCGTCGATGGAAGATTCCCACGCGCCGGTGGGTCCGCCGTGGATCAAAGCGATCAACGGTAACTTTGTTTTGCCATCGTAGTTAGAAGGCTTGAGTAGAGCGGCTTCGATTTCGAGGCCGCCTACGGATTTGTATTTGTAGACCTCGGGTCTGGTAGCCGCAAATTCATCGAAGGATTTGTTGAACGAAGGAAATTTTCTCGGCTGCTGACCGGCCGAGGCGTAGTAAAGCTCCTGGGGTTCGGTGGAGCTTTCGCCAACGAATGCGATTGCGCCGGACGGACTGGCCGCAAAGGACGATGGCATCGAGCCGGGAGTCGCAATGTCCTCGCGAGCGCCGCCTTGGGTGAAGCGAATGAGTTTGCGAGTAAAGCCGTCGGCGGCGAGCAGAACGATGTTGCCGTCGTTGGTCCAGCGATAACCGAAGACTGGACGGTCGAGACTGGCGGCGGTGAGATTTTTTGCGGCGGGCATTCCGGCAGGAAGCAGCCAAAGGTCGTGCGGGGATGGACCGTCTTCGCGGGAGCCGACGAAGCTGATTTCGCGGCCGGAAGGAGAGACATCCAGACCGGCGAAAGGCCCATGCGGAGCGAAGAGCTGTTTCATGGCGGATTTGGAGTCCGATGACGCCGTTTGGATGGCGAAGATACGTTCGGTGTCACGATCGGATTCGGGATGGTCGGTGGCGATGACGGCGAGCCCGCGGCCGTCGGGGAACCAGGCGAGATCCGCTACGTTGAAGTTTTCCGGAGTGAGCGCGCGTTCGGAATGATCGGCGAGATTCAGAATCCATAGACGAGAGTGTTTGTCGTCGCGGTCGACGGCTTTGGCGTCGTCCTTGTCCTTTTCTTTTTTTTCTTCTGCGTCGGTTTTGGCATTGGGTGCGAGGAAGGCGATCTGTTTGCCCTCATGGGACCAGGCGAAGTGGCTGATGCTGCGCTTGCCTTTGGTGAGAGGAGTGGCATCGCCGCCGCTCATTGATAAGAGATAGATCTGCTGGTCGGCATCGCGGTCGGAGAGAAAGGCGAGAGATTTGCCGTCGGGCGACCACTTCGGCGAGGATTCTGATTTGGCGGAGTAAGTGAGTTGGCGGAAGGAGCCGGTGGCGGTTTCGAAAAGCCAGATGTGCCGCGAGCGCTGGTCACCTTTTGGAGGTTCGGAGACCACCAACGCGACGCGGGCGCCGTCAGGAGAGAATTCAAGATCGGAAAGATGGCGGCGGCTGAGGAGTGCTTCAGGGGTGAGCGGCTTGCCGGAGGCGGGAGTGACGGAATTCTGGGCGAAAGACGGCGAGGCCGCGGCGAGGATTGTGAGCATTACCGCCGATAGTGTGGATCTAGGTGTGGATCTAGGCATGGGACACCTCCGAGAGTCAGAACAGAGGAATGTACCCGGCCATGCGGAGAGCGTCAATGCGTGAGGGGTAGAAAAACAAACGCCGGAGAAGCCAATGGAGGCGTCTCCGGCGAAGATTACTGATGTTGTTATGAACGAACCGCCCGGAATTTATCAGTGACGGTCGTCGTGGTCGTGATGATCGTCGCGGTCATGACCGTGTCCATGTCCGCGATCATCGTGATCCTTATAGCGGCCGTGGTCGCGGTCGTGATCTTTATCCCACCGGTGATCATGCTCTACGCGGCCGTGACCTCCGTCCCAATAACCGCCATAGAAGCGTTCGCCGTCATGGCGCGGTCCGACCCAGCGTGCGCCCTCGTAAGGGGGCCGGGACCAATAGCCTTCGTGCCAGCGATAACGGCCACTGGCGGGATACCAGTAACCGCCAATCCAGACGAAGTCCGGAGCGGGCTGCTCGGGAACCACCGCGACCACCCGTGGCGCGGGTGGCGCAAAAATTCTGATGCCAACCGAGACTTGAGCGCTGGCGGCGTAAGAGCCGGCGAGCAAGAGTGCGAAGAGCAGGCCGCCTCTGAGTAAAGTTTTCATGGTGTATTCTCTCCTCGAAGTATTAAACCCAAAAAGGAAGTTTTTGTTGCGGACCGCGTCCGGTTGGCCGGGAGCCTGGAGCGCGAGTCGTTGATTGCAAGCTATAGCATCGAGAATAGCGAGGTGCGGGGATTCCGGCAATCTGGCAGCGGCTTGAGGTGCTTAAAGCGGTATCCGAAGCGTTAGCTCATGTTACTTTTAAGAGAAGTTTGGTTTGGGCTTTCTAGGAGCTACCAGCCGCGTGGGAAACTTGCTAGCGAGAGTCAAAGTCCGTTGGTGGCTGTTCATTGCGAGGCGCAAACGCAAACACCAGCAGTTCGCAGGGGCTCTTGAAGTCCTCCAGAAAATGATTGCGTTACAGCCTCGTCGAGCCCTCGCTTTTGTTGAGGCAGGATATTGTCTGGCAAAACTCAATAGACATGAAGAGGCACTGCATTCTTACGAGAGAGCACTTCAGGTTGCATCAAATTACGGTGAAGCTCACGCTTACATAGGTCAGGCGTATTATGACCTGGGACGAAAAAGGGAAGCTCTTGAGTCCTTAAATCGCGCAATCCGAATGACGCCCAGCCTCAAGGACGACCCATACTGGCTTCACATGTGGGGGCTAATGAATGGAAACGCTGAACAGTGGGAACAATCGCTTGAGGCTTTCACGAAACTAACAGAATCCAACCGCAGAAACGGAAATGCATGGGAGGGCCTAGGTTGGAGCCTTGCTCATCTCAATCGTGACTCTGAGGCCCTAGCGCCCCTTCAGCGTGCGATTCAACTGGACCCACAGAGTGCATCTCCGCACTATGAGCTAGGGAACTCCTATTTCAAATTGGATCGGTTCAAGGAAGCCGTCGAACAATTCCAAGAATATATTAGGCTCAAACCGAACGATCCGGCCGGGCACTACGCCCTTGGGATGACTCACTGTGAGCTTGAGGAGTGGGGTCTGGCACTGGAGCCCATTTCGAAAGCTCTATCGCTCGGACCTGAGTTTGCAGACATCTACTTCACTCTGGGATCAATTCATGCCCAACTTAGCCAAAAGGAAGATGCAGCACGGGCTTACCGTAACGCTGTTCGCCTGGACCCAGGGAACTCCGAAGCTTACCTTTATCTCGGCTGGGCATTACACGAGCCCGGAACACTCGAAGAGGCTGCTGTCGCTTACCTGAAATCTCTTGAATTAAAGCCAGGTCAGCTTGAAGCCGTGGCCAATCTCGGTGATGCATATCTCCAAATGGGACAAAGCGAAATGGCAAAAAACGCTTTGGCCGACGCAGGGAAAATCAATTCAGGTGATTCAAGGCTGCATCACGGCCTTGGGGAACTCTATCTCAAACTTGGAATGCGGGAAGAGGCAATTCGAGAACACGAGACCTTGAGGCAACTTGACTCTTCACTGGCAGACGATCTTGCCAAGCTATTGGATGCCCCGCCCAACTCCTGACAGACGCGGTCACCGAAAAGTGAGCGGCAATTGCGCGGGGAGGCGCTTTGCGCGGTATTGCGCGGCTCGGCTACAATCTGAGATTCATTTTGCGCGGAAAAGGCCGACCGTTGGACATGCACGAACTGCGATTGCACAACACATTGAGTGGGAAGACCGAAGCATTCGTGCCGATGCGCGCGGGCGAAGTGAAGATGTATACCTGCGGGCCGACGACATACGACTACGCGCACATCGGGAATTTCCGGACATTTGTGTTTCAGGACATTCTGCGGCGGTATCTGAAGCAGCGTGGGCTGAAGCTGACCCATGCGATGAATCTGACCGATGTGGATGACCGGATTATTGCCAATGCGGCGAAAGCCGGAGTTGGAATCCGCGAATATACGGAAAAATACGCGCAGGCATTTTTTGCGGATTGCAAAGCGGTGAGCGTAGAGGCGCCGGAATTCTGGATTCGCGCGACGGATCATATTCCGGACATGGTGCAGTTAATCGAACGACTGCAGAAGAAATCGTTCACGTACGACGGAGAAGGGTCGATTTATTACCGGATCGCGAAGTTTCCGGAGTACGGGAAGCTTTCCAAGATTGATTTGACCGGAATTCAGGCGGGCGCGCGAGTGGACAACGACCGCTATGAAAAAGAGAGCGCGCGGGACTTCGCATTGTGGAAAGCGCCGAAGCCGGGTGAACATTTTTGGGAGACGGAGATTGGTCCGGGGCGGCCGGGGTGGCACATTGAGTGCTCGGCGATGGCCATGAAATATCTGGGCGAGACGCTGGATATTCACACCGGCGGAATCGATCTGGCATTTCCGCACCACGAAAATGAGATTGCGCAGAGTGAAGGCGCGACCGGAAAGCCGTTTGCGCGGTACTGGCTGCATGCGGAGCATTTGTTGGTGGAAGGCGAAAAGATGTCCAAGTCGCTGGGGAATTTTTTTACCATGCGCGACTTGTATGGCAGGGGCTACAAACCGTCCGCGCTGAGATACGCGCTGGCTAGCGTGCCGTACCGGCGGCAACTGAATTTTACGTTTGACGGATTGAAACAGGCGGCCAGTTCGGTGGAGCGAATCCGAAATTTCGCGGATCGTTTGCGGCAAGGAAAATTTCCGGCGGGTTCACGGTCGAAGATGAAAGAACGGGCGGCGAAGGCACTGGATGATTTCGATGCTGGCCTGGCGGACGATTTGAATACCGCGGTAGCGCTGGCGGCGACGTTTGATTTTGTGCGCGAGGCGAATATCGCGATGGATAGCGGGGGATTCGGTCAGGACGATGTGGCTTCAGCAGAGGAGTTTCTGGACGCGTTCGACCTGATATTTGCGGTGGTGAAAGACAACGACGCGGAAAAACTGAAAGAACTGGGATTCGGTAGTGCGGAAGAAGGAGTAACGGACGGCTGGGTCGAAGCGAAAGTCGCAGAACGGCAGGCGGCACGGCAGCGACGGGACTTCACGAAGAGTGATGAAATCCGCAAAGAACTGGCGGAACGTGGTATAGTTCTTGAAGATAGCAAGGACGGAAGCGTCCGCTGGAAACGCAAATGAAACTACAAAACATCCACCGGCGATCCACTCAAGCACCTCCTTCTGAATTGCGGCCGAACCTCTACGGCGTAGATTAAGTCCTCTCAAAAACAAACAGGAAGCGCGGGGAGAAGTCCGTCTGCGCGCATGCAAGCCTGCGCTCCTCACAAGCCGGCTTAGGCCGGAGTCCACAAGCACACCTGAACGCGAGCGGTCCGGAGACCAGC
>Ga0137359_10003906_pt1 | contig 12150 bp, 12 predicted proteins | sample Mad1_40_16metaG_FD_108281 | JGI IMG/M metagenome (GOLD analysis project Ga0137359, IMG submission 108281) | Vadose zone soil microbial communities from Angelo Coast Range Reserve, California, USA - Mad1_40_16 metaG | ecosystem: Environmental > Terrestrial > Soil > Vadose zone | place: USA... | reverse complement strand
TCAGTTCGAGCTACGGAGGTGTTCATCACAACGACCTATATCCGAGTACCTCTCGTAGCGGTGGGGCACCACCTACCAGTCACGGAACTGCTCCGGCAATCGTAACAACGGTCTCCGTTTCCGGGTCGAGACACCGCGAAGTTCCGCTAAGCGCAGGCCCTGAGACATCCCGTGCGTCCAGAAGCGATCCACGTTGGATTGACCCTGTATCTCGCCCCGCCTCTACGCCAACAGGCCCCTTACTGTCATCCTGGGCAGCTCCGGACCTTTCGAACCCGTCGATGAATAGCCTCGGTCTCTCGGCACCGCCGCAAAATGGCGGAGGCACCAATCTGCGGGCTTTCCCGACAGCACCTGCACCTATAGGGTTGACAACTCGCGACAGTGTTTCTTCATGGGGAACTGAGGATTCGGGGCCAACCCAGGGCGACCTATTTTCGACGCTGCGCCCGCTCGCACCGGCGCCAGCAGACAGTGGGCCCCTAGCCAGCGATCTCCTCCCTTGGCCAGGTCAGCTACTCGGAGTTGTGGGTGCGAATCCTATCCTCTTTACTAGTAATACTCATCTCTCCGTAGGGTCGCTCAACCCAAATCGCAAATCCGCGACCTCAGCTTGCGAACGCATCGATGCAGCCGCTCCTTGTTGGCCTTCCGGATCGAGACGCAGACACCCGCCCGCGCTCCCGTCACTCGCACCACTCACGCTCTCGGACCATCTCAGGATCACAGGTATCGGTCGTCTCCAACCGTGACCAACATTCGGCACCACATTCTTTTACACCTGAGGATCGCGGATTTCCTTACGCTGCAATCCCCCCGCCTCCGTCCATCCCAATTCCCTACGTCCCCACCCGATCATCGACTGGGACCCCTGCTTCCCGACCTCCATCTCATCACTCGCAAGTGATCCCACCATTCCCTTACATACCGGCCCCGCAACCAACTACCGCAGTCTCGCGCATGCCACAATATACACAACAGCCCTTTTCTTATGGCAGTTCTTCCTCATTACCACATCACTCTAGCCATCGCTCGTACCACTAAACATTAATTCTGCTCGGACATCTGCTACGGCTTGGATGGGAGGCGGGTCATCGGTTGATCACGTCTTCATCCGTCATTGGTAAAATTTCTTGGCAAACGCTATCCGTCAAACGCCCTTTCGTTTGTTATCATTCCAGAACGTGTATACCCATTGCTACAATATAGTGTAACATACAAAAAGAGAATACGAGATCAGGGCGGGTATCGGAGCTACGCATATGGCAAATGAATGAGTAGAAGGAAATCTATAAATCTGCGATGTTGATAGACGAGCGGTCGATGCGACTGAGTGTCTCCGAAATGTCTGCTGGGCTTCGCTTACGAACGCCTAGTTCTGGAGGAGAGACCGGGGTGGGGCTTTCAGATTCAGTGTAATGGAAAGGGTCATATTAGTCCACGAAGAGACATGAAAGCATAGGGTATGAGTCGAGAGCGTAGTCTACTATTCCGATGAGCATGGACGGACAAAACGGTGTCCATGCCTACATCATGGCATAGAATCTTGAGCAGCTATGAGCAGGGTTCTATAACACAAAGGAAAAGTAATGTACCCAGTCTTCTAGTGTGTGATCGGATCCTCCTCTCCAAACACCTCATTCTGGATTTGGAACAGATGAGTATGAACAGTGTCGGCTCCTATCGGCACTGCACTGGCATAAGGATATACGCGCTTGTGGTCACACTAATGTCCTTGTAAGGGTCCCCTTTGTCCAACGACGGTATGCGCTTAGCGACGTCGACTAGACGAGGGACACCGGGTATACAGATACACTAGTTCCGGACGTGAACCGATAGCATTGGATTCTACTCTTGCCTTGCAATGCGTTCCTTTCCCGGGTTTGACGGTCGAATCACAGTGGCACAGTGATTCGACAATCAAACTCGAGCGAGCAAGGATATCATTGCTGTGTGACAGCACCCGCCGAAACGACTTTGGCTCTTTGCTTCAAGTTGTCGTTCGGCCCTATTGCAGAGTGTGTTCGTCTCTGAGGTAATCGAGTGACTCGCTATAGCCTCGTGACTGATCGAAACAACAAGAGGGGACCGACCACATTGATTGATAGTTGTCCACTGCACGTAGAATTGCCAAGGTGACGGTGGGTGCTTCTGGAGGATTAGTTGGTCCAGCCATACATACGCAACTCTAGTACAGGGTGTATGCTTTACCAACAGGGCTAATTCATTGGCTGGCTTTCCGGGCCCTCGTTTCCAGAATCCACCTTGCTGTGTTCAAGAGCCCATGCAGCGTGTAGGACACGACTCGGTGTAACTTGCGTGCTCTGAGAAAGTCCCGTGATTAGTAAACGACCCAACCAGTTGGTTCACCACATCTGTAAAAGTGAGTAGGCGTTTCGGGCTGTGCAGAGGCGTTCAGAGGCGTTTCAGGACGTTCCAGAAAGACTCTAAACACCTACATTTTTTGCAAATGCAGACAACACACACCCGCGAGTTCGAGCGCGCGAGAAGGAACTTCAGCTTGGGAGAGACTCGTTTGGAGAGATACGAAAAAAGACCGTCACAGACACACAGCGCGGATATTTGGCGTTTATGATGGTATGTCGACCCAGGGAGGAATCATCGTTGTCATCGTTGCTAGGCAACCATTGCAAAGCAAAGATCAGCACACACAGGGAAAAGGACTTGAAAGCCCTCACTGAGGGTAGCGATATACATAGGTTCATTGTGATGTGGTGCAACTTTGGGCGAGGAGGCCATTGAGGGTTGGACGTTAGACAGTAGGATGGAGTACAACTTTGAACCGTGTCCATGATATCGGTAGTATTTTCTCCTGGCTTACCCTGGGCAGGTTCTCAATACCGTCCACATGAACGTTAGAGTAGAAGTAGAAAAAGACGAGGGTCTCTTGTAAGGCGATATAAACGGTCATAGAATTCAGGGTACCAAGCCATTTCGACATCCCACAGAACGCCCTTTTCGACGAGTTCACAGAAAGTGCACATGATTGACATTGACATGTTCAGTGGCAGTCAATACAAGGTGAGAGGTTGTGATTACGGGCGACTTGTCTGTGGCGCCGATCTAGACGGTTGAACTATCGCGATGTCGCAAATATAGTTGCAGTTGTTGGTCTCTGGTGAGTCCCATCCGACCTCTCCAATGAGTGGCCAACAGAGGGGTCCGAGCTAAATCCATGGGCGAGGGCTGCTCCATAATAATGTCCAGAACTCTGGGAATGTCACTTGGCCGTAATCCTCCCAACCTATGGATGTGGATCATCCACACGTGAAGAAGAGTACGGAGACGATGCGCCAGACTCACCATTCGCCGTATGGAAAAACGAGCATGTTCGTTGCGTATCTGCAATGGGGTGACACACAAACATCCAGCGACCATAGAGTATCGAAGTAGGCTCACTGATGACCACCGACATGCCCGACCTCTCCTACGACAACACGTGAATACCTGCCTGTGGGCTCCATTTCCTTTCTCTTGTATATTTCACTTCTGAGGGCATCTGCAACCTCACTGCCCCACTCCCCGCAACGACAGTCTCGCGCACCATGGGTGCAGACGTATAAGTATAAGTCATCCGAATCGACCGCCCTTGAGAGTGGTCGTTCCATGTAATCGTCAAGTCTGGAACAGACCTCGTCTAGGTTGTCCATCGTCACTGAGGGTATTTGCAACCCTGTACAATCATGTGCAAAAGTCAGAAGGCTATAGATTTCAGTGTCTTGCGAGCCACCCGTGATGGGAAGATGTCTGGTATAAATTGATGGCGGAGTCCAAGCAACGTTGACCAGTGCCGACCAACGTAACGCATGTTGCCGTAGCGCTAGGAGCAGAGGCGAAGTAACTCGCGAAGGGAATGAGCGAGGAGAATGCCGACCATGAAGTAAGATGTACGCTTGGTGTTGATGGACGGTGCCAGCGAGACAATCAGTTCTAGCCGCCAATGACAACTTTCTGATGGTTTGTAGCGAGGCCACTCCCATGCGTGCCTGGCGATGAACTTGAGCCTAGACAGACGATTAGAGGGACCCACTTACAGTCGCCGATGTCCGCAATGGTCCAGAACAATCCACCCGCCCGATAATCCGAGGTTTTAAAGCGACCCCCAAAAGTGTCCCAAAATCGGAACACACTCTAACCTCAGCGGCCATGACTCGCCAGTTTTTCGTCGGAGGTAATTTCAAGATGAACCCCGTGTCCCGCGAAGCAAAGCGGGTGCTGGTCAAAACACTCAATGAAGCCACTCTCGATCCTCAAGTCGGTGAGCATTCTTCTCGTCTGCTCATCTTTATCATGCATATTCGATCACAGAGGTCGTCATCGCTCCCCCTGCCTTGTACTTGATTCCCGTCCTCGATGCTTTGCGCAAGGATATCAAAGTCTCTGCTCAAACTTGCTACACCAAGACTTCGGGTGCATTCACAGGCGAGATTAGGTATCGCTGACCTCTGCCCTAATTTCTCGCCTAGGCACTCACCATGACTAGCCCCGCTCAGCTGGTAGATGCTGGGGTTCCCTACGTCATCCTTGGTGTGCCGCGGCACCTCCAGATCGTAGCTATGCACTGATCTCTGATTGGATAGGTCACTCCGAGCGTCGTACTCTCTTCGCCGAGACGTCTGGAGACGTTGCGAATAAGACGCGGGCAGCGCTTGATGTAGGATTGAGCGTTATTCTTTGCGTGGGCGAAACGCTCGCGGAGCGAGAGGCCGGTCGAACACAACAGGTCGTGGAAGAGCAACTACAAGCCGTCGTAGCGTTACTCTCGCCCGCGGACTGGAGGTTCGTCGTCACTCTGGACGCTGGGCGGAGATGGTTCTCTGACTTTTAACCCAGTCGCATCGTCATCGCGTACGAGCCTGTTTGGGCGATCGGCACCGGCAGAGTCGCCACTGCTGCACAGGCGCAGGAAGTGCATGCTGATACGCGAAAGTATCTCGCTGCTGCTGTGTCCCCGGCAGTAGCGGGAAATACTCGTATCATATATGGAGGCAGCGTTACTGCTGCTAACTGCAAAGAACTGGGTTGGTTCTCATCCAACCCTCACTATCCTCTAGGTCGATTGACCAGTTTCGTACAGCTACACAGGCAGACGTTGACGGCTTTCTGGTTGGCGGTGCTTCTTTGAAGCCTGAATTTGTGGACATCGTGAATGCAAAGGCAGCATAAGAGTTGGCGGAGGGTAGTGCGGAACTGTAGCAGATTGTAAAAACCGTGGGAATAAACACATGGGCGGAATTGTAAGCTTTGGACTTGAACCCAACCACAGTCGATGCACTCATGGCGCTTACTCCCGACGCCGTCCTCCACTCACCTCCTTCACTCGTCGGGCTAGACTTGACAGCAGATGCTGGCCTGGCGGAAGGTCTCGCTGCGCTAGAGTCACACAAGAAGAAAGATTCTGCAAAAGGTCAGCGGCCTTCAAAATCTCCCACTCATACACCCGAGTTGAGAGCCAAATCGCCAGTCGTCGTACGCTTTAAGGCAGTTGGGAACGCGCCGATAATGAAGCAGAATTTTTTCAGAGTTACTGTTTCCAATCGCTTTCAGGCTGTCATCCAGTTCCTTCGTAAAGAGCTCGGATGGAAAGCAGGCGAGCCACTGGTGAGCGTTCCTCCTGGCCTAAGAGCTTTCTACACAGTATTGATTTTATGCCAGTTCACGTATATTAATCTGGCTTTTTCTCCTGCACCGGACGATACAATTGCGAATTTATATCGCGTGAGTCTTTTCATCCACTTATAGCTTCGTGCAGCAGCCGATAGGCAGAAGTCATTTGCTACAGACGGTCATCTTATAGTAAATTATAGGTAATGTTCATTTTTTTCTTCTTACGTCTGCGATAGCTGATGGCTCTGTCAATTACTAGTACGACGGCAGCGTGGGGTTGATTGATCAACGTTCTATGAGGAGACGCAGTCCCCAAAATGCATCAGATCTAGTACGGCGTATTATTACAGGACACGAGGGGTTCATCAGTCGTGATTGGCCGCACCCAGCTCGTTGCGCCGTGGTCGACGAAGGTGAGACCCGTTCGACTCGGACGCAACTGGATCTGTTTGTCGAGGAAGGGATGCTTCCGCGTCTTCCTCTATCACGATGTCTTATACTGCCCAACATCGCAGCTTTTCTTCCCTCGTGTGACCGCACTCCGAGGCACCGTTAGAGTGAAGCGTAAGGTTGCCCAGTTTGAACAGTTGCCGCTTGAACCACGAGGTAGGAATGGGAACGGAAAGACTCCCACCTTCGGAACATGGTTGCTCGCATCACGAGTGGCCAGAGGGGGCAGGTCTCGATCAGAGTCCTACCGTTTTTCCGAAAAGTGAATACACTTATACTTATACGTGATTCAAGGCGCAGGTGAAGACGCGCAAGCCATTCGACATCCCCGAAAGTGACATTGACAGCATCTGCTCCACGTCGGTTCGGAGTAAACAAACGTCGTCTGTGCATTCTGAATTGATTCGCTTGTAATACCCGCAGAATACCCGCCATTCATACGAAGGCAGAGTAATGCTGAAGATTTATGTCATACATCACGGCTTAATGTAGCTCTCGGGGGAAGACACAGGGCATGGTTACCTCAATTAGCCCAACTCAGATGACCGATTTTCCCTCTTGTTCGGATGAACCCGGCTGAGACTTCGCAAGAGGTGAGCTTTCGAGCTACAAAGGGATTGGCAATTGACTTGTTGTACAAGCCTGGATTCCATTGGTCGAATACTAGATGATGAAACTGAAAAGGTGGGACAAGTTGTACTGATCCATTCGTGATCGGGAATTGCCCACGACATATGGGAGCGACTTCTGTTGAATGTACACGATCGTGGTAATTGTTGGGGGAGATTCGTAAACACAAGGTCAGGACGAGGTCTATCTGATATATTATATGACGTTCTCAGAAAGAGGGCAGAGATTGAAGAAGTAATTGTCGAGAGTGATCTGGCAATGAGCTGCGGGCGAATCCTGGCGATTAGATGTGTGTTGATACCCTCGATCCCACGAGGGCGAGGAGAACGGCTTTCGTGATGTTCGAGGACTGCAATGCCATTCCCGTTTATTGAATCTCCAATTTCCAACTCTTAATTCGAGAAGGCCATCAACATGAGCGTCACGGCCGCACCTCAGTCATGAGGTCGTTGCTAGCAACTCTATTCTGATATAGTTTCCATTTCCGAATACACGATGGTGTAGCGAGACGAGCTCCCCCTAAAAGCCTTGAACATGCCTAATGCACGGCCTCAATGCATTGATATTGGCTACGGCGTGAAAGACACGCTGTCCTGGGATACTTGTAGGTTCCACAAGCTTCCACTCCATGCACGAGATCGTTTTTCCGACCACGTTTTCGGTAAGCATGCGACCATCTTCGCCGATATTGGCTCGACAGAATGCCGTGGTCACAATTAAGTCAAAGTCACCGTAGCGCGGCCACGCCTCGACAAGACTACCGATCAGGATGGACATTCCGATAAGCAAAAGGTCGAATCCATGAGCACCAGCAGGGGGTATTCCGACCCCTCTTTATTGTTTGAACCACCCACGAGTACACTCCGGATTTATCATAGCACTTTGTTCGATCCAATCGAGCTTGGACCTGCATCCAGATGGAGACAAAGTTCCGTTCCAAAGCGGCGCTTACATGTACGATGTCAACGGCCGGCCAACCAGCAAGACACTTCCTATCTATGCAATGAGCCTTGTCGCGTTTTTAAAAACGTACTTGTCTCCCGGCAACATCATGATTTCAGCCGACAAGGCTCTTTATCCGTCCCCGAGCGCCACCCAATCGCAGTCAGACAGTGTAAAAGCGTTGTCTTCCTCATTCATCCTTGTCATGGAGCGGGCAGGCCTGAGGGTGATATCTCTTACTCCGCCACTGAAGAAGAGCCCCTCATTTAACCACAGAACCTGCATTGGAATTGAAATTTCAGTTGTAGGGTCTAGGCCCCCCCATGCGAGTCTGGCCTTGCCGATCTCACGGTCTCGACTTCGGGGCGTGTTCAAGCTCAAGCTGAAAGGATGGCTGCGATGTTTCGAACCGCGCAATTGCAGGGTACTGTCAGGCCGACGAGCGGAATCAAAACGACAGACACGTTTCACGGCAATTGGTTACTTAGTTTTTTTTCACAGACAGACGATCTCCCTCCGCATTGCTTGCTTGCTTCCGCGCAAACTCCCAGTTCGACGGGGAGATCAATCGAGAGATCTATCGCAACGTTTTTGGAAGGACATCTAAAGGATGGCCATATCCGTCCTCGTCCTGAATGCTGGCTAACAAATGAACGCTTCTCTCCGCCTTAGTGACTTACAAGTGCAGTACCGTCGGCGTCGCGTTGCCGACTTCTATCTTATCACAGATTGGAGTATAATTGGTTATGTCAAGAAACTCGTGTAGACATTGCGCTAGAAGTTCAAGGCAACATCTTGCAAGATCATCCGGTGGCGATGAGGGCGTAGTCGAGATAAGCATTTGGCTAAGAGCAAAATACGGGTATCTCGACTATCGAGCACGAGCACGAGCACGAGCACGAGCACGAACCTTAAAAATTCTACGCGTAGTGTGACGTGACTACATTACATGTGATATTGTCACGCACCCCATTCCCGAGTGTTTGATAGCGCAATTGGTGCGACGCAATGGTTTGGACTCGAGCTCTGGTACGCACTCTTGGCTATGTTGGCAACTTTACTGACACGACGGTAGCCTCGTGTAGGCGTCATTGCGACCTCCGGTGCCGTGGCGGGCATTATAACCGAACCTCCCCCGCAGCGAAAAGTCCGCAAGAACTGTCCCTTACTTTAGTTAGTCGCAGGCAAGCTGATATGGCACTGGCAGCTTGCCATTTATCCAGAACGGGAACGCGAAATTGTCCTCCTTGACACACCGTCCGTTTTGGAGACCCAAATCGGGGCGGTGCGAAGGGGCGTAACCAGTGTGACGAGAGACATCCACGCACAGGTGCACGGAGTAGTGTCCAAGTGGATTGGTATTGAACATGCCGTCGAACGTGCGTCGTCCCTCGTCCCCTCATTCTCTCCAAATTACGCTCTTGCGAGCGTTCTGAACGCACCCCATTCCGTCTTAGATCGCGTCAAGTCCCTCATTGCACCCGATGAACCGCTCACACCGGGTCTTCTGTACGTCGGTGTAGCCTCACTGACCGGCTCCATCCTCGCACGTAATCGCACCATATTTTCTCGCTTCTTGTTTCCACCTGCCTTCTTCTACCTCTCTTTCAAATTCTTCCTCCCAAAGACCTTGCAGAATGTATCGGACTATGCCGGCTCGCTCGAGGAAAAACACTTCCCTAATCTGGCGCACAAGCATGCAGTTGCGACGGCACACTCGCGCATGACGTGGGATCGCCTCCGCACGGCGGGTGTCGATGGACGTGACAAACTCCAGGATGGCCTCGGTAGCGCTGTGCGCAAATTCCAGGAAGTGACGGGGTTGAAGGTCGAGGAGGCACTGGGCCACAGAACGGGTGTTGCGAATAAGGTGGTAGACAAACCGGAGGAGGCGTTGCGACCAACCAGTGTTCCGGGAGTTGAGACGGGCAAGCAAACCGTAGAGGAGAAAGCTGAGGGTGGAAAACGGCACGTTTAGAGCGTCGTGAAGGTCACTATTGCGACGGCAACATTAGATTAGAGGGATTAACCACGTCTAGTTTCCAAACACGGGTGTCCATCGCATTTTGCCTACTTCTTTCCCGCCGCAGTCGTTTCTGCAGCAGACGTTCCCGGCGAGACACCCTCTGCCTCGCTCATCCAATCAACCTCCTCGACGAACTTCCTATTAAACCTGCCTAGACGACCCGTCACCTCGCTTTCCTCCGCGGCGCCCTCCCCAGTGAGGGCAGAAACGTTCCACAGTGGATGATTTGTAACATCACGCGTGAGACGTATTAATGGGCGAGGTGAGGTTGTCCAATGCGTGAAGGAGGAACCGTCTGCTCGGATGACGCGCTGAGGAAACTGGGGTACAATCGGGTTGGGAAGTTTCTTTGGACGTTGCTTCCAGACATGGGTGCGGCCGTATGGGGAAGACGACACCGCTCTTGTATAACAAGGGATGAAGGCTGGGGTGATGACGGTGGGAGTAAATCTTGTAAGGACGGCCGACATTTGCTACGTTGGGCTCGGTGGGTGTTGTTCGAGTCAGAAAGACTCGACTAAATTAGGGAAAACGCGCGTCGGAGGTTGTTGGCGATGAACTTTCCTCTCACTTCACTTCACTTCTCCGTTATAACATGGACATGGCAAGCTCAATCTCGGATACGACACACTCTCCTGCACCATTCAGTCCTTTCACGACACATTCCGGTGGCAGTGACCTTGCTACTTCCGACGGTGAGTCTACCTTACCAGTGAGGCCTTATTTTTGAACCTAACAACACGTAGAATCCCCCGACCTTGGGGCTTTCACAATCGTTTTTCGCGCTTTAAATGATTTGCAACCAAGAAACTTCATCCCTCATGTCGCTACGGCTACGGCTACAACAGCTACCTCGGTGTTGTCTCGCACAGAGTCAGAATCAGACCCTTATAGGGGCTCTACAGTATGGAATCAACATCCTATCGCGTCCTATTTATCTATTTCTTCACGAACTGCAACAACGCGTCTCTCTGCGGCGTCCCATTCGCCTCCACCTCCGGAGCCACCCTCGTCTGATACAGAAGGGGAAATAACGATCGACCTGGAAGATAGCAGCCCATACGATGATACCAACGGTGCAGATGAGGACATGCAGCCCTCGTTAGGATACCTCGATGAAGCTCTTCAGTTTATCGCAGCTGAACGCGCCAAACTCACGGCTCGTGATATTTCCTGGCATCGCGGTCACAGTCCCACCTCGGACGAACCTCCCAGGGGTCGACAGCAAGAAGGACAACGACAGCAGCAGCAGCAACACACTCGCCGCAGACGTCGAAGGACAAAAGCCAAGTCCCTTGGCCGTCCCCTCGAGTCGACCTCGTTGCTTCTACCTTTGAGAGCTGTTGACGGGGAGATCCTCGATGGAGAGGATGCCTTCGACTTGTCTTCTCCTTCTCCCCCACCTGACATCTCTTCTTCCGAGGTAGCTCTCCGTTTCAAGTCGACCCCTGCTTCTCCTCCACGCCGTAAAACCAGGAATCGCAATAGCTTCCGTTCCGCTTCCGCGGATACCAGGCCACGATTAGGACATAGCTATTCTACCCCAGCTCTCCGTTCTGGCCCGCTTGACCCACGCGTAGTACGCCTCCGAGCTCTTGCTATCAAACTCAAGTTTCTGTTTGCTGCAGAGGCGGAACTCCTTACCGCCGTGCTTTCAAATCAGTCCTTGCAGTCACTGTCAACCGGGTTTATCGACCCACGAGGACCCGCACCAAAGGCCGGAGAGCCGTTAGTACACGTCTTTGTTGATTAGTACGTCCTATCCTTTCCAGAATTCCTCTCTCTCCTAATCTAAGTTTTCATAGCTCCAACATTCTGATTGGCTTCCTCACCTATCTACGGAGGCATCCACATTTCCTCGTCAGCACCAAGGTCAGATGCATGTCACATGCGGCACTCGCCCTCATCCTCGAACGAGGCCGTTCTGTCACTCGACGAGTACTTGTGGCTTCTTCGCCATTGTACCAGTCTATGGACACGGCAGCGCGACTCGAATATGAAGTACATGTGTTTGCACGTGTCCCTGATACCGGCGATGGTGCGGACAGGGTACCGTTTCAGCGCCAGCGCCACACCCGGGGGCGCAGTTCAGGCGGCAACAGCAACGGATTGAATTTCACGGTGAAGGAGCATGCGCACCGATCGACGACGTCAGGCATCGCATTGGCAACCGACTCGTCTGAACCCGGAACGTCAAGTGGCGGTGCGCCGCCTGCGACCGCGGCGCGTCCAGGGCAGAGTTCTTCAGCGTCAGCTGCCGCCGCTGGGCGCGTTCGCTTTCGCGAACAAGGTGTCGACGAGCTGCTGCAGCTGAAGTTCCTGCAGGCGGTCTCGGACGTGGACGTCCCGCCGTCCGGATCCACGATCGTGCTCGCGACTGGGGACGGGAATGTCGGGCAGTTCAACGAGGAGGGATTCCGTGGGTGTGTGCGGACGGCGCTGAAGAAGGGGTGGCGTGTCGAGCTGTACGCGTG
>Ga0137359_10003904_pt1 | contig 12153 bp, 6 predicted proteins | sample Mad1_40_16metaG_FD_108281 | JGI IMG/M metagenome (GOLD analysis project Ga0137359, IMG submission 108281) | Vadose zone soil microbial communities from Angelo Coast Range Reserve, California, USA - Mad1_40_16 metaG | ecosystem: Environmental > Terrestrial > Soil > Vadose zone | place: USA... | reverse complement strand
TATCCTAACCACACATCTCCATGAAAGCAGTTCTCGAGGAAACGGCTTCGGTCGATTCCAGCCGGAAGAAACTTGTGGGTCGGTTTGTCTTTGGCCTGCTGGTCCTGCTTTCGGCCCTGGCAGGCGCTCTTGGCGGACTGTTGCTTGTCTACTCCACCGACCTTCCACAAGTGGAACAGTTGGAAACCTATCGTCCAATTTCCACGACTGAGCTGTACGACATCCAGGGACGCACAATCGGAACGTTTGCTTTGCAGCGGCGCGTAGTCGCCTCGTATCAGGACTTTCCTCCAGTCCTTCGCGACGCGCTGATTTCTATCGAAGACAAAGATTTTTACCGCCACTGGGGAGTTAACTTCTGGCGGATCGCCGGTGCGGCCTATCGCGATATTGAATCCGGCGGGAAGGTGCAAGGGGCTTCTACGCTCACTATGCAACTGGCGCGAAATCTTTTTCTCTCACCCGACCGCTCATTTCATCGCAAGATTCAGGAAGCATTGCTAGCGATTCAGATTGAGCGAAGATTTACTAAAGATCAGATATTCACTTTGTACGCGAACCAGATCTATCTTGGTCACGGCGTTTATGGTTTCGAAGCCGCGTCGGAATTTTATTTCAGCAAGCCAGCCAAACAGCTCACGTTGAGTGAAGCTGCATTGATCGCAGGGTTGCCGAAGTCGCCGGCATATTATTCGCCTATCAATCACTCTGAGCACGCGATCCATCGCCGCAATCTGGTCATCAATGCCATGCTTGAGGATGGGAAGGTCACGGCTTCTCAGGCAGCGGACGCGCGTAACGCGCCTCTGGCTCTCAATGTGGCGCGTGATCCGAATTCGCTGGCTCCCTATTTTGTGGAAGAGGTCCGCCGCTATCTCGAGAACAAGTACGGCACCGACCAGGTGCATGAGGGTGGCCTGCGCGTCTATACCACGTTAGATATGGATTTGCAGAGCGCGGCGAACCAATCCGTGCTCGATGGGCTGGCCGCCTATGAGAAGCGCCACGGCTGGAAGGGGCATCTGGAAAACATTCTGCTCGAAGGCCAGACACTTGCGGGTTATAAACATCCTGACTGGGACGCGGACTTGAATATCGGCAGCTACTCTCATGCGCTGATAAGCGCTGCTTCTTCGTCGAGCGTCACAGTCAGACTCGGCGCGTACAACGCCAACCTCAGTCAAGCAGATGTTGTCTGGACGCGGCAGAAAATCGCCAAGATATTGACGGTGGGCGATGTCATTTACGTGAAGGTGATCGGACTGGATCCGGGTGGCAGGGCGCGGGTAAGCTTAGAACAAGATTCTGGGGCGCAGGGCGCGCTGCTCGCGATCGATAACGCCAGCGGTGATGTTCGCGCCATGGTTGGTGGGCGCGACTTCAATCTGTCCAAATTCAATCGCTCTAATCAGGCGTTGCGTCAAGTTGGTTCTTCGTTCAAACCTTACGTGTACACGGCGGCGATTGATCAGGGGGCGAGACCTGATGACGCGATTGTGGACGCTCCGGTCATTTTTCAAACAGCGTCTGGCCCATATTTCCCACACAATTTCGACGAGAAATACGAAGGAACCATTACTCTGCGCCGTGCGTTGGCGCAATCGCGAAACATTCCCGCCCTGAAGCTTGCCGACAAGCTCGGAATTCGCAATGTCGAAGATTACGCGCGCAAGTTCGGAATCACGTCTCCACTTCCGCCATATCTTCCTGTGGCACTCGGCGCTGCCGAGGTGACTCTCTTCGAGCAGACGTCGGCTTACAGCGTGTTTCCAGATGATGGAGTGCGATTGGTTCCCCGGCTCGTCACCAAGGTGACTGACTATGACGGTCGTGTGCTCGAAGAAGACTATCCCGAAGTGAAGGACGTAATCACTTCACGCACGGCACGCCTGATGACCTCGATGCTCGAAGGAGTGGTGCAGCACGGGACGGCAGTTGCCGCGACACGATTAAAAATTCCTTTAGCCGGCAAGACCGGGACAACGAATGATTTCACCGACGCCTGGTTCATCGGCTTCTCGCCCTCGCTGACGGCAGGCGTGTGGGTCGGCTTCGACGAAAAGATATCATTGGGCGCGAAGGAAACGGGGGCCCGCGCCGCATTGCCAATCTGGATGGATTTTATGAGCGCAGCATCGGCTGGGAAGGATCCAGGCCAATTTGAGCCTGCTCCGGACATGCCGCCTCGAGCCACTGCACAAAATTTGGACACGTCTGATCTCGCGCCCGCGGGTGATGAGAGCCATTAGCGAGCTTTGCATTTCAATTCACGCCAGCTCGGCGAATTTTTTCCAACTCACCAACGATTCCACTCATTCGGATTCTATTAATGAACTTTTAATGGCTCTGTAATCCCGTTTTAGATGAGCTCCTCATAGACTTTCTTGGTGCCTTCAATTCTAGGTTCAACTTCCAGCTTTCGATTAGGCGAAAGGAATTTCTATGAGGAATCGTGTCAATACTTCTCTATGCGCGGCACTTCTTTTGACCGCAAGCGTTATCTTTACTCAGAGGGTTCTGGCCCAGAATAATCCAGCCAAATTCCAACAAATTCAACACGTAATTGTGATCTATCAGGAGAATTGGAGTTTCGATTCCCTCTACGGCTTGTTTCCCGGAGCTAATGGACTCTTTCAGTCATCGAGTACCGCGCTCACGCAGCTTGACCGTCTCACCGGCCAGCCCTACAGTTCGCAGGTCGGCCAACCTTTCGACCCCGTATCCGGCAGTGTCTCGTTGACAACGCCGCCGCAACCGATCAATACAAACGTTAGTCCGAACGTTGTGGACACCCGTTTCGACCCCAACCTCAACACTCTGCTGCCCTACAACATCGTCAACCACAGCACTCTTCAATCCACCGATAAGACCGGGGACATCGTCCATCGCTACTGGCACGAACAGTCGCAGATCAATCACGGGAAAATGAATCAGTTCGTTACCTGGAGCGATAATCCTGGTCTGGTAATGAGCTATTTCGATGCCACCAATCTGCCTGAGGGCAAACTGGCCCAGCAATACACCATGTGCGACAACTTTTTCCACGCGGCTTATGGCGGATCGTTTCTGAATCACCAGTTCCTCATCTCTGCTGCAGCGCCGGTTTATCCGAATGCCCCTGCCAGTATGCAAGCGACACTAGCATCAGACGGACAACTCGCGCTAAATCCAACCACGGGCAAGACCGTTCAAGATGGAAATATCACGCCGATCGGAGGTCTTTCGTTCGCTGATGGGACCACCACTTTTGACAAGAACTACGCTGTCAATACCATCTTCTCGACTAATCTGGTGCCCACGTTCTCCACTCCTGGGAGTGCAAGTCTGCTGCCCTCGCAAAACGACAACGACACCTCGGACACAACCCGCCCTTACATCCCCAACATTGGGGACCGTTTGAGCGACAAAAACGTCAGTTGGAAGTGGTATTCCGGCGGATGGGACAATGCGTTGGCTAGCACAGCGAGCAATCCGGCAAACAACGGGGTGGTTCCCCCAAATCCGCCGGTGGATCCGCTTTTCCAGTGGCACCATCAGCCGTTTGCCTACTATGACAACTACGCGCCGTGGACCAATGGCCAACGCAACCTGCTCTCGGCCGCTCACCTGCAGGATGAAAACAACTTCTTCCTCGACCTACAAAATAACTCTCTGCCTGGCGTCAGCTTCATCAAGCCCCTCGGGCCGAACAATGAGCATCCGGGCTACGCTGATCTGTTGCAAGGTCAGCAGCACGTAGCCGATATCGTCAGCGCGGTCCGTAACAGTTCCTACTGGGGACACACCCTCATTGTGGTGACCTACGATGAGCACGGCGGTCGTTGGGACCACGTTACTCCTCCCACCAGCAATGGAATCTGGGGCGACGGTTCACGCGTGCCCGCAATCGTGATTGGGCCTTTTGCAAAGACCCATTTTGTGGACCACACGCAACACGACACTCTTTCGGTCCTCAAGACTATCGAACTGATCTTTGGATTGACTCCGCTCAACAGCTTCGACGCCAACGCTTCCTCTCTCGCAAGCAGCCTGAAGTAAGAAAACCGCCGCAACAAAAGGAAACCCCGTCCGCCAGGACGGGGTTTTTTAGCGCGTCTGAAAGGGGCGCACTTTGGTGAATCAAAGGTAAAGTTTAGTGACCGTGGCCTCCGTGTGAGGCACCACCACCCCCAGAGCCGTGGCTCGGAGCTGAGGCATGTCCGCCGCCACCGCCACCGCCTCCGGAAGGCCTTCCTCCGCCACCGCCACCGCCGCCATAGGACGGCGCTCTCCCGCCGCCTCCGATGCCTCCGCCACCGCCGTAAGACGGCATTGAGCGGCCACCACCTCCACCATACGAGGGCATCGAGCGTCCGTAGGAGCCTCCTCCGCCGCCACCAGAGGACGGAGCCGGCGCCGGGCGGCTGTACGATCCGCCGCCATAAGACGGCGCCTGGCGTCCGTACGTCCCCCGATCATAACTAGGTGCGGGGGATGGGCGGCCGTACGATCCGCCGCCATAATTCGGCGCTGGCCGGCTGTTTGCCTGGTACGAAGGCGCGGGCCGTGGAGCTTGGTAGCGTCCAGCGTTGCCATTCGAATTGCTCCCGCGATTAGTTGCGGAAGAATATCCGCGCGGCGTGGCCGGACTGGGCGTTACTGGGCTGGATGGGCGCGGAACGCTCATCTCGCTGCGCGGAGACCCAGACCCCTGCGGTCCACGTGGCGCTGGCGCGCTGCCGCGACCATTGCTGGGTTCAGCCGCGCGCGGTACATTGTTCGGCGGAGCGCTGTTCGATCGTCGCTCCATGCTGCGTGGCGCCCCACCAGGACTCTCGCTACGAGACATTCCTCCTGAAGGACGCGGTACGTTGCCTCGTGACGCCATTTCTGGCGCGGAAGAACGTGTTTCCGGCTGCGACATACTCGGACGCGCTGTATCTGGGCGAGAGACCGGGCCAGCGGATGGTCTTGAAACATTGGACCGAGGATTGTTGTCTGGTCCCGACCTCATACCGCCCTGATTCATGCCGCGGTTCTCCAACCCACCAGCGCTTGGCGGCCGAGGAACTGAACGCGGCATAACGGAGCCTCGTTCCGGCATGCGGATATTGCTGTTCGGCGCTGCAGCGCGATTCGGCATATTTTCTGCCGGACGCTGCACTCCGCGCGGATTACCTGCTTGCGCATTTCCAGCCTGCGCATTACCGATCTGCGGCCGATCTGCATTCCTGCCGATACCGGCAGCAGGGGTTGCAGGGTAGAACGAACCTCGGCTTCCAGCTGGCGGCGCAACATGGCTGACCACTGGGCGTGCGAACGTGCGCTGGGGCGGTGCGGCAGCTGACCGTCCGGCATTTGCGCCGAGCATGGTCGTCCTGGTTGGCTTTACGTCCAACGTATGCACCGGAGTTGCTCTGCTTAGCTGGTTCGGCGAAACCCTCATTGCATTGTGCGCAACCGGACGGGAGTTCACCAGCGTATCGCGAGACACCGCAGTGAATCCGTTAGGAGCGCGCATATTCGCGTAGCGGATCTCGTGGCCGCTGTGTGGGCCATACGGTCCACCGCCACCGCCGGTGGGCGGCTTGCCAGGTTTACCCGGTTTACCGGGATGATTGTTGATGTACGTGTTGTTGTAGATGTTCGTAATGTTGGTGATATTCGTGATGTGCGTATTGGTAATGTTCACGCGATTGAAGTATCCGCGGCTCACCCCGTACCACGGGATGTATGGTTCGCCGTAACCTAACGGGCACCATCCATAACCGCCGCCGTAGCCTCCGCCAAAGCCGACGCCTACGCCCCATCCCCCACCGCCAAACCAAGCGACTAACGCCGGAGAATAGTACGGGCGAACGTAGATCGGCCCAGGGGCCCACCCCCAATAGTTGTTGTAGTAGACCCAGCGGCCATAGTGGAACGGGGCGTATCCCCAAGGCTCGTCTTCAACCCAGGTCCATCCCCACGGATCAACTGAAATCCAGTGGCCATTGCGATAGGGCGACCATCCTACTTCCACGCTGGTCGGGACCCAAACGTGGCCATAGGTCGGAGTGTCGCGCCAGCTGCCATATTCGTCGAGGTCTTCGTAGCCGACCACGTCCGGAGAGACGTAGCGCGAAGAGGCCGAATGATCGAGACGGTTATCACGGGAACTAGCCCACTCATCGAAGCCATCCGGTGCAGGCGCTTCATGAATGTCATTGGTCAACGAAGTACCGTTGGTGAAGCGCGCCTGCTGATTTGCGCGAACCCGCACGACCGGGCCATCGCCATTAGCCTCGCCTTCGCCCCGCCAGACAGTAATGACAGTTTTGTCAGCGTTAGGATCAACATCGAAGCGGTAGTCGCCCGGCTTGCGCACTGTGAACGCCTGGTTCGGCGTATCAACTTCGTAAGTCTCGCCGTCGTAAAGACGACGCACGTGCAGGTTCATCGCCCCCTGGTGGAGCTGCAGCTGCACCATGTTGTCGGAGATGTTGGTGAGAGTGAGGCTGCTCTCGGAATCGATTCGGATCAGGCCGGTTCCTACGCTGATCTCAGCGCGGGAATTCTTGTCAGCCCAGATGTTGTCGGAATTCGTCAATGGACGATTGAGCGCGCCAACGATCCATTCATCAACGCCGCGCGGCTGCACGGAAACTGAGCCGCTCATGTACTGCAGGCGGGCAGCGCGGGCCGGCGGATCAACATCGGTTGATTGATCAGTGCTGGGCGCCTGGTTAGCCGCAATCTGATCGTCAGTTTGCGGGTTGTACTCACGGTCTTCCTGCGCCAGCAGTGCCGAACCAGACATCAGCCCCAGAAGTGTAATCACGCTAAGGATACGGTTAAAAGTTCTCATAAGACCTCCCCACGGGAACGTCGCGAATCCCGAAGCATCACGCGCCTGAATGTTGGGGCGGGATGGGCCATTTTTGCTGCCAAGAGTGTAAACCCCGTGTTAATAGAAGAGTTGCGCCGATATTTCGGGCGGAAAACGCTTAAAACCTGGGGTTTAGCGGAGAACGATGGCTGATCCCACGAACAGCGTTATACACCAGGCCGGCCAGCGATGAACGGCGGCATCGGTCGTGTTCGCTGCGAAGGTAAGCACAGACGCTGTCGGCATAGGGTCGGTTGACGTGCTCAGCCAAGGGGTAAGCCCTTACGCGGATATGCTCTTGGCCACCCCCTCTCTGATGTAGCCCATGCTATCCTCGGGTTAAAGTGCGTTTTACCGTGCGTGTTTAGCAGCGCGTTTAAGAGCATCTCTTCAGGAGAGTTGGCCGAGTGGTTGATGGCACCGGTCTTGAAAACCGGCATACCTTAACGGGTATCGGGGGTTCGAATCCCTCACTCTCCGCCATTCCATGAGCGGTTGTTGAAGTCTGCGGCTCAGCATCTCGGATTACTTCTAAATCACCGCGCAGACAACTGCTCTGTATAGGCCAGCATCTTCTTCGACCAGCGAGGCTTACCCGTGCGCTCCTGCGCTTTTCTCCGCGGATTCTTGCTGCTCTTAATTGCACCCCTGCTCTCTGATGCCCAAACAGCAACCTGCACAAACTGGACATTCTTTAACGGGTTTTCGCCCTCGGGGATCAATCGTTGGGGAGCCGTCGTTGGTTCAGGTCAACCGAGCACGGGCGTCATCGCGGGGTACATCCGTTATTCCAACGGCGCTACGAAAACGTACATTGCGCCGAACGCAGCTCCGCCCACCAACTGGACATTTCTTACGCGGCGCAACAAGTTTGGTGTGACCGTTGGCTGGTACCGCGACACGAACCAAAACGCCCATGGCTTAGTTCTTTCCGGTTCCAGCACGCTGACTTTGGATTATCCCGGCTCAGTCGAGACTATTCTTTACGGCATCAACGACTGGGGCTCGATTGTGGGTATTTGGGGTTTGGGCGACTTCAGTCAGCCCTATGACGGATTCAAAATGTGGAAGAACGGCGCCGTTACCACGATTCACTATCCGGGAGCGATGATGACGAATCCGACTAGTATCAGCGACACAGGGATCATTGTAGGCTGGTATGTGAACGTCGGCGCTCAGTCCCCCTTTCCCTACCATGGTTTCATACTGGCAAACGGGGTTTACAAGACACTCGACTACCCGAAAAGTTACCGCATGCTATTGAATGACATCAACGGTTCGGGGGTTATCGTTGGTACGTATCACACTTCAATAACGTCCGGGGGCTTCATTTACGTTAACGGCACTTTCAAGGATGTCAAAGCGCCAAATAACGTTCAGGTTTACACCGTTGACGGTATCAATGCCTACGGCTATGTGACCGGGACTTCCAGCGGTGGGTCGTTTACGGCGCACTGCCAATAGCACGGATCAATGAGCAAAATGAATTTTGCAACAGCTTTGACGTCAGCATCTTCAAACTGAACTCCAGTTCCCCTATAATCCGGCTACCCGGAAAGTGGTTCCCGGGCGACTCCGTATGCGAGACGCTGAAGCCGTTGGGGCTGATGCCCCATACCATATCGCGATCATTACCGCAGAGACCGCAGCCTTTCCGGACATGCAGCATTTCCTGGCGCCTCGGTTCCAGCCAGCGCTGGCGCAGACCGAAAAACAAATTCAGGCTGTTGCCGATGATCCTGATATTCGGGCTGTTCTCTTTGATCTCGACAGTGTGGGGAGGGAACCTTCTGAAGCGATGGAGCTGCTGCAGGAGATCCGGCAGGCCCGGAATGATCTTGTCATTGTCGCTATAACTCGCTCCAACAGCCGCACTATTCCTCTGAAAGCAAGCCAGGCAGGCGCAGACGAATTTTTTCTGGCTCCACTGGATTTTCAGGAGCTACAGATTGTTCTTGCGCGGGCGATTGAAAAGCGTGGGCTTCAGGTAGAAGGGCAGCGACTGGTAGAGCAGGCGGAAAGCAAGTCTGCATTTTGTGGCTTAATCGGCGGCAGCGAAGCGATGCAACGCGTCTATCAGGCGATACAGGCGGTCGCCGACAGCAACACAACAGTGGTCCTGCGCGGCGAAAGTGGTACTGGCAAGGAACTGATCGCCAACGCCATTGTGCAAACCGGCAACCGACGCGACAAGCCTTATATCTGCCTCAATTGTTCGGCCATTCCCGAGAGTCTGATCGAGTCGGAGCTGTTTGGATACGAAAAGGGCGCGTTCACCGGGGCGGAGAGCGCCAAGGCTGGGCTGATTGAGGCCGCGCATGGCGGGACGCTTTTTCTGGATGAGATCACGACGCTCGACCACAGCCTACAAAGTAAGTTGCTGCGAGTGCTTCAGGAGCGCACGGTGCAGCGCGTCGGCGGCAGGTCAGCCAAGAAGATCGATTTCCGGCTGATTGCTGCTACGAATGATGATCTCGAAGAGTTGGTACGGCAAGGACGGTTTCGCGAGGACCTTTACTACCGCATAAACGTTGTTCCAATTTTTGTTCCGCCATTGCGCGACCGCGATGGCGATCTGCCGCTGCTGGCCGATCATTTCCTGCGAACCTATTGCGCCGCGAACAATAAGACGCTGAAGCAACTGGCGCCGGAAGCATTGGAAATTCTGGAAGATTACTCCTGGCCTGGAAATGTGCGGGAGCTGGAGAATGTCGTTCAGCGGCTGGTCTTGATGAGCGGATCGTCGAACATTCGGGCCTCACACCTTCCTCAGCAATTACTGCAGTCGAGCGTTGCCGGTCAGGAGTCCATATTGATTCCCGAAGAAGGCGTTGATTTTGACGCGGAGATGGAGCGAATCGAGCTTGCCTATCTCGCAGCGGCATTACGCCGGACCGGGGGAAGGAAGACGGCCGCCGCCGCGCTCCTGCACATCGATCCTCAACGGATGAAATATCTTTGCCGCAAGCGCAAGCTGGCCGCAGATGGTTAATTTTTAACCGATGTTGGGTTAATTATTTACCTCAGGTCGATAATTCACCTTCCCGACCTGCTATAAGATCCACGGCTTTGCCTGTAAGCTGCTGATTCTTTGCGGGGTCACTTAGTTCATCTTGTCCCAACGAGTTTGGCAACTCCTGTGCAACATACCAAGACATCCGTTGGCAATTTAAAACAAAAACAAGAGGAGCAGGCAATGTCGATTGAGAAGAAATCGCTGATCAGCAACCGTACTGCAAGCAAGAAAGCGATCGCCACCAAGGCCGGTATCAGCCAGGTATCGTCCACGAAGTTGAATGCCCCCAAGTTGGGCCACGGCGTCAGCCCGAAGCTAGGCCACGGCGTTACGCCGAAGCTGGGCCATGGAGTCACGCCGAAGTTGGGTCATGGAGTTACCCCGAAATTGGGTCATGGTGTCACGCCGAAGTTGGGCGGGATGATCAATGCCAGAATCAAGATGTAAGAGTGCCGCAATTGCCTGTTCGTCTTCGAAGGGTTGGGTCTTGGATCCAGCCCTTTAGCATTTTGGACGGGCCCAGATGACCTCTACCAGATCTTTCGATTCACCAGATCACGACCAACTCGGAAGCCAAACCCAGCCAGACTGCGCCGCTTCACAAAAACTTTCGCCGAACCAGTCATGCCTTCCATCAGTTCTCCGTCATTGGTTATGAGGACAATCCCAGAATAGTAGCGTGGCGGATTGATCCCTTGCAGGCGGTCTTTGGGGACCAATCCCGCAGGACTCAATGACGCAACCGGCGACACTGAAGCAAGTACGCCCGACAGCGGGACAGCACGACCGCGAACCAGCAGGCGTACTGGAGCGTTTATCCGAATATCGCGCATGGCGAACTCCGGCAGATAAACAGCGGCATTCAGTTGCGAGGTGTCGGCCACTTCGAGCAAGAGGTCGCCTTCATCAAAAGGCCGCCCCACCAGGTTCTTCACATGCGGAGTTACAACGGTGCCCGATATAGGGCTGACGACAGAAAGCCGGGACAGTCTATCGGACAGCGACCGGTTGTTCTCCTCCGAGTGCTGGCGTTCCTGTTCGGCTGCGGCGAAATCGGTGTAGCGCAATGCGGCCTGCGTTGCCCTTCCAGTTGCTCCACTCAACTCCATTCGCCCCTGAGCGGCCTGAGACTCCAACTCCGAATTTCGCATCTGGAGCAGCGGCGTTCCCGCGGCAACTCTTTGTCCTTCCTGAACCCAGACACTGTGGACGGTGCCAGAAACGGCAGAGTGCAAGACCACTCTGTGCGCTGCGCTCAAGACGAAGGGGCCTTCTACGAAGTCCGGCCAAACGGGCAGAAACAGGACGAGAGCGATTGCAACTCCAGCGATTCCGATTCGTGCGGGAGTGAACCACGCCCGCAGACGTTCTTTCTTGTCCAGATACAGCATTTTCATAAATTTCACCGCCATTTTGATTCGTGAGCGGAAGACCCAACATCCGATAGCCGTTGCTGGAAGAAACGCCCATTCCGGGCTGAACGAACGAAGGATGTGATACGTGATCACCATCAGGAAGGTCAGAAGACTATAGCTATAGAGTCCCGAAAGTATTGCGTAGGTTATGTAGAACGGACGTTTTCGCCGAGGGACGTAGGGAACTTCAACCGGAAGCCGAAACAGATGTTTACGAACCCAGCCGGAAAGATATACCGTGCTGTCTTCCTTGAGCGAAGGCTCAGCGACCAACTCGCAGAAAATGAGGTACCCGTCCAGTTTGATCAGGGGATTCAGGTTGAGGAGCGAAACCCCAATACCGGTGATCATCATTACCTTGTAGGCCCAGTCGTGAAGCGGCATTCCGGTAGCTGTTCCCCACCAGATGATCGTGGCAAAAAAGCAGACCACTAGGTCGAGCCAAATTCCGGCGAATGCGGTCGCAATTCGCGCCCACTTGCCCGCAATGATCCAAACTTGCGTCGCGTCGCAGAAAAAACTGGGAGCGAAATACATCAGGGTGAATCCCATCTTCTCGATAGTCGCTCCGAAGTGTTTTCCTGCCAGACCGTGCGCGCTCTCATGAATAACCGCCATTGCGCCGAAAAGGAACCAGAATTCAAAGATGTCGACGCCGGATTTTTGCAGGAAGTTAAAAAAGGCGAAGCTGTCAGACCAAATTTCGCCGAACCGTTCCGCCCACATCCAGCCCATTAATGCGAACATGCCGACACTGGTCCAGACGAACCACGGAGTAAACAAGAATTTCACCTTGGGATAGAGCCAGGTGATGTACTTGTCGGCGTCATCCCAGGTTTTGATGGGAATATCTGCGAAATCCTTAACTTGAAACC
>Ga0137359_10003901_pt1 | contig 12159 bp, 16 predicted proteins | sample Mad1_40_16metaG_FD_108281 | JGI IMG/M metagenome (GOLD analysis project Ga0137359, IMG submission 108281) | Vadose zone soil microbial communities from Angelo Coast Range Reserve, California, USA - Mad1_40_16 metaG | ecosystem: Environmental > Terrestrial > Soil > Vadose zone | place: USA... | reverse complement strand
GGTAGAAGCAGGAGTCTTCTCTACAAGATATCCACCTCCAATACTAGAAGCAGTATTGTAGAAAAAGAATACAAGAGAACCGGCAGCCGGGATTGCTTGCCAACTAGGAACGGCTGATAAGACCCCATCTCCAGTTTGGGAAAGGAATTTTTGACCAGAGGTAATCTGTCCAGGAAGCCTTGTCCACTTCGGGGTTGCGTTACCTACAATTACATCTCCCAGTACTGGTGCTGCCGCCAACGTATCGTTATCAATCACCCCATCTAGGAGCGCATGTGGAGTTGGAGCAAGCGTAATGGAGCCCGCAGCGTTGGTAACGGTCATGCCGGTGCCAGCAGTCAGAGTAGCGATAACTGGATCGGCTCCGGTTTTACCAAGGGGAAGCTGTCCATTAGTAGCAGCAGGCAGTGCCACAACTGGATTTGTTCCCTCCCCAACGAGCAATCCGTGAGCAGTTAAAGAAACCCCACCTGTTCCTCCAGCCGCTGGAGTGAGAACATTTTTATCTCCGAAGGTAACCGCCCACCGTTGGTTCAATGCCGCTTGGATAGTATCCAAATCATTCTTTAGATACCCCCGTACCTTTTCCCACGGCCCGTCTAGGAATTTGAGAAGTTGAATCATTTAGCCCTTGTGCTCTTCTTGACGATATCGAAGGTCTACGCGCTCAAGCCGCCACTGGTTAAGGTCGCTTGCATTACCTTCTTGATTGGCGAGAGACCCGCTAGGATTGCCAATATTGGGATTCTGAGCAGGACTACCTGGAGAAGTTCCGACTCCAACTAGAGGCTGACCTGGAGGGAGGCCCAATCCCGGCTGGGCGCCCGGACCCGCCCCCGGTACTAAAATCGAGGTCGCACCTGCAATACTAGCAAAATTTCCACCACTTCCTCCAGATAACATGCCAGCATGAGCAGCAAAAGTAACATCAAGAGGATATGTTTGTGGTCCTAGTCCTGTAGACCAATCTACAACGAGGTAACAAGAATCTATGTCGGCACTGACACCCGATACTACAAGAGTAAAAGTAAATAACGCCCCTAAAGTATTAAGATCTGCCCCATTAGGAAGATTAGGAAACAGATCTTCCAGTTGCCAATGAAGCGTAGTGACTGGATTAACAAAAAGAGTCGATGTTTCATAGGTCGTAAAGGAGAAGGGATTACTGGAAATCGGGTCCGAAGGAGCCGTTGTGAGATCGATATCCACGTTAATAAATGTTCCGTACGCACCCAACCCGTATAACGGCTCGTTATTACTATGTAACAGAATCTGTCCGTCATTTCTTATACGAATTTGAAACTTTATAGAGTTGATAATTGAACCTGCAGGGATTGGACCATTAGGGCCGTTGTTATCAAAGAAAAAGGTGAGTGGATACGTACTGGCTGGAGTAGCCCTACAAAATTTCCCGTCGTCATCGGCATTAAGACAGGCATCATACGTTCCTGCTCCAACTAAAGCCCATCCAGCATTGTTGTTAACAGTCGTAAGAGAGTCTGCCCCTCCCTCAAAATTAGGAACGTTAACAAACGGCCAGACTGTCAATTTTGCAATAGCCATTAGTCTGTGAGGGTTGCTTTGACGTTGACGGTATCGCCGAGGAGGACAAGTCGGGGGGACACAAAATCACCTACCCCATACAACACACCGGTAGTTCCGCCCTTTGTCGAAACATCAACCAGGAAGGCTCCACGTATAGTGAGAGCAGATGTGATGGAGAATACTGCTCGACTGGCTCCATTGTCCAAACTACCAGCCGATGCGGCGCTGGCCACATAGGCCGGTCGTGTCCCTTGGGAATAGTTCGTAGCCTCCAACCACCCCGCATGACTAGCCATTGTGTTCGCTGCGGAGTAGGCCGTGAAGGAGGCATTGTTTACTATCCCTACGAACCATGCGTTAGCAGCTTCTCCTGTACGAAAGCAGGCATCCAGGAGTTTGTTCTGTCCAACAACAGTCACGAGATTATAGAACTGTTCAGTCCAGATAATTCGACCATCTCGTAAGCATTCGATATCATAGAGAGTTTTAAGAGTGACCTGAAAGTTCATTCTATCCCTTCTTACCCTCTGTACGAGCATACATGGTGAATAGCGTGAGTTGCCACTGTGGGGGAACAAGAATCACAACTGCGGCCATATCTCACCCGCTAAATTTGACTTGAATAAGAGTCGCTTCAGACATGACGAGGTTATCAAAATCTTTGACGACGTATGTTTCGTTGCCGACAGGGGCAAGACTCGCCGTGAGGGCAGCGCTATTCTCGACCCCAAAGTCTCTAACTAACTGAACCGTCAGGGAAGCACTTGCGTTGGCAGCAGCCAGAATTGACCCATTCATCACTCCCCAATGATTCAATAGATTGGGTAGGATATACGGGCGAGAAAGGATGGTCGCCACATACGCGACTCCCGCATCGTCGGCATTGGTATCACAGCGTTGAATGTAGTCAGGAGAGGTCAGGCCAATAACCGGTCTTTCGCTGAGGGAGTTCACCCCATTGATCGTAACAACTTCAGTGAATATAGATACCGCGTAGGCTTGGGTAATCCGTCCCGTAGCCGTGGACCATCCTCGTCCTACACCCCCTGCGACCTTTCGAATCTCCGAGACTTGGTTAATGAGTTTGAGGTTAGGACTGTCGGCCCCATCAACTGCCACCCACCAATGGGCCTGTTGCTTATAGTGGTAGAAACACCCACGAGCCGTCACGTTAGCTGCTTGGAGATTAACCCTACTCCAGGTGCCTCGAAGCCCAACGATGGCTTCGATTCCGCCCGGTCCTACTCGGGAAGGTCCGAATACTGGGTCCAAAAAGTAAACATAGGTAGAACCACCCTCATCAATCCCCTTAAACATGCTACCCGGAATGGCCCCTTGCACAGAACTAAGAGTGATGACCGAATAGGCGTTGGTCGGATCGCCTGTTCGAACCATCATGTAGATGTGATCCCATTTAAACGCATACCAGACCCCATACACACTTGCACAGATGCCCGTGATGGGTCCGCCATCATAGTTGTCAAGGTTAGTAAAGCTGACAATCGGAACTCCACTCGTCTCAACGATGGGAAAGCGTTCGCTATTACCCGTACCAGGGTCGTTGGTAGGCGGCGTCCATCCAATCTGGGATTGTTTTGAGAGGTCGGTAAAGTGGCCCGCAAATACCAATCTATCCCCATCTACGGCAAGGAATTTTGCAGAGGGCAGTAGAAGGTAGGACCCAACTGCCTCTGATAGTGTGAATGCGCTATACCCAGTTGCAAATGCCGTCGTATCGGCGGCAGTCGTGGTGGCATCAATGATCGTTTGTATGCGGTAGAACAGCACGTTATCCGTGGATGCTTCCAACTCCCAATGAGTCTCACTCTCACTCAGTAGCGCCGGCCGCGTAATGGTCGCCCCAACGTTGGCCCCACTAGGGGTGAAGGTCAGAACGGTTGAAGGTTCACTACGGCGAACGACCGTAGCTCCTACTTTTGTGATGTATCGAACTCTGAAATATCGAACTCCTGCGTACGTTCCAGCACCGGCCGTATCAGCGGCCGTTGGAGGAGAGGGCTGTGCCAATCCCGCCCTATTCATCGTCGTTCCATTCCATACATGCATACGATCTACGGCGCTGTGGTAGGCAGTGAACAAAAGGGCATTCAGGGGCTGAGTGTGGATGTCGTAGATGTCGGTATTGGAGAAATCAATGGCATCGGAAGGAATGACCTCTGACCACGTACCCAACGTACGCTTCGCCATCGTAACGGATGTGGTTGGGGTCGCACTAACGGCAATAAACTCGGGATTCCTAATGTCGTTGAGCGGGAACCACTGGGAAAGATGAACGATGACCGACTCATCTTCGAGGTCAGAGGAGGTGATGTCAATGGGGCCGCAACCATTTCGACGCTCCCCTAGCATAGAAGCAAAAAACTCCACATTCTCAGCCAGGACACATTGGTCTTCGGGAAGAGCGTTAGCGGGGTCTGTGTTATTTTGACCGCCCCTAAGATTTGTAATCGATATATCAGTTAGTTGATTTTGCATTAGACGAGGGGCGCTGAACGTTGAATCCGATCAGGGCTGTCCTTCCCTTGGATGATATCCATGTAGGCTGAGGAGGCGATATACAGCCGATACTCTGAAAGCCGGGTCTCGTACTGCTTCTCCTTCTTGTCAGAGAGATCGTACTTCTCCATCTTGTCCAGTTCTGTTGCCATTGCCCCGTACACCAGAATGTCATGATAATCCTGAGTGAAGGCCGGAACCATTGTGCCACTCAAAGTACTTAAATTCACATAGCAATCGGCATTAAGGGTATAGACCGTTGCAGGCTTCACATCCAAAAGGATAGTCACCGTACTGGCACCCATGAGTTGGATGGCATACCGTTGAGGGGGATCGGCGTTCAATGTCTCATTTCTCAATTCATCAAAGGAGACTTCTCCCAAGACAAAGGGAGGAATGAACGCGTTGTTGAATACGGAAACGACCTTCTCACATTGGAATACCAAACTACGATTCCCAATAGTGGTATTAGCGGTAACTTCCCCACGTTGAATTGTGTTAACCCCTACCGAGGCCGCTAACCTCCGATACCGCTCATTGATGGAATCGGCAATACGGGCGAGGGCTTGAGTGGAGGTAAGGTTAAGCCTATCTGCCACCTTGTCTCTAATTTCAGTGAAGTTCATTTACTCAACCCCAATACTGCCTGATCGTAATGGTCCCAATCGACACCCAACTCAACGGCCAACATCTTCTCAACCATTGTAGCAAACTGATGCTCAGCAAAGTAGGGAGCTTGTCGGCTATCCCCCGGTTCGGACTCGTCACCAAGGTCACGATTCTGTTCGAAGTCCATATCAAAATCGTCAATAGACTTATCAGCGATGCCCCGTGCATTAACGAGGATCTTCTCCACCAACTCATGCACCGAGACCAACGCCTCGTACTTCCAGTTGTTCATATCGGACACAGTGAAGGAGATGAAGCCGTGGGCCTCTTGGTAGTCGCCTACGGTATCGTATCTCTGCTGTGAATGCATGACGGTTTGGAAGAGCATACGCTTCATTACTCGATCCAATCAGGAGCAATTGAATTAGGATGTAGCGAAAGGGCGTTACCCTTCACTGACAGATTAGGAGTAGTCCCGCCATCCTTACCCTGTGGATGAATATAGATATATACGTCATCCTTCCAGACGCTAACTCTGAAGGTAAAGTCGATCTTACCAGCAGCGTACTCGTCTCGTAGATACTGTTCTAGATTCATAGAAGCCCCTTTTTCTTCAACGCCTTCATCCTCAACACGGGGGCATTGTAGTAGTCGTCCTTACCGAGGTCGGTACGATAGTACATATCGGGAACTGAGACCGCTTCTTCAAATACGACCTTATTCCAAACAGTGTCCCAGGCCGCTTCGATAGAAGCACCATGATCAAGAAACATCCCAATTTCATCGGAGTAGCCTGTTAGGAGGAAGGTGCCGTCTTCCATGTAGCCATCGAAGGGGTAGAATTGCTCCTCCCACCGTTTATCAACGTGAAGAGGGAGCCCCTCGCGGGGATGGTCCAAGAAGAAGGTCAGAGAGCAGCCCACATCCTTGCGGAACCGTTCTTGCATCCCGTCAACGTTTCCATCGATGAAGTCTGCAATAATCGAGCCAAACCCATCTAGAGCGAGGGCCAGGAAGAGGTTGGGATGGGAATTGTAGCCAAATCGGTTACAGACCTCTAGGAACTGAGGCCCCTCCTTGGTGAAGATGACGTTTACGTCAGCGATGCCGGTATAGTTCTGTTCCTTGTAGAAGGGGAACATGAGGGCGATGGTTTGCTTTACTAACTCACTATCAAGAGGGATGATTTGGGAGAAGTCGCCACCACAGCCCGCCATCTCGCCAATATCATAGGTGTTCTTTCGCTTCACCTCAAGCCCCAGGGTGGCCAGAAAGGGCTCTCCCTCATACAACCACGCCTCAACACAGACTTCAGTACCTTCCTCAATGGGGATACGCTCCTGGAGAATATAGGTGCCTGGGTCTTCCTTCATATGTTGCAAATATGTAAAGGTCTCCCGATTGGCGTCTTCGTCTTTCTTTCGTACAGGGACGAAGGTCAGGTAGTTGAATTTGCCGTCATCAGGCTTGAAGACATAGGCTTTGTCGGGGTTCTCATCCATGTAGGCAAGCCCCTCCTCACGGGTCGTAAATTCGTGGGTAGGGGGGCTGGAGAGCCCCGACTCCTCGGCAATCTGGACGGCATAGTGTCGGTCGTGTTCCATCTTCTCCTGGAGGGCGGATGTTCCAAAGACCTTCTGACCGTCGGCGCGGAGTTTATCTGCCTCTTCTGGGAAGTTGTTCTCAGCGAAGATCCAATATGTTGAGTTGGTTTTCAGGCTCTTCATGGCCTCTTCCAAGGTCATGGTAGGAATCCAACCCTTAGCAACCTGCTCATAGAGCTTCTTGAACTTCGGCTCTTCCTCGTGACACTTATGAGCAAGTGTGACCGTTTCCCCCTCCTCCTGAAGCTTCTTCGCCCACCCCAACCCGCTGAAGTCCTTCGTCACCACCACAAACTGCCGATCCTGAGAGTCCGGTTCGTCCGACTGGACATCCGCCAGCTCAGTCTCATCCGTCTCATTAGGGTCGGTAGAACCTTTAGAATGTTTGCTCGCACGCGCAAGAGCATCTACTTCGGAGTAGCCCTGGCTTTTGAGTGCCCGGACATTCTCACGAATGATACTATCCGATGTCCCCGGCAGAAGATCGGCCACTTACTGACCCTTACCCGACTGGACAAGAGTATCGTTTTTCTTAGCCTTCTTTTTCTTCTTAGGGAGAGAGTGCTTGACTGCCTGTTCCTCGGAGAGGCCCCTATGCTTAGCAGACCGAACATTTTCCGACATTACCCCTCTACCGTCACCCTTCAACATACCGTCATCTCCCTTATGGTCGGTATCGACATACATATCCCGATGCGTGACCTTGACATTACCCATCTTCTTCCGTACCAGCTCAGCAATATGAGGAGAGGTAAACTCCCCATGCTCACACCCAAGAGCAACAGAATGACCAGGAGTAATTTCGTTTGCCAGATGAGAGGCTTCATTCTCCTCAGCTTCCTTAGTATCAGGCACTTCTCGAACATCGTAGTATTCGTCGGCTTGGGGAATCGGACCCTTGTTGTGGCCGAAGGTCGTGATATGTGTAGAGGACTTACTGGTCATGCTGGGTCCTTTGAAGGGTTACGAATTAGTTACCGCGTTTAGCCGCCTCTCGTCTGAGTAGTTCGGCCTCTAACATTTTACGTTTCTGAGCCTCGACCAATTTCGTAGAAGGAAGCCGAATGTCCTGATGCTCTAGCATGGGAATGGGTTGACCACCCAGACCCTCAGGGAGAGTACGCTGGAGCCAACTCCGAGGGTCGTTGAAGGTAGGTGTAGGAGTGGGCGACAGTCCCTTTGCCGCCCTCGCATCGTTCTGCACTTGATAGGCTTCCATCTCTTCGGGACGTTGGCCATAGGGGACGCCCATGCCGATGCCCTGTTTGAAGCCTGTACCGAATGCTCCTACCTTATCCAGAGGGGACATCTTATCAATCTGTCCTGCATGTACAAACTCATGACGGAGGGTGTCTTCGAGATCCTGAGGGCTCTCCACAGCTTGCATATTGACCGACACCCCTCCGGTAAGGGGATTCGTCGTCCCCTTCGCTCCCCCAGACATCACTCTCCCCACTCCACTCATCGGCTGAACGGCAACCTGACGAGCAGCGGGGTTTCCACGAGCCAGAAGCTCTTGGAGGATAGCAAGCTGTTCCGGGGATTCATCCGCCATAATTACTTAGCTTCTGCAATTGCACGAGCCTCACGAGAGGCTTTGTTGTCCCCAAAGTGACGCCGCTTCTTTTCTTGCTTCTCCTCAAATTCAGCAGCCTCTTCGGCATTCTCAACATCCATCGCCGTCACGATCAACTCTAGCATCTCAGCGGTCGTACGCCACTTACTGTTATTCGTATTGCGATGATCGGTAGTGGAGTCATTGTATCGGATCTCCACACCATCCTGACCAACCACAACCTCGACCAACCTATCCACGTACCGACCTGTTCGGGACAGTCGATTCAGAAGATTAATCTCCGTATCTGATAACTGATGACGTTCGGCTCGCAAGCCGTTAATCCAAGCCTCCCTCTTGAGAGGTGGACCATCCGGGAAGTTGGGATCCGGGTGAGTGGAGGAGTGGACCTTCTTAATATATTGTCCGAAAGACACCTTTGGACGGCTATGCTTCGCCATCCCCTCAGCGACAGACTTACCAATCGTCTCTCCAAGGGATTCTTGGCTAGCATTCCCATGTTGACTATCGAGGACCTGTTTAACCGTTGACGCAATCAACGATGCCAACTGAGCCATATCAACGGTAACATGTGTAGACGGAGTTTCTTTATCTGAAGCCATGTGAACCAATCTCTCGCAGGAGCGAGTTGGGGGTCTAGGTTATTTGGACTCCACACCCCCGAAGGACTGCTATCGGGATTGATAGCAGGTCGCGCTATTTGGTGAATCCCGCAGTCATCGGAGCAACGTACGGAGCGACGACGTAAAGTGGAATCTGATACGCCTTAATGTGGAGTCGGCCAGTAATACCTCCCGACAGCACACTGATGACCAGATTCGCACCCTGAGAAATAGGCGTCCCGCTTGAGGCACTATCGCCCAAACTATAATCAATCACATAGGGCGGCTGAGCAACCGAAGACGGCATGACTGTAATCAATCCAACTGATTGACCAGTCAAGCTATCGATGAATGCCAATACCGTCCCAGCCACAATGCCCAACGGACTGTAGGTAATCTTCTGGAGATAAATTGTCTGAAAAGCGCTTCTAGCCCGAACCACGACGGAGTTCGGCGCCGGCTCATTGATATTTGCGTTTGTCTGTTGACGGCCACACGGCATGGAGTACTCCTTTATAAAAACGAAAGAGGGGGCCGAAGCCCCCTCTGGAGTTTACTTCTCGACCCAGCCCATGTGAAATTCGTACGTCGTTCCGCCAGTCTTCGTCACACCCCAACTGTAGACCACCAATGACTGCTGAGGTCCAATGACCAGAGGAGCCATATTATGAGCAGCGTAGGTAGGAGTAGTCGTGTTCTTGGCAGTAGACGAACTCGAATACTGCGATCCACCACCGAAGTTGAAGGCGGTCGTGTCGTGCACGACTTCCAACACAGTATCCTTGACGACGGCGTTGCCAACGATCCGGCGAGCCCCTGTTGCTGCGGTAGCTGTGATCGCCCCAACAGTCACAATCGCAGCAGTCGCGGTGTTGCTGTTCATGTTGACGTTCTGAATGTTGAGGGCCGTACCACCAGAGGTAAGTCGGTTTCCTGCGTCCATCGTGAACGTCCAATTAACCGCTGTGGCCACTCCAGTCCCAATGACCGTCATATGAGTCGCCAGATACATCGGATAAATGCTGGTCGTGTTCGAGCTATTGAACATCACGAGAACCGGAGTGGTCTCAACGAACGTCGCAACGGCGCCGCTGATGATACCCGTACCCGGTGTCGGAGTGTTCCCGACGAAAAAATTCCCTTGATCCCCAAGTTGGGTATCTCGTGAGGCGGCAAGGCCGACCACGACGGGCTGAGTGGTTCCTGCGAAAGCCATGATACTAACTCCTATAAAAGCGTGAAACGGGGTGAAGCTAGTTCAGTTTATTTCTCAACCCAACCGCACTCGAACTCGTTGGTCGAGCCGGTCGTCTGAGAAGCGGCCCAACGAACCATAACCAAAGACTGAAGCGGTCCAATAACCACAGGTCCGAGGTTGAAGGTCGCATAGGTCGGGGTCGTGGTGTTGGCAACCGTCGAAGACTTGGATACTTGGTATCCACCACCGAAGTTGAACGAGATAGTATCGTGAACAACCTCAATGACGGTATCCTTGCCGACGCAATTCGCGATAATTCGACGCGCGCCCGTAGCGGCAGTAGCAGTGATCGCGCCAACCGTGATGATCGACTGAGTAGCTGTCGAGCTATTCATGTTGGTGTTGGCAATCGTCAGAGCCGTACCACCCGAAGTCAGACGGTTTCCCGTATCGAGCGTCCAGGTCCAGTTCTCAGCAACCGAGGCAGTCGCACCCACAACTGTGAGATGGGTCTTAACGAACATCGGATAGATGCTAAGGGTCGCGGACGAATTGAACCACACGAGGTAGGGGGTCGTCTCAGTGAACGCCTGAACAGACGCACCCGTGATGATGCCCGTGCCGACGGTCGGCGTCAACCCAACGAAGAACTGACCCTGATCTGCGAGCGTTGTATCCCGACTTCCGGCCAGGGGGCTCACAACGGAGTTTGTCGAAGCAGCGAAAGACATGATGGTGATCCTTTGAGTTAATTACGAGTTAGACTTCCGTATGCCAAGTTTTAGCCCCATCGGAGAAGAACCAAGCGGAGGCTTGAATAGCAAGTGAGTACGGTTGGTTTGCGCCCAGGGTGTTGATCTGTGCTCCCGATTCCGGATAGATAAGCAGGACCTGAAGACTTTGCGTCCCCAGATTCTTGATGCAGTAGACCTTCCCCTTCGAACCAGCGGGCAACCGAATCCCGCTGACCGAATTCCCCGCTGCCAGAATGAGAGCAGGCGAGGTGAGGAACGACACAGCCATCGCCGTAGCTTGTGTATTCCCAGCTACAACTAAGGTCTGCACATGAAAGGGAGCATCGCCAGTTCTAGTAGCCATGAACCCCTCTTATGCTGTGAACGTGACGCCCAGACCGGCATTCAAACAATAGATGTTTGCGATGCAGATGTGATTAGTCGAAGTGCTGGTGTCATCGTCAATGGTCGTCTGAATGGCAAACGTCTGAGTCGCCGTATTCGCGCCCGCAACCGCGACGTTCGTTAAGACCGCTGCAACCGAAGCCGCGCCTCCCGCAACCGCAGCCGAGTTAGTCAGAACCCCAGACGAGATAGTAATGGCCGACGCCAGTCCAGGAGTCCTCGTCACGGTAATGTTGAACTCTGCTGTCGTTGCCGTCTCGCCAGCGGCCACCGCGCCACCAGCGCCCAGAATGGTCAGAAGCGTCACATCAATCGATGCTGACACAAATGACCCTGAAGGAGGATTCACCAAATTGATAGTGAAGATTGTGGTCGCCACATCATCAAGAATCGCGGTGACGGTGCGATTGTACGTCACAAAGTTCTTGAAGCGAAGACCGCCCTTAATAAAGGGACGACCTCCCGTGTAGATTGGTGCTGACATGATAGTTGTCCTTTATAGAGGAGGAGTGGAGAAAACCCCCACTCCCAACCCTCATTACAGCGTCGAGTTATCCGTTACGTGGGGATAGCTGATCGTCACGCTACCAACGTTGGCCACCGAAGCCACGTTCGTATACGCACCGAAGATACAATCCTTGGCAACCGCCGTCACGCTCGCGCGACCCGCAGTGCTTGTCCGGTAGAGCGAGAAGCTCACCGAAGAGGTCGTGGCAACGTTTGCCACCAGCACGACCCCAAACACCTGGAACCAACCGAAGTTGGCTGCCAGGATGGCGCCCATTGCAACCGCCACGAGGCCGGCCGTAGCCGAACCCGCGTCGTTCAACAGTCGAGTCGGAACGAACGTTGCGAGTGAGTACATGACCCAATCGCCTGCCGCCAACGATGCCACACCGGGCATGTAGATGTATTCGCCGCTACCGTCATCCTGAGTTCTCGTCCCGAGAGTATTCCGCTGCGACGTATCAACGTCCGTCAGAAGACCCACAGTGGCGAGGGATGCTCCAACCTTATTCGCTGCCATGTTAGTGTCCTTTCACTCTCTGTTGATTACGTGCTGGACGCCGTACCAGCAATGCCCAGACGCGAGCGGTTGTTGGACACAAGCTGAACTGCCGAGTAGATCTTGAAGTTGAAGCCGTTCGCATTCGGAATCTCTTGGGTATCGCCACGGTCGCGGAAATACTCCTTCGAAACCACCAACGTGAAGTTCTTCGGGTTGACAAAGTAGACTGCCCCAGAGTTGCCGGCATACTGACTGAACACGTAACGTGCAGTCTTGAATGCCAAAACCTTGAACCCAGCCTTGAGTTCGTCCGTATCGACGTAGCGTTGATTCGCCTGCTGCGTACCCTCGAACAACGCC
>Ga0137359_10003898_pt1 | contig 12164 bp, 8 predicted proteins | sample Mad1_40_16metaG_FD_108281 | JGI IMG/M metagenome (GOLD analysis project Ga0137359, IMG submission 108281) | Vadose zone soil microbial communities from Angelo Coast Range Reserve, California, USA - Mad1_40_16 metaG | ecosystem: Environmental > Terrestrial > Soil > Vadose zone | place: USA... | reverse complement strand
TGTTTTCCGCTAACGCGTCAATTGGGTGCCGCGGAAGCGCCGGCGCTGCGCGGCGTTTACAACGCTCTCGGCGGCACCATGACACCGGCCTGGATTGCGCAGGATCTCGGACTTTTCACCAAGCACGGACTGCAACACAGCCTCAACTATTTGGCCGCGACCACGGCGATCCAAGCCATCGTCGGCGGTACAGAAGATATCGGCCTGGTCGGCAACCAGGGCATCGATGTCGCCTTGGAAGGGGCGGATACCGTTTACATCGCCAACACCGCAGCGCGATTTATTTTCCACATGTACGGCGATCCGGCGATCAAGACGGTTGCCGATCTCAAAGGTAAAGTTCTGGCTGCGACGCAGCCGGCGGCATCGACGGATTACGCCGGCCGCATGCTGCTGCGCCGCTCCGGTTTAGTCCCGGATAAAGATGTCAAGATTCTTTACGCCGGCAGCGCGCCCGCGCTCCTCACCACTTTGAAATCAGGTAATGCCGCCGCCGGTCTTATGAGCGCGCCGATCACGTTTCAGGCGCAAGAATTGGGTCTCAAACATATCCTCAACGTCACCGAACTGAATATTCCCTTTATCTTCGTGAGCGTGGTCACGACACGTAGGGTCATCCAACAAAAGCCCGACGCTGTAATGCGCTATCTCAGAGGTTATACTGAGGCGATCTCGGTGATCCAGCGCGACAAAGAGACCGCGATGAAAGTCATGAGCAAATACATGAAGACCGATAACCGGAAAATCCTGGAGGCGGTCTATGAGGAACATCTGCCGGTTTTTCAGCGCGTGCCGCTCATGACCAACGAAGCCGTACAAGCCGTTTTGGATGTCGCCAAGAGCCCGAAAGCTCAGCAAGTCAAACCGGAAGATTTTTATGACAACTCGTTTATTCAAAAACTCGAGGCTTCCGGTTTTATCAATTCGCTTTACGCGCGCTAAAAGGTATTATTCATGCGAGAGCGGGTCGACCGAGGTATGATCCAAGGCATCGTTCAAGGTTCCGTGTTCAAGGTTCAAGGTTCAAAGACATGGCGTGGTTTCTGACGTTGAACCTTGAACTTTGAACTTTTATTCGGCGCGAATAAGCCGCGGTAACATGGCGCTCAGGTAAAAATGACATGGTATCTGCACATCGACATGGACGCGTTCTTCGCGTCCGTGGAGCAGGTTCTCGATCCGAGCTTAAAGGGAAAGCCGGTTATCGTCGGTGGCCGTAGCGGGCGCGGCGTTGTCACATCAGCTTCATACGAAGCGCGGAAATTTGGCGTGCATTCCGCAATGCCGGGCTTTCAAGCAAGAAAGCTGTGTCCGCAAGGTATCTTTGTGCCGAACCGCCGCCGCGTTTATTCTGAATTTTCCCACAAAGTCTTTGCTATCTTGGAACAATACTCGCCGGAGGTTCACGCGCTTTCCATCGACGAAGGACTCGTCGACCTTACCGGCACCGACAGGCTCCTTGGACCGCCGTTGAAAACCGCCGATGCGATCATTCGCCGCATCGAAACCGACCTTGGCCTGCCGTCATCTGCCGGCCTGTCAAGCAGCAGAGTCACGGCCAAAATTGCCGCGACGTTGGCCAAACCACGAGGACTTATCTACGTGCCGGCAGGTTCAGAAAAAGATTTTCTCGCGCCGCTGGCTGTGGAAATGATTCCCGGCGTGGGGCCGAAAACCCACAAGGCGCTAAATCAGAGAGGCATCAAGACTATTGAAGACCTATTGGCGCGCGCCGAATTGGCTGAACGCTATCTGGACCTCGTCGAATCGACAGAGCGCCGCCATCACCACGATCATTCGATTGGCAACGAGACCACCCTCGATCAACCGGTCAAAGAAATCTCACAAATGGAAAAAATCCTCTGGGAGCTGGTCGAAGAAGTCGGCGGCAGATTGCGCCGCGATGAGTTTTACGCGCGCTGTCTAACCGTCAAAATCCGTTACAGTAATTTCCAAACCATCACGCGCTCGCGCACGCTGCCGTCGCCCACTTGCTTCGATAAAGAAATCTTCGAGACCGTTAGCGCGTTATTGCGTGAAAACGTCATCCGCGGAAGAGCGGTGCGTCTTCTCGGCGTGAGCGCCAGCGCACTGCAAAGTTCCGGCTGGCAAGAGCCCTTGTTGAATCGCGACAAACGCAAGTCTTTCGAGCAGCTCTACAAAGGCATCGACGATCTGCGCCGCAAGTACGGGGAAGAAGCGATCGGCGCGGCGACGCCACGCAACCGTGGCGGTTGATTTTCCCGCCAAAGCCTCTTACTCTTTAAAAACTCCAAGCATCATGGCCAAGCCAAATCATGCTTTCCTGGCTGCCTGTCGGCGCGAACATTCTTCCTACACTCCCGTTTGGCTAATGCGCCAGGCCGGGCGCTACATGGAGGAATATCGCAAGCTCCGCGCTCAATACGACTTTCTCGAATTGTGCAAAAAACCGGATCTCGCCGCTGAAATCACGATAACACCGGTGGAACGTCTCGGCGTCGACGCCGCCATACTTTTCGCCGACATCCTCCTCGTCCTCGAACCGATGGGCGTTGGACTGGAATATTCAAAAAATGGCGGGCCGGTCATTCATCATCCGGTGCGCAGCGGCAAAGATGTCGATAATCTAAAGGATTTTGATCCGCAGCAAGAACTTTCCTTCGTTTACGACGCCGTGAAGAAAATCTCTAAGACGCTCAAGAACAAAGTTCCGCTCATCGGCTTCGCCGGCGCGCCCTTCACACTGGCGTCGTATCTGATCGAAGGCGGCGGCTCACGCAATTACGTGCACACCAAGAAACTTTTCTATGGCACGCCGGAGGCATGGAAACGGCTGATGGAACGGCTCGCCAAAGTCGTGGCGGAATATTTGAATTGCCAGATCGCCGCCGGCGCCGAGGCCGTGCAGCTTTTTGATAGCTGGGCCGGTTGCCTGACGCCGACCGATTACGAGCAGTTCGTGCTGCCTTACACCAAAGCCGTAATCGATGCGATCACACCGGGTGTTCCGGTGATCAACTTCAGCACCGGTACTGCCGGTTTGCTGAAACAAATTCGCGCCGCCGGCGGTGATGTGATCGGTCTCGACTGGCGGGTGAACCTTGATGAAGGCTGGGGAATGCTTGGGCATGATGTTGCTGTGCAAGGCAACCTTGATCCTGTCGCGCTGTTCGCTTCGCCCAAAGACATCAAAGCGCGCGTCGCCGATGTCCTGCGCCGTGCTGACGGTCGCCCCGGCCACATTTTTAATTTAGGACATGGAGTTCTTCCCGAGACGCCCGTCGATCACGTGATCGCAATGGTCGATGCCGTTCACGAAATGAGTTCGCGATAACTCCCGAGCAATGGCTCATCCCTACCAAGCCGTGCTGTTGATCGCCTTCGGCGGTCCCAGTTCTCCTACAGAAATCCGCCCGTTCCTTGCGCGAGTGACAAAGGGTATTTCGATCCCGCCTGAACGCCTCGACGAGGTCGCGCTTCATTATGAAGCCGTCGGCGGTAAATCACCTTTGAATGAAATTACCTTTCGTCAGGCCGATGCTCTACGAAAGTATTTAGAATCGGCTAACATAAAAATTCCCGTCTACGTCGGTATGCGCAACAGCGCCCCTTTTTTCAGCGAAACATTGAGACGAATGGCAAACGACGGAGTCAGGCGAGCCTTAGGTTTCATTCTTTCTTCACATCGAACCGAGGCAAGCTGGGAGCGCTATCAAACCAACATCACCGACGCCCAAGCCGAACTTGGCACCCACGCTCCGGCCTTTGATTTTTGCGAGAGCTGGCACGACCATCCGCTTTTCATTCAAACCTGGTCAGAACTGATTGACGCTAAGTTTGCCAACGTTCCAGACAATCGCAGAAGTGCCACCCCCATGATCTTTACGGCGCATAGCTTGCCCATAACGATGGCTGCACCATCGCCGTATGTCGAACAGCTCGAAACCACAGCCCGTTTGATCGCCGAACGGCTCGATCATCGTCGGTGGTCGCTCGCGTATCAAAGCCGTAGCGGCAGACCGAGCGATCCGTGGCTCGAGCCTGACGTTGGCGAGGCAATTCGAAAGGCAGCCAACGAAGGCTGGAAAGAAGTCGTCGTCGCGCCCATCGGCTTTGTCTGCGATCACGTCGAGATTTTGTACGATCTCGACATTGAGGCGAAGACAATCACCGAAGATCTCGGCTTGAGCTTTTATCGAGCAGGCTGCCCAAATGATCATCCGACGTTCATCCGGATGATGGCCAACGTGATTGAGCAAGAACTAGAAAAGACCAAAGATCGAGGATAGAAGATGGAGAATCGCAATCCTCGATCATCGATCCTCCATCTTCGACTTTTTCCCTCATGAACCGGCGCATCGTCGTCATCGGCGGCGGCATCGCCGGCCTCGCGGCCGCGCACCGCGTCGCCGAGCTTGCGAAAGAAAACTCTCTCAGCGTCGAACTCACACTGCTCGAAGCCACATCACGTCTCGGCGGCTCGATCGTCACGGAAAGAGTCGGCGATTTTCTCGTCGAAGCCGGACCGGACTCATTCATCACGGAAAAACCCTGGGCGCTCCGCCTATGCGAGCGTCTCGGCCTCACTTCTCGCCTGATCTCGACCCAATCGGCCTATCAGAAAATATACGTCGCCCATCGCGGCAAGCTTGTGGCGCTGCCTGAAGGTTTCTTTCTGCTGGCGCCGACACGTCTTTGGCCATTTCTCCAGACACCGCTTTTCTCATGGCCGGGCAAACTGCGAATGGCGAGCGAGCTGCTCATACCCCGTGGCGATGTCAATGAGGACGAAAGTCTCGGTTCGTTTGTCCGCAGACGCTTCGGCAGCGAAGCGCTCGATCGCGTCGCTCAACCACTCGTCGGCGGTATCTACGCCTCTGACCCGAACCAACTCAGCCTCGGCGCGACCATGCCTCGCTTTAAAGAAATGGAACGCAACCAGCGAAGCGTCATCTTGGCGATGTGGTCTGAACAAAGACGCCGTGCCCGCAACCGCGAAGCCGGCAGCGGCGCACGCTGGAGTTTGTTCGTTACGCTTGCGGGTGGAATGCAGGAAATGGTCGATGCTCTCGCCAAACGCTTACCCGAAGGGACGATTCGTCTCAACACACCAGTGATGCACTTGAGCTACGATGAAATGAATAAAACTTGGCGGATCACCGTCGGCAATGACGAAACGATTCCCGCCGACGCCGTCATCCTCGCGACGCCCACGTTTCAGACCGGCGCAATCATCTCAGCAATTGCAAAGGATGCAGCCACCGAACTCAAACAAATCTCATACGCTTCCACCGCGACTGTGAGTCTCGCGTATCGTTGTGAAAACTTTCCGCGCTCGCTCGATAGCTTCGGCTTCGTCGTGCCGGCGGCGGAACATCGCAAGATCATGGCTTGCACGTTCAGCAGTCTGAAATATCCCGGTAGAGCACCGCAAGATCATATTCTCTTACGCGCCTTTGTCGGCGGCGCGCTTCAACCGGATTTGTTCGGCGATGACGACGCCACCATGGAGAAGAACGTCCGCGACGAGCTCGGGAGTTTACTCGGCGTGCGCGCGCAACCTATTTTCGTGCGCATCTGGCGCCATCCGAATTCAATGCCGCAATACTACGTCGGCCATGAAGCTCGCATCCGACGAATCGAAAATGCCCTCGACACATTCCCCACTCTCGCCTTCGCCGGCAGCGCGTATCACGGCGTCGGCATTTCCGATTGCGTGCGCACCGGTGAAGAAGCCGCGGAAAAAATCGTCGAGCAGATCGATTCTAGCGACGTAAAAAGGGATGGCCGGGTTCCCGGCTCAAAGCCCTACTCCCCGTAACCACTTGACGCCCGCATGAAACCCAGACTATGAAATGGACATGATCATCATCGACTCTCAAGTCCACATTTGGGCTCCCGAGACGACGGAAAAACCCTATGCCAGAGAAGACGCTTCGCCGCCACACCGTCCGGTGCCGCTCGGTCACGACGAGCTTTTGCGCGAGATGGACGGCGCCGGAGTCGCGCGCTGCGTGCTCGTGCCGCCGACCTGGGAAGCCGATCGCAACGATACTTCGCTGGAAGCCGCGAGATTACACCCCGATCGCTTTCGAGTCATGGGCAGGCTCGCGCTGCAAAAGGCCGAAAGCCGCGCGCTGCTGGCAACCTGGAAAAGTCAGCCGTATATGTTGGGAATCAGGATGGCTTTTAACGCGGGGCGAACAAGGCAATGGCTGGAAGACGGCACGGCGGACTGGTTTTGGGACGCCGCCGAACGTTACGACGTTCCGGTGATGGCATTCGCGCCGAGTTCCGTGCCCAGGCTTGGCAACGTCGCCGAGCGCCACCCCGGACTACGCATGATCATCGATCATATGGGACTAAACTCTGCTCTACGCGGCAAATCGCTCGAACCTTCCGTTGCCAACACCATCAAGCTCGCGCGATTGCCCAATGTCGCGGTGAAGGTTTCCGCCTTGCCCTGCTACGTAGATGAACCGTATCCATTTCCGACATTGCATCCGCTCGTTCGCCGGGTGGTCGACGCCTTCGGTCCGCGCCGCTGTTTTTGGGGTACGGATCTGTCTCATCTCCCTTGTCCGTACAAGCAAGTGGTGACGCTGTTCACCGAAGAAATGAAATCGCTTTCGCCGCCTGAATTAGAATGGATCATGGGCCGCGGCATAGCAGAATGGCTCGGCTGGCCGCTGCCGCAATGAGGAGGCTAAGATCATGAAAATCGTCAATCGCGACTTGACCGTTGAAAAAGACGGTGTTCCCGGTTATCTGGCGCACCCGGATCGCAAAGAACCGGGCCCGGGCGTACTGATCGTGCATCACCATTACGGCGTTACGGGGAACATGAAGGTAAACGTCTGCGAGTTTGCCAAACTCGGCTACACCACCGTCGTGCCCGATCTCTACAAGATGCTCGGCGAACCGGACGGCGTCCATGAAGCGCAAAAGAAGACGAGCGACGGACAATTCACCGAGATCATCAACAGCGCGTGGCGCTATCTAACGACAAGGCCCGACGTCGACGGCAAGCGTTGCGCTGTGGTCGGTTATTGCATGGGCGGGCGCATCGGCATCCACTTCGTCGCGGCGACGCCGAGCGTGCGCGGTTTCGTCGGCTATTATCCGTCCGTCCGCGACGAAGGACCTAGTCCATTACGACCGCGCCATCCTAACGACGCGGTGAAAGACTTCAAGTGTCCGTCGCAAATTTTCTTCGGCGCCAAAGATCATGTCGCCAGTGTTGCCGTGCAGCAGCGCCTGATGGCGAGCTTTCAAGCCAACGGCCAGCCATTGGACTGGCACTTCTTCCATCGCGCCGGCCACGGCTTCGCCATGGCCGACGGCGAATGTTACGATCCGGGGCTTGCGGAACAGGCGTGGGGTTTGGTTTCGAATTTTCTCAAAAGAGAATTAGGAAACGAGTAACTCAGCGTAGTCAGACCGGTCGTCGGCCACGGTTTTTAACACTCGACCGAGTTAGATAATTCCCTTCTCCTTAAACTCCGCAAGCTTTGCAGCGTCATAGCCGAGCGGTTTCAGATATTCCGCGTTGTGCTCGCCGAGCTCCGGCGGCGGCAGCGGATGGGGATTTTTCGTGTCCCGGTATTCGTTCGGAAATGCCACCGTGCGGATCGTCGGCTTATCCTTACGCTCGATCTTGATCTCCAAGCCCATATGTTTGATCTGGGGGTCTTCGAAGACCTCGAGCAAATTGTAAACCGGCGTGTGCGGCACGTCGTTGGCCTCCAACTGTTCCATCCAATGGGCTCGGGACTTCTCTTTGAAGAACTCCGCGAAAACTCGGCTCAGCTCCGAATAGTTTTTCCGGCGATTTGGTCTTGTATTGAAGCGCGGATCGTCGATGACTTCAGGATGACCGGCAGCTTTACACAAACCTTCCCAGAATTTCTGCGGCGACGAGAGATGGATTGCGAATGGCAGACCGTCGGAGCCACTGAACGCATAAGTCTGTGACTGCATCGGCCGGGTGTACGGGCCCGGGATTTTCCCCGTGGCAAGCGCAGTAGTCGCCGGTGCGATCAGAAAAGCGAGCGTAGAGCCGGCCATCGTTGTGTCCACTTGCTGACCCTTGCCGGTTTTCGCTCGCGCGGCGAGCGCTCCGAGGACGCCGATACAGGCAAACATGCCGCTCAAGCTGTCTGCATAGTTGGGGCCGATGGGACGCGGATTCTTCGCATCCATCAACAAGCTTAACATGCCGCCAAGCCCCTGACCGACGGTGTCGTATGCCGGCCGTTTCACATACGGTCCCGTCGGACCCGTACCGGTGACTGAGAGATAAATGACTCCCGGATTCGTCGTGCTCACGGTGTCGTAGTCGATGCCTAGCTTCTTCATCACGCCCGGGCGATAGTTATCGACCACCACGTCCGCCTTCTTGGCGAGCGCTAGAAAGATTTCTTTGCCCTCCGGCGTCTGTAGGTTCAACGTGATGCTTTTCTTGCCGCGATTGTACGCCCAGAAATTCGGTTGATCGCCACCCAAGTCCCATCCGCGAAACGGATCGCCGCCCTTGGGATTTTCGATTTTGATCACTTCAGCTCCCATGTCGGCGAGCAACATCGCACCGTAGGGTCCCGAGATAAAATTGCCCAATTCCAAAACTCTAATGCCGTCCAGACAACCGTTCATTTTCGTCTCCGCTTTTTTGCTTAGCTTTCTTCGCGCCTTCGAGACTGTGTTCGTAATGAGAAAAATCCCTTAGCTGTCATGCTGACGATAGCGAAACATCTCGCATATTGAGTCACACACGAAGACGAGATCCTTCGGCTATCGCCTCAGGATGATATTGCGACACAGTCTCTTCATATAAGAATCAGATGATGCCCTTTTCCTTGAACTCCGCGATCTTCGCGTCGTCATAGCCGAGGGATTTCAAAAACTCGCCGTTGTTTTCGCCCAGCTCCGGCGGGGGCGCGGGATGAGCCGATGGGGTTTCGCTGTAGCTTATTGGAAACTTTACCGTGCGAATCGTCGGTTTGTCTTTGCGCTCGATCGCGATCTGCATCCCCATATGCTGAACCTGCGGATCGTCGAACACTTCTTTCAGATTGTAAACCGGCGTGTGCGGCACATCGTTGGCCTCCAGCTTCTCGATCCACACTGAACGAGGCTGTTCTTTAAAAAACACTGCGAACGTTTTATTGAGCTCGTCGTAATTGGTGCGCCGGTTCGGTCGCGTGTTGAAGCGTGGGTCTTCGATCAACTCCGGATGCTCGACCGATTTGCACAATCCTTCCCAGAATTTTTGCGGCGAGGACAGGTGAATCGCCAGCATGGCGCCGTCAGCACACGCAAACGCATAGGTCTGCGACTGGCGCGGCCGTGTGTACGGACCGGGCACACGCCCGTGCGCCAGGGTTTCCGTCGCCGGCGCATTCAAAAACGCGAGAATCGAGCCGACCATCGTGGCGTCGACTTGCTGGCCTTTGCCGGTTCGATTGCGGGCCATGAGCGCGCCCAAAACTCCCAGCGCCGAGAACATGCCGCTCAGACAGTCTGAATAGGCCGGGCCGACGGGCTTGGGATTTTTCGGATCCATCAAGACGCTCATCATGCCGCCCATGCCTTGACCCACGGTGTCGTAAGCCGGACGTCTGACGTAAGGTCCGGTCGGTCCGGTGCCGGTAATGGAGCAGCAAACGATTCGTTCGTTGATCTCGCGCAGCGATTCGAAATCGATCCCGAGCTTCTTCGTGACGCCCGGGCGGTAGTTATCCATCACGACGTCGGCATGTTTGACCAAGCCGTAAAAGACTTCTTTTCCTTCGGGTGTTTGCAAATTGAGAGTCACGCTCTTCTTGCCGCGGTTGTAAGCCCAGAAATTCGGCTGATCGCCGCCAAAATCCCAGCCACGAAAAGGATCGCCGCCCTTGGGATTTTCTATTTTGATAACTTCCGCGCCAAGATCCGCCAGCAACATCGCGCCGTACGGCCCGGAAATAAAATTGCCCAACTCCAAAACTCTGATGCCGTCCAAACAACCTTTCATCCTTATCTCCTATTTTTTAGTTTTAGTTCTTCCTCACGCTTCGTGTCTAACGCCTGTCTTGGTTTAAACGATTTGAACTGAGCGTAGCGGTTGAACGGCTTGAACGTTTTGAACGCTCGGCACTCTTAACTATCGCCTCCCGCCTCAAGCCTCTCGCACTTCCCTGTTGCCTAGTGCCTTCTTCTTCGGATAATGGAGCTTTCATATATCCCATTTTAAAGGAGCACAAGATGGCAACACCGCCGCCCGTCACCGATACAATGGCTCGGTTTGTGACTGAAAGTGATTTCGCCACGATTCCGGAACAAACCCGCGCCAACGCGAAATTGCATATCCTTGACACGCTCGGCGTAGCTCTCGCCGGCGCCGATCAACCGGCGTCGGCAATCGCTCTAGATTACTGCCGTCGCCTCGGTTCTTCGAACGAAGCTTCGATCTGGGGCACGCGATCAAAAGCATCGGTGTCGACGGCAGCGTTCGCCAATGGCCTTTTTGCTCATGCACTCGACTATGACGACTGGGAGCCGTTCATCCACGTCGGCCACCCGTCCAGCATGATTATCGGCGCGGCGTTGCCGCTGGCCGAAAGTACCCGAACGACGGGTAAAGAACTGCTCGAGGCTTACGTGCTGGCCATCGAAGTCATCTGCAAGGTCGCCGCCAACTCGCCGAACATGCAAGACCGCGGCTTCCACAGCACGCCCGTGTTCGGCAGCCTGGGCGCCGCCGTCGCATGCGCGAGATTACTGAAACTGGACGCCGCAAAATTGAAGGCCGCATTCGGCATCGCCGCGTCGGCCGCCGGTGGCATCCATCGCCAGCAAGGATCCATGGTGAAGCCGTTTCACGCCGGCAACTCCGCGCGCAACGGCGCCGAAGCCGCGCTGCTCGCCAACGCAGGCTTCACGGCCGACGCGGCGATCCTCGAAGCGCCGCGCGGTTTTTGCGACACTTTCTTCGGTTCCGACACCTGCAATTACGAAAAAATGATCGAAAACATCGGCAAGCCGTATTTTCTGGAATCGCCCGGCTTGGGCCTCAAATGGCACCCGTGCAGCGCGCCGCAGTTCCTCGCCGCCGATGCGTCGCTTTACTTGAAACGCGCGCACAAGATCGATTTTGCCAGCGTTGCGAAGATCGAAGTCAATATTCCTCCCCTGCGCTACCAGCGCCACTACGCCGCCGAAGTCAAAACCGGACTGCGCGGTAAATTTGCCATCAACTACGTCGTCGCGATGTGCATCTTAGACGGCAAACTGGAACTGACGACGTTTACGGATGAGAAAGTCAATCAGTCGCAAGTTCAAGAGGCGCTGCAGAAAGTTAAAGTGATATGCGACGAAACCATTCCCGAGCCCGGCCCCTACTGCCCCGTCGCCGTCGAACTGAAAGACGGCACGCGCTTAAGCCACACGGCGAAAATTGCCAAAGGCGATCCACGCAATCCCATGACAGAAGACGAAGTCGTAGAAAAATTTCGCAGCAACGCCAAACTAGTTATTCCAGAGAAGCAAGCTGAAGAGTTGATTGCGGCTGTGCAGAATTTGGAATCCGTCGATGACGTGAAGAGAATCGTCAGTCTACTCCTGCCCGCGTAGAACCATCGCTGTTTCAGTGGGAGTTGAAATGTCATGCCGAGACGCGGCCGAGGAATCGCTCTTGAAAGACAAGATCCTCCGCGCTCGCCAGCCTAGGTGAAAACATCGTTCATGGTTCCCTTCGACTTCGCTCAGGGGAGGCTGGCTCACCACTGTGCGGTTTCGTTCAGAATAAAGTCTTTAACCGCTCGTCGGTTTCCTAGGATGGGTTGAGCATAGCGAAACCTATAGTTGCACGACTTCAATACTCCATCACTTCATTTCCCTCTCGATTGGACAACTTTTTCCGACTGCGATAAGTCAAAATCGAGTTCGAGAACTGTGCTTTTGTCTCAGGAGGCTTCCGTGTCCAGCAATCAACCTCTCGCTGCACTCTTCGAAGCGGATCGTCTTGCCATTATCGGCGCCAGCGAGCGTAATCACTATGCAGTCAATGTCTTCAAGAACTTGCAAAATTTCGGCTTCGACACCGCCAACATCGTGCCGATCAATCCGGGGCGCCCGGAAGTTTTCGGTTTGAAAGCGTATCCCAGCATCGTCGACGTTCCTGGAGAAATCGCGCTCGCGGTCAT
>Ga0137359_10003896_pt1 | contig 12166 bp, 14 predicted proteins | sample Mad1_40_16metaG_FD_108281 | JGI IMG/M metagenome (GOLD analysis project Ga0137359, IMG submission 108281) | Vadose zone soil microbial communities from Angelo Coast Range Reserve, California, USA - Mad1_40_16 metaG | ecosystem: Environmental > Terrestrial > Soil > Vadose zone | place: USA... | reverse complement strand
CGTCGAATTTCATCTTGCAATGCCAGAATGATGGTTTCGGAATCTGCAACGGTGAGTGGTTTCATTCTCCTAGCAAACCATAGATCATCCACATACGCAATTACTTATGACGCCGTGTATAGTGAAGACCGTCGCCGTGATGAATTACACGCCGGGACGGAGACGGCTCGGAGCGGTCAAAGAGGAGATCAAGCGGAATCGGAAGCTAAGACAGAGACAGCTCTATTCGGCGTGAGAATTAGACGTAGCTTTGTAGGACTGCGTAAAAGCGGAAGCGGATGATTCTTCAACTGCCCGGAAGACGCTGGTGTCGATTCCATCCTTTACTATTGACGCGGCACCTGCGGGTAACTTCCGTTGCTCTCGGGTGAACACATCTTGCCATCCGTTAGAATGCAGAATTGACGGAGGCACATGCAGTCCAATTGCCTCTAGATCGGCGCATAGTTCTCTGGCGACGGCGCTCTGCACATCCAGACCCAACTCCAGGAGATCCTGATCCAAACCCTGAATCGCATCCCAAACTGCGTCCTCCTCAAAGTCGAGCTCAAAGAGCCTGTCGCGGAGCAACCCTCCGAAGCCGTCCTTGTGGTTGGCAATCGACGGAGCGCGATGGAAAGCTCCGAACCATTTTCGGGATTGGATAACGGACTCAGGAATTTCGATTCCAGCGTGGGCTAAATATTGCCGAACCGCAGTCGCCGTTCTCGTGCGGACATTGAAAACAACCTGCACGAGCATCCATTCCAATGCACCGAGCGCCTGAAGCACTGATGCAAGATATTCGTGCTGTGCCTCGTCCTTCATATGCCCGCACACTATGCACCCAGGAAGTTCTCTAGATCAAGAGAAACAAAAAGGCATCGCGCCGGACGCTCGGCTCCAGAGCTTGCTGAACGGCCAAGCTCATTTGTTTCCACTCCGCATACATTCCACGTTCTTACAGCTTCAACAGTGCGTCAACCAGCTTTTCGATTTTCCTGCCATAGCTACTCAGTTTGTATACCTTTCGCCGCTGCGAAACTGACAGCCCTTCCTCGTAAATCAGAACTTCCTCGATATGCGCTTCATCATCTTCGTTGGCCCGCAGCAACTTTCGTTCGAGCATCGCGTCACCCTGAGCCAATATCTTCATGTGGGCAGCACGGACCTTGTGATGTTCAGCCATTAAAGCGTTGTAGGCGCGTGCAATGTTGCGGCGCATCAGATCGGCGTCCTCATCTTTGAATACTGGTTTAGGTTGCTATCCTTCTATCTTCCTCGTTGCGTTTCGTGCGGGACTCGTGGCGGCGAATGCCGTATTTCAGCAGATCCTGCGTGGACCCAGCCGTCTTGAGCTGCTCGAAGACCCATTCCAGAATCAATTCTGCGAGATTGCCAAGCTTTCGTTTCTCGCGGGCAGCAAACTCCTCAAGGTCAGCTCGAAAAGCTTGCCGGACCCGCAGGCTGAGTTGTGCCTTCTATTCGCCCATTTCACTTGCCATGCTGCGTAAGCGTTCCGCTGATATCTCTGGTCAATTCGCGGATGTCGTATTTCAGCCCTAGGCACAGGCGGACCATGTCCCCGAGTTGGATCTCACTGGTTCCGCGCTCTATCCTGCCAATCTCGCGCGCCGGAACGTTTGAAAGGCCTGCCAACTGAGCCCGAGTTAGGTTCCTTTTCTCGCGCGCAGCACGAATTCTGGTCCCCATCGCGCGCCGTATCGCTGCTGTGTGCGGCAACGAGTTCTCACATGCGGCCACAATCGCCTTCTCCAGTTCCTCACGAGTCATCCCCGCACTCTCGCGTAGCACGTCCTTCATTTCGTAAAAGCGCTGCGTTATGTACTCATCGCCCGGATAGCCGGGCGGATCTTTTCTCCTGCTCATAAGTCCTCTCGCTCTTGATCTTGCAGCCTTCTGTAGTATTCCCTGATGATCTTGCTGTTTCCTGTTTTTACATCGGAGAAGTCGATTCCATCTGTAACGATCCGAGTGCTGAACTGCATGGAGAAGTGTGTCTTGTCCATGAAACGAACGCTAATGTAGAGACGGGCTTCTTCGAAGGAGTAACTGATCCAATCCACTGCCTTGCCATGAATCTCTTTGTACTGTTTGCGGAGTCTCTCGTACGTCTTGTTTATTCGCGCGTCCAGTTGCCGTCGCTCCTTCGCGGTTATTGGAGTTATCTCGATATCGCCAACCCGCACGGTCTTGCGCTTCTTAGTCATTATTCCTCTCTAGTTTCCCGGCCATGAACGGGAACGCGATGCGGAACAACGTCACAAACCACGGACGAGGCAGGACGAAGGAGATCAGGCTAAGTGAAAGCAGGTACAACACGGCGAAACCAAATATCTGCTCAAGGTGAGTTAGTGGTGGAACTTCACTGCCCGGTGGGCACTCGAATGGGAACTGGAGCATCAGGTCACGTCCTTCGCTGGAACTTTGCGGGACGCGGAGCCTTGCTCAGTTTGGTGGGTTACAGCAAAATGCGTCTTAGCCACGGGGCCTCTCTATCAGGACCTTGTGGTCAGGGACGCGATGGTGTTTCCGCACCAGCGCGTCCCGCTGAATGGAATCTTATCATATGCCATCTTTAGTTGGCCATACAATTTGTTGGTGGACGATGTGCTAGGCTACCTCCAGACTCTTTGGAATGCAGCCTGAGCTTGCGTTTCTTGCCAATCGAATTAGGCATCTACGTCTTGCCAAAAAAATTAGTCAGGAAGATTTGGCAGCTAAGGCGGGTCTCAGTCGAAATGGAATGGGTCTGATCGAACAAGGCAAACGGTGGCCGCGTCTTGCAACGCTTCTTAGAATTTCTGACGCGCTAGGCATGACAATTGAAGACGTCTTGAAAGGAATTCAGAAGAAGAAGAGGCATCGCTAATAATTCGCCTCGCAGGACTTCTTCAGGCGCGCTTGTCTACAATCATTTCACAGGCCGCCGTTGCCCGCCCTCGGGCAATCTCGAACTGGTGGTCAAGCCACTCCAGAACCTCGGCACGAAGCTCTTCTCGAGGCGGCACCTTGTAATTTTCGCTCTCTGAATTCATTAAATGATCGTCGATGTATACGGAGTGGTGGTCTTCATCCTCCGCGCTCCGTCAACGCGAACAAAAGTGTAGTGTGATCTGTCCGACCCAGGTAAAGCTCCCTCTTCCGCACGATCTAAGAGCAAGCAGTACGGCAGTTCAAAGTCCTTGGGTCGTTCCCAAAGCTCCTTCAGCGACACGACTTCTCCTTCAAGGAACACTCCATAAAGCGTGGGATATTGGCTTTCTGGAAGATGAGGAGCAATAACACCATGACGCAGAAAGCGAATCCACAAATCTTCATCCGAGGGCACCAGACGGCACCGGGGACACCAGCGACGATCAAGTTCAGCCCACGATCGCCACATTGATCGCTCTCACTTGGAGAGACCAAAACCTTCGAAGCGGGAAAGGAATTTACGTTCCAGTCATTCGGTAAACCGATTGTACCCCCATGATTGCCTTGAGAACTTGATCACACTTTGCCATGCTTGCCACTCAGAAACACACGGACGCTGATCTGGAAACGCTAAATGTAAGGGTCCGCTAGCTTCACAATATTTCTCGTGAGAAGAGGAAGCGCGTATTACTCCCCTAATATCGGCCCTCGTGAGCAATCGGGACAAAAACCGGAAGATATTTCAAAACCCTCCGTAAGACGATCATGAAGCAGGCGATATAAAAGAATGCGCTGTAAATCGTGAGCGAGCGCTCATAGCGAACAACCAGATGGCGGCAGTAGACGGCAATGCAAGCGCGAGAGTTGAAGACTTGAGACGGGAACGGGTAGAATCAACCCGGCCGGGTTAGTCAGCAGTGCGGTGGCGCGTGCCTGTGTTCATCTGAGGTGCCCGATTGTTATCTCGGCGAACCGAGAAAACAATAAAGACTATTGTGCCGAGGCGCCCGCGGAATTGGCTTCGCTCCATGACAGATAGGTTCGTAAGATGCTTGTTTGGGATGAAGACCTATTGGTGCGACGATTGTGGAATCAAGTTTAGACGTTTCGGGTGGTAGAGTAGGCACTCGTCGGCGGGTGCCTCCTGAAGATTTAACGCGCTCAACCTCGAAGCGTGAAGTGGAGCTTGACCCCAGATTCTCGCCGGGTCGAATCGATTCTTTTTGCTTCAAAGTATGGATGAGTGCATGAATCCCCCGACCTACTCTAAGACCATCCTGATCGTATCTTTAATAACAACGGGGCTCACAGCACGGTTGGCCCTACTGTGGATATCCGGTCGTGCCCCAACAGGGGCTCTAAGTGGTGGCAGCGATGCTCCAGCATATATCCTTCTGGGAAATGCGATTTCCCACGGAAAGGGAATGGCCTACGTTGGTCAGGCCACAGCACTCCGCGCCCCGCTGTACCCATTGATCTTGGGTTTGCTGGATTTGATCTTCGGCTCTTACTCACTGTTGATCATGCGTATCGTGCAGGTCTTCGTCGCCATCTTGACAGCTTGGGTGTGTGGTCAAGCGGCAGTCCAGCTCTGGGGCGAAGACGCAAAGTGGGTCACGTTCGGTTTGGCGATGTGGATACCCACACTTCTCTTCTTCACTCCTCAGATTCAGACAGAAATATTCACGGCCTTTTTTGTGTCCTTGTTTCTCTACTTCCTTGTTCGCCCCAACCGAGAAGATGAATGGAAGTCGATCGTGGGCATGGGAGTGTGCGCTGGCGTTTTGATGTTGTTGAGATTCAATACTATATTTGTTCCCTTGATTGGGGCTTTGGCGGCATTCCGAATGCGATTCAACATGAGGCATATGAAGCGGGCACTGATTCCGGTCGCGCTCGCTGGCGTGATCGTTTCACCGTGGATCATTAGAAATATCGTTGTATTTCACGGCGCGCTTTTATACTCGTCACAGACGGGTACGACTGCCGTACAGGGAGCATTAGCCCCTCAAGGACGCACGCAGGTGGGGGAATCTGCGGTCTGGCAGCTGGCGGGGTGGCCATCAGCCATCGAAACTGATAGCCTAAGGCGGCTTCAGTTCCCATCGGAAGCGGAGTTGGACCGGCAAGCAAGACAAGCAGCTATTGCCGCTTGGAAGTCATTGGGATTCCATGCGGTTCCTTTGCTGGCAAAGAAGGTGTCCGACTTCTGGTTCAGTACGGATCAACTTTTAAACACGGCCTCTTTTGCGAGGTGGCAGCGCCTGACAAGAGCAATCGGTGTGCTGCTTTACTGGGCAATCTTAGCGGGAGCCTTGTTTGGGTGGTTCCGCCTAAGAAGACCTGCTCCGCGAACAGCACATCTTTTATTGTTCTATTGTGTGTTAGCGGCGATGCTCCACTTGCCTTTCACTATGAATACACGCTTGCGTGCGCCTCTTGTCGACCCGCTGCTCTGTATTCTGGCGGGGGAACAGATTTCGACGCTCTTTGCTAACAAACTTAGCTCTGGAGAGGTAAAGAAATATGCCCATCTCTCCGCTGGAGTCGGGGCTTGAATGAGCGCGGCCCACTCCAGTCTTGATTAACGCCGTTACCGAACATCAAGTCGGAGAGACTGCTTGGAGCCGTTACGCATAGCCGAACAACATCATTGCAGAGAGGATTCGTCTGTTAGCTTTACACGTAAACGCTGACTCGGCACCGTTTAACTGCGAGAACGGCAGCCAGAGACCGGCAAGTTGGACTCAGAACGGTGCGTGGATAGGTAGGTAGCTCAGCGTAATGAAGCCTAGCAAAATTCTACATTTTTGTGTCATTAGGCGTGCGATGTGAAGTGTGGTGGTCGGGAGTTGGCCGAATTGAATCCCTGTTGACGCGATCCACTGAGATCGCGTAATGTGCAGCACGTTCGAGGCTTGGTCGGCGGACCCAGTAAGATCGGCCGCGACTGCTCAAAGAGTTGCGCCGCTGGAAATACCATGCATTGAAAACGGTGCTGGCTCATTCTTTGTGGGAGCGGCCAGGTGTACATTACTGGAAGCCCAGAAATTACAATGCGAGTCCCGGCTAACATCTATGCTGGTATCGGCTTCGACTGCGTGCGAATTTCTGTTTTGCAGCGCTCAAACTCCCGATCCGGGCGGACTTTCCGTTGAGCGGAATTGCCTTTGGTCAGCGGAAATCGAGTCGTCTTGCGTTGGCAATCGTCGTCCTCGGTGTGCTCTTGCGAATCGCTGTTGTGGCTCTTCCCGGCAATCAACTCCGAGCGCCGTGGAGCGGAGGCGGCGATGCCCCCCGGTATGTTCTGTTAGCAGAAAACTTGTTGAGTGGAAAAGGGTTTACGTACTCGTTGCAACCCACGGCGCTTCGCGCCCCCGGGTATCCCGCGCTGTTAGCGGTCGTGATGTCGCTCTTCGGCGATAAATACGTGCTCGCCATTCGGTGGATCCAATTTGTGCTGGGCCTCGGCACAGTTTTATTGTGTTCGCGCGCGAGCGCCCGTGCCTTTGGCGAAAAGGCCGAACTCGCAACTCTGGTCATTGGGCTCTTCTTTCCCACGTTGATCTTTGTGACGGCAGAAGTGCTGACCGAGTGTATCGGCGCGTTCTTAGCGGCCCTATTTTTGTACCTCCTAACCAAAGAAATACAGGATCCCCGGATGACGACGCTTGTCGCAATGGGGGTTGTTACCGGCGTGGCCGCAACATTCCGCTTCAATATGGCTGGACTGGGTTTCGTCGGCCTTTCCGTGGCTTGCCTTGCGAAGGCCTCACGTCCCACATGGCAAAGAGCATTGGCGTTCTCGCTCTTCGCGGGAATGGCTATTTCTCCCTGGCTGATTCGAAATCAGATTGCGTTTCAGGGGGAAGTTCTCTATTCAACCCTGAGCGGGCACGACGCTGTTGAAGGCATCCTGACGCCCCAAGGACGAGCTTTGCCGGGTGACGACGATAAAATCAAAGCCGCGGAAGGCTGGCTATTGAGCGATGTCGAAACGAATGCTCCATCACGTTTGCAGCTCCCTTCGGAAGCTGACCTCAATCAGAAGGCGTGGAGAGCCGCACGGGACCTCTGGAAGCAATGGCGCTGGCGACTGTTGCCACTTGCGTGTGTGAAATTGTCCTATTTCTGGTTGAGCATCGATCAGATGCTTTGGACTCAGTCCTTCTCTCTCCGCCACAGGGTATTTCGGTGGGGCGGCGTGCTATTTTACTGGGTCCTTCTGAGCTTCGGAATTATCGGGTGGTTTCGAACCCGTCGATCTGCCCCCGTGCTTGCACGCGCGTTTTTTCTTTACGCCGTCTTGCTAACGACGCTGCACTTGCCGTTCCCGATGATCACGCGACTTCGGATCCCGTTCATGGACCCCTTAATCACAATCCTGGTAGGAGGGTTCTATCGCTTAAAATAAATTCCCTTCGGCAGCCGCAGCTCTCGTAGTGCCGTAGAACCCCGGGCAGTAGCATTCTAATTTGGCAGCCTTCCTCGCGCCCGGCAAACGGCGGGGTCACTGGGTTGTTTTCTGTTGTCGAGGAAGATTGCCCCGGGAATAGTAGTCCAACATCAATTTCCTACCCTCTAGACTAAAAAGCCGGTACCGTGCGATTCCCAATTTTTGGAATCGGCATTTTAGCGTTGTGCTGAGGACCCCGAAGCCATATTTCACACTGCGAATGAAATTGATCGAGGAAGCCTCCTCGAAGTACTTGGTCGGACAAGAGACTTCACCAATGCGGTAACCGAAGTAGATAGACTGGGCTAACATCTCATTGTCGAAGACGAAATCATCGGAATTCTCAAGCAGCGGGAGATTTATGAGAACGTCCTTGCTGAAAGCGCGGAAACCCGTGTGGTATTCGGACAACTTCGCGCCGGTGAAAGCGTTCTGAAAAGCCGTGAGGAGACGATTGGCCACGTATTTGTACAAGGGCATGCCGCCTTTGCGGGCACCCCCGCCAATGATTCGGGAACCTAGCACGACGTCATAGACATCATAAGCAATCATGCTGGCCATAGCCGTCACTAACAGTGGGGTGTATTGATAATCGGGGTGAACCATCACCACGATATCTGCACCGGCAGCTATCGCCTCTCTGTAACAGGTTTGTTGGTTCCGTCCGTATCCATAGTTTTTCTCATGGATGAAGATCTGCACGTCCAGCTTTTTCGCGATTCGCACGGTTCCATCCGTGCTATGGTCATCGACGAGTATTTTGATATCTACGGTGTCAGGGAGTTCCTGGACCGTTCTCTCTAATGTCTTCTCTGCGTTGTACGCCGGCATGACCACCGCGATGCGTTTTCCATTGACCATTTTGTCTCTCCAGCTCCAAAAGTTATGCGTCAGCGGTAGTAATGGAAGTTCAAGCGGAGAAAGAAGTATTCGTTGATGGGTTCATTGTCCCTCAGTGCCGGCACACGAGGAGCTTTCGCGATCAAACTATCGAGCAGTACCTCCCGGCGAAGCACGGTTTCGAACTGGTCCACCGCGGTCAGCTTCGGCCCCCACTCCACCAGATCCAGGGCCGCGGACCGCGGCAGGCGCGAGGCCAGGACAGACCCGCGCACAATCGTCAGGGGTTGCAAGCATGCCAAGAAATGCAAGCCCCAACCCTCTATGGACTGAAAAGCTCGGACATAAGGAAACGAGTCTTGGAGAGCTTTGGCAATGGAAGCCTGAGTGGCGGCATCGCCCCCTGGCAGCCAAACTTGCATAACGCCATCGGGCTGAAGGTGCCTCTTCGCTATCTCGTAGAATTCCCGCGAGTAGAGAAGGCTGGATGTTGGAGCGCCTATCGGTGGCGGAGGATCCAACGTGATCACATCGTATCTTTCCGCCGACCCTTCTAGGAAGCGCCGGCCGTCGTCGATCACAATTTCGGCTAGCGGCGATCTAACGATCTCTGGTCCGTCGGAATGGAAGTAACCGAACACGGCCGGAACGCTCGGCACTAAGTCCACTGCGGTCGCGCGAATTCCCCAAGAGCGCATGGATCGAAATGTCGTGCCCATTCCGAAACAGACAACCAGCGCCTTCTCTGGCGCCCTGCCTAGGAAAGCCAACGGCAAGTGAGCCATCATCTTCGTGATCGGAGTGAGTTGCGTCATCCCAATCCCGTTGACCAGCAGGTGCTTGTCCATTCCTTTCCCTGTTGCCACCACGGTTGCAGTGTAATCTCGGCGCATCACGCCTTCAGGCCATTGGTTCTCATAGTCGTGTGTCAAACCCACCAACGGTAGAGAAAACAAGAACACTGCTGAATAGCGCACAATAGGGAATCCGGCTGCGTGCTCTTCCTCAACGGCAGGGCGTCGCCACAAATCAGCGATCAAGCCCATTAAGAAAAGTGGAGCAGCTAGGAATACAAGCACCCAGCGTTCACCCATCCGCGACAATAGCCAGAATCCAGTCAAGAGCGGACCTAAGATCGAGCCTAGGACATTTATGGAATAAGCCCTCCCAGCGCGATCCGGGTCTCCCGAAGACCAGTGGTCGATCATCATCGGCGTCAGGAAGCCCAGCAGTGCGCTAAAGGGGCCGATTCCAATCACTACGCGGGTTGCTCCAAGAACGAAACCTGCCTCTTGTGCAGGACGCGGTATAGGCAGTTTCGGGTCCGCTGCCAAGAGCGGGATCAGGGCGAGCAATCCAGCAATAATCCAAGCACCGCTCCCTTCCAGAAGCTTATGAGAACGAACCCACCAGCGATAAGCCGCGGACCCGCAAGACGTGGCCACGAGGTAGATAGCGAGGATGATCGCAAATGTGTAAACAACATTTCCCAGATACGGAGTAAACTGCCGTATCCACACGACCTCCATTCCCACGCTGATCAAGCCGGTCAGGAAGAGCAACACGAGCAAAAGGTTTGCCGGCAGTCCGTAAAGCCTTCGCGGCGCTTTACGCTCAGAGGCCCGAGTGATCGGCCGTAGCGATAGAGCCGGCGAGAGACTCAGAAGGAATACAATGCCAGCGAGGATGCCATTGATTGTGCTTGTGAGGCGAAGGGTACCGCGGAATCCAAACAGCTCGACCAGGAAAAAGGCCGAGATGATTGTACCCAGAACTGCTCCAACTACGTTCGCCAGGTAGAGATAGCTGAACGATCGTTCTCCTTCCGCGCCGAAGCTCTTTCTAATGGCCGCCATTGCGAAGGGGTAGGTCGCACCCATGCAAAAGCACCATGGGATCAACGACAGCGCGACCCACACTCCGGAAAGCAGGTAATAAACGTTGGACTGCCATGCAACACCATGCGTTGTTCCTAGCAAGACATAATGCCCATAGGCCAGCATGTGAGGCACGACAAGGCCGGAAACGCCGATCAACAACTCCGCGAGAGCGTACAGACGCAAGGCGGTGGAGGCGGGAGATTCCTGGAAGCGACGGATGAAGCGACCGACACCCCACGAACCGAGACCCATGCCGGCCATGAACATCGAGAGAACGATCGACACCATCGGCGTCGTTACCCCGAACTCTGCCATCGCCAGGCGCAGCCAAACGACTTCGTAAACGAGACTGCAGAAACCTGAGGCGAGAAAGAAAGCGAAGTACCAGCGCATTCCGACTATGCCAGTTCCCAGTTTAGGAAGAGATGCATCCTGCCCAGAAGGCATGGACCCAATCACCTGCTCAGTTGGCTCGCGTCTCATGCGACACTCCGTAGATCGACACTATCTTCCGTCAGATGTTCATTCCTCAGCGGAGTATTATTTTCTTGCGGCATGCACAATTCGGCCGGTAGCCCCATCGCGAGCTTCACAACGTACTCCCATTTATGACGCGCGGCAAGGGATCATACTGGACATTGCCGGGCAAATGGAGCTTCGCGGCGCCTCTGAGCGCGCAGCTTAGACGTTCACGGCATTCGACTAAAGACTGCCTCTCCCAATCTGGGAGAAAACCAGGCCAGGAAAACAGAGCCGACCAGAGCAAGGGCAGCCGTATTTCGACGACAGTCTTTCGATCTGTTCGATGATGCAACGCTCAGTACCATGGCGACGATCTAGAAATGGCGAGACGACAACAATCTGCGAGCAGGCTCCCGTTTGCTTATCGGTTTCGCGCGGTTGTTTGCACGACAGGAAGATTTCCTGGAAATTCCGAAATTCGGAACAGTACGCCAAGCATCAGCCAAAAATAGGAGTTCATGATGAAGTCCTGGTAAGCAACGAAACCGTAGAAGCTTATTGGGAAGACCAGCAGAAAGATGAACCAGAAAATCGCAAACCCGATTGGAAACCACACCGTTCCTTTCAGATTCTTGGCGGCTCGCCAGGCGGAACGGGTGATTGCATAGGCCAGTAAAATCCACAAGAGCAGGCCTACAATCCCAAGCTCGATCACCAGCTGGCCATAGCCGCTTTCCACACCAACATTCATCGGCGGAGCATGCATAATGCGAGCTACGTACTGCACGCCCAAGGAAGCGGTTCCAATTCCATAGCCATACGGCCAGCGTGGATAGTCAAACGCTGCGACGAAATTCTGCAGTGGATAGCCCCAGGATCGAGAACCGAGCTCACTTTTGGAACTGGAAGGGGAAAGAGTTTCGGTGTAGATCGCCAGCCTGCTAGCAACTTCTTGTGGGAATATTCCCACAAGAATGGTTAGGGCTATGGCAACGAAAACTGCTGCCCGCTGGACGGCTCGCATTACGCGGATTCGCTGCTGCCCGGCCCAGGATGCACCCCAGATGACGGCAGGAGCAATGACCATGGCGCTTGCAATGACCCAAAGGATGACGCCACGCGAAGCCGTCAGCATAGAAGCGGCAGCAACAATGCCGACGGTTGTGAACGCGAGCAAGCGACCAGTCTGCTTGCGCATCAAGAGAAACCCGCCAAAACCAAGAGCCAGAATCCACGAGACCAGCAAGAAATTCTGGAACCGGCCGGCGCTGACGAAGAATGATGTGGGCCGGTAAGCGACCAAGCCCGTGATGGGAGAGACGCGATACAATGTGCTTAAGCCGCGGATGTCTTCCTGGATCACTTCGGGGTTTAGGAAAGTATGTCCCAAAATGGACTGCGCGATTCCAAATGCCGCCACCGTGAGAATGAGGACCGAGTTAAAGAAGAAAAAGCGGCGCAGCTCCTTTTCGGAATCGACGAGGGCATGGCCCACGAAAAGAAGGGGTGCGTAGAAGAAACAGAGCTTCAATCCCATCAGCCCATAAAAGATGCTGGTTGACGCGGGATTAAAAGCCTGAAGGACGCAATACCAGAAGAAGACTAAGAATGT
>Ga0137359_10003894_pt1 | contig 12168 bp, 11 predicted proteins | sample Mad1_40_16metaG_FD_108281 | JGI IMG/M metagenome (GOLD analysis project Ga0137359, IMG submission 108281) | Vadose zone soil microbial communities from Angelo Coast Range Reserve, California, USA - Mad1_40_16 metaG | ecosystem: Environmental > Terrestrial > Soil > Vadose zone | place: USA... | reverse complement strand
GATCGTATTGTCGGTCGTACGGCCCTCGAGGACGTTACCGACCCCATCGAAGGCCTGGCGATTGTCGAAGCCAACCAGGAGATCGACGAAGATCTGGCTGCTGAGATTCAACGTTCGGGCGTGCAGCGCGTGCGAATTCGTTCGGTGCTAACCTGCGAATCGCGGCGTGGCTGTTGCATTAAGTGCTATGGACGCAATCTGGCGACCGGTCGTCCAGTGGAGATTGGCGAGGCAGTTGGCGTTATTGCCGCCCAGTCGATTGGCGAACCCGGCACTCAGCTCACTATGCGTACGTTCCACATCGGTGGTACGGCGCGCCTGGAAGAATCGTCGAAGCATGAAGCTCGCCAGGATGGAACGATCAAGTATCTCGATCTGCAAACGGTGAAAAGCCGCAAGGGCGAACGCATCGCGATGAATCGCAATGGTTCGCTGACAATCATCGACGATCGCGGCCGTGAGGCAGCGCGTTACCAAATTGTTTACGGCGCGCACATCCTGGTAGAAGACGGCAGCCGCGTGACGCAGGATCAACTGCTCGCCACGTGGGATCCGTTTACCTTTGCGATCCTGACTGAAGTTGCGGGTCACGTTAAGTTCCAGGACCTAAAAGAGGGCGTCACTTTTGACGAGGAGGTCGATGAGGTAACCGGCCAGTCGCGGCTGGTAGTAAAGGACTCGCCCGACGAAAAGAAGCAGCCGCGTTTTGAAATTCGCAGTGCCAGCAACAAGGTGCTGAAGACTTATCAAATGCCGGTGCGGGCAAACCTGATGGTGACCGATGGCGAGGAAGTAGAGCCTGGCGACATCATCGCGAAGATCCCGCGTGAAACGACCAAGACTAAAGATATCACCGGAGGTTTGCCGCGCGTCGTCGAACTGTTCGAAGCACGACGGCCAGCCGAAACCGCGGTCATGTCCGAAATCGACGGCACAGTCACTCTCGGAAGCATTTCAAAGGGTAAACGCAAGCTGATTATTACCGGTGACGACTTGGAAGAACGTGAGTACGACATTCCTCGTGGTACGCACATTAACGTGCAGGATGGTGACCGCGTGCGTGCCGGTGAAGCCCTGATGGATGGTCCACTCAATCCGCACGACATCTTGCGCGTGCTGGGTATGAGCCGTTTGCAGGAGTACCTGGTGAACGAAATTCAGGAGGTATATCGTCTGCAAGGTGTAAACATCAACGACAAGCACATTGAAGTGATTGTTCGCCAGATGCTGCGTTGGGTGAAGATCAAGGAAGTCGGCGATACGGAATTCCTGCTTGAAGAACAGGTGGATCGTTTCCGCTTCCAGGACGAGAACGAACGCGTGCGCCTGGATGACGGTGAGGTGGCCCAGGCCGAGCCCTTGCTCCTGGGAATCACCAAGGCGTCACTTTCTACTGATTCGTTCATTTCCGCCGCATCCTTCCAGGAGACCACGCGCGTACTCACTGAGGCGGCGATCTCCGGACGAATCGACTATCTACGTGGCCTTAAGGAAAACGTGATCATGGGACGGTTGATTCCTGCCGGTACCGGTATGGAGTATTACCGGAATGTGGATATCGATCGCGACGAGACAATCGATCAAGGTCGCGAGCGCGAGCTTGATGAGTTTCCCGACATCGTAGGTGGTCACGACATTGTGATTCCCACGCGCGAACCGGTGGTTGTTGCCGCCAGCGATGGCGATGCCGCAGTGCCGGAAGTTGAAGAGTAATTGATAAAGGCAGCGTAATCGTCGCGTTGATGCGAGAAAGCCCAACGGTGAGAACATCTCACCGTTGGGCTTTTTATTGAAACCGAAAGCCCAATCGACACCGTGTGAAAACTCGGATCGCGACGATCGGGTTGCTGGTGGCCACACAAGTCAGAACCGGAAGCGGTAGCGACCGGGTCGTTCCCGAGATGCTCAACGCCGCCGGTCACAACAAGTCCTTGCCTTATTGGAGAACTAACGATCGTGCATGCGTATCGACCCGGTCGCTACCGCTCCCGGTTCTGACTTTGTGTAGCGGCCCCTTAGTCGCGATTCGAGTATGAACGCGCCCCACGTGAGGGTTGACGATCGGGCCCGTGCTTTGTCCGCCGGCTTCAATATGTTTGTGCCAAACCAGTTCAGGCCGAGGAATTGATTACTGCCATTGCCAACCTCGCCGAGCCCCAGACAACAGAGGTCAACTAATAGCGGCAAGTCGCCATGTGGCGTGATTTAGCTTCGGCACAACGAAGAAATCGTTTCCGGGTGAGTTACTCGTTCTTGCCTTCCTTTCTATCCATTCGTTCACAGTGCTTACAAAGCGGCTGGTCGGCCGGTTTCTCTGGACCAAAATGCGCACGCTCGTGTTTTCGACCAGTTACCACCAGGCGGCTTATCCTCAACCCGCATAAGGTAAATTGTTGACCGCGCGGAATAATGTGGTAGACCCGACCATTTTCGCTCCGCGCATACATGGGTGCATCACTCCCTTTCTACCGACAGGGGGATAGCCACCACATGGCATTGTCGCAACTACTTCAGGTAAACTTTCTTTCTAGTGGCCCAATTCTTTACGCCAGTGGAATCTTCCAGTACAAACAGAAGCCCAACTTGGGCCAAGTAACTAGACCGAGCCTGGACAGTGCAATCGCAATGCCGCAACAAGAGAAGCCACTCTCAGTGAAAACTCAAAATCCTGCCTGCGTAAGAGAGGGTCTGACTGAAGATGGAAGATGATAGATGATTGCTCTAAAACGACTAAAGAACCTCGCTGGAGCGCGCCGGACTGGCATGCCGGAATTCATACCGCCGCAGCTTGCCACCCTCGTAAAAGAACCGCCGAGAGGAAAAGAGTGGCTACACGAACTGAAGTTCGATGGCTACCGGATGCTTTGTCATCTCAATCGTGGTCAGGTGCGCTTTTGGAGCCGGAATCATAAGGACTGGACCCATAAATTTCCGAGTCTTGGTAAAGCGATTAAGGCTCTGCCTGAACAAAGCGCAATCCTCGATGGTGAAGTGGTGGCGCTGGATGCCGCTGGTCACACTAGTTTTCAGAGATTGCAACAATCAATCAAAAGCGGCGACTCTGGTTTTCTGTTTCAAGTCTTCGATTTGCTTTACCTCGATGGTTTCAATTTAACCGGCGTCGCGTTGATAGAACGAAAGCTTCTGCTGGCTGAACTACTAAAGTCGGAAACTAAGCGCAGTCCGCTACGTTACAGCGATCACATCGAAGGCCGAGGTGTCGAGTTTTTCAAGCAGGCTTGCGAACACGCCATTGAGGGGATTGTCTCGAAGCTGGCTAATTCGCCTTACGAGTCGACCCGCACCCGCAATTGGCTCAAGGTCAAGTGCATCAAGCGTCAGGAGTTTGTGATCGCCGGGTACACTCCGTCGGAAAAAAGTCTTCCAGGTTTTGGCGCACTGGTGCTGGGAGTTTACGACAAAGGTAAACTGATCTATGCAGGCCGGGTGGGCACTGGGTTTAGTTTTCAACAGCGGCTTGATTTAAAAAAGAAACTGGACCGCCTGGTGCGGACCTCGTCTCCCTTCGCTATCCAGCCGAAAGATCCAGGCTTGCGCCAAGCCGTGTGGACCACGCCACAGTTGGTTGGGGAAGTTGCTTTTACGGAGTGGACCGACGAGGGTTCAATTCGCCATCCATCGTTTCAAGGTTTACGAGAAGATAAGAAGCCCAGCGAAGTAGTCCGCGAAGAACCAAGTTCTTAACAACAAGCAAGACGTCGCAATTTGAAATCCTGTTGTTTCTGTATCCCTATCCAGCGCTGCGTATAGTCTTGGGAAATATGCTCAACCGCAGAACAGGAAGCGGTAGCGACCTGGCCAATTCGCAACACTCAACTCACCCGCTATATCCTAACGCTTTGAGGACTCGATGCTGATTGCGTGAGTGTTGCGAATTGGCCAGGTCGCTACCGCTTCCTGTTCTGCGGTTGAGTGTCATCAGGATGTTTCGGTCTCGCCCAATTAAGACTTGAATGATAATCAACACCAACCCGGTCGTTACGAGTCCTCAGTTGTGTAATTCCTTCTTCACTACAAACAGGAATCGTCTCTCCGAATGTGGAATGAGAAATTCCGAGTAACCAGGGTTGGCTTCTCGCAATACGTTGCGCAAGCCTTCACCTCCAAAGAGTAAGAGTGTGGCGGTTGGGGGGGACCAATTGATCAAGTTGGGGATCTTCGAGGCGAATTGATCCAGAGCACGAGAAGTGACGAAATCTATATTCGGAGTCGGCGTTTCTTCGTAAGGCTTCGCGATGATTTTCGTTCCCCTTGAAATCCCAACATGATTCAAAGCTTCACGCAGAAACACAGCTTTTTTTTGCGAAGACTCGATTAGTGTCGCATTCAGGTCGGGGCGGACAATCAAGCAGGGAATAAGGGGCAGACCGGCGCCTGAACCAATATCCGCGACTCGAGCCGATTGAGGCAAGTGATCGGGCAGCACCAACGATTCCAGAATATGACGAGTTGCAAACTTCTGCGGTGAAGCCGGAGCCACGAGATGCAGTCGCTGATTCCAGCGGGTTAGCAGGGCATAGTATTGGGCCAACCTGGCCAACGCTTCAGCTCCTAATTGTACTCCATAGTCCGACATGTTTAGCTCGAGAGCTGCGACGAATGTTTTGCTTTGTTCGGTGGTACTCATGTCCAAAACAGTTTCACGCAAAGCGCTAACGAGCGCAACGCCTGGAAATCCCCCCAACGGAAGAAGCTGCGAAAAAGGAAACTAGCCACAGATTAACGCTGATAGCGCGGAGCAGAACAAATAAGAAGGTAGGAGGACTATGAATGTTATTATTGCTTTCTTGATCTGTGTCATCCGCGCTCATCTGTGGCTACCTGCTTTCCCCGTGGGTGGAATTCATCGCTTGTCACACATACTCTCGCGTGAGATTCTTTGCAGAACCCCATGATTGACGATCTAGCTGAACAGCACGAGCGTTTAGGAAAGGCGGTTACGCGTCTGGTGGCAGAGCATGCCGCAACGCTCGAATCGCGTCGAGTCACTTCCGAAGCGACCCCCGCAGATTTGGAAAAACTGTTTGATGAGCCTTTCCCTCAAAGCGGGATAAGCGTCGATGAAATTCTTGCTCGGTTTCAGAGCGATGTCGTACCGCATTCGATGCAGGTTCCCAGTCCGCGTTATTACGGACAGTTTAATCCGACGCCGCTGCCCATTGCCGTTTGGGCTGATGCCTTGTCATCAATGCTCAATCAAAATGCGGGAGCGTGGCGCAATGGACCAACATCCGCAATGATCGAAGCACGCGTCTTGCATTGGCTTTGCGAACTGCTGGGATACGGACCAAACAGCTTTGGGACGCTGGCGAGCGGTGGTTCAGAAGCAAATCTGATTGCGCTGAAGTGTGCCCGGGATCGAGTGGAGACAAACATAAAGAACCTGGGCCTTCGCGCGACGCCGCTTGAACTGGTCATCTATGGTTCCGAGCAGTGTCATTACTCCATCGAAAAGAGCGCTGACATAATTGGCCTCGGCCGCGGCAGTATGCGAAAGATCCAAACTGACGAGCGATTTCATATTCGCCTGGATGCGCTGCGGGAAATGATCCGGCGTGACCGCAGTGCGGGCCTACACCCGTGCTGCATTGTTGGAGTTGCCGGCGCAACCTCAACCGGAGTTATCGACCCACTCGAGGAGCTTGCCAGTATCGCTCGTGAGAATAACTGTTGGTTCCACGCCGACGCGGCGTACGGTGGCGCTCTTGCCTTCTCCGAAAAACACAAAGACAAATTGCGTGGGATTGCCCTGGCAGATTCGATCACATTCGATCCACATAAGTGGATGTTTGTTCCATTCGCCTGCGGCGCTGCATTAGTGCGCGACGGTGGTCGAGTGCTTCGCGATTCTTTTGATATTACTCCCGAGTATCTCAGCGAAGATCGCGGTGGCGCGGATGTGGAGTTCGACTTCTTTCGTTACGGGCAAATGGGCACACGCCGGTTCAACTCCTTGAAACTATGGATGGCGCTGAAGTTTATGGGCCGGCAAGGTTACGCGCAAACGGTAGAGCATCACATCGACCTCACCAACTATCTTGCCGGACGTATAGACGAACTGGCGGATTACAGACGGCTGGGCGAAGTGGAAACTGCAGTGTGTTGCTTCCGGTTTCTGCCCTCATCACCAGGCAGTCTCGAGGCGACGGCTTTAGATCGTTTGCAGCAACGTCTGCAGCAACTAATCGAAAGCAGCGGCGAAGCCTGGCTTACAACCACGGTGTTACAGGGCCGCCGCGCGCTGCGCGTTAATATCAACAGCTTTCTTACTGAACGTCGTCACATAGATGATCTGGTAGAATTGCTCCAACGTTCAGGGAAAAAGCTGCTTGAGGAATATTTGTAGGGGCGTTCCTCCGTGGGCGCTCGATTTTGAATTTCAGATTTTTGATTTCAGATTGAATGCCATGTAAAACCAGAAGCACTGGTAGAGCCGCTTCCAAATCCAATCAAAAATCAAAAATCAAAAATGCTTAGTATGAAGCTCTCAAGACGGATGTTATCGGCAATAGGTCTCCTTATTGCTTTCGGCTCCGGTGTTTACCTGGCGGCTCAAACCGGTCCCAAATCATTACCGGCGATCGCCTCTCGAGCCGAATTCGACACGCTGGCAGTTACCTATGACGCGAACACACCCTATGCATTGCCGCACATCTTGTTTGTGATCGACCGAAAGGATCAAAACAGGATCTACTATGTCAACACGCGGCGCTATAGCTTTCATAAAGACTTTGTCAACGGCACATATTTATCGCTCGAACGGGGACGTGAATTTTTTGAAAACAATTACCTGAAGCCAAATCGCCGTTTCATTCTTGGGACTGTTGCGTATCAAACGCCGTTGCGACGCTGGACGTTTGAATTCTGGGAAGGAGACCTCATCCCAGGCGATCAGATTCAACTGGCTTCCGAGATTATCAACAAGACCTTTTTTGTGCCTGTAGCGTTCAAGCCTAACTCGTTAAGACAGGATGAAGCGTCGGCAGCAATCGCCGGTCTACAGCGCGTGCTCCAGAGCGACATCGCCAAGGAGCAGGAATACCAGGCGCTAAATCTCGCCAATGGTTTAGGTCGGATTCATATAATTACAAAACTTGACGATCATGTTGAGATCGGGTTCAACGAAATCCTTGTGCTCGATGAGGTGCCGATCCAGCTGCCTCCGGTAGCCGGCATCATTACTGCAAAACCTTCGACACCGCTTTCACACATCAATCTGTTGGCCAAGGGCTGGGGTATTCCTAATGCCTATATCAAAAACGCGCCCGAGTTGCTGAAACAGTACGATGGTTGGTGGGTTGCGTTTGAGACAAAGCGCGACAACTACACTATCAAGCGCGCCGATCTCGATCAGTTGCACGAGTACCAGAGACGTCTGGCCCAGCGGCTGGATGTGATGAAGCCGCGCTACAACCTGGAAGAGAAGCGTTTGCTTGGATTGGCCCAACAGCGTGCGGCTTCGACCATTTCCTACGGGGGTAAATCGGCCAATCTGGGCGAACTGATGAATGCCCGGCTGCCCGGTATCGTTGTCCCAAACGGTTTCACAATTCCCTTTTACTACTACGATCAATTTCTGCAGCAGAACAAGTTGGACGATGCCATCTATGAGATGCTCAACGATCAGAAGTTCGTTCACGATCCCGCCTATCGTCGCGAACATCTGGCAGGCATGCGCGAGCGCATCCAGAAAGGAAAGGTTGATCCAGAACTACGCGCGCGAGTTCTGCAAAGGGTGGCGCGGGAGTTTCCAGGGAAAGGGCTGTTTGTTCGAAGCTCCTCAAATTCCGAAGACTTGCCGAATTTCAGTGGCGCCGGGCTCTACACAACGGTTCCAAACGTTCGCGGCGAACAAGAGATCATTGACGCGATCAAAACAGTCTGGGCATCGCTCTGGAACTTTGAAGCTTACGAGGCTCGCGAACGACGCAGCGTGGATCACTCGAAGATATTCATGGCCGTGTTGCTGCAGGAAGGAATCAACTCCGAAAGTTCAGGCGTCATGATAAGCACCGATCCCTTCGACGCCGAGAACAAAGGGGCGATCTATATCAGCGCCAAAAGAGGTTTGGGAATAAAGGTAGTGGAGGGCCAGAAGATCGCGGAGCAAATAATCTTTCGCCCTCGAACCAACGCCGTGCAGATTTTGACACGGTCCGCGGAAGATAGCTTGCTGACATTTGACGAAAAGGGCGGAGTGAAGGAGGTGCCGATCACAGGGGAACGGGTGGTGTTAACCGACGACGTAATTCGGCGGTTGGTGCGTGCGGCGACGGCGATCAAGAGTGTCTTCGGCAGCCGCGATCAGGACATCGAGTGGGCCTACATGAAGGGACAGATTTACATCGTCCAGTCTCGGCCGTTTATTCCCGGGGGCTGAACGCAAAGATTCGTGCAATGGAAAGTGATAAACGAAGCACCAGCACCCACCCTTTAAATGAATTTGACAAGTAGGTTGTTCGTCGGGTATAAACCCGGAACCATGTTTAGAACAGATCACGGCCACGATGCTCATTGGCATCACCACCACGGTGGCGGGCTGGCGATCGTGTTCCTGCGCTGACAAACCGAAGCGCGCAAAAACGATTCTCCAATAACCCGCTGCCAACGAAAGCTGGCGGCGGGTTTTGTTTTGTCCAGCAAACAGCAAAACAGCAAACAGCAAAGCACAAGACCAGAGACCAGAGACCAAAGACCAAAGACCAAAGACCAACTGACCCACTATGCACCTCTCAAGAATCCCAGCCGGAATGCGTTATTACGTCGGCAGCGAAGCACGTTTGCGTCGCGCCGTCGAAGACGCGGCTATGTCCGTCTTCGATGGTTGGTCCTATGAAGAAGTTATAACGCCAACGGTTGACTACTATGCGCTGTTCGAACACGGCATGGGCCAGGCGGAGGCGCAGCGCGGGTTTCGCTTCAGCGACAACGACGGACGAATGTTGGCCCTGCGTCCGGATGTAACCTCGTCTGTGGCCCGTGCAGCGGCCACTTTACTTGCTGAACGACCGCGGCCGCTGCGTCTTTGTTACGCCGCGTCTGTCTTCAAGCAGCAACAACAGTCGCATGCTGAATGGAGACGCGAAAGCACACAACTCGGCTGTGAATTGATAGGCGCGGCGGCTATCGCGGCCGATCTTGAGATGCTCGCGATCGCCGCTGAGATTCTTTCACGCCTCGGCTTACAGGAGAGCTATTGCATCACGATTAACAGCGTGGAAATCTTCAACGGCATCGCCGCACATCTGGACCTCGACGAACCTTCTCGTGAGCAAATGCGCCGGCTTATTGATACACGTGAATCGGCAGAGCTTCAGCGCTTTCTGACGTCATATAGAACTTCAGCTGAAGAGCGCGGCTTGTTTGCTCGCCTGACACAACTCACTGGCAAACGAGAAATACTTAACGAGGCACGAGCTGTGATCACAAACCCACGCTCGGTTGATGCGCTCAATGCGTTGGAAGCGCTGTGGTCAGTAATAGAGTCCGTGGGTCTGCAGGACACTTTTGAGATCGACCTTGGCGATGTTTCCAGCCTCGACTATTACACTGGACTCAGCTTCAAGGTATTCGTGCGCGGCGCCGGCTCGCGAGTGGGCCGCGGTGGCCGTTACGATAGTCTAACGGCAAACTTTGGTCGGGCGGAGCCAGCGGTCGGATTTGTGCTCGATCTCGACGCGCTAACCGAGGTTGTCGGCCGGGAGGAATTTTCGTTGTCGGGAAATAATGGCCGTGAAGTTAATGTGCTCTCCGGTCAGGACATCGCCGCGACGTTGGCTGCGGCCCAAAATAAACGAGAAAACGACGAGCGAGTGCGAATCGAGTTTGGCCAATGATCACAATTGCGATTGCCAAAGGCCGAATGCAGGATGAGGCACTGACGCTGCTGGCGCGCGCAGGCCTTCGCATCAGTGAGGAGGCGCTCGCATCGCGACGTCTGGCGCTGGTCGACGAAAGTGGCAATTATCGATTTATTTTCGTCAAGCCGGCGGATGTTCCAGTCTACGTCGAGCACGGGATTGCCGATTGTGGAGTCGTGGGACGTGACATATTGCTGGAGTCAGAAGCTGATCTTCTGTTGCCGCTAGATTTGGGCATCGCACGCTGTCGTATCGTCGTAGCCGCTGCTGAACCCGAAGTGATGCAGAGAGATTTTGGCATGCTGCGCGTGGCAACGAAATACGCCAAGGTTGCCGGCGATCATTTTGGCGCACGCGGGATTCCAGTGGAGATCATTGCCCTGTCGGGCTCAGTTGAACTTGCGCCAGCGCTGGGTTTGGCTGATTTGATCGTGGACCTGGTGGAAACAGGAAGAACGTTGAAGGATAACGGCTTAAGCATCGTCGAAGTGATTACTGAATCGACGGGGCGGCTGGTAGTTAACAGGGCCAGCTATCAATTAAAAGCCCCTGCGGTAACAACTCTACTAAACGCGCTCGAGGCGACAATCAATGGAGCGACCCGTACTTGATCCAAGTCATTCGCAGAAACAATAAAAACTGGGCGGCAAAGATGTCGCGCTTGCTGGATCGTGGACTGAAAATCGACGCTGAATTGATGAGTCAAGTGGCGGTCATAGTGGATGACGTTCGGCAACGCGGTGACCTCGCGCTTACTGAATACACTGAGCGCTTTGATGGCGTGTTACTACAACCGTCGGAATTGCGAGTCAGTGAAGGAACGCTCCGTTGCTCCGCGGAACGAGTCAACCCGCGAGTGCTCGAGGCTATTCGGGAAGCAATCAAAAATGTCAGAACGTTTCACCAAAGACAGGTCGAAGCATCATGGGAAATCACTCCCGCTGACGGTGTTCGATTGGGCCAGCGCATCAGGCCCATCGAGCGGGCAGGATTGTACGTTCCGGGCGGCACTGCGGCGTATCCTTCGTCAGTCATCATGAACGTCGTTCCGGCGCAAGTTGCCGGTGTCGAGCGACTCGTGGTGGCGACTCCGCCGCGCACACTGGCGGAGAACCCTGCGGTCGCCGCTGCTTTATTGGAATTGGAGGTCAGCGAAATCTATGCGGTCGGTGGGGCACAGGCCGTAGCGGCACTTGCCTTTGGAACCGAGACGGTGCCTTGCGTTGATAAGATCACGGGTCCGGGAAACAAATATGTGGCGGCGGCCAAGAAGCTGGTGTTCGGCGCTGTCGGTATCGACTCGATTGCCGGACCAAGCGAAGTAGTGATCATTGCGGACGATAGTGCGCGCGCCGATTTCGTCGCGGCCGATCTGCTGGCCCAGGCGGAGCATGGGGAAGATTCCTCTGCTTTATTGATTACCACCAGCGAGGCGTTGGCTGAGGCTGTGGTTGTTGAAGTTCAGCGCCAGGTGGAGTCATTGTCGCGACAGGCGATTGTACGTCGGTCATTGGCTGATCATGGCGCGATAGTAATCGTCGACGACTGGGCGGAAGCTGGCGCGATTGTTAATGAGCTGGCCCCCGGGCTCCTCGAGATCGTTACGAGCGATGATGAAAGCATTGCCGAGATGGTTCGACACTCAGGCGCAATCTTCTTCGGGTCATACACTCCTGAAGCGGTTGGCGACTATCTGGCGGGTCCGAACCACGTTCTTCCGACTGGTCGAACGGCGCGGTTTTCATCGGCTTTGGGCGTGTACGATTTCGTTCGGCGCACAAGCATGCTGCGTTATTCTCGTGAGCAGCTTGAGCACTCAGCCAAGACGATTGCGGCATTGGCAGAAGCGGAAGGGCTCGATGCGCATCAGCAATCGGTATTGATTAGATTGGAGAAAGGTAATTGAGCGTGGAAGAACTGCTAATAGCGGTCAATAGGCAAAGTAAGATCAGCGCCGCGTGGCTACACAAAGTCAGAACCGGGAGCGGTAGCGACCGGGTCGAAACGCATGCGGCAATCGTTTCTTTTTCTTAATAAGGGACTTTAATGACGCAGTTGGGTGTCTCGGAAACGACCCGGTCGCTACCGCTCCCGGTTCTGACTTTGTGTAGCCGCGCAGTAACCTTGTCCTGGCCCATTCGCGTTCTCAAACAATCTCCTCAAGGGATTGATATCTTTATATGAACGACATCCGGAACACAATCAAACCGCAAGTGAGAGCGTTGCGTGCCTACACGCTTTCGCCGGATCGCGCATCGGTAAAGATCAATCAGAACGAAAACCCATG
>Ga0137359_10003892_pt1 | contig 12170 bp, 11 predicted proteins | sample Mad1_40_16metaG_FD_108281 | JGI IMG/M metagenome (GOLD analysis project Ga0137359, IMG submission 108281) | Vadose zone soil microbial communities from Angelo Coast Range Reserve, California, USA - Mad1_40_16 metaG | ecosystem: Environmental > Terrestrial > Soil > Vadose zone | place: USA... | reverse complement strand
TTAAAACCCGGACTCAAGCACGAAGTTGTTGCAGAAAGTCTGCAAGCAAATTGAGACTTACTTTGTGACGATAATTACTGGTGGAACGAATATCGTCAATAGGAACTATTTCATCGGCCATCACTGCCTGGGCCCGATCGATTGTGGCTTGATTGAGTTCGCTGCCACGCAAAGCGTCCTCAGTTTTCACGCAACGCAACGGCACTGGCGCGACGCTGCCCAAAGCGATGCGCAAATCTTTAACCTTTTCAGCTCGGACTTGCGCTAGGCCCGCGAAACAGACTTTCGATATGGCCTGCGCTTTTCTCGTCCCTACTTTGCGGTAGTAATGACGCATTTTTTCCCTTCGTCGCTGCAGGCGAATGCGCGTCAGCAACTCGTCAGGCCTGATGATCATTTCTTTGTAGCCGGTATGAAACTGGTGATATGCAACCCAACGCGCACCATTTAGAGAAACCAATTCCAGCTCCGCATCATACGCCAGCAAGGCTGGCGGTGAATCGGCGGCAGGTGAAGCGTTTACAATGTTGCCGCCAAGCGTGCCTCGATTCTGAATTGCCAGTCCACCGGTTTCACTCGCGGCCTGGCAAAGCATGGGAAACTCCTGTTGCAAAACTTTTTCCAGCTGCACTTCGGTATAAGTGGTCAACGCGCCGAGCGTGACATGCTGGTCGGTTACTTCGATGCCGCGCAGTTCTTTGAGGTTCCAGATGTTGAGATAGTTTTTGTGCGGCAGTTTCCCGGCTTCCAGCAGAACCATTAAATCTGTGCCGCCGGCAAAGGGTTTCCATGCGCCCCTATCCCGCGTGAGAAGTTGCAGCGCATCGCTTAACGTCGCGGGCGAAATTAGCTGATACGAGGGGACGAACGCTCTCATTTTGATTTCTTTTGAGGCTTCTGTTCTCTCTTCTTTACTCCTCCTTCTCTCGTCGGAGGCCGCGGATCTATCTTCGCGGTTCCCAGCGAGAGGCAGAGTCGTCGCAGTTGAGACACAAGTTTGAGTCGAGCCGTAACCGCCGGGGCTGACATGTCAATTTGTCGCATCGTTCGAATCCTCTGCCAGTGCGCTAATATCGGCGAGATCCTGTGGTCTTCCGCTTATCTTCTTTAGAGCAATTAAGCCCTTTCGTGAAACGACTGACAGCTTCCCGCCTTCCCAGTTAGCTTGCACCCGCGAATCCCATATATGCTGAATCTGCGGCGTAACAAGAAGCAAATCTAACGAGAGGACTATTCCGGTTTCCTCATCGATCTTTGAGACTCGCCTTATCTCAATCGCATCATTCGCAAAGGTCAGGTCCAGTCCACGAACCGTATACTCAAGTGCTTTTGCAATCCTAATCACTTCAGCTAACGAATCTGCCACAATCAAGAGATCGATATCGACTGTCGCGCGTGGCCGATCGTGTATCGCCATCGCGATTCCGCCGCAAAGCGCGTAATCGATCTGATGCTTATCAAACGCCGCGACTAAACTTCTAAGCTCTTCGTAGAGATCCAACATGGCTTGACGATGTTACTTCCGGCACGCCCGCGAAGCAGGCGACAGAAACTGTGGTCTTTGAGAGAATTTTATTGGGTCCTATAGGGAATTTCTCTCTTCCGTAGTCATGAAGAAAATAATCAAGCTCTCTCCAACTTGGCATGCCTAATCCTTCATAATAAGTCACGAACTTCTCGAGAACTTCTTTGAACCGGTGATAGTCTTTTAGATCGCCAAGCGGTTGAGATGAGAATGTGTCTTGCCTTTGATACGCTTTCAAAATCTTATCCACGATACTGTCATAGATAGGATATAAATCAGGTTGATGAAAGCTACAGTATTTCGTCGCGAACGAATAGTTTCTCCGCATCTTTCCTTTGGTGCGTCCCTTCACCTTGAAAGTTAGACTGGCGATCTGTTCGACTACTTCAGGATCACCCTGTCTAAGACGAGCATCAATATTCAATTCTACGATGTGCTTCGCCACGTTCGTTATTGCTCTAATCTGCGTGTAGTACAGCGAATTAATTACGATGGACTTTAGCAGCACCCCTTTGTAATCTTTGTTATCGGGAAATATCTTGAAGAGCTCTTTTATCGCCTCTTCATCCGCATTGTTCTTATTCTCGAACTCTTTTCGGTACTTCTCAATGAGTTCTCTTGTCGGTATTTCCAGTTGCATCACTTTACCTCTCACTTCTGGCACGCGCGCACCACCGATTCAAAAATCTTCATGTACCCAGTGCAGCGACAGAGATTACCCGCAAGACCAGTACGAATCTCGGCGTCGGTTGGATTCGGATTGCGTCCCAGTAGATCGACGGCGGCCAAGACCATGCCCGGCGTACAGATGCCACACTGCGCACCGCCACAGTCGATGAATGACTGCTGCACGGCGTGTAGTTGGTTATCAGTTGCAACGCCTTCGATGGTTTTGATTTCAGCGCCTTCAACTTGAGCAATGGGAACAAGACAACTGTTCACGATCTTGCCGTTGATGAATACCGAGCACGCTCCACACTCGCCTTCGCCACAACCTTCCTTCGTTCCCGTCAAGTGCAACTGTTCACGCAACACGTCCAGCAGCCGCTCGATCGCATAAGCTTGAAGCGTTCGCGGCTCGCCGTTAACCGAAAAGCTTATCTCCATCTTGTTCATATCTGATTTCAATTGAATCAACCGGGAACGGAAATGCGTATCGCCGCCGTTTGCTGTTTACCGCTCACTGTTTACTGTTTACTGTTTCTGCATTATTGCTTCCGGCATCAAAGGTACCTGATTAAAGCTGACGCCCGTCGCATTCTCAATCGCATTCAAAATCGCGGGCGCTGGCCCATCCATAGGCAACTCGCCAATTCCCTTCGCGCCGCCTGGTCCATAGGCGTAAGGGTTCTCTTCAAAATGGACCCGAATCGGCGGAATATCCGCCGGCGTAGGAATGATGTAGTTGGTCATCTGGTTGTTTGCCATGCGCCCGTTTTGCCAGACGACCTTTTCGAAGAGCGTGAAACCAATGCCCTGAGCGACGCCACCTTCAATTTGTCCGGTCGCCAGAACCGGATTTATGACTCGACCAATTTCCTGGACGGCGACAAAGTCGTCGACATGAGCTTCATACGTTAATGAGTCAACCGAAACCTCGGCCACATAAACTGCCCACGCGTAGGCGCCATAAGCGTCGCCCTGGTATTTCTCATCATTCCAGTGAATGTTTGGCGGCGCCTGATAAGTGCTGAAGGTCTTCAAGCTTCCAAACTTCTCGAGGTAACTTCGACATGCTGCTTGAAACTCACTTTGGCCGTAGTCTTCCTTGAGTAATGTGCTTCCGATCAGCGTCTGTTTCAAGGCAAGTACGGCTGACTCAACAAGTTTCCCTACGACCATGCAGGTGCGCGATGCGACCGTTGGTCCGCTGTTCGGAACTTCGGAGGTGTCGGGTTGTGCAACTTCTATTAGATCGCTGTCGACGCCCAATGCTTCGGACGCAATTTGCGCAAAGATCGTGTTGGTTCCTTGTCCGATTTCGGTGCTGGCGGCAAGAATGCGCACCCGCCCTTCGCTCGTCGCTTCAGCGCCAACCACTGATGCCAGATAAACCTCGCCCGATCCAGTGAAGCCCGCGCCGTGCATGAACGAGGCGAAGCCAATTCCTTTCTTGATATTCGTTTGTGCATTCTCGACCGCGAACCGCTGGCGCTTTTCGTGATAGCCAGTCAATTGAAAGGCGCGGTCGAGCAGTTGGTGCATGTCCACCTTTTCGCGAATAACCTGGCTGGTCGCGGTGGTCTGCCCCTGCTGAATAAAATTGCGACGGCGAAACTCGTCCGGAGTTAGCCCGATTGCGGCGGCAACTTTATCCAGCTGGCGCTCGAGTGCAAAAATGCTCTGCGGCGCCCCAAAACCTCGGAAGGCGCCGTGCGGTGGAATGTTGGTGGCCACGGCGCTTGAACGAATGCGTACGTGCGGACAGAAGTATGGACCACCAGCATGAATCGTTCCGCGAGACAAGACGACCGGCGAAAGTGTGCAATAGGCGCCGCCATCGATGATGAACTCGATGTCCATGGCCAGCAGTTTGCCGTCTTTGGATACGGCGGTCTTATGTCGCGTTCGCGATGGATGACGCTTGGTAGTTGCGACCATGTCTTCCGCGCGATCGTAGACAATCTTTACCGGCTTGCCGGATTTCAGCGACAACAATGCCGCGTGTCCGGCAATCATCGAGGGATATTCTTCTTTACCGCCAAAGCCCCCGCCAGTTTCAGTTTGAATCACGCGCACTTTGTCTTCGGGCAAGGCAAACAATTTGATAAGCGCTTTGTGAACATAGTAAGGACACTGCATCGAGCCCCACACAGTCACCCCCTCACGCTCATTTGCGATCGCTATCACGCCGTTATTCTCGATGTAGAGTTGTTCCTGCGCGCCGGTTTCGTACTCGCCTTCGACGATTAGATCCGCGCTGGCCCAGGCTTCATCGACGTTGCCTTTATCAACCAGAAATGATTTGAAGACGTTATCTTCGCCCCAGATGATTTCCTTTTTGTTTAGAGAATCTTCCAAATTGAAGATCGGAGGCAGTTCTTCATATTCAATGCGAACATTGCGGCGCGCTTCTTCAAGCAGATATTTGTTTGGATGAGCAAGAAGGACGATGGCCTCTTCAGCATGATTTACGACTTGGCCGGCGAGATACGGCTGATCGTTGAGAATCAGCGCGACATAGTTCTCGCCCGGGATGTCTTTAGCAGTAACGATGGTGAACTCGTTCCAGGGAATATCGCCTTCAAATGAAATGTTGCTGATGCGCGCGCGCGGCACTGAGCTGCGCACCGTCACGCCGTAGATCATTTCCGGGAAAGAAATGTCATCAACGTACAAGGCGGCGCCAGTGACTTTCTTGCGGCCTTCCTTGCGGGGAACAGATTTGCCGATTGGATGATGGTTCGTGTTTGTGCTCATTCGGAGGATGTACTTTACAACCTCTTGTCACCACTAACGCAAGTGAAGCGAGTGATCCCTGCCGGCGTCTGGCTGGCCCCTGAGACTCTTTGTCAGAAAAAGTTCTCTTGGTTCCAGAGTTGGAAAGCCCATACCCCCAGCCGAGCCAGGCAAAACGGCTCCGGGAAGGCTCTACTATTCTCAGCCTTGCGTGTATGATGCCAGCGCTCTTCCATCCCTTTTAAAGAGTTCAGCGTCGAGAGGCTGGCTCAATTTCAGGAGTTTATATGCTAACTAAGATTTCGTTATTGCTTGGAGTTGTTTGCATCATCGTTCTGATCGGCTGTTCGAAGACGGAGAACACAAACAGTAATACTGCCGCAGCGAATACGAACAAAGCGGCAACCACTACTACACCAGCAAGCACCACCGCGGCCGCCGGAGAAAAAATCGGAGTGCCGGAATGCGACGAGTTTATTGCTGCCTACGACGCTTGTGTTTCCAGCAAAGTTCCGGAGACCGCGCGCGCGCAATATAAAACTGCTATAGAGCAATGGCGCAGCTCGTGGCGCAAACTCGCGGCAAACCCGAACACCAAGGCAACCTTGGCAGCGGCATGCAAGCAATCAGCCGAGTCTGCTCGGGCTTCAATGAAGTCGTACGGCTGCACGTTCTAAGGGATTCCGTTTTCTGATCTAACCGCAGAGACAACGAGTCGCAGGGAATAATCCAAGTCCGAGAGTCTCTCAGGTTGGGAAATGTGGCTTGCCCCCGCTGAGGTTGGGTGCTTCTCAATCTTAGCAGCGGCAAGCCACACTTCCCAACCTGAGAGACTTTCAATCTTGGATGACATAAGCAGCGGGCAAATTCCTCACGAAAACTACGCATGTTCCAAAAGCAACAATCCGATTGAAATAACAGCCAGGGCGTACATCACTGGATGAATTTCTCTTCGTCTGCCGACGAGCAGGTACAAGCCAACATGCGAGATAAAGCCCCAAAGTATTCCCTGCGTAATTGAAAACGTTAGCGGGATCAGAATCACGGTTAAGAATGCGGGAATGCTTTCCTCAAGTTTCGTGAAGTTAATTTTTCCGACGCTGCGAAACATTGCGGCGCCCACCAAAATCAAAACGGAAGCAGTCGCAAACGGCGGGACCGTGCCTGCCAGCGGCGCCAGAAAGAAGCACGGCAGAAAACAGAGCGCCGTGAAAACAGAAGTCAGTCCGGTGCGCCCACCCATTTCAATACCCGCAATGCTTTCGACATAAGCAGTGCCCGAAGAAGTGCCCGCTAGCCCGGCGCCCAACGTGGCAAATGAATCTACGATCAAGCCTTGTTTGAGATTTTTTGGGTGGCCGTGATCGTCCAGAAGATTGGCAGCGTGCGCGACGCCGATGAAAGTCGAGATCGAGTCAAACAAATCGGTAAATAGGATCCCGATGATTGCCGGCAATAGGGAAAATTTCAGCGCGCCGAGAATATCCAGTTTAAGAAAAACCGTTTTGAAGTCCGGTGCAGCGAAGAGTTTGGCCGGTGCACTCACCAGACCCAGCATCCAGCCAACCAGCGTTGCGAAAACGATGCCGGCGAGAAAAGCAAAAGCACTCTTGCGCGTCAACAACCAAATAGAAATCGCGGTCGAGAGGATCGTCAACAACGCCGGCATGCCAAGCGTTCCCAGCTTCACCAACGTAACCGGATCGGCCGCGATCAGTCCTGCGTTCTTCAGTCCAATAAAAGTCAGAAAGATTCCGATGCCGGCCGCGGTCCCGAGTCTTAGTTCAGTGGGAATTGCTTTCGCGATCGTCTCACGGATGGGAGTGATAGAGATCAGCAGGAACAAGACTCCGGCCCAGAAAATAATTCCCAGCGCGGTCTGCCACCAAACTTTTTGCGTCAGAATGATTGTGAAAGTGAAGAAAGCATTGATGCCCATACCCGGCGCGACGGCGAACGGCAGCTTCGCATACAGACCCATGAACAGCGTCATTACAAAGCAGACCAACACCGTGGCGGTCAGCACGCCGCTGAAAGCCATGCCGGTTCCAGGCGTCGAAAGGATCGAAGGATTCACGACAACGATGTAGGCCATCGTGAAAAATGTGGTGATGCCGGCGATCGCTTCGGTGCGAATGTTTGGCTTCTGCGTTTCCATCTTGTTCAGCACGCGTTGCCTCGATCGGATGGACGCAGGAGTCTATGTCAGCGCAAAACTCAGGCGCAACAACTTAATGCCCACTGCCTTCTGCTGTTTACTGTTTGCTGTCCGCTGTTTACTATTCCCCAAATGTCGAATCAACGCACGCGCACTATCACCTGGGAAGACCCCCGCACCCTGGCCAAGGCTGCCGTCGGTTTATCGGGCATGGAATACCTGCAAAAAATCGTTGCCGGAGAACTGCCACCGCCGCCAATCGGCGTGTTGATGAACTTTCGCATCGCCGAGCTGAGTGAAGGCCGCGCAGTGTTTACAGTTGAACCTGCCGAGTATCAGTACAACCCGATTGGAGTGGTGCATGGTGGACTGGCGGCGACGTTACTGGATTCAGCGATGGGTTGTGCGGTCCATTCAACACTGCCTGTGGGTGCGAGTTACACTACGCTGGAGATCAAGGTGAATTATCTGCGGCCCATGTCTGCCGAGACGGGTCTGGTCCGATGCGAAGCGAACATCATCCATATTGGCGGCCGTACCGCAGTGGCTGAAGGAAAGATTCTGGATCAGAAGGGCAAGCTCTACGCTCATGGAACTACAACTTGCATAGTTTTCCGCCCCATTGCATGAACACAGTGCGGCATTGAAAAAGGAGACGAAATGGCATTAACAAATAGTTTGGCAGGCAGAAATCTGGGAATGATTTTGCTTGGTCTGTGGTTGATTCTCACCGGCCTCTTGCCGTTGCTTAGCATAAGGGTCTCTACCACGGTCACTACCGGCTTAGCCGTGCTGGGCATCATCGCCGGTATATTGATCCTGCTGAGACGATAAACACTGTTGGAGCAAATTTAGGGGTGCGCGCGTTCGCTGCTTTCCGTGCAATCCCGACGCCGCCTACTTCTTCAACAACGCATTCTTATCAAGGAAACCTATCACTGCATCGTTGAATTGTTTCGGCTTCTCCATCATCAGGAAGTGGCCCACGCCTTCCCACACCTGAAAGTCCATGTTCGGCGCGATGTTCCGATAGCGCTGTTCCATGTCGGCCGGATAGAAAGGCGACTTTGCCATGATCGCCAGCACCGGCACGTTGATCTTGTCCTGACCCCAGATCGAATCGTCAGCCATTCCTTCCATCGCGCTTGCCACCACATGCTGCGGCGTATTCAAATACGAAGCCTTGATTCGCTCCTGATCGCCGGCTAAAAGCAGCGGGCCGGACATCGAGGCCAACATCGTTACACCAACCTCTTTATAGTTAGGTCCGCGAAACCTCGAGGCAAAAGCTTCCATCATTTTCCGATCGCCGAATGGTCGCAGCGGTCCGTCAACAATCACAAGCGCCACAGTTTTTTGTGGATACTTACGATAGAACTGCCTCACGACGGGTGTTCCCATGCTGTGCCCCACCAAAACCGCGTGATCCACGTGCGCATCCCGCAACACCGCATCGACGGCTCGCGCAAACAGATCCATGGAATAAGTGATTTGCGGTTTGTCGCTTAGACCATGGCCGGGAAGATCGATGGCGATGACTCGATTTCGTTTCCCCAGGTCCGATATTTGGTCGCGCCAGAATTCGAGGTTGCTGGTCCAACCATGAATCAGCACCAGCGCTTCGCGGCCTTTGCCATAGTTAACGTAGTGAATGCGCGCGCCGTCGAGTTTGGCGAAACGCGATTGTCCTGCAGGCGGCGCAGACTTTTCGGCAAACGCGGCCGGCGCAAACAGCAACGCCAGCAGCAAAGCTGCACACCAATACAAATGCGCCACTCGCAATAATCGAGAAAGCTGTTTCATTTTGTTTGTCATCGAATATCCTCTCGCCGCGAGTAGATTATGTACTGATGGGGTTTGAACTCAGCCGCTTTTCTCATTAGCACCGTGGCTTTAGCCCGGTGATTTGTGATTAGGTTCGAAAGGAAAACCGTTTAAACGGTTTCCGGTTGTGTCGGGCACTCAGGTCACCGCGCTAAAGCGACGGTGCTAATGAAATATGGCAGACAAACTGCATCAGTACCTCTTGGTTTGATTCCATAGATTACAAGAATTATCGAGACTTAGACTACTGATTGCCCTTCACGTCTTCGAGTTCTTCTGCGGTGCGGGGCCAGTCCGCACGCAGCAGGCGCGAAAGGGCGCGATCCGCAAGTAGTTTTCCCGCAGTCTGGCACGTCGGGCAGTAGTTTGTTTCGTTCGCTGCATAGCGAATGCGCTGAACTTTGTTTCCACAGCGCGGGCAGGCTTTGCCGTATTTACCATGCACTGCCATCTCGGGACGAAATGCGGTGACCTTTTCAGGAAACTCGGCGCCGGCTTCAGCTCGCAACAGATCCGTCCACCTGGTCAGTGTCTTGCGAGTTGAGTTGAAGAGCCGCTTGATTTCGGTCGCGCCAAGCTTTTGCGTCATGGCGATTGGTGAAAGCTGAGCGTGCCAAAGAATCTCGTCTGAATAAGCATTGCCAATGCCGCTGAATAATCGCGGGTCAGTCAGCGCGCGTTTCAAAGTGTGATTGGCAGACTGCAACCGGTCGCCAAAGCCTTGAAGATCGGCTTCGAAAACTTCCAAACCACCGGGATCAAAACGCTGCAGCTCATTTTCACTCTGTACCAGATGAAGCGAGGCACGGCGTTGAGTGCCTGCTTCGGTAAGCGAAAGCGTGCCACGCTCGAAATTAAACGTGGCAAGGCCTAACTTGGGGTTTTTGGCTTGAACTCGCCCGCTACTGCGCGCTGCAACTTTGGCTGCTTGTTTCCAATGCAGCCTCCCGGCAATCATCAGGTGCAGCACCAGCCACTGGTCGTCATCAAGGCCAATACAGATTCGTTTTCCCAACCGCCGCAACTCAACAACTTCTTTGCCTTCAGCGCTGGTAATCGGCGGCATCGCGGTGCGCAGCAAAAATGGCGATGCAATCTGCACGCGCTCAAGCGTCTGATTGAGAATGCGCTGCTCCAAAGCTTCAAGATAGACAACAATGTCAGGAAGTTCAGGCATGCGTTATCGTAAATCGTGAATCGTCAATCGTAAATTGTGGAGCAGCCGGTTCAACTACGGACGTCGATATGTGTCTCGCGTTCATTTGCGGGCTTAACTTCCTGAAAAGTAAGAACGGCCCGCACGATTTAGTGCCAGCACTGCACGTTCTCGGGCAATGTCTTTTGCTGCCCTGGTCTAAATTAAGACGGTGCGGTTTTTCAAAAGCCAATCTAAAAGGGCCGGAGGCACGGAAGTCTTAAAGAATTCCGGTACTGATGCAGTTTAGAGTACAAACTTTAGTTTGCGTCCCGAATCAGCAGCCTAAAGGCTGGACTCTGCACTTCTGGCCTCGAACTGCACCAGCCAGAATTCCGTCGCCTCAGATGTGTACTCGTCGAGGTTTTTCCCCACTCTCTTACCAGGCCACAAATTTCAGAATTCGAACCTACAAGAGGCATACGCCTTGCTCTGGGCCAAGCCAGAAAGTTTAGCCTTCTTGAAATAGTGACAGACTGGAAAGTCTGTCCTACAGCGCGTGACGGTTTTCAGATCTCGCCAATGTGCTGCGCGTGCGTAGTCCCAACAATTGAATAAAGGAGCGTAGCTATGCGTCCTACCCGACCAATCTATTTCACCATCCTTTCTCTCTTCCTGACCATACTCACAATCAACATAACGGCGCGGGCCGCGGACGACAATGATACGGACGAATATGACGTTAATGCGCGCGTCGTCCGCATCAGTTTCCTTGCCGGCGAAGTGAAACTGAAACGAAGCGGCAATACGGAAGCCGAGAAAGCGCGCGTGAATTTTCCACTGGTTGAAGGCGACGTGCTATCAACCGATCGCGATGGCCGCGTCGAGATTCAAATCGATGCGCACAACTTCTTGCGTCTGGGCGCCGACTCAGTACTGCAAATTACGACGCTGAGAGACGAAGGCATTGCGCTTAGTTTAAGTCGGGGAACAGCGAGCATCAGGCTGGCAAAGTTTGATCACGATAAGCAGTATTTTGAAATCGATGCTCCGAAGACCACTTTAGCTGCCGAAAAAGAAGGACTCTATCGCCTGGATGTTTCGGGCGACGGACGCGTGCGCCTAACGGCGCGCAATGGTGGACGCGCGCGCATTTATTCCGAGACGTCTGGTTTCGTTTTGCGCGATGGCCGCTCCGCTGAACTCATTTACGATGGACCAGACGCCGGCGATTGGGAATTCACGACTGCTAATGCGGCTGATTCCTGGGACGCCTGGGTTGATGACCGCGAGCGCTATCTCGCGGAGCGCATGCACTACGATGTGCAGTATTACGACAATTATCTTTGGGGCGCAGAAGACCTGAATGCTTATGGAAGTTGGAGCTATGCCGACGAATACGGCTGGGTGTGGCGACCGAACAGTGCCGTCATCAATAGCTACGACAATTGGGCGCCGTATCGTTACGGAAGCTGGGCCTGGGTTTCACCTTACGGATGGGCCTGGGTTGGTAATGAGCCATGGGGATGGGCGCCTTATCACTATGGCCGCTGGGTCTATTACAACAACTGCTGGGCCTGGTGTCCGCGCAGCGAATATTACCGGCATCGCAGTTGGTGGCGGCCGGCGCTGGTGGCATTCGTGGTGAATATTTCATTCGGCGATAACTACTGCTGGTATCCGCTTCACTATCATCAAAGAGATCCGCATTCGCGAAACTACCAGGCGCGCGAACACCGACATGATCGGCCCGATAACGATTGGAACAATCGTCGCCGCCACAATCCTGTCGACCCGCGAGCAGTTAGTTACATACCGCGGCGGGAATTCGAAAATGATCGAAGGCGATTTAGAGCTGCCGACGACACCCTGGCGCGTCGCGTGGTAGCGACTGAGCTGTTAACGACAGACTTGCCCGGCAGGCGCACGGGCGGCGGACATACCATCGTTAGGGAACCGAGTGAAGATTCGGGGGCGGCTGAGGCGACAACGCGGCAGGGAAACTTTGGGCGCAGACAGACGGGGGCGGGCACACGCCATCCGGGCGTTCCCCTCGACGAGGAACTGCGTCGCTCACGAGTCTTCAATGGCCGTGGTGCGCAGTCAGATTTGCCCGTTTCCTCAGCCGG
>Ga0137359_10003887_pt1 | contig 12174 bp, 10 predicted proteins | sample Mad1_40_16metaG_FD_108281 | JGI IMG/M metagenome (GOLD analysis project Ga0137359, IMG submission 108281) | Vadose zone soil microbial communities from Angelo Coast Range Reserve, California, USA - Mad1_40_16 metaG | ecosystem: Environmental > Terrestrial > Soil > Vadose zone | place: USA... | reverse complement strand
CGCGCTTCTCCAGCCCCATGAAGGCGAGCAGGCGCTCGGCCTCCCGGCGGCAATGCGCCTGGTTGCGCCGAAAGGCCGGACCGTGAAGGACGTATTGCCACGCCGGAATGTCGCCATGGACGTGAAAGCCCGCCACCACATTGTCGAGCGCCGACAACTGCCGAAAGAGGCGGATCTTCTGAAACGTGCGCGCGATGCCGTGGCGCACGCGGCGATGGGCCGGCATGCCGGTCAGGTCGACCCCGTCGAGCGCCAGCCTGCCGGCGTCGGGGCGGTAGATGCCGCTCAGGAGATTGAGCAAGGTGGACTTGCCGGCGCCATTGGGGCCGATGATCGCGAAGATCATGCCGGCCGGCACGGCGAGCGAGATGTCGCGCACCGCGTGCACGCCGCCGAAACTCTTGCACAGGCCTTCGGCGCGCAGCAGCACGGCCGCGGTTTGCAAGACCGGCGGCCGATCGGCCGCGAGGGCGCTTGTCATCGTCCAGCCCCCGCCGCCCGCCGCAGCCGCGCGCGCGCGAGCCGCGCCGCCTGCACGATGCCGCCCGGCATGAACAGCACCACCAGGGTAAGGGCGACGCCGTAGACGACGAGCCTCAGGTCGCCAATGCCGCGCAGAAGCTCCGGCAGCACGGTGAGGAGGATGGCGCCCCATACCGGGCCGATCAGCGTCCCCATGCCGCCCACCACCACCATGGCGAGGATGGTGAAGGATTCGGTGACGAAAAACGCATCGGGCACCAGCGTTCCGACGAAGCCGGGATAGAAGCAGCCGGCCGCGCCGGCGACCGAGGAGCCGACGCCGAATGCGAACACCTTCCAGGCCGCGCCGTTGATCCCCAGCGAGGCGGCCGAGACCTCGTCCTCGCGGATTGCGGTCAGCGCCTCGCCGATCGGCGAGCGGATGAGCTGATCGAGCAGCAGATAGCTCAGCAGCGCAAATCCGGCGACCAGATAGAACAGGTTGCGAAGGTCGTGGAAGTCGACGGCCGGCAGCCCCGGCAGCGCGATCGGCGGCGGGGGCGCAATCGCGTAGATTCCGAGCGGTCCCTGCGTGAGGCTGATCCAGTTGAGCAGGACCTGATAGGTGATGACCGCGAAGCCGAGCGAGGCGATCGCAAGGTAATGGCCGCGCAGCCGCATGGCGAAGAGCGAGAGCACGATGCCGGCGAGGCCGGAGAATGCCACCCCGCCCGCGAAGGCCACCCAGAACGGAACGCCGAGCCGCGTGATCAGCAGCGTCGACACGTAGGCGCCCAGCCCGAAGAAGGCCGACTGCCCGAGATTGAGCTGCCCCGCATAGCCGAGCACGAAGTCGAGCCCGATCGCCAGCATCACGTTGAGGGCGCAGATGATCAGATTGGTGCGCCAATAGGAATCGGTGAACACGAGGGGCAGGAGCGCGATCGCCACGGCGGCGCAGAGGTAAGCCGCGCGCCGCGAGCGCATCGGCGCAAGCAACGTCCCGATCTGCCGGGTGCCATCGAGGCTAGACATTCTCTTCGCGCTTTTCCGCGATCAGCCCGGTCGGGCGGACGGCGAGCATCAGGAGCAGCAGGGCGAACACGACGATGTCGATCATTCCCGGGCCGAGATATTGCGTGGTGTAGCTTTCGATCAGGCCGACCAGCAGGCCGGCGAGGATCGTGCCCTCGACATTGCCGAAGCCGCCGATGATGACGATCGCGAACGCCTTCACGATGACCGAAGTTCCCGCGAAGGGCGTGAGCACCAGAACCGGACCGAGCATCGCGCCCGCCATGCCGGCGAGGGCCGAGGCGATCACGAAGGTCAGCATCACGAGCTGGTCGGGATTGATCCCCATCAGCCCGGCTGTTTCGCGGTCCTGCGACACCGCGCGCAGCGCCTTGCCGAGGAACGTGAACTTCATGAAGCCGTAGAGGAACGCGATGGTGAGCGCCGAGACCGCGATGATGAGGACGTTCTGCACGGTGATGAACGTGCCGCCGAGGCGGATCACCTCGTTGCTGTAGGGCGACTCGAACGCATAGGGGATCGGCCCGAACCACGCCAACATGGCGTTTTCCATCATCACCGACACGCCGATGGTCGCGATCAGCGGCAGCAATTCGCTGCCTTTTCGTTGCAGGGGGGCGAATATGGCGGCGTTCATCAGCCACCCGAGCACGCCCCCCACCACGAGCGCGACCGCGATGCTCGGGATGTATCCGCCGCCCACCCCATGCATGAAGAAATAGGCCGAGAACGCGCCGAGCGTCACGATGTCGGCATGCGCGAAGTTGATCTGTACGAGCACGCCGTAAATGAGCGTGAGCCCCAACGCCACCAGCACGTAGAGGCTTCCCAGGACGACGCCGTTGATGCCCTGCTGCAGAACGACCGTCATCGGACGGTCAGTTCCACTTCAGCGCCTTCCACGACAGATCGGGCAGGGTCTCCATGTAGTGGACCGTGTCCATCTTGGTGTTCTGATTGGTCTTGTCGAACTCGGCGCTGCCGGTCACACCGGAGAACTTCCTGGTCGCCGCGAGCCCGTCGCGGATCGACTGCGCGTCCTTGGCGCCGCGCTTGACCACGTCGGCGATCAGCGTGATCTGGTCGTAAGCATGGGCGTGGAGATGCGTCGGGTCCTGGTTGTACTTCGCCTTGAAGGCCGCGATGAAGTCGCGCACCGCCGAGCGCTGGTCGGTCGGGTCGAACTGCACGATCCGGATATAGCCGAGCGCCGCCTTGCCGGCCTTCTGCTCGAAGCCGAAGGGCAGCCAGATCGTGCCGAGCTGGATCGCCTGACCGCCACCGCCCTTGGTCACCGCCGCTTGCGCGAGCGCCTGAGTGATCTTCAGGCCCTGACCTTCGAGCGTATAGGTCGGGATCACGTCGACGGGTCCAAGGCCGGCGATGCGCGTCGCGATGGAGGTGAAATCGTTGACGTCGCGGCCGAAGCCGATGTCGGCCAGGATCTTGCCGCCGAGCTTGGTGAAGGTGTCGCCGAACACCTTGGCGTTGCCGATGCCCGCATTGGTGTTCTCGTAGAGCAACACCGCGTTCTTCGCATTGAGGCGCTTGTAGGCGTTGGTGGCGATGTCGACGCCCTGCATCACCTCGTTGGGCATGATGCGGAACGTCCACGGATTGCCGGGCTCGGTGACCTTGATCGAGGAGGAGCCGGCATTGATCAGCGGGACCTTCGCCTGTTCCATCAGCGGCATGATCGCGAGCGTGGCGTCGGAGCACTCCTCGCCGATGACGACGTCGGGCTTGTATTGATCGAGCAGGCGTTTGGCGGCCTGCGTGGCGGGCAGCGGGCTGCAGCCCGAATCCTCGTACTGGACCTCGAATTTGGCGCCGTTGACGCCGGCCTTGTTGATCTGCTCGAGCGCGAGCTCGATGCCCTGCTTGTCCTGCGCGCCAAAATACGATCCGGGTCCCGACATCGGGAGCAGCGCGCCGATCTTGACGACCTTGTCGTCCGCGCGCGCACCCGCCGCAGCCGCGACAAGGAGACCGGCGGCCATCAATTCCGCGGCAAGGCGGCGAAAACGCAATCGCATGATCATGGGTTCGGCTCCGTGCGGATCTCGCTCGAGTGGCCCGGCGGCGCCCACTGGGCGGGCGAGCGAAGCTTAGTCGAGCCCACGCGCGTGCGCTACCGGCGGGGGACGGGCCGGGGATAAGCCCGCCTCGCGCCGACAGCCGCGACGGTCTGCCGGATGCCGCGCGACGCCGTCGCGATGGACAGGGATCGGCACGCCGTTTGTTCGCCTCGGGGTCGAAAACGAACCGCAAGGCCCGACCGCGATCAACCGGCACGGCTGCCGGGAAACGCCGCCGGCGGGCGTGCGACGGCGAGCCCGGGGACATCGCCAGGGCGCGGGCGCCAAGGCTCGTCCCGGCCGTTTGGCCGGATGTTCCGGTCCCGGTCACGATCATTCGGGGACCGCTTGGAAAACGCCTCATTGATTTCGCGATCAAGGATCGGCAGCCGAGAAAATGTCGCAATTGGGCAACAATGTTGTATAAATGCCGCACTGCCCACGGTATGGCAGGCCGGCATGCGTTGCCCGTCCCACCTTGCTGTTGCGGCGTTGCTCAGGGGAGCCATGACGACAATCGAAGACGCCGCGCTCGCCGACACAATGGGAGCCGCTGCCCCGGGGCGCCGGGGAGCCCGCCGCTTCGTCGGCCCGATCGTGGTCGGCATTGCGTTGCTGTCGGCTTTCGCGACCTTCGTGGTGCTCGCCGACCTGACGCCGATCGTCGCCAGCCACTACGTCGTCATCGGGCTGCTTGCCGTCAATGCGCTCGCCATCCTGGTGCTGCTTGCGATCATCGCGCGCGAGATCTGGCCGGTGGTACAGGCGCGCCGGCGCGGCAGGGCAGGGGCGAGGCTCCATGTCCGCATCGTCGGCCTGTTCTCGGTGATCGCCGCGGCGCCGGCCATCATGGTGGCGATCGTCGCCAGCGTCACGCTCGACCGCGGTCTCGATCGGCTGCTGTCGACCCGCGATCTGATCACCAACACAAAAGATGTCGCCGAAATTTACGGGCTCGAGCACGTCCGGGCGCTGCGCGGCGACACGCTCGCCATGGCGATCAGCCTCTCCCAGGCAAAACCCCTGTTCGATCAGGACCGCGACCGGTTCCGGCAGGTGTTCTCGGCGCAGGCCTCGTTGCGCGGATTGCCGGCCGCGATGCTGATCAACTCCCAGCGCAACGTGCTGGTGAAATCCGAATTCAACCCGCAGCTGGAGCTCGCCATTCCGCCGGCCGGGGCCTTCGCCCGGATCAACGATACCGAGCCGCAGATCGAGCCCGTTCCCGACACGAATTACCTGGTCGCGATCATCAAGATGCGCGGCTACGACGACACGTTTCTTTACGTGGCGCGGCCGCTCGATCCGCGCGTCGTCCAGCTCGGCAGCAAGGCGATCGCCACTCTGGGCGTTTACGACGACCTCCAGGCGCGCCGCCTCGGCCTGCAGATCGCTTTCGCGCTGATGTTCGCGGTCATCGCCCTCACGGTGCTGCTCTCCGCGGTCTGGATCGGATTGAATTTCGCCAATCTTCTGGTGGCCCCGATCCGGCGCCTGATCGGCGCGGCCAACATCGTGTCGACGGGCAATCTCTACGTCCAGGTGCCGGTGCATCCCTCCGAAGGCGATCTCGCTCACCTTGGCGAGACCTTCAACAACATGACGCAGGAGCTGCGCACCCAGCGCGACGATATCGTGCGGGCACGCGACCTCATCGACAGCCGCCGGCTGTTCACCGAGGCGGTGCTGTCGGGCGCGAGCGCGGGCGTGATCGGCGTCGACGCCGAGGGACGCATCAGCATCCTCAACCGCTCGGCCGAGCGGTTGATCGGAGCGAACCCGGAAGAGGCGCAGGGCCGGCCGCTCACGCAGATCGTGCCGGAGCTCGCGGACATCATCGCGGCGGCGCTCGGCAGCACGCAACGCCTCGTTCAGGGGCAGGTGACGATCAACCGCACCGGACGCGAACGCACGGTTTCGGTGCGCGTGACGACCGAGCAGTCGAGCGATCCGCAACACGGCTACGTGGTCACCCTCGACGACATCACCGAGCTGGTGCTCGCCCAGCGTACCTCGGCCTGGGCCGACGTCGCGCGGCGGATCGCCCACGAGATCAAGAATCCGCTCACGCCGATCCAGCTCTCGGCGGAACGGCTGCGGCGCAAATACGGCAAGCTCATCACGGAGGACAGGGCGATCTTCGAGCAATGCACCGACACGATCGTGCGCCAGGTCGACGATATCCGCCGGATGGTCGACGAATTCTCGCGCTTCGCCCGCATGCCGAAGCCGGTGATCACATCGGAGGATGCGGCCGACGCGGTGCGGCAAGTGGTCTTCCTGATGCGGGTGGGCAACGCCGATATCGATATCGACGCCGATTTCGCCGAGGATCCGATGCCGGCCCGGTTCGACCGCCGGCTGATCTCGCAGGCGCTCACCAACATCATCAAGAACGCGACGGAAGCGATCTCGGCGGTGCCGCCGGCCGAGCTCGGCCGCGGCCGCATCAATCTCACCATCGCACGCGAGGGGGGCGACATCGTGATCGACGTGATCGACAATGGCGTCGGCCTGCCGAAGGAGAACCGCTCGCGGCTGCTCGAACCTTACGTGACGACGCGCGAGAAGGGCACCGGGCTCGGCCTTGCGATCGTCGGCAAGATCCTCGAGGACCATGGCGGCCGCATCGAGTTGCGTGATGCGGCGGATAAGACACCGGGCGCGCGCGGCGCATGGGTCCGGCTGCGATTCGCCGCCGCGGCGGTTCGCGCCGCGCCCGCGGCGGATACATCCGCACCCAAAACCACCACAGCGGCGAGCGCATAGCCATGGCGTCCGATATCCTCATCGTCGACGACGAAGCGGACATCCGCGAACTGGTCGCGGGAATCCTGCAGGACGAGGGCTACAATACCCGCACCGCGCGCGACAGCGACGATGCGATCACGTCGATCCGGGCGCGCCGTCCTAACCTGGTCTTCCTCGACATCTGGCTGCAGGGCAGCCGCCTCGACGGATTGCAGCTGCTCGACTCGCTCAAGGGCGAACATCCGGATCTGCCGGTGGTGATGATCTCGGGTCACGGCAATATCGAGACCGCGGTCGCCGCCATCAAGCAGGGGGCCTATGATTTCATCGAGAAGCCCTTCAAGGCCGACCGCCTGGTGCTGGTCGCCGATCGCGCGCTGGAAACCTCGCGGCTGAAGCGGGAAGTCAAGGAGCTGAAGCAGCTCACGCCGCTCGCGACCATGTTGATCGGCCACTCGACCGCGCTCAATCAGCTGCGGCAGACGATCGAGAAGGTATCGCCCACCAACAGCCGCATCCTGATCGTCGGCCCGCCGGGGGCCGGAAAAGAACTCTCCGCGCGCACCATCCATGCCCAATCGGGCAGGGCGGGCGGGCCTTTCGTCGTCATCAATGCAGCCGCGATCACGCCGGAGCGGATGGAGATCGAGCTGTTCGGGGTCGAGCAATCGAACGGCGCGCAGGCGCGCAAGGTCGGCGCGCTCGAAGAGGCGCATGGCGGCACCTTGTTCATCGACGAGATCGGCGACATGCCGCGCGAGACCCAGAACAAAATCTTGCGCGTGCTCGTCGATCAGACCTTCCAGCGCGTCGGCGGCAGCACGAAGGTGGTGGTCGATGTGCGCATCGTGTCGTCGACCTCGCGCAACATCGAGGCCGATATCGCGGGTGGCAGGTTCCGCGAGGATCTCTACCATCGGCTCTCGGTCGTTCCGTTCCGCGTGCCGGCGCTTGCCGAGCGCCGCGACGATATTCCGACACTGATAGATCACTTCATGGACCAGATATCGCAGGCGACCGGCTTGCCCAAGCGGCAAATCGGCGAGGACGCCATGGCGGTGCTGCAGTCGCACGACTGGCCGGGCAATGTGCGCCAGCTGCGCAACAACGTGGAGCGGCTGATGATCCTGGCGGGCGGCGCGCCCGAAGCGGTGATCAACGCCAGCATGCTGCCGCAGGACGTCGGCTCGATGGTCCCCAGCATGCCGGCCGGCAACGGCGGCGAACACCTGATGGGAATGCCGTTGCGCGACGCCCGCGAGGCCTTCGAGCGCGAATATCTCAAGGCGCAGATCAGCCGCTTCGGCGGCAACATCTCGCGCACGGCCGAATTCGTCGGCATGGAACGCTCGGCGCTGCATCGCAAGCTCAAAGCCCTGGGGATGGACTGAGAGGCCTTTGTTGTCATTGCGAGGAGCCCGAAGGGCGACGAAGCAATCTCCACCACGCGGACGCAGGTGCAAGTGAACGAGATTGCTTCGCTTCGCTCGCAATGACGGCGATAAAAAACATGGACCCCATCTGACATGTCCCGGTTTGCCTATGTCAACGGCCGCTATCGGCCGTTGCGCGATGCCCATGTCCACATCGAGGATCGCGGCTATCAGTTCGCCGACGGCGTCTACGAGGTCTGCGAGGTGCGCGATGGGCGCCTGGTGGACGAGCGGCGGCACCTCGAGCGCCTGCAGCGCTCACTTTCCGAACTGCGCATCAGGCTGCCGATGCCGCTTGCGGCCCTGAGCGTGGTGCTGCACGAGACGGTGCGGCGCAACCGGGTGCGCGACGGCATCGTCTATCTGCAGATCACGCGCGGCGCCGCCCGCCGGGACCACGCATTTCCGCCGCCCGAGACCGCGCCCGCCGTGGTCGTCACCGCGCGCACGCTCGACCGTGAGAAAGGCGAGCGCGCCGCCATCGACGGCATCGCGGTCATCACGCTGCCCGACCAGCGCTGGCCGCGGGTCGACATCAAATCGGTGTCGCTGCTGCCCAACGTGCTGGCCAAGCAGGCGGCGCGCGAGCAGGGCGCGCGCGAAGCCTGGCTGGTGGACGCCAAAGGATTCGTCACCGAAGGGTCGTCGTCGAATGCCTGGATCGTCACCGCGGACCGCAAGCTGGTCACGCGGCCCGCGGACACGGGCATCCTCCGCGGCATCTCGCGCACCGTTCTGTTGGACGCCATCCGGGCGCAGGGCCTCGTTCTGGAGGAGCGGCCATTCACGGTCGCGGAGGCCGCGGCTGCGCGGGAGGCCTTCGTGACCTCGGCAAGCCAGATCGTGCTCCCCGTGGTGAAGATCGATGGCAAGCCGGTCGGTGGCGGCGCGCCCGGCCCGGTGGCCGCGGCATTACGGCGCGAATTCCATCGCCACGCCGAATTTTCCTGAGTTTTCAAAGGCACGTGAGCGGGGCCTAAATCCCCCATCTTGGGCTTGCGCTGCACCGCAACGTGCCATCTAATGCACAGGCCCACGTCGCACCTGGCGGGTTTTCACAAAAATGCCGGGTGTATCGGCGTGACAAGAAACTCTCGCGGGGCGCAGGGGTCCGCGAGCAATACGGAACAATGGCCATGGCAGGCGACCGCGCACAAAACCTACAAGACACCTTCCTCAATCATGTCCGCAAAGCAAAAATCCCTCTCACGATCTTTCTCGTGAACGGGGTGAAATTGCAGGGCGTCGTCACCTGGTTCGATAATTTTTGCGTGCTGTTGCGGCGGGACGGCCACTCGCAACTCGTCTACAAGCACGCCATCTCGACCATCATGCCGGGTCATCCGATCCAGCTGTTCGAGGGCGCCGAAGAGGCGCCGGCCGGAGAAAAGGTCTGATTGGAGCCCCGTCGCCGCGACACGCGTGTTGATGCGCTGACGCCTCACGGCGAAGCGACGGGACGCGCGATCGTCATCGGACCTTATCCGCGCGAGCGCGACCGCCGCTTCGGGCGGGCGGATGAGCGCGCGCCCGCGGCCCGGCTCGACGAAGCGGTCGGGCTCGCCCGCGCCATCAATCTCGATATCGCGGAGGCGGGGCTGGTGGCGCTGAGCCAGATCCGGCCCGCCACCTACATGGGCAAAGGCAAGGTCGAGGAATTCGCGGGGCTCGTCAAAAGCCTCGAGGCCGGACTCGTGGTGATGGATTGCGCGCTCTCGCCGGTGCAGCAGCGCAATCTGGAGACGGCGTGGGGCGCCAAGGTGCTCGACCGGACCGGACTGATCCTCGAGATCTTCGGCCGGCGCGCGCGCACCCGGGAGGGCACGCTCCAGGTCGAGCTCGCGCATCTCAACTACCAGCGCAGCCGCCTGGTGCGGTCGTGGACCCATCTGGAACGCCAGCGCGGCGGTTTCGGATTCATGGGCGGCCCGGGCGAGGCCCAGATCGAGACCGATCGCCGCCTGATCGCGGAGCGCATCGCCAAGATCGAGCGCGAGCTCGAAGGGGTCAAGCGCACCCGCAAGCTCCATCGCGACAGCCGCAAGCGCGTGCCTTATCCGATCGTCGCGCTCGTGGGCTATACCAATGCGGGGAAATCCACGCTGTTCAACCGCGTGACGCGGGCGAGCGTGGTCTCGGCCGACATGCTTTTTGCGACCCTCGATCCGACGCTGCGCGCCGTCGATCTGCGGCACGGGACCCGCATGATCCTGTCCGATACGGTCGGCTTCATCTCGGATCTGCCGACCATGCTGGTCGCCGCCTTCCGCGCCACGCTCGAGGAGGTGATCGCGGCGGACCTGATCCTGCATGTGCGCGACGTGTCGCATGGCGACACCGAGGCGCAATCGAAGGACGTCGCGGAAGTTCTGCGCGAGCTCGGGATCGAGCCCGAGGATCCGCGCCTGGTCGAAGTATGGAACAAGATCGATCGCGTCGATGCGAGCGAACGGGAACGGCTCGACAATCTGAGCCAGCGTCAGCCGGCGGAGCGCCGCCCGATTCTGGTCTCGGCCGCGACCGGGGAGGGGACCGATCGCCTGATCGACCTGATCGAGCAGCGGCTCGCCCAGACCCGCATCGTCATGGAGCTCGACCTCGACCCGGGCGACGGGGCCGGCGCGAGCTGGCTCTACCGCAACGTGGAGGTCCTGGACAAATCCATGACCGAAAGCGGGCGTCTGTCCATGACGGTGCGTGTGGATCCGGCGAAGGTCGAGCGGGTGCGGGCCAAGTTCGCGACCGCGATCAAGGCGAATTTGCCCGACTAGCGCGCGTTCCGATAGGATGGAACCACGGATTCCGTGCTGACCGTCCGGTCCGGCAAATGTTCGGAGCATCGCGCGCAACAAAGCTCCGCCTGACCCGGCACGCGGCTCGCCTCTTTCACTTTCGGATAGGCAAAAGTCCCCAGCGGAACAAAGTCCACGTTGCGGGTTTACGTGGTCGTGGGCATGGCGACATTCGGAGCTCTCCGGCGGCGGTCGCGAACATGACGTTCACCACACGCACGATTCCAACCGTGACAGCGGGCGATCAATAGACTTCTCGACGGAGGTGATCATGCAAGGCCCCAAGACTCATGAGCAGCAGCTCCGGATGCTTGAAAAAAAGCCTGACGTTCCGGACGGCCGACAACTCGAAAACCCCCGAGGGCAACGCCCGGACAACAGCCACCTGCAAGCCAGGCCGGGGGTCCGTGAGAGCGAATTTCCCGTAAGCCGGAGGGGAATGAATCAAGAGAGCAGCCACAACAAGCACAACCATCCCGGTCGGCGGGTCGACAAACCGCAGGGCTCCAATGGAAAAGCAAAATAAGCGAGGGAACGATGTCGAAATCGGGCAAAAAGCACATGGGCGCCGGCGCACAGGGAAAAGGCCATGGAACGGGTGGTCTGACTGACGAAGCTGAGGTGCCGGACAATATGGTTCTCTCAAATCGAGACAAGAAACAGCACTCCGATTATCGCGGCCAAGACAGCAAACGGGTGCAGACGGAGCAGCTGCGGGATCACGAATTCAACCAGAACAAGCGCTAGTGTCCCGATTCCGAAGTTCGCAAGCATTCGCCGCGGCCTCTGAGCGAACTTCGGAATCGAAAGGACACTAGCAACATTATGATTCTAGTGCCGCTTCTGAACCCGAAGTTCGCACCCGTGCCCGCCGCGAAATCGTGCGAACTTCGGGTTCGCGGCACTAGCCAACCGCGGGAGCAACCGTCCGCGATCGAGACGGCCGCGCCGGCCTTCAGTCATGTGTGTTCACGTGACGCCTCGGCGAAATTCCTCCGATGAGGCGCGCGCCGCGAAGCCTCTACTCCGACGCCTTGGCGGCGTCCCATAGCGCGTCCATTTCGGCAAGCGTCGCTTGGCCGGGCGTCGTGCCGCGCTGCGCCAGCGCGCGCTCGATCCAGGCAAACCGCCGCTCGAATTTCAGGTTGGCGGTCCGCAGGGTGGCTTCCGGATCGGCATCGAGGTGGCGCGCCAGATTGACCACCGCGAACAGGAGATCGCCCGCTTCCACGCCCGCCGCGGCCTTCTTCCCGGCGTCGAGCTCGGCCTCGATCTCGTCCGCCTCCTCGCGGATTTTTGCCAGCACGGCCCGCGGATCATTCCAGTCGAAGCCGACCTTGCTCGCCTTCTGCTGCAGCTTGAGAGCGCGCGTGAGCGCGGGGAGGGCGGTCGGCACGCCGGCGAGGGCGCCCTCCGGCTCGGCAACCCCGCGCGCGCGGCGAGCCGCCTTTTCCTCAGCCTTGATGCGGTCCCACAGGCCTTCGACGGCCTCGGGCGTGAAATCGCCCGCGTCGCCGAACACATGCGGATGGCGGCGGATGAGCTTGGCCGTGATCGCCTCGACCACGTCGGCGAAATCGAAGGCGCCTTGCTCCTGCGCCATCCGGGCATGAAACACCACCT
>Ga0137359_10003885_pt1 | contig 12177 bp, 11 predicted proteins | sample Mad1_40_16metaG_FD_108281 | JGI IMG/M metagenome (GOLD analysis project Ga0137359, IMG submission 108281) | Vadose zone soil microbial communities from Angelo Coast Range Reserve, California, USA - Mad1_40_16 metaG | ecosystem: Environmental > Terrestrial > Soil > Vadose zone | place: USA... | reverse complement strand
GTCAACAGGACTGGACGCGCCCTGCGACGCCCGCGCGCCCGCCCTACTAAAAGCGGGTGCGAGCCGGGCACGCAGACAGGCAAGTCCGCCGGGAAAAGAAGCTGGCCCCCGATGCACTTTCGTGGCGGTTGGCGCAAAATGTAACTCTGTTGACGGAGCACCGCCGAGGCGGCGGGCGCGAAGTTCAAAGCATCGCGAAAAAGCAGGGACGGTCTGATGGAAACGATTCAGGACATAGACCCGGAGGAAACTCGCGAATGGCTCGATTCGCTGGAGGCGGTGATTGATGCCGAAGGCGTCGACCGCGCTCATTTTCTGCTCGAACAGCTAATAACCACGGCGCGCCTGCGCGGCACTTATCTGCCCTACAACGCCAATACGCCGTACCTCAACACGATTCCCGCCGATCGCCAGCCGCACTACCCCGGCGATCGCGAAATCGAACGGCGCATCAGCTCGACTATCCGCTGGAACGCGCTCGCGATGGTGGTCCGCGCCAACCAGCCCTCCTCCGAGCTCGGCGGCCATATTGCGAGCTTTCAGTCTGCGGCGACCCTGTACGATATCGGCTTCGGCCATTTCTGGCGCGCGCCCTCCGAGAGCCACGGCGGAGACATCATCTACATCCAGGGCCATTCTTCCCCGGGGATTTATGCGCGCGCCTTCGTCGAAGGGCGCCTGACCGAGAAGCAGATGCTCAATTTCCGGCGCGAAGTCGATGGCCGCGGGCTCTCGTCATATCCGCATCCGTGGCTAATGCCGGATTTCTGGCAGTTCCCGACGGTGTCGATGGGCCTCGGGCCGATCACGGCGATCTACCAGGCCCGTTTCATGAAATATCTCGGGGGTCGCAGCCTCGGCGAGATGGGCGACCGCAAGGTCTGGGCGTTCATGGGCGACGGCGAGATGGACGAGCCGGAATCGCTCGGCGCAATTGCGCTCGCCTCGCGCGAAAAGCTCGACAACCTGATCTTCGTCGTCAACTGCAATCTCCAGCGGCTCGACGGTCCGCTGCGCGGCAACGGCCAGATCATCCAGGAACACGAGTCCGACTTCCGCGGCGCCGGATGGAACGTCATCAAGGTCATCTGGGGCAGCAACTGGGACCCGCTGCTCGCGCGCGACAAGCACGGATTGCTGCGCAAGCGGATGGAGGAATGCGTCGACGGCGAATACCAGGCTTTCAAGTCCCGCGACGGCGCATACGTGCGCAAGGAATTCTTCGCCAAGTACCCGGAGCTGCTCGAGATGGTCTCCGGCATGACCGACGAGGAAATTTGGCAGCTCCGCCGCGGCGGCCACGACCCGATCAAGGTCTATACCGCGTATGCCGCTGCCGTCAGCCATCGCGATCAACCGACCGTGATCCTCGCCAAGACTATCAAGGGTTACGGGATGGGCGCCGCCGGCGAGGGCATGAACATCACCCATCAGCAGAAGAAGATGGGCCTCGAAGAGCTCAAGGCATTTCGCGATCGCTTCAAGATTCCAGTGACCGACGACCAGATTGCAGAAGTGCCATTGTATCGGCCGGCCGAGGACAGCATCGAAATCCAGTATCTGCGCGAACGCCGCAAGGCGCTGAGCGGCTTTCTCCCGCAGCGCCGGCGCACCTCTCAGGCGCTCGTGGTGCCGCCGCTATCGGCCTTCGAGTCGCAGCTCAAGAGCACCGGCGATCGCGAGATCTCGACCACGATGTCCTTCGTGCGGATTCTTTCGGCCCTGGTGCGCGACAAGAATATCGGCAACCGCGTCGTGCCGATCGTCCCCGACGAATCGCGCACCTTCGGCATGGAGGGGATGTTCCGTCAGCTCGGGATATTCTCGCAGGTCGGCCAGCTCTATAAGCCCGAGGACTCAGGGCAGCTGATGTTCTACCGCGAGTATCAGCACGGCCAGATCCTTCAGGAAGGAATCACCGAGGCGGGCGCGATGTCGTCGTGGATCGCCGCGGCAACTTCATACAGCACCCACAACTTGCCGATGATTCCTTTCTACATTTTCTATTCGATGTTCGGGTTTCAACGCGTTGGTGACCTGGCATGGGCGGCCGGCGACTCGCGATGCCGCGGCTTTTTGCTCGGCGGAACTTCCGGGCGCACCACGCTCAATGGCGAAGGCCTCCAGCATGCCGACGGCCACAGCCACGTCCTCGCCTCGGTCATCCCAAATTGCGTCGCTTACGATCCGACCTTCGCCTATGAGCTTGCGGTGATCATTCACGATGGCCTCTGGCGCATGCTGACTGAGCAACAGGACGTCTTCTACTACATCACTCTGATGAATGAGAATTATGTCCATCCCGCGATGCCCGAGGGCGCGCAGGAAGGTATTCTCAAAGGCATGTACCCGCTGACCGACGGTGGCAGCAACGGCAAGCGGCCGCGCGTGCAGTTGCTCGGCTCGGGCACCATCCTGCGCGAGGCGATCGCCGCAGCCGATCTGCTCCGGGACGATTTCGGCGTCGCCGCCGACGTATGGAGCGTGCCGAGCTTCACCGAGCTAAGGCGCGACGGAATCGAGGTCGAGCGCTGGAACATGCTGCATCCGATGGAACCTCAGCGGCGCAGCTACGTCGAGACTTGCCTCGCCGATCGTCCGGGGCCGGTGATCGCGGCGACTGACTATATCCGCGCATTCGCTGATCAGATTCGGCCCTATGTTCCGCGCCGGTATCGTGTACTAGGTACCGACGGCTACGGCCGCAGTGACTATCGCTCCCGCCTGCGCAGTTTCTTTGAAATCGATCGGCATTACATCACGGTCGCGGCGCTCCGCGCGCTCGCCGACGAAGAACAGATTCCGGCTTCCCGAGTCGATGCGGCGATCAAAAAGTACGACATCGATCCGGAAAAGCCGAATCCCACAACGGTGTAAAGCGATGGGCGCGCTGATCGATATCAAGGTCCCCGACATCGGCGACTTCACGGACGTTGAAGTCATCGAGGTGATGGTCAAGCCGGGCGACCCGGTCCGCGTCGACGATTCGCTGATCACAATTGAGTCCGACAAGGCCTCGATGGAAGTGCCGGCGACGGAGGCCGGCATCGTAAAGGAAATCCGGGTCAAGGTCGGGGATAAGGTCTCGGAAGGATCGCCAATCGTCGTGATCGAGGCCGCGCCGGCAGCCGATGGCAAAGCTGCGGCGGCGGCCGCGCCCGCTCCCTCCGCCAAACCTGCACAGGCACCTGCGTTATCCGTCGTCAAAAAACCCACGCCGGCAGCCGCTCAACCGGCGAAGCAGGCAAAGCCGCCCTCCGCCGCCGAAGAAACGCCGGCGGATTCCGAGAGCGCTCCGCCTGCACCAGACAAGGCTGATACGGCCAAGCCGGCTGCATCCGACAAGCCCGATACGATCCAACAGTCGGCGCCTGAATCGGCCGCTCAGCCTGAGGCCGAGTCTGAACGCAAGCCGCACGCGAGCCCGGCCGTGCGGAAATTCGCGCGTGAGCTCGGGGTTGATCTGCACGCCGTCCACGGCAGCGGATTGAACGGACGAATCTTCAGAAGCGACGTGCAGAAGTTCGTAAAATCCGCGATCGCAGCAACGGGGCGCGCAACCGGCACGGGCGGGGCCAGCGCGCTCGAGCTCGCGCCGTGGCCGAAAATCGACTTCGCCAAATTCGGCGAGATCGAAACGCGCCCGCTCTCGCGCATCCGGCGGCTTTCGAAAGCGAATCTGGCGCGCAACTGGGTAATGATCCCGCATGTCACCCAGTTCGACGACGCCGACGTGACGGAGCTCGAGGCCTTGCGCCACGAACTCAACGAAACGCACACGAACGATGGGATCCGTATCACGATGCTGGCCTTCGTGCTCAAGGCGCTGGTCCGCGTGCTGACTGAGTATCCTGAATTCAACTCCTCGCTCGACGGCAACGACCTCATTCTGAAGAAGTATTTCCATTTCGGCTTCGCTGCGGACACTCCCGAGGGACTGGTGGTGCCGGTGATTCGCGACGTCGACAAAAAGGGTGTGTCGCAAATCGGGCGTGAGACCGCGGCACTTGCGCAGGCGGCGCGCGAGGGCAAACTCAAGATGGCCGACATCCAGGGCGGATGCTTCACGGTGTCGAGCCTTGGCGGAATCGGCGGCACGGCGTTCACGCCGATTATCAACGCTCCTGAAGTGGCTATTCTCGGACTCTCGCGGCTCGCCCGGAAGCCTGTATGGCAGGGCAGCGCCTTCGTTCCGCGCCTGATGCTGCCGCTGTCGCTCGCATACGATCATCGCGTGGTCGACGGAGCGTTGGCCGCGCGCTTCGTCACCTACTTGAGCGCGATACTCTCCGACATGCGCCGCGCCCTGCTCTAGAGCGGCCGATTCATAGCCTCACGCTCCCTCGCGATTGCGAAAGCTCACGCGCGGCTCGGGCGGAAGGTTCAGAAGATCGCGATTGAAGAAGTCGCTCAGGTATTCGATCAATAAACGCATCGACACCACCCCGGTCGGATGTCCCTGCTGGTCGACCAGCGGTATGTGGCGAAACCCTTCGATCAACATGCGGTTGAGCGCGAAGGCGACGCTGGAATCGGACGGCAGTGTGACCGGATCGCACGTCATGTAATCCCTGATCGCCGTTCGCTCGAAGTCGATGGGACGGCCCACCACGCGCATCAGAACATCGCGCTCGGTGAAAATTCCAACCAGGCTCCCGGCATCGATCACCAAGGCGCAGCCGCGTAACCCGTCGCGCATGAGGCCGATGGTTTCGGCCAGCGTTGCACCCGCGTCAACCACGAGCGGCGGCTGGGTCGTTACGTTGTTGAGGGTCTCCAGGAGGAGCGCGGATTCAAGGTCGGCGGGTCCGGGACATTCCTCTTCGCCCGATTTGAATACGTCATCGTCGTCGATCGGCATATGACGAACCCCTTATGTTGAGTGCAAGGCAATGATATGCCCGGTGCACGCGAGAGCGAAGCACTCCAGGAAGCGATCTAAACCAAGCGAGCGTTCGCTGTCTCTTATTCCCTGACTTTGCCGGGTGCTCGCCCACATCACGCGAGCGACTTGACGCTCACCCGCCGGAAGCGGAGAGGTTGGATTATCACGCGAAGCTCACCGGGAGGGCATCAAAATGCCGACTTATATTTTGCTTAGTTCACTGACGCCCGAAGGACGCCGTACGTTGCACAGCGATCCGGATAGGCTGGAGCAAGTGAACAAGGAAATCACCGATTTCGGATGCAAGGTGACCGCCCAATACGCGGTGCTCGGCGGTTACGACTTCGTCACCATCGTCGAAGCGCCGGACAACGAAACCGTTGCTCACTTGTCGGTAGATCTGGGCTCGCGCGGCACGGTCAACGTCATGACGCTTCCAGCGATTTCGATTTCCGAACTGCGAAAGAAGTTGAAAGGGCCGAAGCAGATGGGACGCCCCGCACGAGCGTAATCGGCCCTGACTGCCGCCACTCATGCATCCGCAGGGGATAGCTTATGATCAGCGAAACGCTTCTGCGTGCACTTCAGGAAAGGATGCGTAAGCTGACAGCCGCGAGTTCCACGTATGCGGTGCGTAACGCCGAACTCAGGGCGGCCCTGGAACGCGCAAGAGTGACGGAAGCGAGCGAAGCAGTTCGGGAAATTGAGGCCCTGCGGGAGGGCGAGAGACTGGCGCAGGAAATCAAGGAGCTGCATGATCACATAAGTGATCTTCTGCGCAGCCGGGAAGATCCTGCCCTGGTTTCAGGCCTGACGGAAGAACTGGAGGAACTGGAAAGTAGACGGCTTGAGATCGATCGCCAGATCGAACAATCGAAGACGCATCGTCACGACGCTCTCGAAAACGCCATCAGAGAACTCGAATCCGCTGAGCAGGAACACCGCCACGTTGCCGACCAGGCGATGAGACTAAGAGAGCATATCGAAAAGCTCTCGCACGGCTGACGCTCTCGGCAGGCACGGCCGGATCTGTCCTATCCCTCGGCTGGCGACTCAGTCGCGCTTTTCCAGCCAGGCGCCGACCTGCGGCCAGAACTGTTTTTGGGCCGCGCCGCTCACAATCATCCCGATATGTCCCGCGGGAAAAGTCAGATTGCGTTTGTCCTCGCTAGCCACGAAGTCGATCAGCGGCAGACTCGAGGCTGGAAACACTACGTCATCGAACTCACCGATCGCGTTGAGCAGCGGGCAGACGATGTTGCCCAACTCCACGCGCTCGCCGCCCACGTTGAACTCACCTTTTTTGAGCAAGTTGTTCTGAAAAAAATCCCGAGTGACCTCGCGGAATATCCGCCCGGCGAGCGGCACGTCCCCCGCCATCCAACGCTCGAACAGGTCGAAGAATTCCACGTAGTCCTCCTTCTCCTTGTTCCGATAGAGCGCGACGTACTTGTCGATCGCGTGATGCACGACGGCGGTCGCGGTGAACAGTCCCCTGATGAACCAAGCCGGACAGTTTCCGTACACCGAGGTGATCAGGTCAACCGTCTGGCCGCTAAACCTGCTCTCGAGATTGAACAACGGATTGTCGTCGACTCCGGTGTCGAAGGGGGTCGTCAAAGCGATCAGGTTTTTGATGTCCTCCGGATGCAGCGCCGCATACAACAGCGTCAGCAGGCCGCCGAAACAATAGCCCAACAGATTGATCTTCGATGCGCCGGTGAAGCTTTGAACCGCGCGCACGGCGTTGGCAAGGTCCTGATTCACGTAAGCGTCGAATCCGCGCCAACTGTCGGCCCGCGCCGGCGGAATCCATTCAACCATGTAGACGTCGAATCCTTGCCGGGTCAGGTTCGCCATCACGCTGCGCCCCCGATACAGGTCGAGTATGAAAGGCCGCTTGATGAGCGCGTAAACGAAGACGAGCGGCGTGCGATGCAATTTTTTCCCCTGGGCCGCGTAGTGCCGCAGCTTCACCTTCCCGCCTTCGTAGACAATCTCGTACGGAGTCACCCCCGGAGGATCCTCGCTCAGCGGATAATGGTCACTCAATCCTCGCCGCCTGCCGTCGAGCGCCCGCACGGCGCCATCCATCCAGTACTTCGGGAGTTCAGTCATCAGTGACATAACGCTGCTCTCCTGCGCGGCGCGGCGACGCCGACACTGCGGTCTTACTGGCTAATAGAAGCCGGTTTCTTGTCAGCGGCATGACTTCCGTTTTGTGTGCGCCGGGTACGGGGCGTCGCAACGCGCGGCGGCACGACGGGCTCGATCGGCTTCAGCGTCCTGGGCGCGGTGAGATTCCGCACCTCGCGGCGCAGGCTCTCGATCCGATCGAACAGAGCCTGCGTCTCGGTCAGCGGCGTCAGCCCGACCATCGGCCACAGCGGCGCGAACAGCGAACCCACCACGGAGTTGCCGATTTGCGCCGCGCGCAGGAATGTGTTGAGCACCGCCGCAGCAGCATCGCCGACCGCCGGCGTCGCCACGACTTTCTCGATTGAGGCGTGGGCCGCGCGCACCCAGGCTTCGTAGGCTTTCCAGGCGGCCGCTTTGACTTCTTCGCGATCACTTCTCGCAGCAGACGCCTTGCGAAGAACCTCTTGCAGCTCAGCCCCCAGCGCCTGATAGAGCGAAGCTATATCGGCGTTGTTCTCTGGCTGTCCCATAGTGCTTTCTCCTGGGGCGGCCGCGATCACGCGACCGCTGAATCGCGTTTGACTACTTGTTCAGCCGACTGTGTCAACCGTTCTTCCACGGGCATTATTTTTTGAACCGCGCCCTTGAGTTCCTGAAACGCGCCCGCGATGCACGACTTCATGAATTCCACGTCGGGCATCATCCGCGGTTCCGCCATCAATCCAAAGAACAAGTTCTGATCGTAACTTACGATCGCCACCCCATAGCCGAAGGTACCTGCCAATGGAACGAGGCCGACGAAATCGAGCATTCGACGCCCGGCCAGGTACATCGGGACCTGGGCCCCCGGCACGTTGGTGGCGATGAAGTTGATCCCGATCGGCGGCCCCGCGATCATCCGCGCCATGCCGCCGGTCAACTCGTCGAGGGCCGTCGCTGCCTCGATCGCAGTGTTCGTCATGCGCGAATTCAGGCTCTGCAAGCTCGGCGAAACCGAGTCGGCGGTCGCCGTCAGCAGGTCCATCCCCTGCGGTTCCCGCGCAGCCTTGATGCGCTCGGTCTCCCGCACTACCGATCGGTAGCGCTCGATGAGATCCATCGGCGTCGTCGCCAATTCGGGGAACATCATCGAGACCCGATTGCCCAACGCTCCGGCTTCGCTCTCGCGCCGCGCGTTGACTGGACATCCGATGCGCAGCGGAAGCCCGCCGGTCGCGACCTCGTGATGCTTCAAGTAGCGCGCGGCGCTCTCGCTCAAAATAGTCAGTACGACGTCGTTGACTGTTCCTCCAAGAGCGCTACGGATCGCGCGCAGGTCGCCGAAGGAAACCTTGAGCCATGCGAGCGAGCGAGCCCGGCCCACGAGCCCCAGGTTCCATGGCGCCGCGACAATCGGCTGCGACATCATCTGGAGCATTCGCGCGGCCGCGCTGGCCATCGCGGCGCTCCGCTCGACCAAATCCGCCGGCGAGCTCAGCAGCCAGCCGGCCTCTCGCACTTCATCGACCCGCCTCTGGACCAGCGCAATCGCCGCATCCAGCAGCGACCTTGAGCTGTCGGGGAGTTTCGCGGGCGCCCACGGTTTCTCCTCGGGCGCCGGTGGAGCAGCGTCGGGTCGCAGATCCATCGCGGTCGCGATCAATTGCAACGCCGAGACGCCGTCGACGATGCAGTGATGAATTTTCCACAGCAGCGCCGAGCGTCTGCTTTCGAGTCCGCGGAAAAGATGCAGCTCCCATAGCGGCCGGCTTCGATCCAGCGCGGGCTCGTTGGCGTGCATCGCCGCTTCCGCTAGCTCGGAGTCCCCGGCGCCGCTCGGCAGCGTATGATGTTTGAGATGGTTGCGCAGCTCGAATTCTGGATCATCCTCCAGCGTCGCGTGGGCCAGGTTGAATGGCGCGAATACCAGACGCTGCCGGTAACGCGACAGCAGGTGGATCCGGCGTGCAAGATGATCTACCAGCCGGTCAAACTCGATCTCGCCCTCGAAGGTCTGAAGGAGACCGACATGGAGCGGACCGTTGGGCGTCTCGTTGTAGAGAAATGAAGCGTCCTGGGTGCTCAGGCGACGCGAGAGTTTGCTTGCCTCAGCCATCTTGGCGCTCCGAATTTTTGCTGCTGCTTAGAGAGTCAACGATGCGCCATTTACTCGAATCGGTCAATTGAAACCCAGTAAAAACACTGGCCGCGACGGTGCGAGAGTGCTCTACAAAGACACGACAGGTTTGATATTGTCCGTCTGCAAATCGCGCCTCCGATTCCGATCCGATGGCTTACAGCCAAAGTTTATTGGCGCCGGCCATTAAGGAGAAACACCCGTGGCTAAAAAGGAAACGAACGAAAGCTCGGGCTATGCCAAAGAGTTGAAACTTTCCGACGGCCGGCGCGTGGCGCTCAGGTTGATGGAAGCGGCCGACAAGCAAAGAGTTCTGAGATTTGCGCAATCGCTCCCGCCCGATGATCTGCTCTTCCTGCGCACAGACATCACCGAGCCCGCACTGATTGACGAATGGATCGGAAATCTTGAAAAGGGCGCGACGGTAACCGTGCTCGCGGAAATCGACGGCGACATGGCCGGGTACGCGAGCCTGCATCTCGAACAAGCGCGCTGGCCGCGCAGAGTCGGCGAGATTCGCGTGCAGGTCGGCGTCTCGTATAGAGGCGTAGGCCTCGGAAGACAACTCACCTCGCAAATTTTCCGACTCGGACAAGCGCGCGGACTCAAGAAGATGGCCGCGATGATGACGCCCGATCAGGCGGGCGCCCGCGCCGCGTTCGAGAAGATCGGCTTCAGTGTCGAGGCGCTGTTGCAGGACTGGGTAGTCGATCGCAAAGGCCGGCCGCGCGATCTTTTAATCATGAGCCTTGATCTCGAGGGGCATAGCGATTCTGTGACCGCATAGGCGAACGGAAGTTTTGAGATGGCTCGGGCGCCGACCGGGCCGATCGGATTGACCGCTCACCTTTTTCCGGGGTCTCAATTCCGCACGCCTGATGTTCCAGTACAAACCGCTGACTGAATATCTGCGACCACAAACCGATCTCGTAACAAGCTTCTACAATCTGGCTCGAAATTCTCTGCGAGTGCTTTTGCGCTCACTGGCGTCGTCGCGGAAGTCGTCTGCTCAAGCTGACGGCGTGAGCACAGGGAATGGGCACCTGATGCATTTCGCGTGCGGGCGTTCGTAGTGCTGATTTGCGGTAAAGCAGATGGCACAGATGCTGCTCGAATCAACGATGTCTTGGTATCGCTCGCTTATCGCGCGCAATGGTTTCGCGAATGGCCAAACGCTTAATGATCTGCGAACGAGGCGGCTCGAAGATCCAGATCTCAGGACGAGAGGAGGGAGCATGTGGGCAATCAACGATCTATCGGAATACTCCGCGAATGCGATTCTACGCGACGGCACTCCCGTGCAGGTTCGCGCAATTCGCGCCAGCGACAAGCAATCCCTCGCGCGTCATTTCGACGGGCTCAGTTTTGACTCTCGCTACAATCGATTCTTCGGCTTCAAAAACAGCCTGACCTCTAACGAGCTACGCTACTTCACGGAGCCGGACTTCCGGCGCCATGTCGCTCTGGTAGTAACGATCGTCAACCGCGACGACTCGGAGACGATTGTAAGCGATGGCCGCTACGTCGCATCGGAAGAGTGCCGCTCTGTAGCCGAGCTGGCGCTCAGTGTCGTCGATGCCTATCAGCGAAGAGGCATCGGCAAGCTCTTGCTGGAATGCCTAATCGGGATGGCGCGATACGCGCACGTTAGCCGGCTGGAGGCTGATGTCCTGGCGTCGAACCGTGGAGCCATGCGCTTCCTCATCCGGCGAGGCTTCAAGTCCACTGGAACGTCCGCCGGGGTGTCCCGTGTGGCACTGTCGGTTGAAAACCATGACGGCGGCTCAAGTCTTACCGTGAGTCTCGCCGTGGGCCCTGCCCTCGTCCGGCGCGAGCAGACGGCGCCGTACCGACCTGACCGGCACGACCGGGATGGGCACGAAGAGAGTTGCAGGATCGGCTGGACACCGAGGGCAAATGAGCTGTAGTCAGAAAGATATCGGTAGTCAGAGGATTGGTCGCGGGTCAGAGAAACCGAGCGCTCAACGCCAGAGGAGATAGACAATTGCCAATACGCACCGGCAACGACGAGTACATCTACGAGATCGTGGAAGGATGGGGCATGTCTGAAGCGACTGGCATAGACGGAACCTTCGACGTTGCCGGCGTCGGTATCGACTCTAAGGAGAACGTGTACCTGTTCAATCGCGGCCAGCGTCCCGTGATCGTGCTGGACAAGGACGGAGAGTTTCTACGCTGCTGGGGCGACAAGAAGACCTTCCCCAATGCGCACGCGGTCACGATCGGCTCCGATGACGCCGTGTGGCTGACCGACAACCTCGACCATACGGTTAGAAAATGCACGCCGGATGGGAAGGTACTGTTGACGCTCGGGACCAGCGGCAAACCCGCCAAAGGCATGAGCGGGCTACCATTGTGCCGCTGCACTCACGTGGCGATTCATCCGGCGAGCGGTGAGTTGTTCGTATCCGACGGTTACGGCAATGCCAAGGTACACAAGTATACGCCCGACGGACGTTTGCTATGTTCGTGGGGAGAGCCGGGAAACAGGCCGGGGCAGTTCAGTCTGCCACACAATATTTGCACCGACCGCGACGGTTACGTTTATGTCGCCGACCGCGAAAATCAACGCGTCCAGGTGTTCACTCCGAATGGCAAGATCGAAGACATCTGGACGAACATGGCGCGCCCATGCGGAATGTATATCGACACCAGCCATTCGCAGTTGTGCTATATCGGCGAGTTGTCAACGTCATGGTGGTGTCAAATCGCGCCGGAGCTTTGGGAAATTCAGAATCAGCCCGGCTACGGCCCGCGAGTGAGTATCTATTCGCTCGACGGAACGCTGCGCGCAACACTGTTGGATAACGCTCAGGGCGAGGCTCCGGACCAGATGATCGCCCCGCATGGAATCGCGGTGAGCCGCGAGGGCGATATCTACGTAGGAGAAGTATCGGCAACCGCGGGTCCGTGGTTTGCGCGCAAAAATCCCACGCGGCCCTTTCGGACCGTGATCAAGCTCCGCAAAGTGAAAAAGCTAGCGCCCGATAGGTAACTGAAAAACGCGCGCGGCCCG
>Ga0137359_10003880_pt1 | contig 12181 bp, 7 predicted proteins | sample Mad1_40_16metaG_FD_108281 | JGI IMG/M metagenome (GOLD analysis project Ga0137359, IMG submission 108281) | Vadose zone soil microbial communities from Angelo Coast Range Reserve, California, USA - Mad1_40_16 metaG | ecosystem: Environmental > Terrestrial > Soil > Vadose zone | place: USA... | reverse complement strand
TCGTAGAGAGGCCGCGACGAAACGTTCGCTTCCATGCGCCCAAGCGGACCGAGCAGCGACCGGTTCGCCGCGAGGTAACGGTAATGCCGCCAGCCCACGCTCATCTCGCGTGCGGAATGCGGGACGCTGCGTCCCCCGAGATCACGCGTCAGGTCTTCTACGAGACCCCGGCGATCATTGTCGTAAAGCCAGTCTTCCAAATAATGCAGACGCGAAAGGTATTCGCCGGTGCACTCGCCGCCGCGATATCGGTCCAACTCGATGTAATGTAACAGGCGCTCCGGAGACCAATTCGCTCCCGGTTCGTCCAGCATTCGTGCGAAACCGAGCGCGATCTCGAAAAACGTCCAGCAATCCATCCCCTGAAAATTCGCCGAAGGCGCCTCGATTCGATTGTCGATCTCGAGCGTAAAGTGTTTGTAGCGCGTTCCGACAAGAGCCTGTCCAACCGCTGCGGTCCGCTCACCGATCGGCAACGCCTGCCAGTTCCCGGCTTTAGCCTTTGAAACCAGCCGATTGAACTGGTCCTGCCCTTTAAAAACCGTGCTGAACGGCAATCGCGATTCGGACGCGAAGGCGACCGACCAAATCAGAAAGACAGGAACGAAAATTTTCCAGCTCCGCATATCGCGCACAACTCAACGCGGAATTCAGCTTCAATCAACTGCGTCTATGACGACAGGCATGTTCCCGCAGTCCGGCAAAAGGTTTTGCTTCGCTGGGGCCAGCTTATATGCTTCGGCAAAAGTGCCGATTCGTTTTTCAAAGAAAAGCCGGCGAAATGTCGTTCGCCAGACGTCGCGGGATGGTGCGCCTACAAAACGTTCTACGCGTGTCCGGTTGCGTCCGCGAGCCGACTGGCACAAGCGCAATTTTCTGACCAGCGTCCTGATTCCTTCGCTTTTCGTTAAACGTTCTGGTGGCCAGACGCCTCCCCAGTTTCCCAAACTTCGTGAAGGCGAGATTTGCATCACCTGGATCGGCCACGCCTCGTTTCTTGTTCAGACTCATGACGTCAATATTTTGATCGACCCGAACTGGTCGAAGTGGCTCAAGGTGATCAAAAGACTGAAACGGCCGGGCTTCGAAATTCACCATTTACCGTCCATTGATTTGGTCCTCGTCACGCACGCTCACTTCGATCATCTCGATCGGCGCACTTTGCGGCGCGTAGCCGCGGATCAACCGATCGTGGTGCCAATGGGCGTGGGGAATTTGGTGCACAAGCTCGGGTTTCACATCGTGCACGAGCTCGATTACTGGCAGACGGTGGAGCTCGGGCCGCTCAAAATTTCACTCACCCCATGTCTTCACTGGGGTGCGCGATTTCTCGCAGATTTGCATCGCGACTTTGGCGGATTTGTCATCGCGGCGAACGGGCGCACGATTTTTCACTGCGGCGACAGTGCTTATTTTCCCGGCTTCCAGGAAATCGGCGACCGCTATAACATCGAGGTCGCGTTGCTGCCCATCGGCGCCTATGAAGCGCCAACTGGCCGCGAAGTTCACATGAATCCGGAAGAGGCCGTGAAGGCCTTCCTCGAACTTCGGGCCGAAACCTTGATCCCGATGCATTACGGAACATTTCGCCTCGGTTTTGAGCCGCTCCACGAGCCTCCGCAACGATTGCTCGCATCCGCCCGAGCTCACGGCATCGAGGACAAGATTCTCGTTATGACCGAGGGCAAACCAGTGGTTCTATAAGAAAATAATTTTCTAGCCATAGATGAACACGGATGAAACACAGATCAGCAGATCCCTTTTTCTGCGTCTGTGAAAATCCGTGTTGATCCGTGGCTAACTTTCTTCGGCGCATGCGGCGCTGGCTTAATCGTCGTCGGATTCTGTCTCATCCTTCTCTGGCACGATCCGCTCTTTTTTTGGAATGACGATTACGAAGTATCGGTGCTACCGGTATTCGCCGATGTGGCGCGCAGTTGGTCTGAAAGCCAGTGGCCTCTCTTGAGTCCCTATTCCTGGGTCTGCGGCAATCTCGCCGGCGAATTTCAATACGGCACGTTTTCCCTTTTTGTGAATGCGGCGATAATTCTTATTTGGAAATTTCCGCTGACATTTCCGCAGCAGGCAGCGGCTCTTTCCATCGCACATCTTTTCGTCCTGGCGATCGGGGCATTTTTGCTCGCGCGTGACCGTCGATTTTCAATTCCGTTGTCGATCTTTGTCTCGCTGGTTGCTTCCTTGAACGGGTGGATCATCTGCTGGGGGGCGACCGATTGGTTCGGTGCACTTGGCGCTTTCACCTGGCTGCCATGGGCGTGGTGGGCAGCGGAGTGCGCGTTGGATAGACGAAGAACGAAATGGCGATTTCTCTGGCCAGCGCTGTTCGTGTACTTGGTCGTAACCGGCGGATTTCCTTACACAGTTTTGATGTTGCTGCTCCTGATCGTGTGGTTGTCGATCCAATCTTTAGATCAGACGCGCAGTATCCGCTCGATCTTGCCGATGCTCTTCGGTGTCGCGCTCGGCTTCGGACTTTCCGCTCCCGCGTGCCTTGCGATTCTCGATTTGGTTCACGGTTCAGCGCGTGAATTGCAGCCGGCATCCGCGCATTGGGAATGGCTCGTCCCGCCTGGTGCGTTGCCCGGATTAATCCTTCCTTCCTGGACAGTGAATTGGACGGATTTCTCCTCGCGTCTGACGCCGCACGCCGCGACCGAGCTGGCCTGCGGCTTGGTTCCAATTCCTGTTCTCATCGCGGGCTTGATTACTCGGGGTCGCGAACTCGTTAAAAAGATCAGATGGGAGCTGATCTTACTCATCCTCGTGCTCTTGCTCTCAATGATTCCAACGGCGGGCCTTTTCCGCTGGAGTTTTCGATGGTTGCCGTTTTTCCATCTTGTTCTCGCGATTTGCGCGGCAGAAGCGCTGCGAGCGAGGTCAGGATCAGCTATCCCGGCTACAGCGGCGCTCGCTCTCGTAGTTCTAACCGCTATCGCCATGTCGATCTTGCGCGCAGCCGGCTCCTACGCTTTTCCGTTGACTTGGATTTTTCTCGGCTTCGTGGTGATTTGGTGCCTTTCGGAGCTTTTCCTGCGTGATTTTGAATTTCAGAAATGGACGCCTGCAGTCATCACATTTGTGGCGTTGCTTGCAACATATCTTTGCGTCCCGACAAACGGTGGCGTTCCGAAATACAATCTTTCGCAAGAACTGCTTAAAGCTGCGCCGCTCGATCCGAGTCGCCTTTATCTCAGCATTTATCCATGGGCGGAACTGACATATCGCGTCGAAAACAATCCACGGCCGGTCGGACAAATTGTGCGACCCGGGAGTACGTCGATGTGGGCCGGATTGCATTTCATCAATGGCTACAGTCCAATCCGGCCCGCCGGTGTGGCGCGCGAATTCGCGACCACGATTCACGGCGAAATTAATCCAGCAATGGGAGATTACTTACTCAATTACCAGGGTGGCCGTAATGGTGAGTTGGCGCGACTTGGTGTGGACGGGATCGTCGTTGCGCGCGAAATGGATGTGGCGCCCCAACCGGCCTCTGAATGGCAGCTCGTGGCATCAACAGATGAAGGACGCGTTTTTCATCGACGCGGCGCGCCGTTGGCGCGAGTGCGTTCGGTAACGACAATTAATTCACAGCCGAACGAGCAATTTGCCGTCGCAACGGTTTCGCGAATCCTTGATTCACGAAATCGCGTGGAAGCAGATGTCGATGTACCAAGTGGCAATCATCAGGCGTTGCTAGCGTTTTCCCGTCCATATTTTCGCGGATACGAAGCGCGGCTCGGGAGTCAGAAACTCGCGGTCACTTCTCATCGCGGATTATTTCCAATCGTCGAAGTTCCCGCGAGTGCGCACGGACGCCTGGCGCTCACGTACTCGCCATATTGGCTGATTTGGGGAAGCGGCGCCGCCGTCCTGTGTGCTGTAATCGTCGTGCTCAGCTTTTTCGCCGCGATTTGTCAGCGTCGATAGTAACGATTACTGCGGAAAAGCTTCTGTGGGTTGACCTCAATCGTCAGTGCAAGGTATCGTTCGGCGTTGGCTGGAACTATCGAAAGTAAGCTCTCTGTTGCTTTAGAAACGGAAGAGACCTTGCGGCTGATCAGCCGCTATTTGCGTGGCAGGCGGCTGCGTATCCTTGAGATCGGCTGCGGCGGGGGCCGACTAGCAGCGTGCTTGCAGAGCGTGGGACATAAAGTAGTGGCCATCGACACATCACGAGAGGCCATTCTCGACGCGCGGTCCCTTGGCGTCGATGCCCGACAGGCTGACATTAGGACATTTTGCAGCGATCGCTTCGACGCTGTGTTATTTTCTCGCTCGCTCCATCATATTCATCCGATCGACTTGCCTCTCCGCCGCGCTCGTTCACTGCTCAAACCAGGAGGCCTTCTCCTTGTCCAGGACTTCTGCCGTGAATGCATGGATCGTACCACCGCTAGATGGCTGTACCGAATCAGAGGGCAGAGAACCGATGACCCTTTAGCCCGATGGGAAGAAGAACATCGACACGACCCTCCGCTCGCCACCGGAGCCGAAATGATTATAGCGATTCGTCGATTGTTTGACGAGGTGAAAACGCGGCGTTCGCCATATCTTTTTCGTTATGTGATACAGGATGGAAGAAACGGACTCAGAGTTCTTCGACAGGAGAAGCGGTTGATTGTGCTGGGGCGGTTGCGGCGGGTTGGCCTTTACATTGCGGCACGCAAGCCTCGCTCAAGAAGGGGGTCCAAACGCAAAAAGGGATCACAGCTCGGTGATTTCACAGGGTAGACAAAGCTTCGTTACAGCTTCGTCGGATCTTCGAGCAGCTCAGTGATGCGTTTAAGCAACCGACCGCCGCCGCCGCCGTCGATGCTGCGATGGTCGAAGCTAAGTGTGATTTGCGCTTCGGTTTTTGGAACAAATTCCTTCTTTTCTTCATCCCACGAGGGAACTTTTTTCCCAGCGCCGAGACCCAGCAGCAATGTTTGATCGGGCAGGGGAATCGGGGTGCCCCATTCCATTCCGAACGTTCCGAAATTCGAAACGGTCGCTATGCCGCCAGCTTGCATGTCCGGTGAAATCCGCCGTTGCCGCGCAAGATCGACAAGCTCTTTGTATTGGGTCGTAAGATCGACAAGTGACGTTTTATCGGCCCCGCGAATCACCGGCACCATGATTCCGTCCTCGGCTTCGACCGCAATGCCCACATCGATGGAGCTCGATTGTACAACGCGGTTCCCGATTAATTTCGCTGCTGCGCTTGGATTTTCAGCAAGAGCGAGAGCAAGCGCACGCAGCGCGTAAAGGCCGGGACCCGGTTTTGGATCCCGCGATTGTCGATCTTGCAAAACCGGATCGAGATTCACGGACGAACCAATCGTGGAGAGCGGCCGCGTCCAGCTCCGACGCATCGCGTCGGCCACGCCGGCGCGAATAGCGGAAGCTTCGTGGGCGGTCTGGTTCTCGATCTTGTCCAGGAAATTCTCGAGGTCCTTGATCGTGACACGATTACCAGAGCCGGTCCCCATTATCCCTGCGAGATCAGCCGTTGTTAACTGCAACTCCGCCATCCGCGCGCGGACACGCGGGGACATGAATGTTGCGCCTTTCGATATTGCCGGAACGGGCAATCCGCCAGCGCCTGCGCCGTCCCCGCCGCGGGCGGCGATTTTTTTCTCGCGCGCCGGCGCGACTTCCTGATCAGCGCGCGCCGGAATTTCCTCTGCGACTTCGCGTTGAGGCGGAGGCGGCGCTTGTTTCCCAAACCTCGCGGCGTCCGCCTCGCTTGCCTCGACATAGCCGAGCACCGTGCCCACTGGATACGTTTCCTTTAACTGCACCGTGATCTTGTCGATCTTGCCTTTGCACGGCGTGGTCACGCCCATAACAGCTTTGTTTGTCTCGACATCGATAATTTCCTGATCATCCGCGACTTCGTCGCCCGGCTTCACTTTGATGTCGACAATTGTGGCTTCGGCGATCGATTCGCCTAGCTGCGGCATGATGATTGGAACCTGCGGCATAAATTTTATTCTCGAAGCAAGGCGCGAGCCTTGCGCGCGATCTCTTTTGCGTTCGGCCGGTGCGCCGACCAGAGATTCGGATGATACGGAATGGGGGTGTCTTTGGCGTTGAGGCGTTGCGGCGCGGCATCCAGCAGATGAAATCCTTCCGCAGCGACGCGCGAAATGACCTCGGCCGTCGCGCCGCCCCACGGAAATGATTCCCCAACGCACAGCAATCGGCCGGTGCGCGCGACTGAGGCGAGAACGGTATTGGTGTCGAGCGGCTTGACGGAGCGAAGATCGACAACTTCAATTTCGAAACCTTCGCCGGCCAATTGTTCCGCGACCGCAAGTGCTTCGTGTAGCATCGCGCTGTAAGTGACAATGGTAAGGTCGCGTCCCTGCCGCGCGATGCGCGCTCTGCCCATTGGCAAGCCTTCGGTCGGCAGTTTGTCTGCCTTCAGGTGGTAATAGAGATATTTGTGTTCGCAGTAGATGACCGGATCGTCGATCGCCACAGCATCAATCAGCATGGTGTAGGCGTCCTCCACCGTTGCAGGCGTCATCACGATGAGTCCCGGGTAATGCGCATAGATCGATTCCATCGACTGACTGTGGAATGGCCCGCTGCCTTTTGTCCCACCAGAGGGCAAACGCACGGTGATCGGAACTGGAACATTCGTCCGCCAGTAATGGGTGCCGGCGTTGTTTAAGATTTGATTCAGCGCGATGCTGGAAAAATCGGCGAACTGCATTTCCACAATTGGCCGCATTCCCTGCATGGCGGCCCCAATCGCAGTGCCGACGATTGCATCTTCGCTGATCGGTGTGTTTAACACGCGTCCGGGAAATTCTTTCGCGAGACCTTTCGTCGCCTTAAAGGCGCCGCCGAACGTGCCGCCGACGTCCTGTCCGTAGATAAAAACGCGCTCGTCGTCACGGAGCAGTTTCGCCTGCGCTTCGCGAATCGCTTCCAAATAGGTGATGCTCATTCGAAAGAATCGACAAGTTCGCGCGTGGCGAAGGCGCACCAATCTTCTTTGTCGCCTTCGGGTGGGGCTTCTTTTTGTGCGGTGGCGATTGCTTCATCCACCTGCGCAGCTGCGTCTTTGCGCCATTCGGCCAACGTCTCGGCATCTAATAGATTAAGATCGATAATCATTTGCTCGGCGACCTTCAGACAATCGCGCGCAAACGGCTCCTGCTTAATGTCGTCCGTTACGTAGCTCGCATCGTCGTGTTCGCCGTGACCAGAGAGGCGCAGGACGGAGGCGACGACCAACTGCGGTGGACGTCCTGCTCGTGCGCGTTTTACTGCGCCGCCAATCACGTCCAGGCACGCGCTGAGATCGGTTCCGTCGACACTGTAACCTTCGAATCCGTAGCCGATCGCGCGATCGACCAGATCATGACACGCAAATTCGCGGTCGTTCGGCGTTGAGTACGCATAATGATTGTTTGTCGCGACGACCACCAGCGGCACCTGTTCGACTGCGGCGATGTTCATTCCTTCATGGAACGAGCCGGTCTGCATCCCGCCTTCACCAATGCACGCCAGGCCGATGAAATTCTTCTCCCCTTTAAATCGTTTCGCCATCAGAGCGCCCACCGTGACCGAAATCATCGCGCCGAGGTGACTGACCATGGCGAGCTGGTTCTGCTGTGGCCGGCCACGATGAATATTGCCGTCGCGCCCGCGCATCGGCCCCTGGCGCGAGCCAAGATAAGTCCGCGTAACATCAAGCAGCGGTTCGCCGAATGCCGATCGTCCTGCCTGGTCGCGGATCAGTGGCGCGAAGATGTCGTCTTTTTGCAAAAACAAACCGCAAGCCACGCTGACCGCTTCCTGACCTTTGCCTATGTAAACGCCGCCGGTGATTAGACCGCCACGATAAAGACTGACGAGCTTTTCTTCGAGCGTGCGCGCCAGCAGCATCCAGCGAAATGCATCGAGAAAGCGCTCATGCGGCGACGCGGTCTTTTTGGTTTTTGATTTCGCGGTGCGCTGCGCCGTCTGAAGCATCGGACAATTTTACGCAAGATCGACAGTCGCGCGCAAAGAATTTTTGTGGCGCGGCGCAGCGGGCGCTACCTTACCGCGTCGCGAGCGCGAGACGCCGTTGGCTGGGCTCCTGTTGGCCTCCGTTCGATGCTACCTCCGAGGAAATTTGCTGTGGCGCTGTTAATTTCATTCCAACCAGTTTGCTTACGCCGCGCTCTTCCATGGTCACGCCGTATAGCACGTCCGCTTTGGCAATGGTGCGTTTATTGTGCGTCATGATGATAAACTGGCTTTGCTTTACGAATCGCTCCAGCATGCGGATAAAACGGTTGATATTGCCTTCATCCATCGCCGCATCGACTTCATCGAGAATGCAGAATGGGCTTGGCCGCACCATGTAAATTGCGAACAGCAAAGCCACCGCGACCATGGAGCGCTCGCCTCCACTTAGCAGTGAAACGCTTTGCAATTGTTTGCCCGGCGGCCTGGCGCTGATCTCGATTCCGCAGTTGAGCGGATCATTTTCATCGAGCAGCGACAAGTCCGCGCGCCCGCCGCCGAATAGCTCGGCAAACATTTCGCGGAAGTTCACCCGCACCTCGGCAAAGGTTTCGGCAAATAATTTTCTTGTGGTCGAATTGATCTGCGCGATTACATCGAGCAATTCACGGCGCGCATTTGTAAGATCGTTATTTTGCCCTTCGAGAAATTTGTAGCGCTCCTCGAGCTCGTCGTACTCGTGGACCGCGTCGAGGTTGACCGGGCCCATGTTGTCGAGCTGTCGGGTGAGCTCAGCAACGACTTTCTCCACGTCTGGAGTGGCGAGCTCCCGCGAGTCCGGCGCCGCTTCGCCCTCCAGTTTCTCATGGCGCTTTAGTTGTGCGCGTAAGGTTTTCTCGAATGCGCCCTGATCGAGTGCGAAGTCGCGGAGATTGACTTGATAGCGGCGGGAAATACGCTCAGCCACGTTATCAATCTGCATTTGCAACTGCGACTCGCGAACCTGCTGCTTGGAACGCAAATCGTGCAGCTCATTCAATGAGTGCCGGACTCCGCGCAAGCTCGATTCCGTTTCGTTTGTTGCCGTGGAACGTTCCGCACGCTGGCTAGTGAGCGCGCTCAGTGTTACCTCCAGGTCGCCACGCTGCCGGCTTTGCTTTTCAATGGCGGATTCAGCCTTCTTCGATTCATCCGCTTGCTTGATCATCCGCTTTTCAAAATCAGCGATCTCGGCTCGGCGCGTAGCGATCATTTCGGCCAGCTCCGCTTCGCGGGCCGACATCGGCTGGCGTTGTGCAATAAGGCTTTCGTGACGCTGTTGCTCGGTGGCGACGGCAAGGCGCAATTCATTAAGCTGTTCCGTCGCCTCCGCTTCACGCGTTGCCGCTTTTCCCTGTGCAGCTTGAATTTTCAGTTGGTCCTTTTGCTGTGCTTCGAGATTCGCGCGATCTGAGTCCAGTTCCTCTTGCAACTTTGCAATACGCTCGTCTGCGGCTTGGATTTGTTGAGCAAGCGTCATCTGTTCCGAGCGAAGTTGGTCGATCTTCTGTTCGTTTTCCTGCAATTCTCGTTCCAGAAAAGGAATCCGATTGTCGAAAGCCGAGCGCTCCCGATCGGCAGATTCATACTGACGCCGGGCTTCTTCCAACTCGCTGGTCGCTTTCTCCAATGCTGCGTTTGCTTGGTCGCGTTTTTGCAACAATGCATCGCGCTGTCTGCGAACATCTGCACATTCCGTTTTGAGACCTGCCATTTGGGCCTTGCGTTGCAGCAGCGAATCGGTTGACGTCTCCCGGCTGCCGCCGAAAACAACTCCTTCGGCTGAGATGAATTCACCGGTGAGCGTCGCGGCGGCTAAATTGTGCTTATCTTTCTTGAAGGACAAGGCTTCTTCGAGATCGCCAAAGACTGCGACATTGCCCAGCAGCCTCGTAACCAACGGTGCAAGCGACTCGGGCGCTTTTACCTTGTCGTTCGCCCAGGCAAGAGCCTTTCGCGGAAGCGCTGTCTGAGTTTTGGGCGAGTAATTGGATAAGCTCGGAAGAGCGAGCGCAGCTTGCCCGAATTTCTTTTCGTTCAATTTCGCAAGAATTGCAGGCGCCAATCCCGCGTCTTTCAGAACGATTGCCTGCAGATTTCGACCTAATGCGGCTTCGATCGCGGCCACATATTCTGAATCGACATCGAGATTTGAAACCAAGGCTCCGCCCAGCGCCGCGTGGATTCGCGCGGGATCATCAAGTCCTTTGAGCACAGCCTGTGAACCTTGGCCAAGACCTTCACCTTCTTCATTAAGCTGGCGCAAGATTTCGAGGCGCGATTCTTTTTCGACCAGCGCACGTTCGACTTCGGCCAGACCTTTTTCTGCGTCGGTGAGAAGCAGCCGATGCTGTCGCAGGTTCTCCTCGCTTGCCTGAAGTGTCGCTTTTAGAAGCTCAAGATTTTTGCGTCCGGCATCGCCAGCGGCCCGCGCGGCAGCGATTTCGTTTTGAGCTTTGTCGCGAGCCCCGCGCGCGTTGGAGATCGCAATCTCAATACCGCGCCGATTTTCCTCCGTGGTTTCGCGACGAATTGCGAGCCCGGAGATTTCCTCCTCCAATTCGGCGATTCGCTTCTCGGTCTTTGAAACTGCCACGCGCAACATTTCGAGCTTCGATTCGTGCGCGCTCCGCGCAGCGCGAAGTTCCGAGAGCAGATCAGTAATTTTCGCCAGCTCGGCTTCTTTGCTCCGGAGAAGCTGACCTGTCTTTTCAATCAGCGCGTTCGCGTCCTCTATTTCTTTTCCTTGTTGGGCGCGCTTCGCCTCCGTCGCGGCGATATCTTTTTTTGAACGCTCGATTAACGCCGTCAATTCCTCCGCGCGTTGCCGGTTGAATTGGATTTGATTCTGATGCGTGCCGATTTCGCCTTGCAAACGTTGTAATTCGCTGCGGACTTCGGCGATCTTCCCGTCAAGTTCATCCAGAACACGACGTTGCTCGGCGAGCTCGCTTTCGCTCGTGTCGATCTTAGCCCGGCTGGTTTCCTCCGATTTGCTGAGCCGCGCGATCTCCGCCTGACAGCGGCCAAGCTCAGCCTCGAGCGAATCGAGTTGCCTGCGCGAATGATGGGTTTCAAGCACGCGAAGGTCCCCGTGTAATGCCTGGTAGCGCCGCGCCTTGCCCGCCTGGCGTTGAAGTGAGCCGATCTGGCGTTTCACTTCCTTAATGACATCACCGATGCGCAAGAGATTCGCCTCGGTCGCCTCGAGTTTGCGCAGCGCCTCGCGTTTTTGCGTTTTATACTTTGTGATTCCGGCCGCTTCTTCAAAAACCGCGCGGCGATCTTCCGGACGCGAACTCAAGACCATGTCGATCTTGCCTTGTTCCATCATTGAATAAGCGGCGCGCGCCACGCCGGTATCGGCGAAAAGACCCTGGATATCGCGCAGCCGGCAGGCGGTTTTGTTGAGCAGATATTCGGAGTTGCCGTCGCGATACACGCGGCGCGTCACGCGGACATCGTGCCAATCAACATCCAGCTCATCTGCGCAATCGGTAAAGGTAAGAGAAACCTCAGCAAAGCCGACAGGTTTGCGCGTATCAGTGCCATTGAAAATGACGTCGGCCATTTCATCGCCGCGCAGCGACTTGGCGGATTGTTCGCCGAGCACCCAGCGCACGGCATCCAGCACATTGGACTTTCCGCAACCGTTCGGGCCGACGATGGAGGTGATGCCCTCGTGAAAGTTAAAAATCGTTTTATCGGCGAATGATTTGAAGCCGAGGAGCTCGAGCGATTGTAAATGCATGGTAGCCGAAATGTCGGGCCTCGTTGGTCAATACAGTAAGCTTGAAAGGGTTACAAGCGAAAAACACACAATTTGAAGGGCTTTCGACCGCGGCCAGCCACAGGATGTTGTGGGTTGCGAGTTCCGGGTCCGGTCGAACTGATGCAGGCGCTTGCGCTTCGCGCTTCTCCCTCGGAATAAGGGAGACTATTAAGCTGGGGGATTGGGACAAGTTGTTGCGTCTTGGGATCGACCCTCGCCCTCTCCTTCGCTAGGGAGATGTGTCCCTCCGCACAAGCCACGTTACAATTACCCGCCATCGAAAAACGCCCTGTTGGGTCGCGAAGCTTAGCTCGCACTCTTGCCTTGGACAACTGAATCACGCAGGATGCCCCAATGGCCGACGAAGCGACGCTGTCGATCGAACAAGCGGAGCGT
>Ga0137359_10003879_pt1 | contig 12183 bp, 16 predicted proteins | sample Mad1_40_16metaG_FD_108281 | JGI IMG/M metagenome (GOLD analysis project Ga0137359, IMG submission 108281) | Vadose zone soil microbial communities from Angelo Coast Range Reserve, California, USA - Mad1_40_16 metaG | ecosystem: Environmental > Terrestrial > Soil > Vadose zone | place: USA... | reverse complement strand
CGTAGATGAAGTCGGCGTCGGCGTCTCCGGTCGGGATGAGGACTATGGGCCTCGTCCCGGTGGCTGCGCGCCTGGGGCTCCTCGTTCGGCCGCGGGTACGCACCGACGCACCGCCCGTTCCGTCCCCGCCCAGGCCCGCGCCGCCCACAGCCTGCGCGACCGCCTGCAGCAGCTCGAGCTGCTGCTCGTAAGCGCTTTTCGGCTTGCGGGCCGCGGCGCGACCCTCGAGGTTCAGCTTCTCCTGGACCTCATATCCGCTTGTGAACGTGACTTCGTAGCCGAGCCCCCGCAGCTGAGTCAGGTCGCGCCGAAGCGTACGTTCAGAGACACCGGCGCGCGCGGCCAGCTCGAGGGGGTTGAGCCCAGGCTCGGCGATGATCGCGGCCAGGATGTTGAGGAGACGGGCGAGCCGGCGGGCGCGATTCACGCCGCCGGAATCATAGGTGACTGGTTAGCCGATCTCTTCCCAGGACGTGGCGTTGCCCTCAAAAGGATCGGGTTCGGCCTCTTCCTGGTTCCCCACCTTCTGGTGGAACCTGCTCGCGATCATCTGGTAGGCCATCGCCTTGGGGATGCCCAGCTTGGTGAGCGACTTGACCTCGTCGGCCATGACCTTGTCGCGGGCGGTCTCGATGGCTGCCAGCACCTCTTCGATGGACGCGGTCTTCTTCACCATTGGGAAACAGATCATACCCAAGCCAACCGTCCCTTAATCCGCCTCTTAATCCGGCTTTAGACTTAGCCTTCCTGCCCGTTGGTATAGCGAGCTTGTAGCTGGGGGTTGGATGGCCGCTGATTACCCGACAGACAAGATCCGGAACGTGGTCCTGCTCGGACACTCGCACGACGGCAAAACCACGCTCGCCGAGGCGATGCTGTTCGCTTCCGGCGCCATCCCGCGACTGGGCTCGCCCGACCAGCAGACGGCGACGATGGACTTCGAGCCCGAGGAGCAGAGGCGCAAGATCTCGATCAACCTGGGCGTGGGCTTCGCCGAGCACAACGGTTTCAAGATCAACATCCTCGACGCCCCCGGGTTCTTCGACTTCACGGGGCAGGTGCTCAGCGGCCTCCGCGCCGCCGAAGGTGCTGTTGTCGTGGTCGGCCCCAACGACCACCTTGCGGTCGGCACCGAGATCGCGTGGGAGCTCTGCAACCGCACGAGCAAACCCCGCATCGTGGTCGTCAACAAGCTCGACAAGGAGCATTCCGACTTCTACGGCGCGGTCACCGCGATGCGTGAGCATCTGTCGCCGAGACCGTTCCCGCTCCATCTGCCCATCGGCGGCGAACAGGATTTCCGTGGCATCGTCGACCTGCTGCACCTGAAGGCGTTCGTGACGGCGAGCGACGGCAAGGGGACCGAGGCCCCGATCCCCGACGACATGCAGAAGGTCGTCGACGAGTACCGCGGCCAATTGATCGAGGCTGCCGCCGAGAGCGACGACTCTCTCCTCGAGAAGTACCTCGACGCGGGCACGCTGAACGAGGAGGAAATTCAGCGCGGGCTGCGCGAGGGAATCCTGGCGGGCAAGGTGGCCCCGGTGGTCTGCTGCTCGGCGACCAAGCTGCTCGGCGTGCGGACTTTGATGTCGACGATCGCGGAGCTGCTGCCGCCCTCCGAAGGCGACCTGGCCAAACCCGCGAAAGCGTTCGTCTTCAGCACCGGCGGCGACCAGTTCGGCAGGGTGAGCTACTTCAAGGTCGTGGCCGGCGCGATCAAGGCGGACCAGCACCTGACGAATCTCAACCGTGGCAGCGACGAGCGCCTCGCGCAGATCTTCTTCCCCCGCGGCAAGGAGCATGTTTCTGCGACGGAGATCACGGCCGGCGACATCGGCGCCGTGACCAAGCTCACGCATACCCTCACGGGAGACACGCTGGGCTCCAAGGACGGAGGTCCCCTGCCGCCTCTCGACCTACCCGCTCCCGCTTACGGCCTCGCGATCACCCCCAAGGCTCGCGGCGACGAGGAGAAGATCTCGAGCGGCCTTGCGCGCCTGGCGGAGGAGGATCCCACCCTGCACGTCGAGCGGGTCGAGGAGACGCACCAGCTGATCATCGCGGGGCTTGGCGACGTCCACCTGGACGTGATCCTCGAGAAGCTGAAGCGGAAGTATGGCGTAGAGGCGACGACGGCCACGCCGCGCGTCGCGTATCGCGAGACCGTTTCCGGCCACAGCCGCGCCGAGGGCCGGCACGTCAAGCAATCGGGGGGTCACGGCCAGTACGGGATCTGCGTGATCGAGGTCGCCCCCACCAAGCGCGGCGAGGGCTTCGTGTGGGAAGACAAGATCTTCGGCGGCGCCATCCCGCAGAACTTCCGCGCCTCGGTCCAAAAAGGAATCGTTGACAACATGGCCAAGGGAGTGGTCGCGGGCTACCCGATGGTCGACGTCAGGGTGACCCTGGTCGACGGCAAGTTTCACCAGGTCGACTCCAACGACATGGCCTTCCAGATCGCAGGATCGGTAGCCATCCGCAAGGGCGCACTGGACGCTGGCCCAGTTTTGCTCGAGCCCCTCGTCGAGGCCACTATCAAGGTGCCCGAGAAGAACCTCGGCGACATCATGTCCGACGTCAACGGCCGGCGCGGCAAGATCATGGGCACGGAGCCAGACGACGGCTACCAGCTGGTCCGCGTCACCGTGCCCGAGTCGGAGATGCTGCGTTTTGCGCTTGACCTGCGCTCCATCACGCAGGGGCGGGGCAGCTACACGAAGAAGTTCTCGCACTATGACGAGATGCCCGCGCACCTTGCCAAAGCGATCATCGAAGAGTTCCAGAAGCAGCACGAAGCCGCCAGCTAAGCTTCGGCCGTGAGCTTCGCTTGAGCGCGCCGAGCGCACACGACGTCTGCGTCATCGGCGGCGGCGTGACCGGGGCGGGCGTCGCGCGCGACCTCTCACTACGCGGACTATCAGTGCTCCTGCTCGAGAAAGGCGACTGGGGCGGCGGCACGACCGGCAGCTCCAGCTGGATGATCCATGGCGGCCCGCGCTACCTCGAGTTCGATTGGGACACGACGCGCCTTTCGACGCAGGACGCGGGCTACATCGTTTCCATCGCGCGAAACATGGTTTACCGCGTCGTTTTCATCATCCCGGTCCTGCCCCACGACAAGAACAACATCGAGCGCATGGAAACGGCGATGGAGGTCTACGACCGGTTCCAGCCGCTGAAGCATGCCCACCCGCACGTACGGCTGACGGCGCAGGAGGCGCGGGAGGCGGAGCCCGGCCTGTCGCCCGACATCATCGGGGCCGTGACGATGGAGGAGTGGGGCGTCGATCCGCACCGCCTGGTCTTTGCCAACGTTCAGGACGCGGTGGCGCACGGCACGCGCGCCCTCAATCACACGCGCGTAGTGGATCTTCTGCGCGACGGCGGCAAGGTGATCGGCGTCCGCTATCGCGGGTCCGACGGCTCGATGTCGGAGGCGCGCGCCAAAGTCGTCGTCAACGCCGCGGGACCATGGGTGCCTGAGGTCGGCCGCATGGCCGGCGCCGCGGTGAACCTGCGGCCGGCGAAAGGGATTCACATCGTGTACCCGCACCGGATCTCCAACTTTTCGATCAGCGCCGAATCGATTGACGGCCGCGATCTGCTGCTGGTGTCACATGCAGGCTTTACGTTGCTCGGCACCACCGACGACGATTTCTATGGCGACCTCGACTCGGTCGACGTGCTCGAAGACGAGGTCGACTATCTACTGCAAGCCTTCGAGCGCGTGTTTCCGTCAATACGCGACTACCGGCCGGTGCGAACGACCACAGGTGTGCGACCGACGCTCTTCAAGTGGCGGCGATATGAGGACGAGCTGTCACGGCGATATGAGGTCATCGACCACGCGCCGGACGGCGCGGAAGGGTTCGTGACGATTGCCGGCGGCAAGCTCTCGATGTATCGCTTGATGGCAGAGGAGACCTCGGATGCCGTGTGCCGCAAGCTCGGCCACCAGGCGCCATGCGTGACCGCGACGCGTCCGCTGCCGGGCAACGAGTCGGATATCGAGCCTGCAGAAGAGCTGGGGCGCGCCTTCGGCATCACCGCGCTCGCGGCGATGAAGCTGCAGACGCGACAAGGGTCGAACGCTGCCGCGGTGCTGAACGAGGCGCGCTCGGGAAGGATGGTGTGCAGGTGCGAGCCGATCACCGAGGCCGAGCTTGTGCATGCGGCTCGGCATGAGCAAGTACGCACGCTGGCCGATGCGTTTCGCCGCGTCGGTCTGGCGGCCGGACCATGCGCCGGCGCGGCGTGCGTTCTCCGCGCAGCGGGGGTCATCGGCAATGAGCTCGGCTGGAGCGCATCTCAAAGATTCGATGCGGCGCGCGAATTCGTGCGCGGTGCATGGTTGGGACGCGCGCCAATTCTCGGCCACTCAGGTTGGGCCCAAGAAGAGATGGCAAGCGGCGCCATGCGCGGATTACTTAGCTGATGGCTCGCGCCGATTCGCTTGCGAAGCTCGCGTTTGCATATGGCGTCCATCTGACGCGAAGGCGCTTGACGCGCCCACGCTCCCAGCTAGCGTCGCTCCTCGAAACGTACGCTCCCGACGGAATCCGGCCGCTTCTGCCCGAAGAGCGACAGCGGCACCCGCAGCTCATCGGCTGCATCAACTGCGGGCTGTGCGCGCTGGCCGCGGGCCGCATGGGCAGCGTGCGGCTTCCCGACCTCGCGACCTCGTATATGCGGCTTTACGCTCGCCTGGGGGCGGCGGCTTCCGATTTGGTTGGGGAGTCGCCGGATCTCGCGGCTGCCGCGTCCGCCTGCCCCGTGGGCGTCCCACTAGAGGAGGTCGCGGCGATCGTTCGGCGGCTGGCCGCCGGCTGAGGCCGAGGGCCCACCCGCCAAGCGCTGACGCCGATCCTGATCACCTGCGGCGGGCCCGTACGGCAACCCGCCAGGAAGACCCGCTGTGGCGCGTACGACCGCACCCGCGACGCCGTCCGGCGCCCCCCGCCAGACGCCTCCGGCGGCAGGTGCTGGGACCTATGTGGTTGCGAGTCATCCACATTTTGTATACAGTCTGTGGAAATAACACAACATCTAGCGCCAATGGTCAATACCCTATTGCGCCCCCTTCGACGCTGGCCAGCTATCGAGGCCGTGCTCGCCCGCCTCGCGGGCCGGTTCACAACGTGGCCCTCGGACGAGTTCGACCGCTTCGTGACCACCTCGATGCTGGGCGCCGCGATGGGCGGACCGGCGGCCCTACCCCCGACCGCCGAGCCGATGCGGCCACCCCCGCCGGTGTCTATCGCGCCGGCGACTTTCGAGATGCGTTTCATGAAGCTGCAGGCGGAAGGGAGATTCGACGAGATGTGGGAGATGCTCGCCGAGGACGCGCAGCGCGCCTGGGGTGGGAGGGAAGCGTTCATCAGGGACATGCCCAGGCTCGGCGATGACGCAGAGCTCCTGGACATGCAGGTCATAAGCGTGACCGTGCTCGAAGGCTGGACCGATCGTGTGCACCAGCGCACATATCAGAACGTCGCGCAGATGGTCATGCGCTATCGAGTGCGACAGCAATGGAGGGAATGGACATTCGACCGCCAGGTGCATCTGATACCCGCCGCGGGTGGCTGGCGAACGCTGTGCTATCCGTCGAAATCGAAAGCCGGCAGCAGCGCGGGGACCCGCTGATATAGTGGGTTGCAGGTCATGCTCGAGCAGACAGTCGAAGAGCAGCAACGTTATCTTCGCTGGCATCGCCGGCGGCGGCGCGCGATGACGCCTCGTCGATTGCTGCAAGAGTCCGATGAGCTTCTCTTCTGGGTCGAGGAATGCCTCGTCAAAGAGATTCGCATCGTTCCCGGATGGTTGGTCGCGCGATTGATGGTCGTGCTTCGGCAAGCGCACACGGACCTACCAGGACGGCTCGGCCGTGAGCGCCGTCCCGAGCAGGTCATGGAGATCATCTACGACGCGCAGGCGGCATTGATGGAACAGGCATGCCGGAGCCGCGGTCCGGCCGAGGTGATCCCACTTTTCGCAAGGGCGCGCGAGCGCCAGCTCGCAGAAGCGGCTTTCTAGCTACAACAAGAGCGGCGGGTGCGGGTCGACCTCCACCTTCACTCGCGTTTCTCACACGACAGCAGGACCACGCTCGACGAGTTGATCGAGCGCAGCGGCGAGTGCGGGCTGGACCGCATCGCTCTCACCGATCACAACACCGTCGAAGGCGCCCTCGAGCTGGCACGCACCGCCCCCGAACTGGCGATCGTTGGCGAGGAGGCCAAGACCCTGGAGGGCGAGGTAATCGGATTGTTCATCACACGACGCATGCCTCCGTACCAGCGTCCCGAACAGGTGATGGACCTGGTGCACGAGATGGGTGGGCTCACATACGTACCGCATCCGTTCGATCGCAACCGCTCTCACTTTCGCGCCGAGCGCTTGGTCGAGCTGGCAGACCGCATCGACATCATCGAGGTCTACAACCCGTGGTGCGATCCGGCCGCCAACGCGACGGCCGCAAGGCTGGCGGCCGATCTCGGCAAAGTCACTGCAACGGGGTCGGACGCCCACTCCGCTCACGAGCTGGGACGAAGCTGGATGGAGATGGATGATTACGTGGATGTCGCCGATTTCCTGGCCAAGCTGAGAGACGCGCGGCACGTGGTCACCGCCAAGAGCGGTACCGGCCGCCGTGTCTGACAACCCACCACAGCTTCTTGTCGCGGGTTCCGTCGCGCTGGACACGCGCGATGGTCCCTTTGGAAGGGTTGAGGAAACGCTGGGTGGCTCGGCCGTGTACTTCGCGCTGGCGGCGAGCTTGATCCTTCCGGTCAAGCTTGTCGCTCCCGTCGGCACCGACGGAGCGAAACGTGTTGCGCAGACCTTCAGCGGCCACCCGATCGACACAGAGCTCCTTCAGATCCTGGAGGCTCCCACGTACCGGTGGCGCGCTCGTCAGGAGCACGGACGAAATGTGGATCTCGGCGGCAGCGACAACATCTACAGCAGCTGGGCGCCAGAGCTGCCGGCGGGCTACCCGGGCTGGGCCTTCGTAGGCTCGATGCGGCCTGACCGCCAAGCGCAGATCATGGCGGCGCTGGGTGGCGCGCAGCTCCTGGCCGCCGACGCCATGTTGTCGTATGTGCACGCCCAACCTCCTGAGTCGAGAGACGTCCTGCGTAGAGCGAGCTGGTACTTCTGCAACCAGGAGGAGTTCGCTGCGCTTGGTGGAAAGGACCCGGATGAGTTCCGGCGACAGTGGTGGCTGCAGGGCCTGGTGCTCAAGTTGGGCTCGCAGGGCCTGGCCGCCTACATCGACGACGGGGTTGTGCGTGTCCCGGCCCTCACCGAGCGGCCGGCCGTCGACACGACCGGTGCCGGCGACGCGCTTGCGGGAGGAATGCTCGCGCGCTGGTTGAGCACCGGGGGGCAGCGTGGTGGTCTGCAGGATGCGCTGGTATGGGGAGTTGCCTGCGCATCGATCACCATCTCTGCGATTGGTGTGAAGGGAATCGCAAGGGCCACTCCCCAGGAATTGAGTGAGAGGGTGGCCGAGGTCGAGGAATGCCTGCGACGCGCATTGTGATCGTGGCCGGCGACCTGGTGGAGCAGCAGGTCGATGCGATCGTCAACGCCGCCAACAATGAGCTCGTCCTGGGCGGAGGCGTCGCGGGCGCGATCCGCACGCGCGGTGGCCCGTCAATCCAGCGCGAATGCGACGCTCACGGGCCGGTAAAAGTTGGAGAAGCCGCGATCACAGGAGCCGGCGAGCTGCGTGCGCATCACGTCATTCATGCCGCCAGCATGCATCTCGGCGGACGCACGACGGCCGACTCGCTGCGGTCATCGATGGATCACGCGTTTCGTCTCGCGCGCGAGCACGGAGTGCGCACTATCGCGGTGCCCGCGGTCGGTACAGGCATCGCAGGCTTTCCAATGGATGAGTGCGCGCGAGTCATGGCCGGCTGCGTGGCGCGTGCGCGTGCGGATGGATGGGAGCCGGACGAGATTCGTTTCGTGCTGTTCGGTGACGGCGCGCGCAGCACTTTTGAAGAAACGTTTCATGCGGCGCAAAGGTCCGACGAATAGGTCGGTTTCGCACCGATTTTGTTGCGCTTTGCGCACGATCAGGCTGAATTCAGTTTGAATTGGGGTTGATCCTGGGTAAGACCGACCCCTAGAATGGGCGAGTCCCGCCCCCGAAACGGATTTCTACCGAGGATGGTGAATAGTGGAAGGCTATTGTTTGAAGGACAAGCGAAAGGTCGAAATGAAGGACCCTCAGCCAATCACGATGAAGAATGGCAAGCCGGCGACGGTGGGCACGTGCCCCGACTGTGGCACGAAGATCTACAAGATCGGCAAGGCGGTGGCGTAATGGAAGGCTACTGTTTGAAGGACAAGCGAAAGGTTGAGATGAAGGATCCTCAGCCAATCACGATGAAGAACGGCAAGCCCGCGACCGTGGGCACATGCCCGATCTGCGGCACCAAGATCTACAGGATCGGTAAATCTACGTAGTCAGGCTTCTCTAGGGGACCGCTTCAAGTAAGCGGTCCTTTCGTTCTCGCCTCTGATCAGGTGGTGATCGGGGGTTCGAGCGCTCCGAGCAAAACCTCGGTTGCTGACACCGCCTCGTCGACACCAAGTGCTTTGAAGATCTCGACGTTCGATGGATTGTTCACTCTGGCGACCGTCTTCTTGACGTTGAAGTGCCGTTTGGCGACCTGGAGCGCGACGAGGTTGTCCTCGTCGTCGGCGGTGACCGCAACGATTGCATCGGCACGCTCGATTCCCGTTTGTGAAAGAAACTTAACCTCGCAGCCGTCACCTCGCATGACGATGCTCCCGAGCTGAGTCTCGAGCCAATCAGCTCGACGTTGGTCTCTTTCGATGAGCGTTACCTCGTGGCCGCGCTCCAGGAGGTCACGCGACATGTAGTAACCGACGGTCCCTCCTCCGACGACTATCACATACATGCGCCGTTACTTCTCCAGCAAGGTCTTTTCGATATGCTTCGCGCCTTCGAGCGTCGGACAGATCGTGTGGATGCCAAGTTTTTCGTAGGCGTCGGCACGGTCTGGGTCGTAGATGCGGCACACGACGCGCGGCACCTTGAAGATGTGCTTCGCGATTTGCGCAGCCATGATGTTTCGGTTGTCGCCCTCGGTGACGGCTACGAAGCCGTCTGCGTCCTCGACCCCGGCGCGGCGCAGGACATCGGAATCAGTGCCGTTGCCGACCACCTGGTTGCCTTTGAAATCGTTGGTGAGAACGCCGCGGACGGACGCGCGTGAGAACTGGTTGGGATCGCGATCGATGATGACGACGTCGTGCCCCGACCGGTCCATGTCGGCCGCCACCTGGGATCCGACGCGGCCGCAGCCAACGATGAGGACCTTCAAAGCCCGTTGATTATAGGGAGGGCACGGAGGCGCTCTGTTATGGCTCTTGCTAGGATGTTGGCGCGTGCGCTTTCCCTTCACTTTCATGGGTGTGATGGCGCTCGGAATAGGGCTGTGGGTGGCTTTTTATCTCGGCGGCCATCCTGGTCTGGACCCGTTCTCTAAAGGCGTCGCCGGGGTGACCGCGCTGGCGTCGCTCGCTTTCGGAGCCTACGTCTTGATCAGGCGCATCCGCCGCGGGCCTCAGCACTGATGGCGGACCATTCTCACCCGCCGACGGCCAAGAAGGTCCTGGTCGCGTTTTGTGGGCAGGGCATCGACACCGAGACTGTCCGGCTCGCTTGCCGGATGACGGACCCGGCCGGGGGGCGGCTCTATGGAGTGCACATCATCGAAGTGAACCGGGCTCTGCCCTTGGGCGCAGTTCTTGATGATGTGGTCGAGCGGGGCGAGAAGATCCTGGACGAGGTCGAGCAGCTCGCATCGGAGGCTTCGCTGCCGGTGGAGACGGAGTTGGTGCAGGCTCGCGACACGGGCCCGGCGCTGGTCGACGAGGCGGTGGAGTGGGGGGCGGATCTGATCGTCATGGGCCTGCCGTACAAGCGGCGGTTCGGGGAGTTCAACCTGGGAAAGACGGTGCCATACGTCTTGAAGAACGCCACCTGCCGGGTGATGCTGTTTCGGGAGCACCGCGAACACCCCAGCTGAGCCGCCACAGCCCCTTCGCGGGCCCTCCCTTCCCGTTCCGGCTCCCTCCCCCAGCCGACCGACCGTAAGGCCACCCTACGTCGATTTCAAGCCCACTCAAACCCAGCTTGTTAAGGTCACCCGAGATTGGCTGACGCGTCGACGAAAGAACGGCCGCATTACCTCGCCCGCCTCTGGGCCGAGCTCGGCCGCATGGGCGGCGAGCACGACGCCTTCATCAAGGTCATCATCGTCGAGCGCATCGTCAAAGCCATCGTGCTGATCGCGGGGGCCATCGGACTCCTCACCGCCGGCCGCACAGGCTTGCTCACCCAGTGGGCGGACTACGCTCAGGACCAGCTCAACCTCAACGCCGGCAACAACCTCATCCTTCAACTTGCCTTGAGGCTGCTCGCCTACCTCGGAAACTTTCCCCACCTCACCGCGCTCGCCATCGTCGCCATCGCCTACGCGACGCTCGAGGGAACTGAAGGCGTCGGTCTGTCCATGCGCCGTCGATGGGCCGAATACCTAACCGTGATCGCGACCGGCTTCCTGATTCCTTATGAGGCCTATGAGGTCGTCCGCCACATCACTTTGTTCAAGGTTGGCGCGCTGCTACTGAACATTGCCGTGGTGGGCTACCTCGCCTATCGCAAGCGCCTGTTTGTCGGCATCTGACGATGGCGTGAGCCACGGGCTCGGAAAACCCGCGCGGTGGACCACGTATCGAACGAGCGCCAACAACGTCTCCAATCCGTAAACCGTTGACGTAAGGAAGCTCGTCGAGCTGGCGTCGGCGTGGTACTTGCCGATCGCGGGCACCTCTCCAATCTTGAAACCAAATGTCGCTGCCTGGATCAGTACTTGCGTGTCGAACACGAAGTCGTTGCTGTTCTCCAGGAACGGAATCGCCTCCAGGAATCTGCGCGAGTACGCGCGATATCCGGTGTGATATTCGGACAGGTGAAGACCCAGGACGCGATTCTCGGCGCCGGTCAGAAACCGGTTGCCAAGTCGTTTCCACCAGGGCATCCCCGCTTTGGCAGGATCCAGGCCCAACCAGCGAGAACCGAGCACGATGTCGGCCTCGCCATCCTCGATCACTCGGCACAGGTTGGGGATGATGGCCGGGTCGTACTGCCCATCCGGATGCAGCATCACGACGACGTCCGCGCCCATGTCGAGGGCATGCCGGTAGCACGTCTTCTGGTTGCCGCCGTAGCCGAGGTTTCGCTGATGCCTGATTACGTCAAGGCGCAAGGCCGTCGCCACGCTCACTGTCGCGTCGGCGCTCGCATCGTCGACCAGGAGGATTCGATCCGCGTGGCCGGCGGGAATGTCGCCGACCACTTCGCCAAGCGTTTTCGCGGCGCGATAAGCCGGTAAAACGATGACTCGACGCGGCTGCGGTCCGCTCCATCGCAGCTCACCCAGTGGGATAGGGTCCGGTCGCACCGCCATCCTCTCCACGGTGAGATACGCCGCGATCGCGAATGCGCCAATTGCCGCCGACCAGAGGTCGAGGGCAAGTGTCAGGTTGATCGCGGCGTAGGCGAGAACGAGGACGAGGGCCGCTGCTCGCGGCCATCTCAGGTCGCCGGCGAGCGCAAGGTCGGCGAGAGCGAATCCAGGAATGACCAGGAGCGCCAAGTCGTGCACGTTCTGATGTGGGCTCAAGACCAGCGAAGCCGCGATCGCCAATGCAAAATCGAGTCGCGGCTTGTCTGGCCGCCAGCTCAGCGAGAGAGCCACCAGAGCCAGGAGCAGGATGAGAATCGCCAGCGCCAGGCCCTTGCCGCCGCCCGGAACCGCCTCGAGCACATTGCGCAGCGAGTAGACAGCGGTATCCGTATAGACGATCTGGCCGTTGGTCGGCAGCGTTCCGCCGATTGCCCACCTGCCGACGGAGTTCAGATAGCCAAGCACTGGACCAATGCCGAATCCGACGAGGGACACCGCCCCCAAGGCGGCGATGACAGCGGCAAACCCGGCCAATGCGCGCCACGCCCGGCGGGCTACGAAAAGCACGGGGACGAGGAGCAGCAGCTGGGGTTTGGCGAGCGCCAGGCCAGTGAAGATGCCCGCCCACCCGAGCCGACCGCGGGCCCAGCCCGTGTATGCGGCAGCT
>Ga0137359_10003877_pt1 | contig 12188 bp, 11 predicted proteins | sample Mad1_40_16metaG_FD_108281 | JGI IMG/M metagenome (GOLD analysis project Ga0137359, IMG submission 108281) | Vadose zone soil microbial communities from Angelo Coast Range Reserve, California, USA - Mad1_40_16 metaG | ecosystem: Environmental > Terrestrial > Soil > Vadose zone | place: USA... | reverse complement strand
TCCTCAATCAAGCGATCGACTCGAATGGTTTCGGTTAACGGCTCGGCGGTCAGTTGGTGGGCGGCGACTTTCGTTTGTTCGCCCAAATACTTTTTGAGAGCGTTCACTCCACCCACATGATCGGGATGCATGTGCGTTAGAACGATCTCGCGCACGGTGCGGCCTTCGGCGATTAGATCATCAACAGCCTGGGCTAGAGCTTGTTGCTCATCTTCATAAGGCGAGCCGGGATCGACAATCAGTATTTCTTCCGCGGTGTAAATCAAATAGCAGTTGGTATGAGTGGCCGGCGGTTTTGTCGGTGTGCGCACCGGAAAACAGATGTAGTTGGGGTGAAATTCAATTCGTCTGGTGGGTTCGCCGTGCGCATTCGGCGCGGCCAGGAATCTTTGCACCAAGTCTTCGGTCTGCCCGTCTGCCAAAGTCTTCAAAGCGTGAAGTACGGGAGGAACGGCGATAATTTCCGAACGCTGCCATCTTCCTAATGCGTCACTGGCCGCGATCCATTCCCCGCTTTCTAATTCCGCGTCTGCATCGATGAGCGCATCCTGTTTTGCCGGACACTTAACGAGGAAGAACAACGTATCAAACCGTCGCGCGCTAAATGGCGGCGTCACCCAGCGACCGACAAAAGTGAAATCGCTTGCATCAAGATGAAGTTCATAGTGATTCAAAAGCGCAGGCCACGACATGCGTCCCGACTGAAGATCATCAAACAGTGACTGGCGTTGACCCTTCGTCAATGCATCGCCGCCGCGAGCCAGGAGGACTTGAGTTTCTTCAAACAATTCACGAGCAGCGCAACTTATCGCCGCGCGCGTTTCCTCGTCAGGACAATTTTCAACCGGCGCATCAGCGTCAGTCGCATCAAACTGTCCGCCGGGAAAAGCATGATAGCCACCAAGAAAGGCCAGCTTTTCGCTGCGCTTGACGAGAAAGACTTCAGGATTTTTTGGATCGGTTTGATGGCGAAGGAGAATTACAGCAGCGGCGTCTTTGGGAGTAGTACTAGTTTGCATTCACCAACTTCATCAACTGAAACTCAGAGTTAGGGACAAGATTAGCAGGATTTACATGAGGCCGCTTAGTCGGCGGAATCTTGCTAATCATGTAAATCCTGTCGAAGAGAAATGATGAATCACGACCAGCGGAAACGCTCGCCGTCGCCCGGGCCCCAGGGTACCCCGCGCATGTGATAGCCGCCTTCTTCCCAATAGCCGGCTTGATCGTGTTCGAGAAAGCGCACGCCTTTTACCCACTTGGCCGACTTCCACGCGTAAAGTTGTGGGATGATCAAACGCACTGGTCCGCCGTGCTCGGGTGGAATCGGCTGACCATCATGCGACCAGGCAAACAACGAGTCTTCTTTAAGGAAATATTCGATGGGAACGTTGGTGGTCCAACCGTAATCGTAAGCCAGAGCCAAAACAAATTTTGCTTCCGGTTTGATTCCGACCAGTTTTGCAAGCTCGCGCGTTGGAACACCGCTCCAAACATTGTCGAGTCGCGACCAGCGCGTGACGCAGTGAAAGTCGGCATAAACCTTCACCGCCGGCAGTTGCATGAATTCATCAAGCGACCACTGTTGCGGATTTTCGACTAAGCCGCCAACTTCGAACGACCACGTCGCCAGATCAACTTCCGGGGTGCCATGCGCATCGAGCACCGGCCACTTTTTAGTGCGCGATTGTCCGGGCGGAATGCGATTTTCGCGTTGAGTGTCGGGACTGATAATGTCCACGCCCGAAACTTCTTCGGGTTGGCGCGGATCGGCGCTTTGATATTCCGGATCTTTAATTAAGTTATTTAGAAAACTCATTGTTATTTGTTGGCGGACTTAATTCATTATCTGGGGCCGTTTCGTATTCAACTAATCCTTCGGTGACTTCCAACTTCGCGGAAATTCTCCGGCGTTTGCGAGCAGCTTCTTTCATCTCTTCGGTAGTTACCCAATGATCCATGTTTGAGTGGCCACGTTTGCCACCCTGTCCAGCATTGGGTTTAATTTTCAGAATTCCCATAACGCGTTAGCACCTAACCTTGCGCGGCAATCAACGAATCGATCAGCGAACGTTCTTTATCAACCAGCGTGCGCAGCGCGCCACTAAATACTCGCTGCGACAATGAATGATCGCGCAACAACAAGGAACGGAATGTTTCGTCGGACCACTTCAATGTCGTTGACGCTTCCTTCGCTCGCACCGAAGCTGAGCGCGGAATGCCACACAAGACAGCCAGCTCGCCTAGAATTGCGCCCGGCCCTGCTTCGGTCAGTACCAGATCCTTTCCCTGGCGTTGAACAAAGACTTCCAGCTTGCCCATTAGTACCAGCAACACGAATTCGGCCATGTCACCCTCTTTGAGTAACACTTCTCCCGGCGCGTGTTGCGTTACCTCGCCGGCGTCGAGCAACCTCTTCGTGCCATTTTCTGTGAATCCCTTAAATAACGGAAAGGTCGTCATCAGTTGGGAATAATTGTCCATAACCTGCTCCGTTTTTAGCCTCAATTCTGAGATCGATTTACGGCGTTACTTCTTTACGTTTCTTTCGGCCAGCTTCATCAGCTCTTCCGGCATCCATTTGCCGATAGCTTTTTTGGTAGGTTCTTCGATGCCGACGGATCGATCGTGCCAATCATCGCGGTCGCCTTCAGGGCCGCGCTGGCTTTCATAGTTTTCCGTCTGCTCTAAACTCAAAATGATTCCGTTCGCAATCTCTTTCCAATCCTGAAACTGGATACCGCGACGCACCAATGGCAGTCCCGCGGTCCAATCTTCTTCCGGCGCGCGCGCGTCCTGTTCAGGTATAGTCAGGTTAAGAAGCGACGGAAAAGGCCGCCCGGTAAACTCCTTAACAAGCTGTGCCTTGATATCTTTGTATGATGCCTGCGGATTTTCGCGTCGCATCGCCTGCGCGCGACGGAAGAGATCGGCGACACTGGAATTTTCCTGGGCCATCGGATCGAAAAAGTTGCCTATTAGTCTGGATTGCTTTCGGACAATACCTTACACGCGGCGCACCGTAGGCACAACCCTGGATTGTCCGGCTTTTTTTGCTCTAAGCCAACTCTGCTCGCTCGGCGTCTCCGCGGTGATTTGGATTTGCCGGTGTTAACCGCAGAGTCGCAAGAGAACGCTGAGTTTGCGCAGAGAAGACACTTTAACGAGACGATACACTCAACTTATCACCGTTGAATTCCTTCGCCAATCGAGTAAACTGCGCAGCAATGTCTGAATCGTTGATTTCAAGTCCAACCACCGCCATCGAAGAAAAGAATCTCGTGAGCTCGTGTAACTTCTGCGGCCGCCTTCGCGATTCGCAAAATCTTACAACGCCGGCCAGCGCTGAATTGAAGGGCCTGGTGGATGCGAACGTTCCCGGGAAAGAGTCAGCCGCGATTTGCGATGAGTGTCTTGAGCTTTTGAAAAGAGCAAAAGCGCAGGTCGAATCTCACGTTGCGGTGTTTGATCAGAATGACTACGTCCTGCCGACGCCGCTGCGCATGGATGCGCATGAAACGTTCACCGGACGAGGAGTAACGATCGCTTTTCTCGATTCTGGATTCTATGCGCATGACGATCTGACTAAACCGGAAGACCGGATCGTCGCTTATCACAACATCTTTTCTCCGAATGAGGATCTGAGTGCGCTTAAGACAAGTGACGTTGCGAGTTGGCATGGCATGATGACGTCGGTGGTGGCGGCGGGAAATGGTCACCTTTCGGAAGGTTTTTATCGGGGCATCGCTCCCGATGCGAAGGTCGTCCTGGTGAAGGTTGGGCGCACCGGCCGCATACCGGAAAAAAATATTCAACTGGGTCTTGAGTGGATCATCGCTCACGCCGAGGAGTTTGGCATTCGCGTAGTTAACATTTCCGCCGGTGGCGACTTTGAACAGACGTATCTCGAGAATTCTCTTTGCCAAACCGTTGAACGAGCCGTACGCGCGGGCATGATAGTAATTTGCGCAGTCGGTAACGCCGGCATGGCGCCCGGTCATCCGGTGTTGCCGCCGGCCAGTTGCCCAGCGGCAATTTCCGTTGGCGGACTCGACGATCAGAATTCACTCGACCGCGCCAAGCGCGGCATGTACCGCTCGTCTTATGGGCCAACCATCGACGGCCTGCAAAAGCCTGAGCTCATCGCACCTGGAATTTGGGTGGCCGCACCGATTCTTCCTTCCACTCCAACTGCGGATCAGGCACAGCTCTATTCTGCGCTCGATGCCGCTGCCGATGATGAGCTACAGGCAATCATTGAATGCAGTCCGGGCATCGACAAAGACCTTGACGGCGCCCGCGACTTGCCGGTTCCCTTGCTGCGACAGTTGATCACCATCAAGTTGCGCGAAGGCAATGTGATCAATGGAAACTATAAGTACGTCGATGGCACTTCGTTCGCATCTCCGATCGTCGCGTCGATTGTGGCTTGCATGCTGGAAGCCAATCCGGCACTGACGCCGCAGCAGGCGAAACGAATTTTGATCGACACTGCTGAACGGGTGCCAGGCGTTGAAATTGAAAGACAGGGTTGGGGCGTCGTCGTTCCGCGTAAAGCTGTGGAAGCGGCGCTCGCAATGCGCGCCTGATTCGAGAGGCACAGACTCAAGGAACGTCTAATTAAGTGTCTTCGACGCGTAGCGTCGGTATGAGTTTAGCCCGGCGTTTTAACGCCGGGATCAGGTTATTGTGATTCTCGTCGCGTAGCGACGATTGAACTAACTCTCGTTTCAGGCGTCGCTACGCGACGCGAATACCTCGTTAACTTTTCTCTTTCCCGGCCTTAAAAGGGCCGGGCTAAATTCATACCGACGCTACGCGTCGAAGACACTTGATCAGAGCTTCCTAAAGCCTATGCCACTCAGCCACAGACTAAAGTCTGTGCTACTCCCGCAGTCTGCTGTTGGACACTGACGCAGGCCTGTGCAACAATTCTGGAAACCAACAAGACAAGCAAAGAGTTCGAAATTCTTAAGAGGAGTACCACCGAAACAATGTCTGAGAACGAGACCGCGATTGGCGACACCGCGAGTGCCGAAGCAGCAGCAGATAAAAACGAGCACGCCACACCAGCGGTTGGCACTAACGAGAATGCAGCACCAGCACCGGCAAGCATCGAGGAAATTTCCTATCATGCCGTTGAAAAAGATGGAGTGGTAACGGCTATTTGGGAAATGCAGGGCCGCAAGCATGTCCGCACCATCGATCCCCGCTCGCGTCAGGGACAGGACATCCTCCGCTTGTACACGACTGAACACCACGACGAGACCACGCCCGCAGCAGCCAGCGAAGCAGCCTCGTCCTGAGATTCCAGACCTGTCTTCCCAATCAGCCGTTTACTCACAAAATTGGGATTTTTTACGGGGCCCTATCCGAGATTTTGAACCAAAAACCAAAAACCTCATGAGAATGCGTATCAACACTTCGGGCACAACCTGCAAAGGTCACTAAAACAGCGACTTTTTGCCGAGTAGTGTCATTACGTTCTCTTGGAATGTTGCTTGCCTTGTCCGGCTGTACTTATCGCCGTTCCGTCTTATATTCAACGTTCAAGCTTTTCCGAGACATTAACAACTACAAGTTATTTCCCCAAAAGAAGGAGGAGCTGTTATGCGAAGCGTTTTGCGCTGGCTAGCAAGCGGGTTAATCCTGAGCTTTCTTTTTGTGGCATCAGCCTATTCGCAAGGTACCCAAACAGGAGGTATCACGGGTGTTGTGACTGACCAGGGCGGCGCCGTTGTAAAAGGCGCCACGGTTGACGTAATCAGTGAGACCACCGGGCGCTCTGTTCGCAATGTGACGGTGGGAGACGAAGGAAGCTTTACCGCTTCGTTGTTACCTCCGGGCAATTATCGCCTCGAGGTGACCGCCGCTAACTTCAAAAAGGCGGTAATCGCCGGCATCAAGGTGAATATTACTGAAACGACGCGCCAGGACGTGACTCTTGAGGTCGGAAGAATTCAGGAAACAGTAAATGTTGAAGCCGCGCCGTCACTGATTAATACTACCAGTGCGACGACTGGTCAGGCGGTGGACGCTCAGACATTGCGCAGCCTGCCTTTGGCTTCGCCCAATTTTTTGTTTCTCTTGTCTCTCTCGTCCGGGACAGCTAGTGAGCCCACTGATGTTCGTAGCGCCGGTCGCGGCACAGCCGACATCAACGTTAATGGTCAACGCACTAGCAACAACAGCATTTCACTTGAAGGCATCAATGTGAATGACTTTAACCTGGCTCACTTTGATACCGTGCCCTTGCCCAATCCCAGCACGCTCGAGGAGATGAAAGTCTCGACTTCCCTCTACGACGCGTCTCAGGGAAGCAAGGGCGGCGGCGCCCTCGGCTTAGTGATCAAATCAGGCCAGAAGGACTTTCACTGGGAAGGATACTGGTCGCATCGCAACGATGCGCTCAACGCGAATGAATTCTTCCGCAATTCGAACGGGGTGAGCAAGAAAGCCCGTCTGCTGCAAAATGTTTTTGGTGGCAGCGGCAGTGGTCCAATTCCAAAACTGGGCGGCTTCTGGTTCTTCAATTACCAGGGAGTTCGCGCTCGCAATGGTTTGGATCCCAATGGCTCGGCCCTTACTCCAACGATTCAGAATTTTCCCACCAACTCCGACGGTACCACCACAGCAGCGTTACTCGCTACGGCGTTTAGCTTAACTCCGGCCCAAATCGATCCCGTCGCGGTGAACATTCTGAATCTAAAGAGCACGCTTTACAGCGGACAGTTTTTTGTTCCCCGGTCGGGGCAAGGTGGGTGCAAGACCGCTACCGGAATCGGGACATTTACCTGCAGCTTTTCTGGTGTGGCGCCGATCCTAGACAACCAGTACACGATCGCCTACGACCGCGTGATGCGCGAAGGCAAGGATAAGATCTCCGGTCGCTGGTTCTGGGACAACGGCTCGGTGAGCAAGCCTTACGGAACCGCCAGCAGCCTGGCGTTTCCACGCACCGACACCCAACTGAATCGGTTCCTTTCCATCAGCGAGACTCATGTCTTCAGTGCGACCAAGATCAATGAGTTACGCCTGGGTTACAGCCGTTTCATCTTTGCCAATATCCCGACTGATCCAATCGGCGTAACAGATATTGGCGCGCAGCGCGGCAACAGTTCGCAGTTTCCCGGAATATATCAGTTCTCCATCAGCGGGCTGTTCTCGGGGGGCACTGGCGTGAACGATGATCGGGGAACGGTGTCAAACACCTACAATATCGTGGACACGTTCTCATGGACCCGTGGCAAGCACAGCCTCCGCGCTGGTGGTGAGAGAGTCCAGTACCAACTGAACCGCTTCAACAACTTCGCCGTTCGAGGTTCGCTGACGACCGCCGCCACGCCTGCGGGTGGAGGGAATCCGGCATTCACCGCGATTCAGAACTTTCTACAGGGACGCGTCACGTCAATTCAGTCAGCCTTCGGCGATCCGGCACGAAACTTCATCGCGACCGACTACGCGGGGTTTGTACAGGATGACTACCGCTACTCGCCTCGTCTAACTTTCAACGTCGGCCTACGTTGGGAAGGCATGAGCTTTGGTCACGACAAACTTTACCGCGCTGGCGTTTTCGATCCGGCACTCGCCGCTCAGGGCAAGAATCCATTCCTGATTCCAGCTAAAGTGAATCTCGCCGGTTTCACCGGTACGCCGGGTGTTTCGGATTGCGCGCTGAAGAGTTGTTTTGATGCAAACAACTTTGCACCGCGCGTCGGTTTTGCGTGGGATGTCAACGGCAACCAAAAAACCGTGGTGCGTGGCGGCTATGGTATCTATTACCAACGGCTGTCAAACCAGAACATCCTGCAGAACTCGCTGGCCGCGCCATTCACCGTGCAACCGCTTTCCAGCACCACAACGCCGGCGTCATTTCAACTCGCAAATCCTTTTGCGAGCATACCGCCGCCGTCGATCGTTGCCAGCGCCTACATCCCAACAGCGACGTCTTTCGCCGGATTGCGTCGCATCAGTGGCACCGGACCGTTGGATATTAACGATCCGAACGTGGGGCCAATCTTCGTTAACGCCGCGGGCCAGGCATGCTTGAATTACGGCGGCACGGCAACCAACTGCTCGATCAACCTGGCCTCGTTTACCAGCGCGCCGTTGGACGCTTACACGCCCTACACCCAGCAATACAACTTCACGGTTCAGCGTGAGTTGTTCAAAGGCTGGGCGGTTGAGGTTGGTTATGTTGGCACCCATTACATTGGCGGCATTGGCATCTGGGATCCCTTTCTCGCCAAGCTAGGCAGTCCTTCAGCCCCAATCGTCGTTAGCGACATCAATGGCGTTTCCTACAGCATCAACACAAATACGGTCAACAATGAAGAGTTGCGGCACCAGATTCTGGGACTGTCACGCCGGCGCGGTTCTCGTTATTCGGGAAACATCGGGCTGGGACACTACAACTCGTTTCAGGCGACAGTTTCTCGACGACTGCATCAGGGTTTGTACTTCCAGGCGGCCTACACTCGCTCGAAGACGGTCGACAATGTCAGTGGCTCGCAGAGTACTGACGAGTTGAACGTGACTCGTAATGGCCAGGGTGGCGCGAATCTCCTCAATCTCCAGGACAATCCGCAGGCAAACAAAGCCCGAAGCGATTTTGACCGGCCGCATCGCTTGGTAGTGAGCTACTCCTACGACATTCCAGTCGGAAAGAGCGGCTTCATGCAGAATCAGCTCTTCAAAGGCTGGGCCATCAGCGGAATCGTTACCTATCAAAGCGGTTTGCCGTTTTCCATTACTGACAGCACCAGCGGCGGCGCGTTCGGTGGAGGAACTGGCACAGGGTTGCTCATCTGTCGCCCATTGGCCGAGCAAATCAGCTCCATGCCTGGTTGCTCGCCGGGAGTGGTGACAACGGTGGCCCAACTACTGACGTCTGGTCCCATCGAGAGTCGGCTGGCTCACTATCTGAATCCAAATTTCGTGAGCACGGCCGCGGTTGTTCCAAACGGGGCTGCGGGAGCAACTGGCTATGGAAACGTGCCACGCAATGCGTTCCGTGGTCCATTCCAACAGAACTGGGACTTTTCGGTGCAAAAGAGATTTACTCTTAAGGAAAGCCATGAGTTTCTGTTCCGCACCGATATCTTTAATGTCTGGAACCATCCCGTCTTTGGTTTCCCATCATCCGTAGCGATCGCTACCCCGGGGACGTTTGCGCAGATCACGCAAACGGTCGTTCCGGCTCGATTGATCCAGTTTGGTTTAAGCTATAGACACTAATAGACGCCGCTTCGGCGCAGACGGGTGTCATTTTCAATCCGGCCGGGCGGTTCCAAAAGACCGTCCGGCCACTTTCTTTGCATACGCTTCACTCAGCCGTATCGAATAAGGGCACGCGGGTTGTTTTCTGGCGGTTAGGGTAGCATCATCTCGTATTCTCTCGCTGTCCTGCGGAGGTGCCGACAATGTTACTTTTCAGATCTCGGCTGCTGGTCCTTCCAGCCCTGCTGTTCGCGGCAGTGTCAGTTACCGCCCAGCGTGATCGGGACACCTACAATCCCAGCAACCAATCGTTTGAAGTATCTGGCCAGGTGAACCTGGCCGATTCCGACGCACCGGCGCACGATGTCGCCGTGCGTCTGGAAAGATTTACTGGCGGACTGGTCGACCAGATCAATACGGACAATCGGGGAAGATTCCGGTTCACTAATCTACCGCGTGGCTATTACAAGGTAGTTATTAGCGCTCCGGGTTTTAACTCGTTGCAGCAGGATGCAGATTTGACGCTGTTGTTTAAGGTCTATCTCGTCTTCACACTGGTTAGCAACCAACCCCGCTCTTTGCCCAATTTGACGGCAGGGGTCGTTGACGCGAGGGTTCCCACCGAAGCCCGTGAAGAATTCGATCGCGGCCGCGCGGCGCTGGCCAAAAAGGATCGCCAAGAGGCAATCACTCATTTACAGAGAGCCGTAACTCTGCACCCGAGTTTCTTCGACGCCGACTTTTTGTTGGCAACGGCTTATGTCGATATGCGGGAGTGGTCCAAGGCAGAAGTAGTGCTGCAGCGCGCGCTCGAACTGAAACCAGAGAGTGCGCCGGTGCTCATCTCACTGGGTGAGGTTTATTGGCGGCAAAAGCGCGTAAAGGAATCGGAGGAAGCGTTATTAGCAGGGTTAAAGCTCGACGACAAATCCTGGCATGGATACTTTACTCTCGCACGGCTCTACTGGGATCTGGAAAAAGTGGCGAAGTCAGGTGCGGCAATCGGCCACACACTGCAATTAAAACCCGATTTCGCCGAAGCTCACTTACTGGCCGGTAATATTTTGTTGCGTATGGGCCAACAGGAGCGCGCGCTTTCAGAGTATCAGGAATACCTCCGCCTCGACCCAAAAGGCGATTTTGCCGAAGCGACGCGCGAGCTTGTACAGAAACTGAGCAAAGCAATTGTTGAGAATAAGAAAAGCATTAATTGAAGACGCGGCGATGTTGACCAAGATTGCCCACGACGCAAAACGTTATTGGGGTTATCCCGAACATTGGATCAAACATTGGGAAAGTGAACTCACTATCTCCAATGATTTTGTAAATGCAAACGACGTGTACGTGATGGCCGGCGACGATGACCTGCGCGGCTTTTATGCGCTGGTGGTGCGCAATGACAAAGCGGAGCTGGAACATCTGTGGGTAGCACCGAAATACATTGGTACGGGCGTGGGCAAGGAGCTCTTTCTGCACGCCATGCAGCGCGCGGGCGCACTCCATGTTTCAGAAGTTCAAATTTCTTCAGACCCAAACGCTGAAGGCTTTTATCAAAAGATGGGCGCGCACCGCATCGGCGAAATCCGCGCGGACATGGACAACAAACCACGAACCTTACCCCGCCTGGCAGTCAAACCAAAAAACCGGAAATCATAAATCGCAAGTCGTAAATCGTGCGGCTTACTTTCAGTGCAACTCCATTTACTTCCGATCACTTTCCTCTAAGTCTTTTTTCGTCCCGTTCCATCTTTTGCCGGAGATTCTTTGCCAAATGCTCAGCAGTGCTTTTGTTGCCATTGTAGGCGTCGACCTTGTAAGAGGCCACGGCGTAAGCAACGACCCCGCTGCGAAGGTTCACCATCTGCATGCTGGCCTCAGATTCCGGGCGGCCGCTCTTAAAGATGATCTTTGCCCAGCCGGCTTTTTCAGATTGCGCGAACCCGTTGATTTCAAAATCTGCTTGCGACCTGTCAGCCACGACAATCAGGTTGACCTGTTTCTTCTGAAAGGCCGCGACGAGATTGTTTTCAAAACCGGGCAGGCCGGTGATGTCGGCCACATATACTCTCGAGCCGCCCGGGATGTAGGTGGGATCAGTAACCCGTTTCACGACAGACTGATTACCTGAAAGCGAAGCATTCATTACGCGCAGCCGGTCCTGTGCCGACGCTGAGACACAAACGAGCACCACCAGCGACAGAAACATCAGAACCTGTTTTGGGAATTTCATTTTTCTCCTTCATTGAAAGTGGTTGCCGAAACTTTGCTTTTCGCAAGCGGGAATGCGTGCTGAGTGGCATAGACTCCAGTCTGTGTCTTCGTTAGCGGCCACAGACTAAAGTCTGTGCCACTCAAAAAGGACTTTGGTCTGTGGTTGGCAGCTACCGCGGGTCTTTTATTTTGGCCGGTGCTCGGTCCTCCCTGGACTCAGAACGTTGCGGCGGCGGATCGTTGCGCGCTGGTGGATCGTTGCGCGCTGGTGGATCGTTGCGCGCCGGTGGATCGTTGCGCGCTGGTGGCTCATTGCGCGCTGGTGGATCGTTACGCGGCGGCGGATCGTTACGCGGCGGTGGATCATTGCGCGCTGGTGGCTCGTTGCGCGGCGGTGGCTCATTGCGCGGCGGTGGTTGATAACGAGGCGCTGGATTGTCGTTTCGCTGGCGCTCGTTGCGGTCGCGGTTTTCAATTGGCACCGGTCGTTCATTACGGTCGGGCCGGGAGGGTCGGTCCGTAGGAGAACTATCGTCTGCAACCGGCCTTGGAATGTGCACCGGCGCCGCATCGCGTTGACTTGGGTTCGGGCGCTCGGGCACATCTGTTCTCGGAATCGTGTTGCCGGATGTGACCGGCTGATCAGTGTCGACTGGATCTCTATTAGCACCGTGTCCGCCATTCTCGCCCGGATGAAAATCACGTGGTGGACGCACAGGTCTCGTCACCGCTCCGGTTGGCCGTGACTCAACCGGCCC
>Ga0137359_10003875_pt1 | contig 12189 bp, 11 predicted proteins | sample Mad1_40_16metaG_FD_108281 | JGI IMG/M metagenome (GOLD analysis project Ga0137359, IMG submission 108281) | Vadose zone soil microbial communities from Angelo Coast Range Reserve, California, USA - Mad1_40_16 metaG | ecosystem: Environmental > Terrestrial > Soil > Vadose zone | place: USA... | reverse complement strand
CATGCAAATGAGATTGTAGCCATTGATTTTTTCATCGTACCCACTGTGACTTTCAATGTTTTGTACGGGTTCGTTGTGCTGCTCCACAACAGGAGACAGGTAGTTCACTTCAATGTGACGGCCCATCCGACTGCCCAGTGGACGGCGCAGCAGATCATTGAAGCTTTCCCGGAAGAGACAGCACCACGATTCCTGCTGAGGGATCGCGATTCAATCTATGGATCCGCTTTTTCCTGTCTTTGCGCTGGATCGTCCATTTGCGCTGCCATTTCATTCAAGATCGTAATTAGAGATTTGGGAATAGAATGCGCCACACTAGGCGTTGCGATGGTGGGGTGAGGACATTGATAGCTAGAGGCTGAATGCCTCCGCCAGCGTCGTTACTGCATCACTCATCGCCTGGTTCCACACGGAACCTTGACTTTTTTTTCTAAGAGGAATACGTTGCCTCCGTTCTCATAACGGGCTGAATTCTCACGAGCCTCTGCTTCCTTGCACACTCGCTAAAATCCAGCCTCACAAATGCCTAAGGTCGTTGCTTTCACCTTTCTGGCCACCCGGAAGGGCTAAATCATGAACAGCCGGACAACCCCGAACGACTATTGATGTGTATTAGTCAGCGTTTTTTCCCGCGCTGTTTCGGGTATTTCCGCAATGGATCGAAGGGTACAAGCTGTAATCAATTACATGGTAGAGGATCTAAGTCGTCCGCTCCAGCTTGAGGAGCTTGCCTGTTTAGTCAACCTTTCGGCTTCGCGATTGCAACATCTGTTTAAGGCAGATACTACGATGACTCCCGCTCAATACTTCAAATTTCAAAGAATGCGACGGGCCAAGGAGCTAATTGAAACTACTTTTCTTAGCACAAAAGAGATTAGGATGAGATTGGGTATCAATGACGAGAGCCATTTTGTGCGTGACTTTAAAAAAATTTTTGGCCTTCCGCCTGCACGCTATAAGCGGTGCTTACCGGTAGTTGCGCTCAATAGCAAATTCGGCCAATAAATAGCAGAATAGGCCAAAAGCATCCTGTTGTATTCGTAGGACATACAAGTCTAGTGTGTTCGAAAAATAGATTGGAAGCCGCTGGACTCGTTCTCGTGCGGGAAGTAGTGGAAGCTCTCGCCCATCGTGCGGCTCTTTGGATTTGTCTGGCGCTGCGGACCCGAAGACGGGGAATGTTCGACCGGGGGGCGCCTTCATAGCGGATCAGTACCTTGATGCTAGATCTTCCGGAGGCCTCCCGTTCCGTTCCAAAAGGCACCGGAATTAGAAGGATTGCCTCCAAAAACCGATCACGTCTAACAGGGGTTCGAACATGCTGGCACATCCGGAGCATCTACATCTTAACAGGGAGCCCGTTAGTCGCAGTTGACGCGGGCACAGACTTGGAGGAGAAAATAATGGAAATCGAGATTCCCAAGAGTTTGGCTCTCACTGAAGAGCAGATCAAACGCCTCTCCCAGGAGTTGGAGGCTGAGGTGGTCGATACGCTCCAGGGCGATCAAGCCCAAGCCCTGACAAACGCTAAGGAAGTCGAGGAGAGCGAAGTTGTAAAGGTAAAGCGAAAGGCCAAGGTGACCACGTAAGCGTCCCTTATCAACGACTCGCCCGGTTCAGCTATCTGGTGAAGAAGTGCAGGATACATTTTTCCAGATCACTACTAAACGAGAGACAAACGGTTGCGTCGAAGGGAGCGCAAAAAGGCCAAATGGGTTTCGGGTCTGTCTGGTCACAGCGCTCACAATCGCCGATTTTATCGATCTTACTGCAACAGTTTCCGCGCGCCAGGATGTCGGTGCGCAGCTTGGCATTTTTACCCTGGCCGCGATTCTACGTGAGCATGGTTTTGCGACGCATGTCGTAAATCTTGATGACTGGTTCCTCGATTTCTTGCGTCTCAAAGAGGGGGCCGCATTTCTCGATTTTGTTATTGAGCGTCTGGCTCTTTCTTCGTTCGACTTATTTGGGCTCAGTTCCATATGCAGCTCGTACCCTCTGACTCTGCGTCTGGCCCGAGAGCTCAAGCGGCTTAGGCCGAACACACCAATCGTTTTGGGAGGACCACAAGCATCGGTCGTAGATCTCGCCACCATGAGCGCCTTTTCATGTGTCGATGCTGTTGTTCGGGGCGAGGCCGACGAGTCGCTACCAGTTGTGTTAGACCACTTAAGGCGGAAGTCACCTCTTGACGGTATTCCGGGCGTCACCTTCCGGCGGGCTGGAGAGATCATCCAAAACCCTAATGGCCCGGTGGTTCAGGATCTCGACCGACTGCCCTTACCCGCCTTCGACTTGGACTCCAATCTGAAGAATCGTGGGGGCATTCACATTGAAATCGGTCGCGGTTGCCCATTCGCCTGCACCTTCTGTTCTACAAATGACTTTTTCAGGCGCAATTTCCGATTGAAGTCCACTCGTAAGACGATTGAAGAAATGAAACACATAAAGGGGGAGTACGGGATTAGTTATTTCAGCATGGTCCACGACATGTATACAGTCAACCGGAAGCGAGTGGTGGAGTTTTGCGAGGCTCTTGTGGAGTCCGGCGAGGATTTCACCTGGGGATGCAGCGCTCGGACTGACTGTATAGACAACGAGTTAATCGGCCTGATGGCTAGGGCAGGCTGTCGCGGGATCTTCTTCGGCATTGAAACCGGTTCTATGCGTCTGCAACAGCAGATCCACAAGAAGTTAGATTTGTCGGAGGCTTGGGAACGCATCAAGTGCGCCGACGAGCACGGAATTACGACTGCTGTGGCTTTGATCACTGGCTTTCCGGATGAGACCCGCGACGACTTAAGAGATACAGTTCACTTTTTCATAGAATCGCTAAGATACGACCACGCCGAGCCGCAACTCTCGTTGCTTGCGCCACTGGCTGCGACGCCAATTCACGACCGGTATAGAGCGAAACTAATCTTTGACGACATATTCTCTGACATGTCTCACCAAGGGTGGCGTCAAGATCGCGAGGACGTTGAATTGATTAAGTCGTATCCGGAGATTTTCCCAAATTTTTATGCAGTGCCTACCGAATGTCTTGATCGCGGTTATTTCAAGGAGATTCACGACTTTGTTACGTATTTGACATCGTGGTTCCGCTGGCTGGCGGTGGGAATCTTGCAAGACAGCGGAGATCTCCTGGAAGTATTCGACCGGTGGAGGGAATGGCTCGCTGACAGACGTGCTGCCGGCAACGCAGCGGACACCGGCATCGCCCCCTATTACACTCACCGGCAGTTTCGAGACGAGTTTCTTGAGTTTGTCAGGACATCTTACTGCGAAGAAAAAGCCATCGCGCGAGCGGCAATGCTGGCGCTTATAGACAGCGAAGGATGGTGCAGCGCCGACAGAAAAAGCTACGCGCCTGAAGCGGTGGAAGAGGTTAACGAACTCAGTCCTGATGCGTATCCATATGCCACGGAGAGGACGGTTGTGCTCGACCTGGCTGTGGACTACAAGGAACTTATTGCAGCCTTGCGGCTCGGAGGTGACCTGCGTCAGACACGAGTGCGAAACGTAACGCTGGTGTTTCGACCGATCGAGACGGATGAGGTACAGGTGTGGCAATTGACCCCGCTATCCGCTGTGCTTTTTCGCCAATGTAATGGTACCAAGAGCGTTAACGAAATCATCCAGGAATTCTCCGAAAGGGAAACCGACATAGACGGAATTCCTTCACGGAAGGTTGCAACTTTTGGGCTATTATTACTTCGCAGTCAGGGGTTCATCGGACTCTCGCAACGTCCGGTCTGTGGACAAGTGCTGCAAAATGGAGAGTCACCTCGCTTCGTTCCTCCCCCGCAAGTCTCGGCGAATCAACAGCCGTGGCCTCGTTTCTCGGCGCCAGCAACTAGCTAGCTCCCGTCCGTTCTTAGTGCATACAACAAGCCACCTAGCAGGTCAATGGAGTCAATGCAGGAGCAGGCGAAGCCATCAGCGGCTATCGGCGCGGCGCTTCTGGTGGCGTAAGGAGAACAGAACTTAAACTGACTTATTGAGTCAGTTGGTGAGCCAACACCTGAAAACGAAAACCAAGCCGCTATCGAGGACGGTTTGCAGGTGGCATTCGATTTAGGCACCGAAGCGTTCAGCGACTCCTCCACCTATCCTAGTCACGACGGACGCAGAACTGCTGTGCGACTGGGAATGACAAGAGGAACAATAACATTGTTAAGTAACCGTCCGCCTGATCCTCCTGCGGTGCAAATCATTAACTCTCTGGCGGGAAAAGTGAACATTCGTGAGGGTGAAACTGTAATGGCTTGGAGTTTTCGACTGATTACTCACTAAAGCCTAACAGCGTGGTCGGACGTCGTTCTCGACGATAAAAGCATCGAGTGGGACACAAGAGCTGAGCATCCTGTAGTGACGTTCATTCTGAGTTATAAGAACGTCGGAGAAAAGGCTATTAAGGTGGACATGGAGGTGCAGTGTATCTCAGCTTCTCGGGCTGAACCGGAGAATGGGAAGCACTGGCAGAAGTGGAGTGCCCAAAATTTTATATTCAAGATCGCACCCGGAGAGACACACGAGGTTCGAGGCCGCCTACAGTGGTATGCCGACACCAAGCTAATTCCTCGTTGATCTTTCCACCCCAAGACAGCGCCCTGATGAGCGCGCAATACGTCGATTAATAGGAATTTCGGGCGACTCTTTCTAACTCAATCAAACGATGATCCCTCTAAGTCGATCCAACGATTTGTCCGGTCACCTCGCCAGAGTCGCGTATCGCACGACCCGGATTCGCCCGGCCAACCCAGGTTCCCGCTGAGGCCGGATACTTTGGGTTGCTCGTTGGACGCTATATGTTGAAGACAATCCGGCGGGGCCGATGCAACAGGCCGTTGCGATCACCACGGCCGCGGGTCGCCAATGCGATAGCTCACTCGGTTTATGAAGGAGTTCTCTAGCAATGCGTTGCCGAAATCACGAGCCGTTTTAGTGATAAGGTTCGGTACCCAGGACTTTGCTAACTCGGCCAAGTCTCCGAGAAACTCGGCTTGCACTTGGTAGGGTGAGTGGAAACGGAATGACGCGGGATTTGTATCCCATCGGTCCAAAGTCCCAAATTCAAACCATCCAGATCCGTGGAAATAGTAGTAGTCGCATCCAGAAGCCGAACACGCACCACTCGCGGCTGGATGATGGGTCGAGAATCCATGCGCGTATTGCCAATGATGCCACGCCTCGTGCACAAGCGCCCCAGCCCGGTTGCTCGGAGAGTTCGAATCCGAGTCCAAGTTGAACAGCGGGCAGTGCAGGTTCGTTCTGTCCCTCGCGGCAAACCGGCCTGTCTCTGAATCGGCGTCCGCTGAGCCTTTGTACTCGATGAACCTCATGTAGAACGGTCCATGAAATCGGTTGGCCGCTGCACGTGAGCATGACGCATAATCCTCGGTGGAATGCCACTGGGGGATATAGTCATCACTGAGAGCGTAGTTGATCAGAAAAATACTCGTGAGCACCTTACCGTATGGCAGTTCTCCATCGTTTGGATCACCAGCGCCCGCGCCGTCCCACGAATCGTCGGTAAGCGCGTAGGCGCCGATCGCCCAGTTCACGAAGGCATCAACATCCACGTGTAGTGAGATGGCCCCATGGGCGACGACCTCCTCAAGGGTGCCCCAGCCGTCTTGGCACATTTACGCTTCCCCCTCGCGCCGCAGCGCATACCAAGACCGTCCGTCGGGTGCGGGAGGTTTATGATGTCTGGGAGCTGGCGGCTGCTCCTCTGGATATTTTGCATGGAACGCGAGGATCGCCTTCTCGAATTTCTCCGGATCCATGTCTCGCGTCATCCGTGGCAGTCCCACGCGCCAAACGTCATTCGGATCCACACAACTGCGCAACTGCGCTGCGGCCTCAGGCGAGTCGCCAGCGTTGAACATGTGAGCATCAATCGCCGCCGCCCGCACAAACGCGGTTGGGTGCCGGGTTGCAATATTGAGCGTAGCGTCGGCGGCTTCGTGGGAACCGAGGTAGGACAACATTTCGGCCGCGCGGGCGCGAAGCATTTCGCCGCCATCTGCTTCAAAACTGCAAGGCTGGCTATACCGTTCATGATCGCCGCGCGCGACGATCTCGCCTTCGTGCCAGATGAACTTGACGAGCGTACCTACAGCCTGCGGATTCTTGAGTTCACCGATAGTAGAGAGGAGTAGGCGATGGCGGCTGATATCCCTGATCGGTAGCGCCCACAACTCCTTGGTTAGCCGCTCGAGCAGATGGTAATCGTCGCGCGCGTGCGCAATGCGTTCCCGGATCACCTCTACTTGGGCCAAGGACGGCAGCCGCCCATTTGAGAAAATCGTCAACAGTCTCGGCCGAGAGCTTGGGTCCTGAGGCATAATCGAATTGAGGTAGATTGGGCAAGAGTGGCGGCGGAGCGTCTCCGCTGCCAAGGTGTCCGCGACGATGAGAGTATTCGCGCATCGGTGTCATTTTTCCACTTCCATTGATTTCGCTCCTACATACCACGCAATCACGCTTCGCTGCAAGCGACCGAACTAGCGAGTTAAGCCGCATCCGAGCATCTCGTCGCGGCCACTGCCTTTCGCGATCATGATCTGACGAGAGTGCTCTTGGGAGCAAGCTATGAACAGTTCAACGGTTTCTCACACGGCTTTTGAGCAGGCCACAGCGCGCATCAGGCACTGCCAGTTAGAGGGCTGAGTGTGGGACTACAAATCAACTGGAGAGTAGACGCAGATGTAAGTGCATTTTTCGAGATCCTCGACCGAAACTCTTGAGAGAGATACTCAAGAAACGGGTCGATGACGGAAGGATCTTTAGCGTCATCGGGGCAAAATATGCGGCCTCAAGTAAGCAAAATGTTAGCCAGCTTACAATAAGCTAAAGGATAGCCGCGTAGATGTGGCAATAACGCAATAGAAAGCAAATTTAGAGTACTTGTTCGCATAGCTATTGACCTCACCTGTCAGTTATCTCGATCTGCTTCATCGAGATCCCGCATTCGTTCATGAATAAAATCCCTCGGACTCTTACCCCCCTGAGATTTGTTCGGATCTTCGGGACTACGAGGAGCCTTATCATCCCCGACTTCGTCAGGATTTTTGAGGCTGGAAATTTGCTCTCTTATTTTCTCCGCCCGGCTCTTCCTGGCGGCTTCATCATCTTGAGCCATAACTCCCCCTTTGCCGCCATAAATCTAGACGATCCAGTAAAGAAATCCAAGATGGATCGCCTAGGCTTTTGCTTTTTTTAACGACGCGATCTGTTTCCTCCATCGAGTTGCCCTCGCCTCCATGGGATCGGCTGCCGCAGCGAGCATCTTGTTCACTGCCGTCAATTGCTTCCCTTTGGGACGGCGCGTATCAAACGCTTCATTCGTGACATCGTAAATCTGTCTCCGAAAGCTCTTGGCGGAAGCGGTGAGCCTTCCGAGATCCCTGAACTTAGGCTTGTTCCCGTCGAAGAAGGTTTCCTGAAACCAGTGATCTGTCACGGGATCGTGCCAGCTCAGGTAGCCGCCCTTCAAGACTTGACGAGGTCGTGTGATCGCGCCCGTGTGGCTATACTGATCAGCCGAATTGAAGACAGTGGCAAAGTATTTCGGCGTGTAGAAATCTGAGATCGTCACTCCATCGATCACGTAGGCAAATTCTGTAGCCTCGCTGGGGTCGCAGGGTTCGACCAAGAACTGGACGCGTCCCTGGCCGGGTTTCGGTGATTGCCCCTCCGTCAAACGTCTGCCGAATGGGTCAACCAACATCTCAATCAGTTCATGGCTCGCAGTGAGCGACCAGCCATCTTCAGCCATGACCAATGCAAAAGGCTGCCCATCCTGATCCTCGTGGACACCTGCGGCGCCTGGCGTATTAATATTGTCCTCGATAATGATGGGCCATGTTCCTACCGGGACGTCTTCGAGGCGACCGAATGCGTCCACGGTTGATTGGAGCTCCCACACGGGGCCCAGGTCGCGTATCGCTTGCTTCTGAAGTGCAGCGCTGACGCGGCCGAGGTCTGAAAAAGAGATGCTTTGCGTCTCTGAAACGACAGCTACGTGACGTAATATCATTTTAGATTCTCCTTTTGTCTGTAACATCCTCGGAGGTCGGGCCTCGTCACCATTCGGCGATGGGCACGAGCCTTTTCCCACCGTACTAGTCCCGCTATAAGCAGACTCGACTGGAACCGGACCCAGAAGAGCTAGATCTCAACCGAGAAGTTTGTTGCGTGACTCCGCAGACTCTCGTTTTCGTTCGGAGAACGAGAACAGAATCCGTTCGAGCGCGAACGAAATTGAGCAGAAGGTTCGCAGCTTCACGGGACAGCCTCGTCGAAACACCTCCTACTTGTTTATACGAACTTGTTCTGCGCCGTTAGGTATTTCGGAAAGTCCCGCGACCAAAATCCAGAGAACTGCCCCACCTACTTATGGCAAAACTGACGGATTTATTTCAGGCGTCGAAGCGGCGCCGACGAAGTTGATCCGTGTATGAACAGAGTTGAGGGAGAGCAGATTGGGAACGGAAGGAACCTTTGAGGTAATGAATTGAGGCTAGCTCACAAAGAAATTCCTTGAAATGCTTTTGCCGGAATTGCCATTTCATATTGAGAAAAGGATTAACGGCGGTGGGACAGTCGCTGAAAGCCACCGCAGCGCAGCAACCTGAAGCTGATGCGCGGGTGCAGAGGTTGTGCACGCACCCCGGGATTAGGTAACTGACGGCGCTGACGGTGAGTGCGTTCTCTTCAACACCATCTTTCTCCTGGCCCTCGCAAAGTGCTCTCAAACATTAAGGCCGAATCGCTTCAAGATTTCGCGGCGTCCTAAACTCGTAACGCTTATTGCCCTACTATCCAGATCTTGAACGACCCATTTTCTTTTTAGCGCCACTTTCAGCAACGCGCCTCCCAGCGCGCCTCCGATATGAGGTAGTCGTTCGCTCCAGTCTAGGCATGAGTACGCGAAGCGGCGCCGCAGTTTCCGGGTTGCCTCAAGATCAGCGATCTTGAATGAAATGGCAGTGCAAATGGACGATTTCGCCGGAAACAGATAAAAAGGAGCGCTTGCGTCGCAAACTAAAGCGCCTCAATAGTTTGCGTCCCCGAGAGAATTCATTTTCTCGGGAAATTCGTCCTCAAAGGAGGAAAAACGGCGCTTGTTCGCTTATGCAAAAGAGCTCGCAAACGTTTTCACGGTTGTACGCATTGTGCGAAATGTCAGTTTTATTAGGAAATCGCCACGTTCTAAGAAGTCATGTCTCCGTTTTTCTTTTTTAGCTTAATTCGTTCATTTGCGCTGCCATTTCATTGGAGATCGCTTGTTCCGCAAGCACCGTCGGATTAATCGGTTGATGGCGTTGCGCTCGATAGACGTAACGCGAAGACGATTGGTGCTCGATAATGCCACCCTCCCAAACAGCTTCACCTTGGAACGATAGGTTTCCATTCGCGAGGAAACCATTTCTCAGACTCAAGAACTTTAGATAAATGCGCAACGAGCTCAGAAAGTTTCAGCGGAGGATGAGGCCACAACCCTCGTTTGATTCTTTCGCGCATGTTGAGATGCTCGCCTCGGAGTAGTGATGTGATAGTTTCAGTATCCATAGTTGCAATTCAAGAAGCCGCCCAACGCCTGGCTCACCCGAGCCCCTATTCAGAAGTATGAGAGGCCCGCTGATGCGGCGTCGGGTGCATGCCGTTGTTAGGTTTCGTCAGGCGAGGTTAGCGACGGTTCTCGATAGCAGAGTTCGCAAATTCTGCGAGATTTGCCATCTTCCCGGCCTTCAGCCCCACCATATACTCGTAGCCACCCTTTTTTCCAAAACACCTTCGAGTCACTACAGTTCGCCCCACAGGTGACATCAACAAAGTAGCCGGTGATTCCGCCCCTGAGCCTGACTCGCCGCGCCCTGCGCCTCTCGAAAGGGTAATTTCCGGTCCCTGTTATCCTGCTGCCTCTGGAACGCTTCCCATAAAGGCTACCGACCCTGCAAGCGGTGCCCCCGCCACACTCGGTATCCCATCCGATTATCACTTCATACTCGTTAGGCTCGAGGGTGATGACGGTGCAGAAGAAACGGTCAACCTCTTCGTCTTTAGGTAAGGACGAAGGAATGACAAGAGGAACAACCGTTTTCCCCTTGAGTGCGGACATGACAGGGGTGAACCCTTCGCGCTCGATAACCGGCAGATGAGAAGCCGAAGGCGTTTGGCCGAAAGCCGATGGGGCGAACAGAAGGAAGATTACAACCGAGAATAAAATGTCTGAGGCTTTAACCATATCTCCCGCCCGAAAGAAGAAGAAACCTAACGCCGGGGATAACAGGCGAGCACGAATGATTGAGGATGAGAGCGGCACTTATTGCGAGTCCGGTTCATCCCCTTGTTAGGGCCGTCCGAGTTATAGCGCGGCCTCATTTTGTCCCCTCGATGAGCCTAGCTGATTCATCGGGAATTTCCCCTGTGGATAAGATTGCTTTCCAGATTCTAAGGTGCTTACTGGCCTCTTCATCGTTCCACCGGCTCCCCCATCTCCAGCTTTGGCTCTCAAGGAAAAAATAGTTCTCTATAAATTTGCCTACCGGCTCGCACGCTAACGATAACCCCTTCTGCCCTTTCAAGCATTCTGTAACAGATTCGTCGGCGAAGAAGCCTTTAATGTCCGACGCCGCGAGCCTGACGTACTCGTCACCCTCAGTCGAATAAATCAGAGCGGCCAAGGCCGCACGCCTGACCCACTGGTCTTCCGCCTTTAGGAAAGGAGTAATGGAGGAAATATTCTCCCGACGTAAAATAGGCGCGAGTTGCAACAGCATCGCCCGCTGTCGGTTCGCGGACGTTTCTGATCGTAGAACGTTGATGATTCCTTCCTCAAGGATTCGGAGGGCTCCGACCTGATCCGTCGCAACTCTGCAGTTACCTTTGGTGGCAGGAGCCACAGACAAGAGCATCTTCTCGTCAAGGACAAGGATGCAGAATGAGCCGACGGCATGACAGACGACGTGTTCAGGCCAATCGAACGCTGCTGTAGGCACGGTAATTGAAGTGTGGGCCAGCGCGGGGTCACCGAGGACCACTTGTTCTACATCAAAGGACAACTCCCTGTCATCATACATTCGACCCTTTATCTCTCTGATCTCTCCGGCAACAACTAGCCTGGGCGTGTGCTTGGGATATAGAGCATGGTCCAGCCTTTGATTCCCGTAGCTTATCTCGGCGAACGCACTCACGTTTACCAGTAAGCAAATCGACAAGCACGTAATTAGTTTACTCATATCGAAGCCCCTAACGTCAGAGTTGACGCGGCGGCGCGAATCAAAGCACCCTCCGCCGCACCATGCAAGTTGAGAAACCAGCTCCCGCCGCTCGCGTCCAACGATTTGTTGTGCGCCGTGTGTTCAGAACTAAGCAACCGAACTGCCAAAAGCCATGTTCCCCTTCATCCGGTAACTTACTTCTTCGCCTAATGAATCGTCCAAGAGTTTGTTTAGCTCCATACCGCTTCGAGGGAGGACGAACTCACCGGTTTTGTAAAGAGTACCAAGCCAGCAGTCTCCGATGAAGCGACCTGTCGAGACAAGACTTGTCAGATACACCTGCCCACCATTGACGAGTAAGGCCCTTAGCTTCGTGATAAGTTCTGCGGCATCGGCAAATTGATGCAGTACGTTCATGCAAAGAATGGTATGGAATTTTCTTGGTCGGAACACAAGGTTGCTGAGGTCCGCTTGCAATAAGAAGATACGCTCTGGGACGGCGCCTGCCAGTTCTATCAAGCGCGCACGCGCACGCTTCAGCATTTGCAGCGACTGATCGAAGGCGATGACCTGCCGATCCGAAGCGAGGTAAACTTGGGCTGTAAAAAGCAGGGAGCCACAACCGGCATCCAGCATCCGGCCGGCAGGATGGGAGAGGATGGCTTCGCGGGCAAATGCGACGTAGTCGAGCGGGGAGGTTCCCCACATGAGCCGGTTATAAAGCCAAGTGCTGACGATGGAATCGTAGGCCGAGGCCCTTCTGTCATAAAGGTACTTGTGCGGGGCGTCAGGGAGGATTGAATAGATGTCATCTTCGACCAGACGAATTATGCATCCCTCCTCCAACACCTCTTTCAACTCCTCCAAGTGGTTCATGCGAACAGGATTATGTCACAACAGCAAGACTCAAGGAGTAGGCGCATAACGCTGCGATTGAGCGGCGCGCACGGGACCT
>Ga0137359_10003870_pt1 | contig 12196 bp, 10 predicted proteins | sample Mad1_40_16metaG_FD_108281 | JGI IMG/M metagenome (GOLD analysis project Ga0137359, IMG submission 108281) | Vadose zone soil microbial communities from Angelo Coast Range Reserve, California, USA - Mad1_40_16 metaG | ecosystem: Environmental > Terrestrial > Soil > Vadose zone | place: USA... | reverse complement strand
TGGACTATCGTCTTGGCGAGCGGAGTGGGTTAGACATTCTGCGTCGTGCCGGAGGAAAGAGTCCTCAGTCGCCAATGATCTTACTAACAGGACAGGGAGATGAACTTGTTGACATCGAGGCAATGAAGGAGGGCGCTGCAGATTACCTTATCAAGGGCCAACTAACCTCCGCTTTGTTAGCACGGTCGATCCGCTATGCAATGGAACGCTCGAAGACCTCCCAGTCGCTTCGGGAGAGCGAGGAACGTTATCACCGGTTGGTCGAACTGTCGCCTGACGCCATCATTGTTCATACGGAAGGCAGCATAGTTTTCGTCAACGGCGCTGGCGTGCGGTTGCTGGCTGCTACGTCGAGTGCTGAATTAATCGGGAAACCGATCATTAACTTTGTGCATGCCGACTATCGTGAGAGCGTGCGCAAAAGAATCGATCAAACCCTTCATGAGAATATAGAAGTTCCTTTTGCCGAGGAGAAGTTTGTCCGGGTAGACGGGGTAGAGATTCAAGTAGAAGTGGGTGCTGTTCCCTTCATCTATGAGAATGAGCCGGCGGTGCAGGTCGTTGCCAGAGATATAAGCGCGCGTAAACTGATTGAAGAAAAGCTGATTCACGATGCCTTTCATGACGCGCTCACCGGACTTCCGAACCGCGCATTATTCAAGGAGCATTTGATGCTGGCGGTGCAGCGGGCCAAGAAGAAGGACCCTTATCTTTTTGCGGTTCTCTTCCTGGATCTCGACCGTTTCAAGAACGTTAACGACAGTTTAGGTCATGCAGTTGGCGATGAACTGCTGATTGGTATCGCGCGCCGCCTCGAAACCCATATCAGACCGGTCGACCGGGTGGCACGTTTCGGCGGAGATGAGTTCGCGGTCCTGCTCGATGGGATTGACGAGCCTAGCGATGCGACGCGCGTCGCCAAGCGCTTGCAATCCGAGTTACAACAGCCATTGAACATTCGTGGACACGATGTGTTTACCTCGGCGAGCATCGGAATCGCCATGAGTAGCACCGGCTATGACGGACCCGACGATGTTGTGCGTGATGCCGACACTGCGATGTATCGAGCCAAAACTCTCGGTAAAGCGCGATATGAGATCTTCGATTTGGAAATGCACTCCCGAGCCGTTGCCTTGTTGAAACTCGAAACGGATCTGCGTCTGGCGGTTGAGCGTCAGGAGTTTTTTGTTCAATACCAACCGATAATGAAACTCGGAACGAATCGTATCCACGGTTTCGAGGCACTTGTGCGTTGGCAACATCCTGAACGCGGTCTGCTGATGCCGTCAGAGTTCATCACGGTTGCTGAGGAGACGGGGCTCATTATTCCCCTCGGACGCTGGGTTCTATGGGAGGCTTGTCGTCAAACTAAACTATGGCAGGAAGAATTTCCCGGTTTTGAGTCACTGACGCTGAGTGTGAACTATTCGGGTAAACAGTTCATGCAGTCGGATGTCATCGAACAGATCAAGGTGATCCTTGAGGAGACAGGATTTAATCCTTACCTGCTACAATTGGAGATTACTGAAAGCGCGGTGATCGAAAATACGAAAACCATCACGGAAATGATCCTGCAATTGCGCAATCTGGGAATTCGTTTAAGTATGGATGATTTCGGTACCGGGTATTCCTCGCTCAGTTATCTACACAATTTTCCCATACACACTTTGAAAATTGACCGCTCCTTCATCAGCAATAAAGGAGAAGTCGGTGATAATGAAATTGTTCGCACCATAATTATGCTGGCACGCAACCTTGGGCTGGACGTAGTTGCCGAGGGTGTAGAGACCACGGAACAGCTGGCCTATTTGCAAGCTCTCGATTGCGAATACGCGCAGGGATTTCTATTCTCTAAGCCACTGGATCCAAACATGGTCGAGATTACCCTTAAAGAAATGCTACGAGATCAACGTGTTGGCCGGCTGCCAACCGAAGCCTTGATGCTTTCCGAAAATCCTGTTATGACGGTCGAGTAATCGGTGGCAATAGGGCGACTACCAAATCAAAGGAAATTCACAATGGCTTACAAGTCAATGTTGATACTCGTGTTGGCAACGCTATCCTGGTTTGCAACGAGCGGAGCACAGAACACCACAAAACGCCAACGTCTGACGCCCGCTGAGATTCAAGCTTTGGCAACGAACGGAGGAGGCACAGGGACCTCGGGAGTCTCGGGAATCCGGACGCGCGTGTTGAAGGGCGATCCGGATCGTACCAAGTATGCGAGCCAATAAAGAGGAGTTCAGCAAGAGTCGTATCGGAGACACAAAATGTCCATTAGACCAGTTAAGCGACTCGCCAAATCCAAGCCGACCTTAGAGGGTGCGGGCGTCCATTTGCGTCGCGCTTTCGGTTTTGGCAAGACATCAGATTTTGATCCCTTCCTACTGCTGGACGATTTTCGGAATGACATCCCGGAGGATTATGTGGCCGGCTTCCCCTGGCATCCACACCGTGGCATCGAAACGATCACTTATGTGCTTGCGGGCACGGTCGAACACGGTGACAGCATGGGAAATAGCGGCTCAATAGGTGCTGGCGATGTTCAGTGGATGACGGCGGGAAGCGGAATCATTCATCAGGAAATGCCAAAGGGCGACTCAGCCGGAAGAATGCACGGGTTTCAGCTTTGGGCGAATCTCCCGGCGGCCTTGAAGATGACAGCGCCTCGTTATCAGGAAGTGAAGGCAGCAGACATTCCGCTGGTGAGTGACGACGACGGAACGCAAGCGCGGATCATCTGCGGAAACTTTTGGGGCACACAAGGTCCGGTGGATGGGATTGCTGCTGACCCACTGTATCTTGACGTGTCCGTGCCGCCCGGAAAACGGAAGACTCTTCCAATAGCAACGACGCGTCACGCTTTCGCTTATGTATTTGCTGGAGCGGGGAAGTTCTGTAATGCGTCTGGCGCACTCACCGTACCCACTGAAAGCGTGAAATGGTTGGACACTGCGCCTCCATCGGAGGCTGACAACCATTCGCTTGTGCTTTTCGACAGCGGTGATGAAGTCGTCGTGCAAGCGGGAGATGAAGGTATTCGGTTCTTGCTGGTGTCGGGTGAACCACTCAAGGAGCCTGTGGCTTGGTATGGGCCAATCGTGATGAACACACAGGAACAGCTGCAACAAGCATTTGAGGAGCTGCGCGAGGGCACGTTTCTAGGCCCAAGAACCTAGGAGGACTGATATGGTTAAGACTATTTCTAGAGATGACTTGAGGGAGAAAATTGATCGCGGAGATAAGTTCTCGCTGGTTGAAACGTTGCCGGAGGTTGCATACCAGCACGCCCATTTGCCGGGCGCGATCAATCTGCCACCTGATCGTGTGACGGAGCTTGCTTCCTCATTATTGCCAGATAAGAGTGCTGACATCGTCGTCTACTGCGCGAGTCCCACTTGACACGCTTCAGATAACGCCGCCCGTGAATTGGCGGCCATCGGTTACACAAACGTCCGAGATTACGCAGAGGGCAAGCAGGATTGGATCGACGCCGGGCTGCACACTGAAAGCGAACATAAGCACTAAAATGAGCTAGCTCGGACCAAGGCGTCACGTCGAGTGTTTGGTTTTAGGTAGTGCCCTAATGTGAGATTGTCTTAGTGCATTCTCAGTGTTCTCCGTGCCTCCGTGGTGCTGAAAGTGCCGAAAACCATTTCACCACGGAGACACTGAGAACACTGAGAACCCAGTGGGACGTGAAATTAGGACACCACCCTTCGGTGACGCAATTAAGGCGAGCATTCGCTTATGAGCCAACAACCGATGAGCGCCGAAGTGTTGGATAAGCTCCAGCGCGATACGTTCGCTTACTTCAAAGATGAAACTAATCTCACGAATGGCATGGTACCCGACAACACGCGAAAGGGAGCGCACGCCAGCATCGCGGCGATTGGATTGGGACTTGCCACTTATCCCGTTGCAGTTGAGCGGTCTTTCATTTCGCGTGAAGAAGGAGTCGAACGTGTTCTGACGACGTTGCGATTCTTTTGGAACAGTAAGCAAGGAAGGGAGTCTGATGCAACCGGCTACAAAGGCTTCTATTATCACTTCCTACACATGGACACCGGAACCCGCGCGTGGGAATGCGAACTTTCGACTGTCGACTCGACCTTCTTAATCGCCGGTGCACTTGCCTGTGCTACATATTTCGATCGAGAGACAGAACCAGAGCTGGAGATTCGAAAACTCGCTGATGAACTTTATCGCCGCGTTGACTGGCAATGGGCCATGAATGGCGGTCCCGGAGTTTCGATGGGCTGGAAGCCTGAATGCGGCTACTTGCCATACCGCTGGGAGGGTTATAACGAAGCAATCCTGCTTTTTGCGCTGGGCCTTGCTTCTCCTAAATATCCGCTTCCGGTGGAAACTTACCAGGCTTTTACTTCAACATACTGCTGGAAAGAGATCTATGGACAGGAGTTTCTTTATGCTGGTCCATTGTTCATTCATCAGCTCTCTCATATATGGATAGATTTTCGCGGCATTCAGGACGAGTTTATGCGCGACAAAGGGATCGATTATTTCGAGAACAGCCGCCGCGCGACCTACGTGCAGCAACAATATGCGATCCGGAATCCTTATGGGTTTAGAGGCTATGGGGAAAATGCCTGGGGATTCACAGCTTCAGATGGTCCAGGTCCAATGGTGCTCAAGGTTGATGGTCTTGAACGAACCTTCTTCGACTATGAAGCGCGTGGCGCACCGTACGGACCTGAAGACGGCACGATCGCCCCGTGGGCTGCTGCTGCTTCTTTGCCTTTTGCTCCGGAGATTGTCTTGCCCACGCTTCAGTATTTCAACGACGCCTACCCGGACATGACAAGTGAGTATGGATTCAAATGCAGCTTCAATCCGACCTTCACTGAGGGATACGAAAGTGAGAGGGGATGGGTGTCAAAAGGCTATTACGGCCTTGACCAGGGACCAATCGTGCTCATGATTGAAAACTATCGCACTGGTTTCCTCTGGAACTTGATGAGGAAGTGCCCTTACTTGGCCGATGGTTTGCGCCGTGCCGGATTTACAGGTGGTTGGTTATGACGGGGGCTACATAGAACCGGGAGTTTCACACAATGGCATACTACGAAGAAGATGACCTGCAACGTTTTTCTGAAATTGCAAAGCATCGTCCCGATCTATTTGAGAAGTTCATGTCCTGGTATCAAGCCTGTCAGGAAGAGGGCGCGCTTTCGAGACGCGAGAAGGCGCTAATTGGTTTGGCCGTCGCGCATGCGTTGCAGTGTCCCTACTGCATTGACGCCTTCTCGCAATCGTGTCTGGAAGCAGGCTCGAATATGGAGCAGATGACAGAAGCGATTCACATGGCCTCAGCAATTCGGGGCGGGGCAGCGCTTATTCATGGTTTGCAAGCTCATCACTCGGTCGAGAGGGTATCAATGTAATGTCAACCGGTTTACCGGTCCTGCAACCTGGTCTAAATGGGCGGCCGCGCAGCGACGTTGATTTCGACGAGACGCTGCGCGCGCATGGCATGGAGCTGCAGGCAGCGACTGTCGATACCCTGCAAGTCAACATTGGAAAACTCTGCAATCAGGCGTGCAAGCATTGTCACGTCGATGCTTCACCGTCGCGAACTGAGATCATGACGCGCGAAACCGCCGCAGCCGTTATCGATGCGGTGCGGCGATGGCACATCCCGATAGTTGATATTACGGGCGGCGCGCCGGAGCTAAACGCGTCTTTTCGTCATCTGGTCCAAGAAGCGCGAGCTGCCGGAGCTCGCGTAATTGTGCGACATAACTTGACGGTGATGCTCGAGACGGGTCAGGAGGATCTGCCTGAGTTTTTTCGCGACCACGCAGTCGAGATTGCTAGTTCACTGCCTTACTTTTTGGAAGAGCGCACAGACGCTCAGCGTGGTCACGGAGTGTTTCAGAAATCGCTCATCGCGCTTCGGCGCTTGAACTCGGTGGGTTATGGAAAGACAGGAAGCGGACTGACGCTGGACCTGGTCTATAACCCCGTGGGTGCGTTCCTGCCGCCGGCGCAGGCTTCAATCGAAGCAGACTTCAAGCGCGAGTTAATGAATCGCTACGGCATCGTGTTCAATCATCTCTACACGATCACGAACATGCCCATCAAACGCTTTCTCGATTACCTGCATCGCTCGGGAAATGAAGAGCGCTACATGCGGAAGCTGGTGGAGGCGTTCAACCCTGCGACCGTCGATGGATTGATGTGCCGAAACCTGGTGAGCGTGGATTGGACGGGCAGACTTTACGATTGCGACTTCAATCAGATGCTTGAACTAGGCGTCGATCCTGAATTACCCCAAACCATTTCCGATTTCGACCCAAAGAAGTTTGTGCGACGGCGCATCATGACGCGCTCGCATTGTTTTGGCTGCACAGCGGGTGCGGGATCGAGTTGTGGTGGCGCGGTTTCTGTTACTAGTTTTTGAAGCAACACAACCGGTGTAAAGACAGTCGCCGCCCAGCGCCTTCTTTTCTACCAGCGCCACGCGCGCGCCAAGTTGCGCGGCGCCACCGGCAACTACCAGTCCGGCAGAGCCACCGCCAATCACGACGAGATCATATTTGCTCACAAGTCTTCTCAACGCCCCTCAGCAATTTCCCTAATGCGTCGAGACTCCACATGGTAGGCGACTGCTTTGCACAAAGTGCTGACCACCGCCACATGAAGCGCGATCAGTACAGTACCGTGAGCGAAGCGACCGGATGTTGCACGTCAACTTCCCCGCGCAACGCTCCTGCGATCGATCATGCTGAATCACTGGTACCACCACCGCGGGCAGTTGACGGTATACCTGCGCGAGCTTGGCGTTTCCATCCCGTCGATCTACGGCCCAAGCGCGGACGAGAACCCCTTCGCCTGACAGACGGATAGACTGGAAGGGAAAACTCATGAAATTCATGACTGCTAGATAACCTCAGTGACCGGCGGATCGCCGGCCCGTCCCTCGTAAACTTCGCGGGCGCGCGATAAGGCCGCTTCAACGTGCGGAAGCATGTTCTCCTCGCCGAGATGCCGGAGGAAAGGCGATTGCCTCAACAACTGTTCCGGTTGGCTGCGGGCACCACACAACAGGAGCGTTCGGCCCGTGGCGCGCAGCCGGTCGGTTAGCCTCTCCAACTCGTGCAGGCCCGTGGCGTCGATGGCTGTCATGTTTCTGAGACGTAAGATCACTACAGGGGGGAGCGACTCTACATCGACTGTTGTCTCGGATAGCTTCTCTGTGGCCCCGAATAGAAAGGGGCCATGTATGCGCAACACCAGGACATAGGGAGGCAACAGTTTGTCTTGCAGGACGTGCGGACGCCCGTCCTCGATGTAATCCTCTGTCACCGGAGCCACCGTGGTCGTTTGCGAGACTCGGTAGATGTAAAGCAGCGCCGCGAAGAGCATTCCGATCTCGACCGCGACAGTCAGGTCAGCCAATACGGTGAGGGCGAAGGTCATTACCCACACGATTATGTCCGCTTTCGACAGCTTGAGTATTGTCCTTACTTCGCGCCACTCACTCATGTTGTAGGCCACGACGAAAAGGATAGCCGCCAGTGTCGCCAGCGGAATGAAACGCGCCAATGGCGCGGCGACTAGTAAAATGACGAGCAACGTCAGTGAGTGGACGATTCCCGAAAGGGGAGTGCGAGCGCCTGATCTGATGTTGGTGGCGGTGCGTGCGATCGCGCCGGTGGCCGGTATACCTCCCACGAAAGGGACGGCGAGGTTGGCAATGCCCTGCGCAAGCAGTTCCACGTTGGAGTTGTGCTTGTCGCCGCTCATGCCATCTGCGACTACAGCAGATAGAAGGCTCTCAATGGCGGCCAGCATGGCTACGGTGACAGCAGCGGGCAGCAAAGGGACGATCAAATCGGGTCGAAACTGTGGCAGTGAAACGTGTGGCAAACCTGTCGGGATGCCACCGAACTTACTGCCGATTGTCTCCACAGGGAGTCCAAAAGCGGCCACGGCGAGCGTAGCCAGCACTAAGGCGACGATTGAGCCAGGGACGCGCTTGGTCAGTCTCGGCAGTATCAAAATGATGAGAAGCGAACCGATCGCAACTAGCAGCGCGGGCCAGTGAACACTGCTGAGGCTGTTCGTGAGAACATGCATTCTCAACACGAACTCGCTTGGTACCGCTCCGGTCTCCAGACCCAGGAAGTCTTTGATCTGTGTCGAAGCGATCAGGATGGCAATGCCGTTCGTGAAGCCAATCGTGACTGGGCGGGGGATATATTTCACAGCCGCCCCCAAACCCGTCACCGCCATGATAATGAGGATCACTCCGGCCATTATTGTGACCATTAGCAGACCGGAAACTCCGTGCGCAGCGATGATGCCAGCTACGATCACGACGAAAGCCCCAGTGGGCCCACCGATCTGAAGACGCGAACCGCCCAAAGCAGATATGAGCAAGCCGGCTACGACCGCAGTATAAATCCCCGCTTGCGGGGTGACGCCGGAGGCGATCCCAAACGCCATAGCCAGCGGGAGGGCCCCCAACCCGACGATCACACCTGCAATCAGGTCAGAGATGAGGTCCTGCCGCGTGTAGCCGGCTCGCAAGCACAAAAGCAACTTTGGAACCCATTTTTCATTCAGCGGTGTCACAGTTTTTCTTTCAAGAAACGAGGAGATCTCTCATTACATTGGTTTAGATCATGGCGCCCCGAGCGCGCGCAGGTCGCGGCCCTCCAGCACCCGCTTGGGCGCACCCTGTCGCGCGGCACGGATCATCGCGCGGCCCAACTGCTCGGTGCTGATTACCGTCCCCGGCGCGATTGCTCCCACCAGCGGCAGGAACGGCCGAAATACGGCGTAGGCGATCCGTGTCCAGCGCGTCTTCGGAGCCTCGCCGTGCATTGCGCGTAGCGCGCCGAGGCGGACCATGTAAGCAGACGGGAACAGGGCGAGCAGGGCATCCTCGGTGCGACCTTTCACCTGAGCCCACATCGCTTTGCCGCCGGTGCCCGCGCCCGAGACATAGACGAACGTCATCGCTGGATTGATCGCGGCCAGCGCCCGCGCCCAGCCCAGGGTCAGGTCAAAAGTCTGACGGGTGTAGTCGGCCTCGCTCATGCCGGCCGACGAGACGCCGAGGCAAAAGAAGCAGGCGTCGTACCCCTGCAGGTCGGTGCTTGCCGCTCCGATGTCAAACATGTCTTTCCGGACCAGCTCGCGCAGCTTCGGGTGTGTCCGGCCGGTGGAACTGCGGCCCATGGCGAGTACGCCCTCGACGCCGTCGTCGCGCAGGCACTCTCGCAGGACACCCTGCCCCACCATTCCCGTTGCCCCGAAGAGAATCACCTTCATGACGTCTCCATGCCTCATAGCATGACCATTGTCCATACACGGTTGAAACGGTTTTTACTCTTTGCTAGAATGCCCGCACTAGTCGCCGCCAAAGCGGGAGACAAACCGACCTATAGAGGCCTTTTTCCTAAGATAACACGTCATTATGGACTGTCCCCCTCAGTTCACTGGAGTACCCAATGAAACGAATTCTGCTCGTCAGTCTCCTGGTGGCAGGCTTATTTCTGCCCTGTTACCACGGTCTGACCCCTCGAGCAAGCCTCACACGCGCCCAATCTGCCTCGGCCCCCGGTCAACTCCGCAAAGCGTCGGCTGATCTTGCGGGGAAGATAAGCAAAGGACAAGGCACCGATCTGGTGCGCGTTATTATTCAATCTACGACCGAGAGCGAGGAAACAGTCGAAGCCAGCGTTCGGGATTCGGGCGCTACCGATGTCCGTAAATTCCAGAACTTCCATCTTCGGGTTGCGACTATGTCGGCGGATGCCGCCCTGGCTTTGGCTTCGCGTGAAGAAATCTCTCATGTATCCCTCGACCGGGAAGTCAGAGTTCTCGGCCACCTATCGAAGACGACCGGAGCCGACGCAGTTCGATCCGGCAATGGTACATCGAGCGAGCGATTCGACGGCACAGGTATTGGCATCGCCGTTTTGGATTCAGGCATAGATCAGCAGCACAGATCATTCCTGGATAAGACCAATAACCTGCGCGTAGTTGTCAGCCAGGATTTTACCGGCGAGGACCGCACGGACGATCCCTACGGTCATGGCACTCACGTCGCCTCGATTGCGGCTGGGAACGGCCGTATCTCGAAGGCTCAGTATATCGGCATTGCTCCGAACGCCAGCATCATCAATCTGCGTGTCCTGGATTCCCTCGGTGTAGGTACAACGTCCGGAGTACTCAGTGCACTGGATTGGGTGCTGACCAACAGGAACTCCTACAACATCCGCGTTGTAAACATGAGTCTTGGCATGGCGGCCGTGGACTCCTATCGGAACGATCCTGTCTGTTTGGCCGTGCGCGGATTGGTCAACGCCGGGATTGTTGTCGTCGCGGCGGCTGGCAATAACGGCACGGATGGCAATGGCAACAAAGTCTACGGGCACATTCACTCTCCCGGCATCGAGCCTGCTGCGATTACTGTTGGAGCTTCGAATACGTTCGGCACCGACTCGCGTGACGACGATCGAATTACTTCTTATAGTTCACGTGGTCCAACACGAAGCTATTGGACGGACCCATCCGGCAACAAACACTACGACAACTTAATAAAGCCGGATCTGGTAGCGCCCGGCAACAGACTGATCGATGCTGAAGGGGCAGGCAACGCTCTCGTCACCGAGCACCCCGAGTTGGACGCGGGAGTCAGCCACAACGCCGCTCGAAAAATGATGTACTTGAGCGGCACATCGATGGCAACTCCGGTCGCAGCTGGGGCGGCGGCGCTGATGCTGCAAGCTAATCCAAGCCTGACCCCCAACCTGGTCAAGGCTTTGTTGACTTACACAGCGCAGCCACTCTTGGGATTCAATATGTTCGAGCAGGGCGCTGGGCAGATCAACATACAGGGGGCCGTCGACCTGGCCGGACTCGTGCGCACAGATTTGACGGCGGCTACGCCCCTGGGAGATCCGCTGCTTACGACCAATGAAATTCCGGCTCCGCAAACGACCATTGCCGGTTTCACTTTCAGCTGGTCTCGCGGGATCATTCTCAATCAAACATACGCGACCGGCATCGGACTCGTCACACAGTATCAGAAGATCTATGACATCGGACGCCTGCTCAACGAGGGCGTCATCACTGGAGACGGCGTTATCACAGGCGACGCGACGATGATCTCTGCTGGGGTTATCACAGGAGATCAGATCATGACGAGCAATGGGGTCATCACTGGAGACGGCACGCCATTGCTTGCCGTCAGCAGCCTTTTCGGTGATCCGACGCTGCTCGTCGACGGTGCCTTCCTGGGAGACGGAGTTATTACTGGCGATGGAGTTATTACAGGAGACGGAGTCATCACCGGTGATTTGTATCTGCAAGCCCACTCCGCTACCGTCAGTGGCGATCTCACACCTGCAATTTCGGTTGACGTCGACAACGAAATTGATTGCCTTGACTACTAATGACAGTTGAGGGAACTATGGAGCAACAGCGTTTCGGCAGACTATATTTGTGGTCGATCGTGGTTTTCGGGTCAGCGATCACGCTACTCTCCCTTTCTCAACTACCTTTTGAGCAACTCAATCTTCGTTTCCTGCTGCTTACTTTGCTGGTTGCCGCCAGTTCGCTGGTCGCCGTACGGATCCCTCGCGTAAGCGGAAGAATTACAGTCGCCGACACCTTTATCTTTCTGACGATGCTGCTCTACGGAGGAGCAGCCGCAGTCGTCATGTCAGCTCTTGAAGGTGTGTGCAGCACCCTGCTGATCAGTAAGAAGCCTCGCACGATTCTCTTGAATTCGGCCGTGTTAGCGACTTCAACTTTCGTTACGGCGATGGTCCTCCGCCTGGCTTTTGGCGCGCCTTCGGAAATTGTTGCCGCGGGTTATTCTCCGACCTTTCTGATTGCCATTTGCGTCATGGCACTTGTTCAATACGTCGCGAATACCGGCCTCATAGCCGTGGAGAAGTCTTACAAGATCAATGAGTCAGTTTGGCAAACGTGGAAAAAGTACTACCTCTGGACGTCGATAACTTATTTCGCCGGGGCATCGGCAGCCGGCATCAGTGCACGCTTGATTGGCACCTTCGGTTTCTATGCGGTCATTGCCGCAGTACCGATCATCTTAATTATCTTCTTTACGTGCTGGTCTTATGTAAAAAATATTGAAGCTTCGGAGGCGCAGGCAGAAGTGGCCCAGCGCCATGTTGCGGAGCTTTCAGGATAT
>Ga0137359_10003868_pt1 | contig 12199 bp, 13 predicted proteins | sample Mad1_40_16metaG_FD_108281 | JGI IMG/M metagenome (GOLD analysis project Ga0137359, IMG submission 108281) | Vadose zone soil microbial communities from Angelo Coast Range Reserve, California, USA - Mad1_40_16 metaG | ecosystem: Environmental > Terrestrial > Soil > Vadose zone | place: USA... | reverse complement strand
GTGTCGGGGCCGGTGATCGGTATCGCGTTGATCCTCGCTTCAGTCTTTCTGCCTGTGGCCTTTATGGGCGGCATCCAGGGACGGCTGAACAATCAGTTCGCGGTGACGATTGCGATCTCTGTGCTCATCTCGGCCTTCAACGCCTTGACCCTCTCGCCGGCGCTCGCTGCGCTCCTGCTTAGGCCGCGGAAGGAATCGCCAGGAATTCTCTCCCGCTTCTACGGCGGCTTCAACCGGTTGTTCACCAAGGCGACGCACGGCTACATCAACTGGAGCCACGCCCTGATCCGCAAGGCGGTTGTGGGAATGTTAATTCTGGCCGGCTTCGCGGCAGCGGATGGCCTCATCGGCACACGGCTTCCAACGGGCTTTTTGCCTGAAGAAGACTACGGCTACGCATTCCTGAACGTCCAGCTTCCTCCCGCGGCTTCACTGTCAAGAACGGATGAAGTGTTGCAAAAGATCGAGAGCATTCTCGGCCAAACCGATGGCGTGCAGTCTTACAACACGATTGGCGGCTTCAGTCTGCTGACTCGCACTTCAGCCACTTACCAGGGCTTCTTTTTCGTTGCGTTCAAGCCCTGGGACGAGCGCACCGAGCAACAGCTTGGAGCAAGAGCAATTGTTGATAGCCTGAACCGGGCTCTGATTGCCCAGGTGCCGGAGGCAGTTGCATTTGCTTTCATGCCGCCTTCGATTCCGGGACTCGGAAATGCTGGTGGGTTTTCGTTCTGGCTGCAGGATCGGAGCGGCGGGTCAGTCGAATTTCTCGACCAGAACCTGCAGAATTTCCTTGCTGCGTGCCGCCGGCGTCCGGAGCTGGCTGGAGTCGCTTCACAGTTCTCGGCCGACGTTCCGCAAATCTACGCTGATGTTGATCGCGACAAAGTGTTGAAGCAGGGAGTTGCCGTAGCGGACGTGTACCAAACGCTGCAGGCGTATCTGGGCGGACTCTTTCTGAATCAGTTCAACCGTTTCGGCCGTCAGTGGCGCGTGTTTCTGCAGGCGGAGGGGGAAGAACGCCGGAGCGATCAGGACATCCGAAATTACTTTGTGCGGAACAATGAGGGAACCATGGTTCCGCTGTCGGCGCTGGTGACGACGCGCAACATCAGCGGCCCGGAGTACACCAACCGCTTCAATCTCTACCGCGCGGCCCAGGTCATCGGCGGCGCCGCGCCGGGCTACAGTTCCGGTCAGGCCATGGCCGCGCTCGAGGAGGTGGCGAAAGAAGTCCTGCCGCCCGAGATGGACTATGACTGGGCCGATCTTTCTTATCAGGAGAGGCAGGCTTCGGGTGCCGCGATGACGTCCTTCGCGCTGTCGCTCATCTTCGTCTTCCTGATCCTGGCGGCGCTTTATGAAAGCTGGTCGCTGCCGTTCTCGGTGCTGCTGACGGTGCCGATTGCGGTCTTCGGCGCATTTGCTGGGCTCTTGCTGCGCGGATACGACCTGAACGTGTACGCCCAGATCGGTCTTATCGTACTAATCGGTCTTGCGGCTAAGAACGCCATCCTGATCGTCGAGTTCGCCAAGGTCGAGTTGGAGAAAGGACGTAGCCTGTTGGACGCAGCACTCGAGGGAGCGCGTGTGCGTTTGCGCCCAATCCTCATGACGTCGTTCGCGTTCATTGGGGGCTGTGTGCCGTTGTGGATCGCGTCGGGTTCGGGGGCTGCGGGGCGGCGGATACTCGGTACCGTCGTGATAGTCGGGATGCTGGCAGCCACCGTGATCGCCATCTTTATTATTCCGGTGAGCTTCTATGTGGTTGAGAAGCTTTCAGGGGCGGAGAGGAAGCATGCGATCGGGGCAGAGCCGCAAGAGCCAGTGCCTGCAACAGGAGATTGATTCATTTTCCATTTGCCATTTTTCATTTGTCATTGCACACGCCGCGCAACCACGACGATGACAAATGAAAAATGGCAAATGACAAATGGAAAATCGCAGCCGTGGAGTAGGATAAGCAATGAAGAAACAATTGATCACCGTGGTCGCGACCATAAGTCTGCTGGCGGGCTGCACCGTCGGTCCAAAATACCGCAGGCCGACGGTCAAGTCACCTGATGTGTTTCGCGGAACCGCGGATCCAACCGCGGCGCCCGACCCAAATTCGCTTGCCGACCTCAAATGGTTTGAGCTTTTTAAGGATTTGCAACTCCAGGAGTTGATCCGCACGGCACTCGTCGAAAACTACGATATTCGCGATGCCATCGCACGGATCGGCGCCGCCCGGGCGAATCTTGGAATCATACGGTCAGAGCAGTTCCCGAACGTCGCGGCCAGCAGTGACATCACCACGCTGCGCAATTCCGCGAGCGGCGCGTTTCCCCTTCCTCCGGGCATCGGGCTGAAACGGACGTTCGGCAGCGTCTTACTCAACCTGCTTTCGTTCGAGGTTGATATCTGGGGACGGCTGCGCCGCCAAACCGAATCGGCGCGCGCCCAGTTGCGGGCTTCTGAGGAAGATCGCAAGGCGGTGATGACGATACTCGTGGGCGATGTGGCTTCCACATATTTCAGCTTGTTGGAGCTGGACACAGAGCTGGTAATTTCCAAGCGCACGCTGGCCACCCGCGAAGACTCGTTGCGTCTGATCAAAGTGCGACAGCAGGGCGGCGTGGCGACGATGTTAGAGGTGCGCCAGGCGGAGCAACTGGTCTACACTGCCGCCGCGACAATCCCCGATATAGAACGGCTGATCGAACAGACCGAGAACCAGATGAGCTTGCTGCTGGGTAAGTACCCCGGCCCCGTAACGCGCGGCCGAACATTGATTGAGCAAGAACAACCGTCTTCGGTGCCTCCGGGTTTGCCCTCTTCGCTGCTTGAACGGCGCGCGGACATCAGGGCCGCGGAGCAGAATCTGATATCGGCCAACGCCAACATCGGGGTGGCCAAGGCGGCCTACTTCCCACAACTCAGCTTGACAGGGTTTCTGGGGTCTGAGAGCACTCAATTCTCCAGCCTGTTCCACGATCCGACACGAGTATGGCAGTTTGTGCCTCAGGTGACCCAACCGATCTTTACCGCGGGTGCACTCAAGTCGAATGTGAGGCTAGCCAGGGCACAACAACAAATTGCGCTGATCCAATATGAAAGGTCGATCCAGGCGGCCTTCAGGGATGTTTCGAATGCGCTGGTGGAGCATCGCAAGTTCGGAGAAATTCGCGCACAACAGGAACTGCTGGTGACCACGTTGGAAGATCGGCGGCGGTTGGCCTATATGCGGTATCAAGGAGGCGTGGATTCATTGCTAAGCGCCCTGGATGCTGACCGCGATCTGTTTAGTGCCGAACTGAGCCTGGCGCAAACCAGACGGAACGAGCTGACGGCCCTGGTTCTGCTGTATAAGGCGCTGGGCGGCGGCTGGCAGCAATAGTGCGTGATCATGAGCCGAAGGGTAATCATAGTTTGGGGGTGGATTCGGAGGCGTGACGCTCGCGCAACACCTTGAGGGTAAGCTCTCTTCCGAAATCGAGATCGTTCTGATCAGCAGCGAGAATCGCTCGCCCACTCACGTCGAAATTTCGACATCTGGCGACTAGCGGTCACGCTTTCTCCGTCACCACCGTCATTAAGCTAACCCAGGGCGGTGCGTAGCTTTTCTACTTGTTGCACTTACAGGTGACTTGGAGGACTAGCAGAGACTGGCCCCGCGCTTGCGGAGACTATCTTGTGGGCGCTTAATCTACGAATCCAAATTTGAGCGCGAACACGGTTCAATGGGGGGCTAACATGAGGAAGAGCAGTATTGCTGGGGCATTTTTATCCTGCATACTTTGTTTGACGACGCAGGTGGTGCTGGTTTCTGCACAAGTGAATCCGGCAAGAGAGGAGACAGATATCGAAAGGATAAAGAACACCCTCACTGACTCAGCGGCGCATCCAAAAGCGCGTGTCGAGGCCCGGCTTAAAGACAAGAGACGAGTTACAGGTTACCTCGCCGAAATGAGAGACGACGACTTCATTCTTAATGAGACGCCATCGGGGGGCGCTGTGGTGATCGCCTACCGGGATGTGACAGCCATCACGTACAAGAACCATTCAACTTTCGGCAAGATCGGTATAGCAGCACTTGTGGGAGGGACCGCGCTATTGACGGTCGTCGCGATTGTTGCTGGCTCCTCTGGACGGTAGGAGGTACTTTCACGACTAAGATCACGCCGCCCACCCTGGCTGCCGATTTCTTGCGATTGGGCGAGCATCATATCGTTGACGCTGTCCGACCGGCGTGGAAGTCAAAGGGGTGTCTTGGTCAAGGAGGTATCTACTCCGAAAGATGTGGCCTGATGACAGCAAAGAATTCTGATTCTATCCAGGAGAGCCAATTCTATCAGAGCAAGCTCGCCCAGGAGCGGGACCAACTGACCCACGAGCGTGACCGTTCTCGCCTGCTACTAGAAGTCAACAATATGTTGGTCACGAACCTCAATCTACAGGAACTCCTGTCGGCGATCTCCAGGTCCCTCCGGACAGTGATGCCGCACGACGGGGTTGGTATTAGTCTCTATGATCCGGAAAGTAATATGCTGCGGCTTTCGGCGCAGGACTTCCCGGCGTTGGAGGGCTCCGTTCGGGTGGGTGAGCTGTTGCCACTCGAAGGGCATCCGGCAGGGAGGGCTTTTACAACGCGCGAGGTTGTCGTGAGTGACGACCTAAGTCTCGAAGCGCTTTCTCCTTCCATGAGGTGGATCGCCGCCATTGGCGTGAAATCAAATTGCAATGTACCGCTTATCTTTCGCACCCGGGTACTCGGTGTTCTGGGCGTTGGTAGACTCCAGGAAAACGCGTTCAGCCCGGATGACGTTGATCTCCTAATCCAGATCGCCAATCAGATCGCGCTTGCGGTGGAGAACGCGCTTGCATTTCATGAGATTGATAGGCTCAAGAACAAGCTGGAAGAAGAGAAACTCTACCTTGAAGAATCGATTCAGACTGACCGCAATTTTCAGGACATCATCGGCGAGAGTCAGGCGCTCAGGCACGTTCTGCGGCAAGTTGAGACAGTTGCGGAAACGAGCTCGACGGTCTTGATTTACGGAGAGACCGGGACCGGCAAAGAACTCATCGCACGCGCGATTCATAATCTAAGCCGGCGGAGGCAGCGCACTTTCGTCAAGGTTAATTGCGCGGCGATTCCCACGGGACTGCTTGAAAGCGAGATGTTCGGCCACGAGAAGGGCGCCTTTACCGGCGCGATCGCGCGACGGAACGGGCGGTTTGAACTGGCGCACCAGGGAACCATCTTTCTCGATGAGGTTAGTGATGTTCCACTCGAACTACAACCAAAACTACTACGTGTGCTCCAGGAGCAGGAATTCGAACGATTAGGAAGCTCCCAAACGACGAAGGTAGACGCGCGAGTGGTCGCCGCTACGAATTTCGACCTCGCTCGAATGGTAGACGAGAAGAAATTTCGCGCGGACCTCTACTATCGGTTGAACGTTTTTCCGGTCGCCGTGCCGCCGCTGCGTGAACGTCCCGACGATATTCCGCTGCTGGTTCATTTCTTCGCTAGCAAGTTTGCGCAGCAGATGAAGAAACGGATCGAGCGGATTCCGGCGAAGGCGATGGCGGCGCTGACCGCCTACTCGTGGCCGGGCAACATCCGGGAACTGCAGAACCTGATTGAGCGGGCGATCATCCTCTCGCGCGGCCCAGTTTTGGAGGTATCGCTCGCCGAGTTGAAATCGCCCGCGGAGGCGACGACAACGTCACCCGGCGCGGAAACGTTGAAGGCCATCGAGCGGAAGCACATCGTGCGAGTGCTGGACGAAACGAACTGGGTGCTCAGCGGCGCAACCGGCGCTGCGGCGCGCCTCGGGCTGGCCCGGACAACGCTCATCAACAAGATGCGAAGGCTGGGCATTGCTCGCCCCTCCTCTGACCGTAATATGAGCGAGTGACCATATAAGGACACCTCGTCCTTTCAACTCCTCATCCGGCCGATCTCCAACTTTCCGTATCCAATAACACATGAAGGGTTTGAGGCGCTGTGCCGGAAGAGCTCGGTTGTGGCGAGGCGGTTGCCTTACTCCGAAGTGAGGGTCAGGCATCAAGGTTCGCTTGATCCGCAAAGGAGCAGTTATGAAGTGGAAAAGTTTCACATTATGGTCGCAAGGCGTCTTAGCTTTGCTAGTACTCTTGTTAGCAACCGTGCCTGTCAATGCCCAATCTGCCGGTGTCCGAAATCCAGGTCGCCCAGGCAGTTTAAACTATGTCGAGGGGCAAGTTTCGATCGACACACAGGCGATAAACGACCAGTCGGTGGGCTCGGCTAAGCTTGAGCCCGGTCAATCAGTCGCAACTGAACAGGGCAAGGCAGAGATCCTGCTCACGCCGGGCGCGTTCCTGAGACTCGGGGACAATACTTCAGTGAAGATGATTTCATCCGGTCTGACGAACACGGAGGTGCAGGTGCAGAAGGGTCGCGCGATGGTAGAAATCGCGGAGATCCACGACGAGAACAATCTTCGTGTTGATCTTAGCGGCGCGACTACTCGCCTGCTGAAGACCGGCCTGTATGATTTCGACGCGGATCGAAATCAGGTTCGCGTATTTGATGGCAAGGTGACCGTGCAAGAAAACGGCGCTCAAATCGAGGTGAAGGACGGACGTGATCTCAGTGTCAATTCCGGCGGTTCGCTGAAGTCCGGGAAGTTCGACAAGAAGATGTATGAGGACGACTTGTACAACTGGAGTAGTCTGCGGTCCAAGTATCTAGCCGAAGCTAATAGCGATGCGGCACAGACCTACGTTGTCGGCGGAGACAGCTGGTTGGGCACTGGCTGGTATTGGGATCCCTGGTACGATGCCTATACGTTCATTCCTGGAGACGGATTCTTGTATAGCCCGTTCGGTTGGGGCTTCTATTCACCGTGGTGGGCGTATCGATCTCCGTTCTTCTCCTTCGGGCACTTTCGCCATGACTTTGACCACGACTTTCACGGTGGCGGCTTTCATCACCGCGGCTTTGATCACGATGGCGGCTTTCATCACGGCGGCTTTGATCACGGTGGCGGCTTTCATCACGGTGGCGGCGCTGGAAACGGCGGTGGTGGCTTTCATCATGGTGGCGGCGCTGGAAATGGCGGTGGTGGCTTTCATCATGGTGGCGGCCCTGGTGGAAACGGCGGTGGTGGTTTTCATCACGGTGGTGCTGGGAACGCCGGCGGCGGTTTCCATGGCGGTGGTGGTGGCTTCCACGGTGGCGGCGGGGGGTTCCACGGTGGCGGTGGCGGGCGAGGCGGTCGCCACTAATGCCTGAAGTTCTCGCGAAGGTCCACAGCGGGGCGCACACGCGCCCCGCATTTAGTCACTGCATACACGCATGGTCTGTTGCTCTGCTCACCTCAGGTTCGAACCACTTACTCCAAGAGAAGCTGCACCAGATTTCGACATTGCTCGCTCCTACTCTGTCCATAATATTGAGCAATGGCCATATAAGGACACGTCTTCCTTTCAACTCCTCCCGCGGCTAGATCCCCGCATTCGCCGTATTCAAATGATAACTAAGGGTTTGAGCCGGAGCGCCGGTGAAGGGTGGCCTCGGGCAAGGCAGTTGCCTTAATGCAGGGCGAGACTAGGAATGGTCAGAGAAGAGAGAAGGCGGTGTTCAGAATTCATATTCATGATCGTGATGGAGCGACGAGCTTCGTGCTCGAAGGAAGACTGGTAGGGCTATGGGTGAGCGAACTGGAGAAGTGCTGGCAACGTGCGCTGGCTGCCGAGCCTCGCGGGGCGATCCTTGTGAATTTGGCGGGCGTGAGTTTCGTTGACTCTGACGGAATAGAGCTCCTGACCAGGATGTGCAGGCAAGGAGTCAGGCTGGAATCAACCGGGATCATGATGAATTCAATTGTTGAGCAGATCGAACGGAGAGCGGACAAGCGGACAAACCCCCATCTCTATAAGGACGGGATGGATTGATGGCGACGCAAATGAGTTCGAGAACCTGAAGGAAGGATGGTACCGCTGTTTGAAAGCCGACCGCCAACAGATGACCGAACAATTTACGCAAGCAATGAGATAGGAGCAAAACGATGTACAAGATTCGAATTAAGCAATTCACGATCGGGGTAATTCTTGGCTTGACTCTGGCAACGGGAGTCTTTGCACAAAGCTCGATCAAAGGACAACAACGCCCAAACAACGAGGTCGCATCGAGACAGAAGCAAAAGGTCAGCGGTGTGATTGTCGACCGTAACGCCGAATCTCTAGTGGTTCGAGATGAGGCCGGATCGGAGATCAACATTCTGCTAACCGATAGCACCAGTGTGCGACAGCACAAGAAGAAACAGATACTCGCCGCCGACACGCCGCAGTTGATGAGCGGTCTGTTTGTCGACGTAGTGGGGAGAACAAATAATTCCGGCTACCTGGTCGCGGAGAGGATTCGCTTCACAAAGACGGCACTGATGGTCGCGAGCGCCGTTGGGGCGCGCGTAGATCGGGTAGAACGGCGCGTCGCAGCGAACGAGGCGAATGACGAAGAGCAGGCCGTTCAGATCGAACAGTCGGTTGCGGCAGCCAAAGTTGTCCTACAGGAGTCCCAGTACGCGCAAAAGATGGCTGCAGTGGCCATACTCGGCGTCGGGGGACTCGCCTCCGCGGTTGATGACGTGATCTCCGGCCTTGACCAGTTCGAGGTCACCAAGAGCATCGCGGTCAAATTTGCGGCGGGCAGCGCCGTGCTCTCGCCCGAGGCGAAGGCAGCCCTCAATGAGATCGCGCAGGAAGCCAGAGAAAAAGACGGCTACGTGATTGAGGTTGAAGGATTCGCTTCCTCCGATGGCGGCGCCGATCACAATCGACGCTTGAGCCAGAGAAGGGCTGACGCAGTCGTTGCTCATCTAGTCGAGTCGAAACTGATTCCGCCGCGACGCATCGTTGCGCCGGTAGGCGTTGGCTCCGCGAACCCGATCGCCGATGACACTTCTCGAAAAGGTCGCGAGCAAAACCGGCGCGTGGAGGTGAAGATGCTGGTCAATCGAACACTCGGTTCATCCGATCCCGATGATAGGAGATAACACAGCTCGAGTTGGCAATGGGAGCGGGCCAAAGGCGATGACGCTCGCTATACGTTCTGCGAGGTGTCCGCGCCAATTGCCCGGTGCGTAAACACGAAACCGATTAAAGAAAGGGAGGGAATGAAATGGCAATAGGTGTAAGCAAGAGGACCGACGTGCAACAGGAAGTTGATCTATTAGTCTCCGCGCAAACCGCAGCCTCAATCGAGGAAGAGATCGCTCTGCGAGCGTATGAAATCTACCTCGAACGTGGGGAGACGGACGGAAACGATGTGGACGACTGGTTGCAAGCTGAGTACGAACTCAAGGCATAAATGCCAACAACGAATGCGTTCCCGATCAGATTCGATTGTTCAACTGGAAGATCGGGAACGCAGCAATTGTCGGAGTCGTCCCATGCAAAAGGCCCTTGGGTGGCCCCTTGCAAAAGTACGACGGGGAGCAAACAGGCGTCGAGCTTCACGGCTCTCGCTTGAAGATGTAAAGGAGTAGTTATGAACAAGCAGACGTTAAAATCACATTTCGTTCAGGGGATCATTGGTTTGTCAGTAGTGCTGGCGTTACTAATGCCGGTGCATGCGCAATCTAACCTCCACGTGACGGCGGTCGTGCCCTTCGATTTCGTCGCCGGGAACGAGAGACTTCCGGCCGGCGAGTATTCCGTGTTCGCCCATACAACGGCACAAGGTGTGCTGGTGATCAGGAATAGGGACGAGGGGACAAATTTGGTGCGCCTGACCCACTCGACCCAGAGGCCCGTCCCGACAGAGCGAGCGATGCTGGTCTTCCGGCGCTATGAGGATAAGTACTTCCTCTATCAAGTGTGGACGACCGGGGAGGTGTCTGGCTACGAGCTGCCCAAATCGCGGACCGAGCGCTCGGTCGAGAGGGATCTGACGAACGCCCGATCGGATCGAGGCAAGGCGATCGGGGTAGAGATCGTGACGATCACTGCCAACTCCCAATAGGTCGGTCGTCTCGCGGAAACCCCGAGAACACCACAGGACGAGAAGGCTGCTTGTTGGTTCATCGCTAGCAAGCAGCCAACCTGATCATGTGAAAAGATTGGGAATAACTCGCCCAGGCCCGGTCGAAATCTCGACACCTGACGATTAGCCGTCGCGCGTAGTTCGTCATCACTTGACTCCAGCAAAGCGAGTAGGGTTGGTAGCTTTCCTGTTGTCAGCAGTAACAGGTGATTTGGAGGGCTCGATGAGGTCCCGGCACTGCGTTTGCCGAGCCTAGGCGCGAACGAACGCAAGCGAGAAGAACGCAACAGGATTGAACGATGATGAATCTGCGTGATCTCCATCAAGCAGTAAGCTGGGACTCAGTACAACCTGGGCCATTTTCCATTGAGGAGGGCGCGGGTGCTCTGTACATAGCCGTCAATGAAAAGGAGTTTCGTTATGAGTAAGTCCACCGCCGCGATTAGCGAGCGTCGGCGTAAGATCGTCCATCGGACCCGCGGCCTTCGTCGAGGGCCTATCACGCGCCTGATGAGTCCGGGTGATCTTGGTCATATCCTCAAGCCGTTCGTTTTCCTCGACCTCTTCGATACCGAGGAATCATCGTTTTCCGGAATGGCGCTACACCCACACTCGGGCATCGCCACACTGACCTACATGATCGAAGGCAGCGTGTGGTACGAAGACACGTCCGGGGCGACCGGGATTTTGGGAGAGGGTGGCGTCGAGTGGTTCAAGGCTGGGCACGGCGCGTGGCACGGAGGCGGGCCTAACGGGTCCGATCGAGTACGCGGATTCCAGCTCTGGATCGCCCTTCCTCCCGAACAAGAACTCGGATCGGTCGAAAGCATCTACCTGGCGCCGAACGCCATTTGCCGGCACGAACCCGCCATCGTATTGCTTGGCAAATACGGCGGCGTGTCGAGCGCGCTTCGGGCACCGTCCTCAATGAACTATCTGTTCGTGCACCTGAAGGCCGGCGAGGCATGGAGTTACCAGCCACCTTCCGATCACAACCTCGCCTGGATCGCGCTCAGCACCGGAAGCCTTGTTGTTCCGGAGTACGTCGAGGCCGGGGAACTTGCAGTCTTCGAGCAGTCAAACCAGGCGATCGACTTCTCCGCCGAAGCCGACACCGATTTCGTTCTTGGATCGGCGGCAAGCCACCCATACGAACTCGCACTCGGAAGCTATTCGGTGCACACAGGTCCGGCTACGCTCAAAGCCGGAGAGCGGCACATCGCCAAGATACAGGCGCGGTTGCAGAAGGAAGGTCGTCTAATATGAACAACACACTGAACCACTAATATGAACAACACACTGAACCAACTGATGGAAAGGAATCTTCTTGAGGTTTTCGGGGAACGGGATTCCGCCCGCCGCAAGATTGCAATCGAGGCAATCTACACGGAAGACTGTACTTTTTTCGAAACGAACGAAGAGATCGTAGGTCGCGATGCCCTCAATGCTAAGGTCGAAAGCCTCCTCAAAGGGGCTCTAGGGTTTGTTTTTCGTGCTGCCGGCCCAGCCGAAGTAAACCACGATGTCGGACGTTTACAGTGGCACTTGGGGCCGCCTGCAGCTCCGCCAGTAGTCACCGGCATGGACATTGCCTTGTTCCAAAAGGGGCGCATACGCTCGCTGTACACCTTTCTTGAACAATCGTCTCTCAAGGGCCGTTGATTGGAGACCCAAGGAGAAGAAATGTCTAACAGGAGAGGAACATACAAATGAAAAGCACATACAAAGCAGTGGAAGTCTCAGCACCGCGCGTGCTTCGAGTAGTGGAGCGGGAAGTCTCCGAGCCCGGCGCGGGTCAGGTTCGGATTCGAGTGGAAGCATGTGGAATCTGTCACACCGACGCGGCCACGATTATGGGTGCCTATCCGGGTCTGACTCTGCCTCGTGTACCTGGACATGAAGTGGTTGGCCGCATTGAAGCCGTGGGCAGTGGAGTGTCCAGATGGAGAGTCGGTCAACGGGTTGGTGTCGGACTTATCGCCGGAGAAGACGGGGTGTGCGAATCGTGCCGGCGTGGAGACATCGTGAATTTTCAGAACCCTGTGGTATCGGAAGTAACCGCGGACGTAGGATATGCGGAAGTGATGAGCGCTGAAGAACGCGGCCTAACTTCTGTTCCGGATGAGCTCACATCGGTAGAAGCCGCACCTCTGCTCTGCGCCGGCATTACGACCTACAACG
>Ga0137359_10003866_pt1 | contig 12201 bp, 13 predicted proteins | sample Mad1_40_16metaG_FD_108281 | JGI IMG/M metagenome (GOLD analysis project Ga0137359, IMG submission 108281) | Vadose zone soil microbial communities from Angelo Coast Range Reserve, California, USA - Mad1_40_16 metaG | ecosystem: Environmental > Terrestrial > Soil > Vadose zone | place: USA... | reverse complement strand
GCAAGATGATTGCCGGACGACATGTAATTGAACTCGTCACGGAAGTAGCCGTAGCGATTGTTGAAGAAACAGTGGAGGCCCAACTTGCCAAGAGCGATCGCAACAACAACGATCATCCCGGGATCGAAGAATTTTCGGCCCGCCCGGTTTTGGTAGTTCGATGGAGTCAGACTGCTCACCTGGCTTTTCCGGGATTACTTTTGATCTTCGACCGCGCGCCGAGATCAAAAACACTACCGAAATACTGTGGAAAACTCTTCGAATTCTTACCGTGGACAATTCATTGGAATTCTCTCCGAAGCGATGTGCTTGGCAAACTCCCTCAGACATCTTTGGAGAAACGCAAAGTCGGCTCATCTGCGCACGGAACATCAACGTAACTGTTGGCATACAGTATTGCGGCAAACCACATCTATATGACGGCCAACGCTGCATTTCTGGCGATGCGCAAACTCTCCGCGCGCGGCAAGTCGCTGACCACCAGCACTGTGTATCTTGGAGACTGAACGCCGGCGATCTCAAACTTGTTGATGGCGGCAGCGTGTAAGGCGCAGCCGTTAACCGTTTCCACCGTTGCGCCAGGAAGCTCAGCGTCCTTGCGTCGGACATAAATAGAGATTTCCCGCGCGTCGTTTTTATAGACCAGATGAAGGTACGCTTTGTCAGGCAGATCGCAGAGGCGGGCACGCGTGAGGTGATAACCGGCAGGCGCAAGCTTATCGAGAAAGTCGGCATCGCCAAGTTGCTGACGCACAAAGGCTCTTATCTCTTGCGGCGTCTCGCGCCAGCCCGGAATCGTCGGATGTTGCACTACTTCTGAATAATGGTCATCCAGCGCCGCCGCATAAACTGTTTGCGAAGAGCCACTATACAAACTGAAGTAGATGATTCCGGCGCCGATTGCGAGCAGCAAAACAGCCGCGATTGGCAGTGTGTAAACCGGCCGCCGGAGCAGAAATCTTCGCCGCGGCCGGGATTTCGAAATCTCACTCAGGATGCGGGCGCGCAATCCTCGCGCATCAACCGGTTCTTCCAGACATGCATCGCGCAGCAGCTCGTCGCAATGCCTGGCGTACTCCAGCTCTCTGGCGCACGCGCTGCAACTTTGGACATGGAGTTCAAAGTCAGCCATCCGCGTCGCATCGAGTTCACTCGACAAGTAAAGCGACATGACAAATTTTGTTTCGTTACAGGTCATTTAATCTCCGATCGATCCCGACTAGCTGACGCTCATTGTTGATTGTTCTTCGCATTGTGAATAAACCAAAATCTTTCGCAGCTCTGCGCGTCCGCGGCTCAGCCTGGACATCACCGTGCCGATTGGCAGAGAACAAACGGCGGCAATCTCTTTGCAAGTGAAACCTTCAACCACTGCCAGAATAAGCATCAGGCGATGCTCTGCTGACAACGCATCTAGCGCCGACGAAACTTCGACCGCGGTCAATTGCGGTGCTCTCACGTGCATAGGAATCACTCTGGACGGTTCGTGCCCATTGAGTGGAACCAGAACGGGCCTTGCTTGAGCCTTGCGATGATTTTTGTTTGAAACATTCAGCATGATCCGGAACAGCCATGCTTTGCAGTTGGTGCCGCGCTCAAACTGATCAAAGGCGCGCCAGGCGCGTAGAAGCGTTTCCTGCACCATGTCTTCCGCGGCGGCGCGGTCCCTCGCAATCCGCAAAGCGGCGCGCAAGAGACTCTCCGTGTGCGACATGGCCACACGCTCAAATTCTTCTCGACGGATCAATTCGTATTTCACTGGAAGAGAACGCTCATAGAGTCCGGCAGTTTGAACAAATAAAGATTAACACTATTTATTCGCCCGAAACGGTACGAAGAAGAATAGTCAGGCCTTCGATAACTGTGGCACCACCCGAGTACCTGGGGCGAACGAGAAAGGACTAACGACAATCGCCCTATATTTCCAGCCAGCGTCGGCCTGCCTGCTTATATAAATCCATTCCCGAACGAAATTCATCCGTTCGTAGAAATCTTTTGAGCAGAGTAACAACTCTCGAGCAATTTGGAACGGGTAAACAAGCTCGGAACTATTAGGAGACTAATTCAAATCAGACCGGTTTCTCGAGCTTTGAGCGCCGCCTGAGTCCGATCACGCACCCCCAACTTGCCGAGAATGTTGGTGACATGATTCTTTACCGTCCCTTCGGCAAGGTAGAGCGTGCCGGCAATCTCGCGATTGCTCGCGCCATCCGCAATCAGACCCAGGATCTCAAGTTCGCGATCAGAAAGAGGCTCGACCAGAGCGCGGGCGTTCAGCGCCGGTTTGCTGGTCAGGCGAGCAAACTCTGCCACCACTTTCGCGGCCACCGAAGGTTGAAGAAACGATTCACCGCGTGCCGCCAAGCGAATGGCTTCACCTAATTTTTCTGATGACGCGTCCTTTAATAAATAACCGATTGCGCCGGCCCGCAAACCGTCAAAGACCATTTCGTCGTCGTCGAATGTGGTCAAAACGATTACGCGGCAATCAGGCAGCTCTTGATGCAAGCGACGCGTAGCCGCGACGCCGTCCAGCACGGGCATCTGTAAATCCATCAATACGACTGAAGGCAAAACTTTACGAGCGAGGCTGATCGCATCCTCGCCATTGCCCGCTTCTCCCACAACTTCAAAATCGGGTTGTACAGAAAGCAAAGTGCGCAAGCCTTCGCGGAAGAGTGGCTGATCGTCAACCAACAAGATCTTTATCGCCTTCATTCTGGCAACTCAACTTCCAGGGTAAATCCTTTGCCGACTTCCGTGCGTACGCGAACCTCGCCGCCCAGTAACTGAACTCGTTCCCGCACTCCGAGTAAACCAAATCCGCCTTGAGAGTCAGGGCTACCCACGCCGTCATCCTGGACTTTTAATCGAACAGGATCGCCGTTTCCATAATCCAGCGTGAGATCAACCTGCGAAGTCCTGGCGTGCTTGCCGACATTGGTCAGTGCTTCCTGGGCCGCGCGATAAAGTGTGAGTTCGGCCTGTGGAGTCAGCGGGTGAACATCTCCGATGATCTTCAAAGTTGCACGCATGCCGGCGGCGTTCCATTGTTCAATTAACCTGGCCAAAGCCTCTGGCAGCGGGCGACTCTCTGTCGGAGAGGCGCGCAAGGACGCGACCGAGCGGCGAATTTCGGCCAGCCCCTCTTGTGTCAGAGTCTGAGCCTTCGCCAAATGGTCCAGCGCGCGAGCTCGATCTTGCTCAAGAATCGCGTGCGCGGCGCCAATCTGGACGTTAACAACTGTCAGATAGTGGCCGAGGCTGTCATGTATCTCCCGAGCGAGCCGGTTGCGTTCTTTCGTGGTGGCTAACTCTTCGACTTGCGCCGCGTGGTCGCGTAGCTGCTGGTTTGCTTTGGCAAGTTCGGTGCGGGCCTCGCGCTCACTCGTGGCCACGCGCGTAAAAACGACTACGAAAACTATGCCAGTGCCATAAACCAAAGCGATCGCGATCGCATCGACCCATTGACTACGTAGTAATAAAGGCATCACCAGCGTCACATAGATCAAGACGCATACGGGGATCATTGCCTGTAAAGGCAAAACCAGCGCAGTCTGGCCTGCCAACGGAAGCAGGATGAGCGAAAGCTCGCCGGAAGATCCGCGCAGTAAGATCAGAATCGAAGCGATTGAGAGTTGGACGATGAAGTAGGCAGCGGCAGCTAATAATGATCCCGACCGTCGACAAATCGTGAATCCGTATGTGCCGACAAACAGGTACGCGATGCCCGCCGCGATCAGCGCCACAACGTCCCATGCCGGCAACGATCGCCGCGAGTAAATCAACGCCGTAATTGCGGAAGCATAAGCCGCACAGACGACAATCACGAAAGCAATATTGCCGCTGCTGAAAAGATTAAAGCTCTTGCGGGCAGGTGACTTCATCTCAATCAACGCGTTTTGCGCTCGAACAGACCAATCCCGATTCAAATGAGGTCACTCTAATATAGGTGCCCTCGCCATAGATAGTGACTTTGGTCACGTTTGCGTGCGATGAGGTCACTAAGAAATCGTGACCGGGAAAAATGACGAATGGCACATCAAACAGAGCCTTGTGACTCGTATTCTGCCGGTTGAGAAGGAATCGAGATCGAAACGAAGGAGAACAGATCATGAATTCAATCAGGACGATTACGCGGCTGGGTCTTATAGTTTGCTTACTGGTGGTGTCGTGCTTTATGCAGGCAGCGTATGCCCAGCAGCCCACCGCCACAAGCGTCGAACAGGAATTTCTGGACGCGATAAGGAAGGGAAACTCAGAAACAGTCGGTCTGCTTCTCAAGCAAGAGCCCACGCTGATCAAAGCGAGTACTAAGAATGGGACCACGCCGATCTTGCTTGCGGTATATGCAGATCATTTAGATATCGCTGAGTCGCTGCTGGCAACGGGGATCGAGGCCAATATTTTCGAAGCTGCCGCCACGGGCCGGATCCAACGCGTGCGAGAACTTCTCAAGCAAGATCCAACATTGGCCAAAGCCTACTCGCCGGACGGCTGGACGGCGCTCCACTTAAATTGGGGTCACTTGGATATCGTCGAGCTGTTGCTGGACCGCGGCGCCGATATCAATGCCGTCTCAAAGAACAAGTTTGTCGCCACGCCGTTACAAGGCGCGGCCGTTGCTAAACGAATTGAACTCGCGCGGCTCTTGATCGCGCGGGGCGCGACGCTAAGTCCCCGAGGCGAAGGCGGAGACAGTCCCCTGCATGAGTGCGCGGGCAACGGCGCCATGGAAATTGCGCGTCTGCTTCTCGATCACGGAGCTGACATCAATGCCAAGAACGACGAAGGCAAGACACCCCTCGCGATCGCGTTGGAATACAAGCAGGCTGAAATCGCTAAGTTGTTGCGCGAGCGTGGCGCCGTGCAATGAGTTGTCTAACGGTGCTCAGAAGCTGAAAACAGAGACTTAGCAGGCTGCAGAAAAAGAGGCTGCCATTCCTAGGAAGCAGCAGGACGATCCACGAAAGCACACGAAATAACTCGAACTGGGAGTTTCTTTTCGTGCTGCTTCGTGTGAGTTCGTGGATCGTTCTTAGTTTTTCAGCAGCCTGTTAGAAGGCTCGGGATGTTCAAACGATTGATGAGAGGTAACAGGAAAAAGCATTCCGCCGGATGAATTCAGTCTCTCGAAGGATTTATACATGCAGGCAGCCTGTCGCTGGCTATGCAAGAGAGTTCTGTCCACGAAACTATTGCCAGATCAGGTGAATAAAATTATGAAACATTCGTGCGCGATTGCGCTTCTCTTCCTGTTTACGCTAGGTGTCTCCGCTCAAAAGGCCGATACCCTCGTCGTCGGCTCACATGATCTTGAGATGTATAACTTGCAGTTAGGAAATTCCACTTACATCGTATATTTCAAGAAAATCGCAGACGGACCGGCAGAGAGAATCACGTTGGTGAGAATCAGCGTAGAACGAACTACTGTGAACGGAAGGAATCTCTTTCAGATTACCCAGCAATGGGAAAGCGGCGATGAAGTTGTGCACACCGCCAGGACCCTCCATGACGCAAGTGATTGTTCCACGGTGTTCCATGAAACCTGGTGGAAGCGATTAGGGTATTCGACATTATTCGATTTCACTGCTAAACGGGTGGACTTCAAAGGTACAATCGAAGATTCGGTGAAGTCTAAAATAATAGCAGACTTCAATCAGTCGTTTGGTAATTACAATCTCTGCTGGCATTCCGATCTGGTGATCTTTCCATTGTTACCTTACAAGCAAGGAAGGACGTTTGTTATCAAATTCTACGATCCTGGATTCGGTAAAGCAAAGGACGCAACCTACCAGGTTACCGGCAGTGAGGTTCTCGTCTCCAGCGATGGAAACAAGATTGACTGCTGGGTTATGGAACACAAGTTCGAAGTCCCCGCCGGTGGCAGTGGCACCCAGCGCTTTTGGATTTCAAAACGAACTCATGAAATCTTAAAAGAAGAAGATCAACAACCGAGCGGATACCGCTATAAATTGAAAATCGGAATTTCGGGAGAGAGATGATTGTGCGGGCGTCAGCAACGGAAGCGTGGGGGAGAGTGACTTCGATCATGCAATAGATCCGTTCGGCAAACCATATGCGATTTTCCAATGGAGGTTTCCTTAACTTCTGCGAACCGCCTGCCAATTGGGCATTAGCGGTCGACTCTGACGTTATGCGCTTTTGAGGTCACGCCGTTTTCCTAATCTAAAGGAGCTATATGAACATTTCTGCTGATGCTTATGAATGAGCCTGTGCGATATCCCGCGCTCCACATCGTAGACTTGGAAGCGGAAGGCGCAAGCGTTAGCGCGAACAAGTACCGGACTATAGTGAAGCGGCGACGTACATCGATGCGCCAGCCGTCCGGGATGATCGCCTAATTACCGCGAGTGGCCTTTCCGATGTGGAATTCGCGCGCGAAATCATGGCTGAACTCGATGTCCTTAACGAGGATGATCGCGATCGATGGGCAAAGCTCTTTCGAGGCGGACGCATTCCGAGCGCGAGGAATTTTTAGCGGAGCTGGTCTACGCAAGCAGAGTTTTTCTAAGGGAGAGACGATGTTGTCTTTATCTGATTGACCTCATCAACAGCTTTCACCCGGGACGCGCCAAGCTGAAAGCCGTCCCCAACATGGACCATTAGCTGACGAAGGCCGCGTCCATGGAAGAGAGCATGAACCGGCCGGTGGGCACAATTCCAGAATTTGAACCGGCAGTGCTTGCAGTCATCAAGGAGTGGCTCAGTCAAGCCATGAATCTCTTCCAGAGTCAGTGCATTCCGTTTGTGCCACGCACAGAAAATCCAGCGAACATAGCTATGACTTCTGGCGTATCGCAAACAATGGCGCGAGATTAATGCCGGGATGATGGTTGGCCGCAAACCTGATCGGCGGGTTGATTTTCTCTGTTTTTGGCCGCGTCAGTCATTTCTTCGACGCCGTCCGAGGAGTCGATCCTTTTCGTGATTGACCCCTCCGCGTCAACTCAACAGGTGTAACAATGAAACGGACCAGAGAATCTTCGCCGCAATTCCAAGCCAGGGTCGCGGGAGTCTTCTACTTGCTCACCATCTTAACGGCGATGTTCGCCATCTCAGTACTTGGCCGGCTGGTGGTTGATAACGACGCCGCGACGACCGCGACCAACATTCTGGCGCACGAGTCTTTGTTTCGGTTGGGCTTCGCCGGCTTTCTCATCGGCACCTCGTGTTATGTCGCAGTGACGGCTCTGTTGTATGAGCTGTTAAAGCCGGTGAACAGGAGTGCGTCTTTGCTCGCGGCTTTCTTGAGCCTGGTGGGATGCACTCTGTGGGTTTTTGGGTGCGTCTTTTATCTCGCTGTGTTCGTTGTGCTGGGAGGTTCGCAGTACTTGAGCGTATTTAAGCTGGAAGAGTTACAGGCGATGGCTCTCATGTTTCTCAAATTGAATGGCCTGGCTTTCAGTGTCGGCATGATACTTTTCGGATTCTATTGCCTTCTGATCGGTTATCTTATTTTCAGATCGAATTTCCTGCCGCGAATTCTGGGAATTCTGGTGGCCTTGGCCGGGATTGGCCATCTGACCGGTACCTTCGCGAACCTCCTCTCTCCGGTATTCGCGCCACATTTGCTTCCTTACATTATGTTGCCCGGCGTCGTTGGGGAAGTCTCACTAATGCTGTGGCTCCTCGTGATGGGGGTGAATGCTTCGAAATGGAAGGAACAGGCAAGCGTAGCGATGGAAGCATGATCGGAGCGCGTCATGCGTCTTGAAGCAGTCCTTCGGGTTATCTATGTCGGGTAACAATATACTTTACACAGCCATTCAGAAAGCCGTTCTGCCGATCGGCAAGAGGTGTTTCCGCCCAACGTTTTCACCGTCGTGATCTTTCACGATTTGAGTATCACAACTCAATAGTCTGCTCATTCACCTACTCAATTGGCGCGTTCGCCGAATTCTTCTTTGGCCGTTTATCTTGAATACATATCATTCGCCCGTTCCACCTATCTAAGCGCCAGTTTGTGAGGATTAATGAAGAAGAAGTTAGTGCTGCTGGCTTGGTATCTGATCGCCCTTGGGAGTCTATCTCATAGCCAGGCCCAAGGTACCTCCATCGAAGCTCAACTTAAAGGTAAGTGGACACAACACTACACGGGCATGTCGCTTCAGGGAGCAACTCTAAACATAACCTCGGTTGATTCCGTCACGGGTCAACTTAAGGGGAAGTGGACTCCGCCATCGGGTCCGGCCGGTGGAAAAGAGTTTGATGTGGTCGGCTGGGTAAGTTCAGCTCCTCCCAGAGAAAGACTCGACAACGTAATCACCATTTCATTTAGTGTGAGTCTTACGACTTACGGAAGCATTACCAGCTACACGGGATACTTCAAAGACAACAAGATCACTGTTTCATGGTTCAACATTAAGCCTAATACGGCTTATGAATGGGATCACATTTCTACTGGCCAGGACATTTTTGCCAGGAATCCGTAGCAGGCTTGTTCTATTCTTCGCACTCCTGGTCTGCCGAATTCGATTCGCAAGCAATTCAAGGGGCATTATGAAAAAGAAAACTTTGACGATATTCAGCGTTGCCTTTCTCGGGCTTTGCCTCGCTAGTTCATCGCGGATTAATGGGTATGACAACTCGGTGCAAAGCAGACTGATAGGCAAGTGGACAAACCAAAATGAAGCGAAAGGGCCGGCGGTCATCAACATAACTTCTATCAATTCGGAGACCGGCCAATTAAAGGGAAAGTACCTTCCGCCGTCAGGCGCCGCAGCCGCAAAAGAATTCGATATCGTTGGCTGGGTTAGCAGCGCGCCGCCCGTCGCCAACCGTGACAACGTGATCGCAATTTCCTTCAGCGTCAGCCTTACTACTTACGGAAGCATAGCCACCTGGACTGGATTCCTGAAGGAGCACAAGATTATCGCTTCCTCGTCGAACGTCAGACCGAATAGCGGCTACGAATGGGATCACATCACGGCAACCTACGACGTTTGGGCCAAGAATCCATAACCCAAACTCGCAATAGGTGCATTTGGGTTTGAAATAGCGTTTCTTTTCTGGCTCAGGTAGGTCTTCTGTAACCGCTATGAAACAAAACATTCTCAAAGTCGCTGCACTAAGTCTGTTGACGTGCGTGTCTTTTATCTACGCTAAAAACAGTACCACGACAATGGCGCAGAGTGCGCCGACTGAGAAAACGGTCGAGCAGGTATTCAAGAACATCAAGGTACTAAACGGAATGCCGCAGTCTCAATTGTATCCGACGATGAGATTCATGGCGGCATCGTTAGGCTTCCAGTGTGGCTCTTGTCACGTAATTAAGAACGGCTTCGTTGACGCCTCGGCCGACGACAAGCCGGAGAAGCGAACTGCTCGTGACATGATTCGGATGGTGCTTGATATCAATAAGAATTTTGCCGAGGGCAATCCAAGCGTCAGTTGCTATACCTGTCACCGCGGTCAACGCACGCCACAGGGTGTTCCGGTTTTGCCTTTACCAGTTCCGTCGCCAGGCTCCCCTAGCGGGTCAAGCGCCAGTCTTACCTCGCCGGACTCGAAACGACAATTGCCTTCCGCGGCCGACGTTTTGAATAAGTATCTCGTCGCGATCGGCGGCAAGGCCGCCACCGATCGGATTACCAACTGCGTCGTTAAGGGCACGACGACTACCGCGGTTGGTCAGGTGGTCGCCTATGAGGCGGAGCAGGTAACGCCCGACAAAGGCCATGAAGCTTTCGCTCTTCCGGATGCCACTGGACGGCCCTGCGCCGGCGATTCCAGATGCGAATACGCGCGAGTCATCAACGGGCGACGGGGTTGGCTTAAAAGCGGCGCCGGCGCGCAGGAGTTAGCCGGCGAGCAACTGGGGGACCAGAAGCTGTCGTTGCCTCTGTTTATGATCCTCAAGCTCAAAGATCAGTATTCGAGCATGCGAATTTCCGGCGAGGATAAAATTGATGGCCGCGACGTCTATGTGTTAAGCGCGATCCGATTCGACAACAAACGTGAACGTCTTTACTTTGACGTGGAGAATGGATTGTTACGACGGCGCATCAGTTATCTGAGCACAATCGTCGCCACCATTCCACAGCAAACAGATTTTGAAGACTATCGTGAGGTTGAAAGTCTGAAGCTTCCGTTTATGATTACTGTTTCGAGCGTTGATCGAGGAAGCCTGCCAATAACGCGCAAGTTCGCTGAGATTAAGCTAAACGTTCGTGTGGACGATTCGAAGTTCGATAGGCCGTGACAATAAAGTTCATGAGGGCTTAGAGTAGATACCAGTTGCTCAGCCATGTCACTTAGTGCGATTGACCAGTCAGCCGAAGCCACGGTCTGCTCGTTTGAGTCAAACCGCAAGAAGCACATAATGTGATTCCGATCGCTGATTGGGAAATGTGATGCGAAGATCCTTTCGGTTTTGGTTGATCTATGCCATTGCCTGGCTGCCCTATGCGGCGAGCTACGTAACATTATTTGTCTCGCATTTGGGCCAAAGCTTCCCATCAGCGATTAAAGGGTCGATCGTAAACGTTCTTCCGGCGGCTTTATTGGGTGTTCCTGTTGTTGTTCTATCCCGGCGGATGCCATGGTCTGCGAAGGGCCGCTACCGCTTCCTGGCAATTCATCTGGTGCTGGCTTCCCTCTACGTTTTCTTTTGGATGAATGCGGTGCCGTTTCTCAAGGCGACCGGCCAATTAATTCAGTCTGGTTCCTGGAGTTTCACACGTGCGGGTTCACTTCAAGGTGGTTTCTTCACCGGTTTACTAATTTACATCACCATCGCTGGGATCGTTTATGCGGTCGACACAACCGAGCGTCTGCGCGCAGAAGAGGCACGCGCCACGCGCGCAGAGAGTCTTCGGACTCGGGCTGAACTCGAGGCACTGCGCGCGCAACTCAATCCACATTTCTTGTTCAATACTTTGCATTCGTTAATGGCTTTGGTCAGACATAATCCCGCCGCGGCAGAAGACGCATTGGAAAAACTGGCTTCGCTTCTGCGGCATACGCTAATGACCATGAAAGATGCGGAAGATGTTGAGCTTTCGGAAGAATTGGACTTTGTTGAAAATTATTTAGCGCTGGAACATCTGAGGTTGGGTGATCGCTTACGAATTGAAAGGAGTATCCAGGCCGAAAGTCTCGGTTGCTTCTTGCCGCCGTTTACGCTTCAACCTTTAATCGAGAATTCGATCAGGCACGCAATCGCGACGCAACCGCATGGTGGTTTTCTTCAGATTAAGTCTGAGCGGCGCAACGGGATCTTGTGCCTCGAAGTGTTGGACGATGGTCCGGGCGCAGACCCACATGAGGTGGAAGCCTCGAACGGAATTGGCGTCAGGACCGTGCGTCAACGGCTGCTGACCCGTTATGGAAATCAAGCGAACTTTTGGTTGCAGACCGAGCCGGGAAAAGGATTCTCGGTGCGGATGGAGATTCCGGTGAATCGATCGCGGGCGGAATGACATGAAGACCGAACCTATTAGCGCGGTCATCGTTGAAGACGAACCGCTGGCCACGCAAACAATCAAAGACTTCCTCCTCGGTGAAGATTGGCTGAAAGTCGTAGGTGAAGCTGCCGACGGTGAAAGGGCAGTAACACTTATCGACGATCTGCGTCCTGATTTGGTTTTTCTGGACGTAAGAATGCCGGGTTTGTCAGGCCTGCAAGTTCTGGAAAATATCAAACACGATCCTGAGGTGGTCTTTACCACGGCTTACGACGATCATGCGGTTACGGCATTCGAATTGGAAGCGCTCGACTATATTCTCAAACCTTTCGGGCGTGAACGCTTTCGCCAGATGCTGGCGCGAGTGAAGCTCCGCTTAACACATTCAAACGGAAAGGCTGAACCTTCTGTTCGTGAAAGAGCGCAACGTGCGCTGCAAACAAAACCGCTCGAACATCTTCTTCGCTTGTTCATCCGCGATCGTCACGGCCGCGTAGTTCAGGTGCGCGCTGCTGAAATCACTCACCTAGTCGGCGCCGATGATTATGTCGAACTACACGTAAGCAAGACATCATATCTGGCGAAGATCACTCTCAATGAATTCAAGGAACGGCTCGACCCGAAGCACTTTCGTCGCATCCATCGATCGGCGATCGTCAACCTTGATCACGTGGTTTCGTGCAAACCAATCGATCGTCGATTGCGTCTCAGACTAACCGATGGCTCTGAACTGATCGCAAGTCGCCGCGGTTCCCGGCAGCTTCGGGAGCTG
>Ga0137359_10003859_pt1 | contig 12212 bp, 13 predicted proteins | sample Mad1_40_16metaG_FD_108281 | JGI IMG/M metagenome (GOLD analysis project Ga0137359, IMG submission 108281) | Vadose zone soil microbial communities from Angelo Coast Range Reserve, California, USA - Mad1_40_16 metaG | ecosystem: Environmental > Terrestrial > Soil > Vadose zone | place: USA... | reverse complement strand
GTTGTGCTTCTGGAGATCTGGAAAGTAACCAATCGCAAGATCGACGTCTCCGCTCTCCAGTTGTCTCGCCACCTCACGTGCTTGCGGACTCACGGCGCGCACCATTGCCTTCGGCATGTCCTGGCGCACATGCTTTAGCGGCGTTGGTAGGAACACCACTTTCCCCACGTCCGAAAGCGCAAGAGTCACCGTCCGATCACTTGTTAGCGGCTCGAACTCCCGTGCCTCACCAAAATCCTCACCAATTCGCAAAAGCACCGCTCGTGCGGACGCCACCCTCGCGGTGGTGCGAGGCGTGGGCTGCGTAGCCAGTATGGACAAACAGAAGTTCATCGAGAACGCTGCGCAACTTGCCAAGCGCAAGACTGACGCTCGGCTGGCTACGATGCAGCCTTGTCGCGGCGCCGCTGACACTGCGCGTCTCATCCAGCGCCACCAGTTGCGGTGCGGTGCCGATCCCTCGATCCGTGCCCTCGGTGCACGGCCGACTTCATTCAGGAAGCTCATCGGCGACCATGGACCACAGATGTCATGTGCAGTCTCGCGGAGGCTCAACGCACTGCAGCCTCCCAGAGCTTCCGGCCCCGTCGCGGTGACTGAGGCGAACAACGGTCATATGTAGGCAAGTTGTGGCCCGGAACAGGTCACGATCTGACCACAAGTGCGCGATTACCCCCCTGTTTTGGAGCAACTGTGACCGCGCGTCTGCCGTAAAGTATCAATCAGCATGACACGCGCGGGAGCTATCGCCAGGTCATCGAGACACAATCGGCCGGACAAATCGGAATAGCCCTCCCCCAGCACCGCGTGGGAGCTCAGCCTCCCGTCGAGCCGGTCGAAACGGCCAGCTTCGTAGAGAGACACGATGGCGCGACCCAGGATTCCATTCAAAAAGCGCTTCTCCGCCGGAAGCCTGCTTCGCGCCGGCTTGCGCAGGCAGCGGGACTGGCCACAAATGTGGCGCACCCCAACGCCTCGCAAAGCCTATCAGGTACTCCTCGTCGGGGGCGGCGGACACGGACTCGCGACCGCATATTATCTTGCTCGCGACTGGGGGATTCGCGACGTTGCCGTGATCGAGAAGGGCTGGCTGGGGGGCGGAAACACAGGACGTAACACAACCCTCATCCGGTCCAATTACTACTATCCCACCAGTGCCCGGTTCTATCAGCGCTCGCTGAAGCTTTTCGAACGACTGTCCAACGATCTGAACTACAACGTCATGTTCAGCCAGCGCGGCATCGTGACAATTGCGTTCTCTCCTCACGAGTTGAACTTGATTTCGCGGCAAGTGAACGCGATGCAACTCAACGGCATCGACGCTCAGTTGTTGAGCCGTGAGGACATCCAAAACCTGCTGCCCTTGTGCGATCTGTCTGACCGCGCGCGCGATCGCTGCGTGGGGGGATACCTGCATGCCAGCGGTGGAACGGCGCGGCACGACGCCGTCGCCTGGGGGTTTGCGCGAGCCGCTGACGCCTTCGGGGTCGATATTCTTCAGCAGTGTGAAGTTCGTGGCTTTGAGGCGAGTCACGGCCGTGTCAGCGGCGTACACACCTCGATGGGGCGGATAAGCGCGGAGCGCATCGGCATAGCTGTTGCGGGTAATAGCACAGTCGTCGCCGACATGGCGGGCTTTCGTTTGCCGATTCGCAGCCACACGCTGCAGGCGTTCGTATCAGAGCCTTTGAAGCCTCTCTTGCACACCATCGTTATGTCCGGGCTTCACCATCTCTACGTCAGCCAGTCAGATAAGGGCGAGCTGGTCGCCGGCGGGGACGGTGACTCGTATACATCTTACAGCCAGCGCGGAAGTTTCCAAACAATTGAGCGTGCGACGTTATGCCTTCTAGAAGTCTTCCCTACGTTGTCACGCGTGCGCCTCATGCGCCACTGGGGCGGGACTGTAGACCTGACGCCGGACCGCAGTCCGATCATCGATCGAACGCCTCTCGAGGGTCTGTACATTTCGACCGGTTGGGGAACCGGTGGCTTCAAGGCCATCCCGGGTGGTGGCAGATCCTTCGCGCACCTGCTCGCTCACGACCGCACCGACGAATTCGCGCAGGCATTCACGCTGGAGCGCTTTAGCCGTGGAGCCCTCATCGACGAGGGCGCAGCTTCGGGTGTCGCACACTGAAGGAAGCGCGAAAACAAAATGCTGCAAATTCCGTGTCCCTGGTGTGGTCCGCGCGACGAGATCGAGTTCGCGCCGCGCGGCGAGGTAGTCCCGCGACCTGATCCGAACATCAGCAGCGACCGGGACTGGGCCGCATACCTTTATGAGCGCGGAAATGTACGTGGCTGGTTGCGCGAGTATTGGGCACACACGTACGGGTGCGCGCAGTTATTCATCATTCGCCGCGACAGTCTTACAAACGAAGTGACTCCGGATGAGCCCTGTCCGGGGGCAATCGATGAGCGGCAGCGCCAATGACAGATCGGTTCCGGCTGAAGGGCCATTCTGGTACATCACTGACTTTCACCTTCAATAATCGCAGGTTGGTCGGTAAAACCGGAGACACTCTTGCATCCGCGTTGCTCGCGAACGGCGTTCACCTACTCGCTCGCAGCTTCAAGTATCACCGCCCCCGTGGAATTCTGTCGGCTGGCGTTGAAGAGTCTCATGGCATTGTGGCCGTCGGCAGCGCAGGTCGCCTTGACACCAACACGCAAGCCACGTGCGTCGAGCTATTCGACGGGCTTGAAGCGCGCAGCCTCAACGCATGGCCGTCCGTGCGTTGGGACGCGCTAGCCCTGCTTGGGCGGATTAGTCGATTCTTCCCGGCAGGCTTTTATTACAAGACTTTCTTTTGGCCCAGTTGGCACTGGTTCGAGGGCCCGATTCGGCGCGCAGCCGGTCTCGGAGTCGCACCTGCCGAGCCCGATCCTGACCGCCATGAGCGACACCATACCCACTGTGACCTGCTGATCGTTGGAAGTGGCCCGGCGGGGCTCGCCGCGGCCCTTGCAGCAGGCAGAGTGGGAGTCGATGTCATTGTCGCTGAGCAGGACAACCAGTTGGGAGGAACTCTTCTTTGGGAGCAGCAGAGCGTCGACGGCGTCGACGGTGCAGTCTGGGTGCGAACTGTGGTTGCCGAGCTGGAGGGCTTACCCAATGTGAGGCTGATGCCGAAAACGTCGGTGACGAGCTACCTGGACCATAATCTGCTGCTCGCGCTCGAGCGCACTGGCGCCCAGAAGTCCAATGCGGTGGAGCAGCTCTGGTACATTCGGGCGGCGCGAGTGGTCCTGGCCACCGGCGCAATGGAAAGACCCCTCGTCTTTCCTGACAATGACAGGCCTGGAATCATGCTCGCTTCGGCGGTGCGGCAGTACGCGATTCGGCATCGCGTCGCCGTGGGTCATCGTGTGGTCGTCGTCACCAACAACGATGATGCATATCGCACGGCCGATGCTCTGACCGCGGCCGGCATCACCGTTGCGGCCATAGTCGATAGCCGCAACGATGCAAAGACTACGAGGCCGGGAATACCCATTCACCGCGGTGCTGTTCTCGTCTCGACACGCGGTCGGCACCGCGTGCGGCGCGTGGTCGCTCGCACCTTGGACCGCTCGATGACGTGGACCATCGACTGCGACGCGGTTGCGATGTCTGGTGGTTGGAACCCCTGTGTGCAACTCTTCTGCCAGTCCGGTGGCACGCTTAGATACGACGAAGATGCCGCAGCGTTTGTGCCTGCAGCCCCCGTTCCGTGCGTCGATCTGGCGGGCTCTGCCACGGGCGCGTCGGGTCTGCGGACCTGCCTAGTCTCGGGATTCGGGGTCGGGTCCGCAGCAGCTGAATCTCTTGGTCGCACCGCGCGGCAACCGCCACCATGGCGGGCCGAGGACCTCGAGAGCGACGGAACGGTGCCCATGTGGCAGGTCGCGACGGATCTGGCAGGCAACCGACCGCAATGGGTGGATTTCCACAACGATGTGACGGATGCGGACATTGCACTTGCCGCGCGCGAAAACTTCACGTCCGTGGAGCATCTGAAGCGCTACACGACTCTCGGCATGGGCCCTGATCAGGGCAAGACATCGAACATCAACGGGCTCGCACTGCTCGGTGAGAAGACTGGTCGAGCGCCCGGGCAGGTAGGGACGACGACATTTCGCCCACCTTTCACGCCGGTCAGCTTCGGCGCAATCGCGGGTCGTAACAGAGGCAGACTGTTGCGGCCTTCCAAGCGTCTGCCGACCGATTGTTTGCAGAGTCAGTTCGGCGCAAAGATGGAGGATTACGGAGCATGGTTGCGGCCCGCCTTTTACACCACCACCGGCGAAACGATGGACCATGCGGTCCGCCGCGAGGTAGGTGCCGTCCGCCGCTCTGTTGGCATCCTGGATTATTCCCCCCTGGGCAAGATTGAAGTCAGCGGCACTGACTCGCTCAGGTTCCTGAACGGCATGATCGCGACAAACCTTGCCACTCTGAAAATCGGAAGCTGCCGATACAATCTGACATTGAACGAGGAAGGCGTTATCACAGATGACGGGATTGTATCGCGATTGGCAGAGAATTTTTTCGTCATGGGCACGACCAGCGGTGCCGCCGACCGCATTGTCGGCGCGCTCGATGAGTGGCGGCAGCGCGAGTACCCCGAGCTCGCCGTCGAGATCGTCAATGTTACAGCTCAGTGGGCCGTACTGATGCTGAGCGGACCGAAAGCCCGCGCGTTGCTCGCCCGAACAGACCTTGATATCGATCTATCGCCTGGTGCGTTTACGCACATGACGATCCGGGAAGGGGTGATCGGTGGTGTGCCTGCGCGCGTCAGTCGGGTCAGTTTTACGGGGGAGTTATCTTTTGAAGTCGCAGTTCCTACGGGCTATGCGGTTGCGTTATGGAACCGCTTCTTTGCCGCTGGAGCCGATGTGAACCTGACGCCGATAGGCATCGAAGCGCTGGACGTGCTGCGCATCGAAAAGGGTTTCATCCACGTGGGAGCAGACACCGACGGCACAACGACTCCTGGCGACGTCGGATACGACGCAATGATCCGCAACAAGAAAACGGATTTTATTGGCAAACGCTCGTTGGCGCTGCCTGCAATGAAAGCGAACGACAGGCTGCAGATTATCGGGCTCAAGCCGTTGGACGGTAACCAACCGTTGACGGTCGGTGCGCAGCTCGCAATGAGCAATAAGTGGCGCCAGGCAACGAGCTCGGGGCACGTGACTTCGAGCGTCTGGAGCCCGACGTTATCGGCTCCGGTCGCCCTAGGAATGCTGATCAGAGGACGAGACCGGATGGGGGAGCGATTGTACGCGTGGTCGAACAAAGCATCCCGGCCGGTCGAAGTGGTGGACTCACGTCGCTATGATCCCCAAGGAGCGCTGCTCAATGGATAGGCTCACGCTCCGACAGCCCCTGGCCGACAAAACACCCATCGTGCGCCGCGGATTCCGCGCACAGGTCATTCCGCATCAATCGCTAGCGGAACTGCGCGCAGACCCCGTGTCGCTCCCCCAACAACTTCGGGATCTGCTGCCCCTCAGCGCGAACCGCAGCATTGACCATCGCTGCTGGCGAGTTGCGTGGCTACGACCCGATGGCTGGTTGCTCATCGATACTCCACAAGATACTGAGCGACATGCGAGTTTCCCCGTGTTCGCCGGAGCAAAAGCAGCGCGAATCACGGATCTTTCTCATGCCCTAGTTGGCATCGCGGCTGCCGGATACGCTATGCCGCGTGTGATTGGGCAGGGAACACCCCTCGACCTGCGCCCCACAAAATTTGGTCCGGGACAGTGCACCCGGACCTGGTGCGCCGGATTTTCTATCCTTCTGGATCATACCGACACTCACGTCTCTATCTATGTCGAAGCCTCTTGGTCCACCGCGTTCTGGGAATGGTTGACCGATGCCAGCTGCACGCTCCCGCAGTAGTCGACGCCGAGTTACGTCGAAGGAACCAGCCTATGAACGCGAAAACTCGCCCCGCAACGCTCGCCGGGCTGATTCTCGCCGTCGCAGTGGGCAGCGCCATCGCCCACCTGTGCACCAGTGCACTGCCGTTTCAGGTCGGCTCACTGATCGACGGTTTCGGTCTGTCGGCGACCGGTGCCGGGCTGGTGGGCTTCTTCCAGGTGGGAGCCCTGGCCGTCAGCATGATTCTGTTTTCCCCCATAGCCCACCGCTTCCATCCCCTACTGGTCTGTCTCTGCGGAGTATTGCTGGCCGCGTGCTCAAACGGCCTTGTCTACCGGGCACCGCCTTCGCTTCCCCTGCTGTGCTTTCTGGCTACGCTCATCGGGGTGGGCTACGGACTCATTCTGACGGCAGCGGTCGCTGCGGCCGCCGGCTCACCTCAACCCGACAAGATCTATGCAGCAGGCATCTCCGGATCGCTCCTGATCGTTGTCATCATGATGTCGACGCTGCCGATCGCGAATCGCAGCTTCGGCGCTCGAGGAACATTCCTCGCCATTCCGTTGCTCATCGTCGCGTGCATACCTTTGCTTCTGGGCTTCCGAGCCGGCCACGCGGGGAAAACCGACTTGGAGATCAACTCAACGACATTCCTCGCAGGAATGCCGTTATTGATCATTTGGGCACTCTTTTCCTTCGGCACGGGCGCGATGTGGGCGTTTACCGAGAGGGTTGGCGCAGCGCTTGGACTGCCTCCGACCCGCGTTGGCCTGGTTCTCTCGATGAGCCCTTTCGCAGGCCTCGTCGGCACATCCCTCGCCGCCTTCTGTAGCGGCAGACTCAATCGACTGACGATGCTGGCGGTCGGCTTGGTCGGCGGCGGCGCGACCTGCCTGATGTTCGCGGTGGCACCGAACCTGTGGGTTTTCACCGCGGCCGCTATTCTCTATTGGGTCTCCACGATGTTTGTTTATGTGCTGCTGCTCGGCACCGCGGCCCTGCTCGACCGGACCGGACGACTCGGGACGCTGGGCACCGGATGCGAACGGCTGGCCTTCGCCGTAGGCGCACCGATCGGCGGGCTCACGGTCGATTTCGGCTCGCTTCGCTGGGTAGGCTTCACTGCGACCGTCGCATGCGCCCTCGTCGCGCCGTGCTTCCTGTCGGGCCTGGGCCGGATATTGCGTAGATCGCGGGTTGACGCACGGGCTGCGGCGCCTGCCCAAGCCGCCATCCCTTAGCGGCCTTTGCCGGTCAGTTCGATGGACGCCTACGTCATCGCGAAACTCGAGTTGTGCGAGGGCCTCGAGCGTTGCGCGCAGCCGCCGGGCCGGACCGGATCTGCTGATCCGGCAGTTGCAGAACGAGCTGGATCCATCCGTGCACGGGAGCGTTGGCATCCACGTTTTTCCCTTCGGAGGCGCGTGCGAAACGGCACGGTGCATTCAGCAGTTTCGCCTCGCCCGTCCACCTCCGGCGTGGGTCGCCACCGATCAATAAACAAAGCAGCATCGGAAACGACAGCATGCAGTTTGTCCTAACCATTTCGTGCTTAGACACGCGGGGTTTGGTTGCCGCAGTGAGCGGTTGCCTGTTCGAGAACGGTGGCAACATCCTCGACGCGGAACAGTTCAACGATAAAGACAGCCGTAAGTTCTTCATGCGCGTTCTGTTCGATACGGATAAGGAGTATGCAACGCTGCACGCCGCGCTCGGAGAGCTTGCTGCGGCTTACGCCATGACGTGGTCACTCAGATCGTTTCAACAACCTCATAAAGTGTTGATGCTCGTTTCACAGTTCGACCACTGCCTCGGCGATCTGCTGTACAAAACGAGAGTGGGTGAATTAAACATGCAGGTGGTCGGAATCGTCTCCAACCACCCGCGCGAAGTCATGAAGATTTCGGTCATCGGAGATATTCCGTTTCACTATTTTCCGGTGACCAAGACGACCAAGCCGGAGCAGGAGCTCAGAATCAGGGAAGTGATTGACAGCACCGGCGCGGAGCTCATCGTCCTGGCTCGATACATGCAAATTCTTTCGGATGAATTCGCCCGTTATTTATCCGGCCGCTGCATCAACATACATCACGCCTTTCTGCCGAGTTTCAAGGGCGCCAGACCTTATCATCAAGCGCACGAACGTGGCGTCAAAATGATCGGCGCTACGGCGCACTACGTCACGTCTGATTTGGACGAGGGTCCCATCATCGTGCAAGATGTCGAACCGATCACCCATGCTGATATGCCGGAGGACCTCGTCCGGAAGGGAAGAAACATAGAACAACGCGTGCTTTCACGGGCTGTCGCTTACCACCTTCAGTCGCGAGTCCTCTTGAACGGAAACCGAACCGTGGTCTTCCGCGACTGATACCGCGATGGTGACTAACAACCACCGACGGCGGCCTTGACTCGCAAGAGACTGTCATGGCACACGGCGCACCTGAAGCACCGACCCTGGCGCTTCTTTCTGGTCTGCTGTGCGACGCGGAAATATGGCAAGACGTGGCCAGACGGCTGGAAACTGTCGCTGATGTCAGAATGTTCCATTTCCCCGCGTTCTCCAGCATCGAGGCGATGGCCGAGCATGTGCTGAGTTCGCTTCCCGGTCGCTTTGCTCTGGCCGGGCACTCGGTGGGCGGGCGTGTTGCTCTGGAAATAGTTCGTCGCAGCAAAGAGCGGGTGATCGCCGTCGCATTACTCAATACCGGAGTTCATCCTCCAGCTGCACACGAAGCAGCCACTCGGGGGAGACTCGTTGAGATAGCCCGCCAGCAAGGCATGGCGGCGGTCGCAACGGCCTGGTTGCCGCCCATGCTAGGCCGCACGGATGCCGACCCCGCCATCACGGCGCGTTTGACGAGAATGGTGGAGCGATCTTCCCCGGAAAGTTTTGCGGCTCAGATCCAAGCCGTGTTACGGCGCCCGGATGCATCGCAAGTACTGCCTCAAGTACCCGGTCCCATTTTGTTACTCAGTGCGACCCAGGATAAATGGTCGCCTCCAGCGCAGCATGAGGCCATGCAACGGCTGTGCACGGATGCGAAGCTCGTTATCGTGGAGAACGCCGGGCACATGGCCCCGATAGAGCAGCCTGAAGCGGTCGCCGCGGCGATAACAGGCTGGTTGCGATGCATAGTTGAGGCGCAACGCTCGGAATCGGCTGCGCCCAAGTTCGAGCCCGTCGCCGATATCTGTGCTCGACAGATCAGCCGTTACGGCCGCCTCAATGATGCAGGAGCGTACGAGGAACTGGTGCAGTTGTTTACGGAAGACGGTGTATTCGTCCGACCTGCCGATCCCGATAACCCCCTCCGGGGTCGGAAACTCATCTTGGAGTCTTTCAACTCCCGTCCGCCACGACTGACTTTGCACGTGGTCTACAACATAAGAATTGAGGTTGAGTCGCCGTCATGCGCTCGCGCGTCAAGCGAGGTGATGCTGTTCAGCGTTGAGGACATCTCGCGGTACCCGCCTACGATCATGAAGGCGATGGGGAGCTTTGCCGACGTTCTTCTCCTGGTCGGAGGCGATTGGCTGTTTGCCAAGAGACACGGACGAATTACATCGAAGAGCCAGGTATAGCCGCAGTGTTCTGCGAGATAAGGGGGTCGCCTGCGTGACCACAGATCCGCGCCTTACATTGGATCATTCGCCGATGAGTGCGGTGCGGGTCGCGGCCGTGGCTACCACCGTGGCCCTCATAGCTCTCGATGGTTTTGATGTTCTTTCGATCAGCTTCGCCTCCAGGTATTGCGACTGAATGGGGTATCGACGGCGGCGCGTTACGGGTTGTGCTCTCGATGGAGCTGATGCGGATGGTGGCCGGTTCATTGCTGGTGGTGAGATAGGCGGATCGAATCGAGCGTCGCCCAACGATTCTGGGCTGTCTAGCACTGATGTCCATTGGGATGCTCATGGTGACCACGGCGAGCACTATCGGTGCCGCGTAGCGCTCTCACTTTCAACGGGCGCCGCGCTCGAGGATGCCCAGCCCCGCTTGACGGCGCGCAGCAAAAACGGTGTTACGCATCAGCATCGACAGAGTAACCGGTCCCACGCCGCCAGGAACGGGCGTAAGCCATCCAGCTACTTTGCTAACCGCCGTGAAATCCACATCCCCCACAACTCGCGGTGCCCCATCGCGGCCGGTGATGGAGTTGATTCCGATGTCAATGACAGCCGCACCAGGTTTGATCATTTCCGGACCGATGAGGCTTGCCTTCCCGACGGCAACGAACACCGCGTCCGCACGTCGTGAATGCATGATTACATTGCGTGTCATGTGATGACACACGGTGACCGTAGCCCCTTCAGCCATCAGTAGAAATGCTATTGGCTTTCCCACGATCTCGGAGTGTCCGATGACAACAACGTCCAAACCCTGAATCGTGAGCCCGGTACGCTTCAACAATTCGATCGCGGCGAGAGCCGTGCACGGCCCGATATCGCTGAGGCCGTATACAATTTCGCCGATCGAATTGGGGTGCATGCCTTCGACATCCTTGTCCGGTGTTATCGCCCCCTGTAGCGTTTTGACTGATAAGTGCCGCGGGAAAGGCCGCTGCAGAATGATTCCGGTAACGGTGGGATCGGCGTCGAGGTCTTGTATAGTGCGCAGCGCCTCACTGGCATCAACGGTCGAGGGCAATGAAACCTCGGAGAACTTGATTCCGACACGTGCCGCGGTACGCCGCTGGTTGCGAACGTAAATTTCCGCAACTCTCGGATCGCCGAATGTCACCGAAACGAGGCGCAGCGGTGAAGTCGTCTCAGTCAGCAAGGCGACCTGCCGAGTCATTTCGCTAAGAATCTCGTCTGCGACCAGTTTCCCGCTGAGGATATGACAGGACGCCTCTGCAGGAACGGACAACGGACTGATACCTTCAGATGAGTGGGGGTAAAGCGTCAGGGAGCCGACTTGTGCATCCGCTGGCCCTGTGCGTAGGAATCGCGGGCGAACCGTCCTCGACGCGTGAGCTACAACGCCGCAAAGTTGAGAAAAGCTTAGGGCAACTACATCGTCACAAATCCCCTAATTGGGGTCCCTCTCTGCGCACGCGGAGCTGATAGTGACCGATCTGAGGCGGGCACCGGCAGCTTATGACCGATCATGTCATCGAGCCGCGTGCGTGCTCGTATTCGAGCGCATGCACAGCCACCAATAGCTGGGCCAGTATGGCGGCGAATGAGTAACCAAGAGAGAGGACGATCATCTCCATTTCGATCTCCGACCTGGACACAAGATTTCAATCTGTCAGGATTTCACGGTGTCTTGGCCGGCCTACGCACCGAAGCCACGGTGGGTGCGCTCACGGCCAACTCACGGTCAGGCGCCAAAGAGTGCTCGCACGGGAACTTCCTGCTGTCCGCTCAGGGAACAGGCGCTTGGCGCGACCACTCTCAGAAAGTGGACAGCCGGCTCATGGGAGCCCAACCGATGCCATGCGGTCTCACCCCAGCGCGCGATTAGGATGGGTAACGTTCTGGGTAACTCAAAGAGTCCCACCACGCTAAGACTTTGAATGGGGGGAGATTTACGGCTGAGGTTAGATGCCTCTCCCGGGCATTCTTATCAAATACTTACAACACATTATTAATGTAATTTATTGGTGATGGATTCGCGCTTCAGGAGCGTGATTTTGCGCTTAAGACAAGCGAATCACACAAGGGCGATTCTACGCACTCTCGTCGAGCGAGGTGTGCTACTTGGCCTCCTCCTCTGCCACGCGCGTCCTGCGCGCAGATCGAGAGCCATCTTCCTGAAGAATCACGTGGGACGAAAATCGCCTAAGCAGGTCACCGCCACCTTCACTCAATTCAAGCGCGCCGCCGATTAGAACCGATATCGACCGCTCGCGCTCGCTCAACTCGATTTGGGATCGTTGTTTCGCTGGGTTCGACTGCTCTGCCGAACTCACACTACCCCCTTTAGTTCAATTCGTGGTTCCAGCGCTTCCCGACGTCGTCATATATCGGGAATCATATTTTTGAGCTTTGTCACGTCACGGCGGTTCTGCGAGGGCAAGAGCTCGTCCAATTAGTGCGCCACCCGCACCGGGCAGCAGGAGAAAAGCCGGAGACACGCTCCCGGCCTTGAGGCATACTGTATCGTGACGGCGTGTCATGACTAATCCCGTACATCCCATCGCGCACATTGCGAGCCCGGCTTTCGCGGAAAGCCGGGGCTCGTTTGTGCGCGCATTGGGATCCGATACGAGGATGAGGTTACATGACCGTCGAAGACTCCGAACCGTACAAGCTGCTTAGGCTGCGGGCCGTCACCGAATCCGATCCGAGCACCCTCACGCGGCTGCTCGGCTATTTCCAG
>Ga0137359_10003858_pt1 | contig 12215 bp, 13 predicted proteins | sample Mad1_40_16metaG_FD_108281 | JGI IMG/M metagenome (GOLD analysis project Ga0137359, IMG submission 108281) | Vadose zone soil microbial communities from Angelo Coast Range Reserve, California, USA - Mad1_40_16 metaG | ecosystem: Environmental > Terrestrial > Soil > Vadose zone | place: USA... | reverse complement strand
GTCCCCCGCCCGCCGATCAGGATGACGGCCTGCTCGGGAGCGTCGAACGCCGGCCGCATCAAGCCTCATCTCCTCGCGCACCGAACATCGCCTGTCCAACGATCTGGCAGACGATGTGCCCGATCGTGATACGGATTTGCTGAATCAGCGGAGTGGACGCGGACGGCGCGCGAAAAACCAGATCGCAATGTTCGCTCATTTGGCCGTCGCCATGGCCCGTAAAGCCTATCGTCACCATGCCGATTTCTCTGGCGGCGCACAGGGCGGCCACTATTGGGCGAGCGCCCCGATGTCGATATCCCGACCAGAACATCCCCTGCCCGGCCCAATGCCCTGACTTGACGTGAAAACGATGCTCCTAGCCATAATCATTTCCGATCGCTGTTAGTACTGACGTGTCGAGGGTCAATGCGAGCCCCGCAAGAGGGGCGCGATCAATCAAGAGGGGCGCGATCAATAGAGAGATCGGCAAGATTTTTTGAGCGCGCACGGTGCCGGCTCGGTTCGAAAGGCGGATCTCGATTGCGCCAATCGCCTAGCCGGAAAGAGCAGGTAGCCGACCATCCAGAAGCTGCTGATCTCCCTGTACGCCTGTCGCTAACTCTCGATCAACGGGTGATCCGGTTGCATCAGTTGCCTTACAGGCGGATAGATGAAGATCAACGATTTCGGCCATGCTCGGCGGGCGCTTGATCCCGGTAGCCAGACGTTGCCATAAATTGTCCTCCGTGACCGCTCTCTCTATGACCAGGGCTAGATCGGCTGCGTCGCTTGGCCTGAAATGAAGTCCGTCTACGCCGTCCCTTACCTTTTCGGCCATGCCCCCCAGTCGAGTACAAATGACAGGGCGGCCATGATGGAAGGCCTCTTGAATAACCATAGGAGAATTCTCCCACCACGTCGAGGGCACGACCACCCAGTCGACCTGAGCCATACGGTCTGCCAGTTCCTCACGTTTGTAGGGGCCGAGAACCTCCACGCAGCCGAATTCCGGCTGTGAAAGACGATCCATAATTTGCCGCTGAAACTGTTCAGACTGCCTGTCAAGATTCGCGCCGTTAACCCGTACCAGTATCTCGCTTTTTAGCTGAAGCGGAAGCCGGCCGACGGCATCCAAGAGCACTTCGAACCCCTTGTAAGGGTTAATTTGACCGAAGTACCCAAAAATTCTCCGGCGTTCACTGGGTGCAAGCTGTCGCGCAGTTACAGCGCGGTCGAAAAGATGCACGTTTTCGATTGTGACGATCTTCCCGGGATCCATACCCCATGAGATATAACGCTGCCGCAGAAACTCGGAAGGGGAAACAAATGTGTCAATTTTGTCGAAAACCTGGGTTATGTAGTCTTTCCTCAACCAAAACTCTTCCTTCGAAAATTTTGGAAAACAGGACGCGCATCGAGACAAGCTAGAACTACCGCACAATCCTTCGTCGTGGGTATAGATCATCTGTCCATTATGGTGGCAAATAGCCATATATTCATGCAAGGTCATGATGATCTTTAGTTTTGGAAACATTTGTCTAATGAGACAGAAAAAATCAAAGCCGATATGAGCATAGTGGTGTGCGTGCAGGATCGTGGGCTCGAGGGCCGTAATCAAATCCAAAACAGGCGTATAGATGTGCTTAGGCAGATCCGAGCGGAGCATAAACCAGTCGTCAATTTCCTGCTCCCAAATGTACTCATCAGGTTCCAGGCTCTGTACCGAACCTCGCCCTTTAACGCGATCATGGCGCGCTAAGAACCACGTAGCTTGTACTGATTCTGCCCCGCGGTATCCCTTGAATAAATTGTAAGCAGCAATTTCACCGCCGCCAGGAAAATACCGAGGGTGGTTATGTGAGAGCACAAGTATTCGTTGTTTGCGCACGTAAGATCGTCCTCAGTTCGTTGCACCTGCAAGCACACCGTTTGGCTCAACCGTCACGGGCTCCAGCGCACGCCATCCGCTTCCCACCGGCATTTCCCAACGCGACTGATGGCGCACGGCATTGAAAATCGTCACACGGATTCTGTACTCATCAGAGCCAATCTGAGACATCGACTGTCTCTCAAGATGCGTGAGCTGAACGTGCGGGGCGTAAAGTCGTTGCAACCCTAGTCGGCGCAGCTTAAGACAGAGGTCCGAATCCTCGAAATCTCAAATCAAGTAGCCCGTATCCCATCCGTCGACAAGGGCGAAATCGGCGCGCCGCAAAAGCAAACAGGCGCCTGTCAAGCATTGCACATCGCGCACTCTTGCCGAAGGATCAGTGTCAACGCTACATCCTTTTAAAGGATGGTGGTTGATCCATATTTGCAGCTCTTCGTGCCATTGAAACTCCATGCCCGCGAACTGAATTGTTCCATCGGCAAAGGTAAGTCGAGGGGCCACGGCGCCTGTGCTCGGATTATCGCGAAAGACCTGGACAAGCCGCGCCAGCCAATGGGAGTCTTGCGGAATAACGTCGCTGTTCATGAACAATATGTATTCCGAGCCGCCAGCAGATGCACCGAGATTGTTCGCGCCAGCAAATCCACGGTTTGTCCCACCGTCGACGCACGTAAAGCTTACACCATAAAGTCGGTGGAGCCGCTCTGCACTGGAGCGAAACTGATCGGCAATCCGCGGGTCGTCCAAGACATAGAAGATCGACGCATGACGCCGTATCCAGTCATCCTGCGAGAAATGTAAGAGCTGGTTATCTAGAAATCGAAGTGTTCCATATAGCGGAATGACGATATCGACGAGGGGGGCGGCTGGCGGAGCCCCAAAAGACTTGAATTCCGAGGATGTAATCAAAATTTCCTGCTCATGTTTTTGAATGAGCGGCCGCAGGAAGGGCTCATCTATTAGGGGCACTCGTTTCGCGAAATTTGGTAAGGCAGTATGTATCGAAAACAGGGCTTCACTGGCCGTTCTTGGATCGCCCGACAGTATTTGTGGAAAAGTTTCCGACAACGATTGTCGAAAATTAGGGCCCGCAATCTCCAGGGACACTTGCCTGCACTCATGGATTCCCCTCATCAGGCCGACGAAGCCAGCTTTTGCGGCTCGCACCCCGTATGTGCTCGACGCGTCTTGTCGGTATTGTCTAAATCCATCATCAAGCGTGACTGTAGCTGCTCCTGTACTTAAGCTCGGGACCAGCTCCATCGTCGGCAAACACCATCCCGCAGCGACTAACAATCCAGAGTGGGGAGAATAAACCGCGCCCTCAATGCACCCCACTAGCTCGTCTCTTAGCTGCTCCGATGGGAAAATCTGCCGCCCTTCCATTATGCCATATCGTAAATAATGATAGAAAGGTTCGATGCCCGCTTTCCTTACGTCTGGATATGCCTCGAGGTATTTTTGGGTCGAAAAGAAAGGAGCCGGATCTAAGCCATTGCGCCAACCTTGTCGCAAGTAATGCTTGAATAGACCTCGCCTCCTCTTACCCGACAATTGGTGCGCCGCTGCATAAAAAACGGGGATGAAAAGCGCATGAACAATTCTAAATTGTCGCGCTATAAATCTCCTGAGAGGTCTCCAGAGTTTTTTCATCGAACGTTCCTATTATGCGACCCGGCGCCTTTCGACCACGCTTACCTCAGCCCTGTCAAATTTACGGCTCCGAAGCAAGACCGCGGATGTATCGAGCGTAGTCACTTTTCCCGAGTTCCCTGCCGAGTCGCCCCAGAGTATCGCGATCGATGTAGCCTTGGTTAAAAGCGACCTCCTCAGGGCAAGCAATTCTAAAGCCTTGCCGCCGCTCCAGCGTCGCAACGAATTCTGCGGCCACCAGAAGGCTGTCAGGCGTTCCTGTATCCAACCAGGTGAACCCTCGCCCCATTCGCTCGACCGCTAAATGGCCGCCCTCCAAGTAAACCCTGTTCAAGTCGGTAATCTCAAATTCACCGCGGGCGGACGGCTGAATGTTGGACGCGATATTAACAACCTGGTCATCATAAAAATACAGCCCGGTCACCGCAAAATTCGATTTCGGCTGCTTCGGCTTTTCCTCTAGCGAGGTGGCTTTTCCTGCGTCATCGAATGCCACCACGCCGTACCGTTCGGGATCTACGACGTGATAGGCAAATATCGTCGCACCGACGTCACGCGAGACCGCCCTGGTCAAGAGTTCCGGAAGGCCGTGCCCAAAAAAAATATTGTCACCCAGAATAAGCGCAGAGGGGCCACCCTCCACAAATTTGGCACCAATAATAAATGCCTGTGCCAGACCTTCGGGTCGCGGCTGAGGTAAGTATGAAAGCGACAAACCCCATCTGCTACCATCTCCCAGCAATGACTGGAACAGCGGCAGATCATGCGGCGTTGAAATGATCAGAATCTCACGTATCCCCGCCAGCATCAGCGTGGTCAGCGGATAGTAGATCATCGGTTTGTCGTAGACCGGCAACAATTGCTTGGAGGTCACCAAGGTCATTGGGTAGAGTCGGGTACCGCTACCGCCGGCAAGGATAATGCCCTTCACGTTATGCCCCAATCTAGTGCCGAAGGAGAAGATCTAAACAATCAGTCAACGAGCTTCTTAAGGGTCGAAGGCGGACATCGAAAGCGGATTCCAGCCTTGCGGTCGAAAGACACGAATTAGGCGGCCTTGTTGCCGGCGTGGGATAATCGGAAGTAGAGATAGGGTCAACCGGAATAAGGCGCCCACCCCGCTCGGCAGCTGCCTCAATAATCTCGCGTGCGAAAGCGCACCATGTCCGCGCATCGGGACCAGCGAGATGGGTGACACCCGCATACTTTGAGTGCCAACCTGAACCGCGCACCTTCTGTGCGATTGCGATGATTGCGCTGGCCATATCGGGGGCATAAGTCGGACATCCAGACTGGTCGTCGACCACCCGAAGCCGGTCGCGCTCCGCCGATAAGCGAATTATGGTGCGTACAAAATTGTTACCGAAAGGGGCGTAAACCCATGACGTTCGAAGAACGACGTGGCGGGGGTTAGCTTCCGCCACTGCCAGTTCTCCCTCAAGCTTGGATCGGCCATAAACGCATTGTGGACCCACCATATCGGTTTCGAGATACGCCCCCTTCTTTTTCCCGTCAAAGACGTAATCGGTCGAAAGATGAATGACGGGCGCGCCCTGAGCGGCACCCGCTGCCGCGACCGCGCGGGCACCATCGCGATTAAGCGCGAACGCCTGATCAGGCTCGGATTCAGCCTTGTCGACCGCAGTGTATGCCGCGGGGTTGACGACCACGTCTGGACGAAAATCGGCGAGTGCTTTCGCAATCGAAGACGGACGCAAAAGATCCACGTCAGGTCTCACACCGAAGCCGAAGATGATACTGTCATTATGGGCCGCAGCTTCGCGCAGAGAGCGCGCGACCTGCCCCTCCCCTCCAATGACAAAGATTCGCATCAATGCCTCACGCTTTCATGAGGCCAAGCCGCTCGCCGCTGTAAACTTTGTCCCGCAGCGGCTTCCACCAATTGGCATTGTCGAGATACCAACGAACCGTTTTTTCGATGCCAGTCTCGAACGTCTCCTTGGCGCGCCACCCCAGATCGGTTTCGAGTTTGGTCGCGTCGATCGCGTAGCGATGATCGTGGCCCGGTCGGTCGGTCACAAAAGAAATGAGGGCGTGGTAGGATCGGTTGACCGGAAGAAGACGATCCATCCATGAACAAATCTGGCGGACAACGTCAATGTTCTTCCGCTCATTCCGGCCACCGATGTTGTAGGTCTCGCCAGGGCGACCCTTGGCCAGAATGACGCCCAGCGCGCGCGCGTGATCCTCGACATAGAGCCAATCCCGCACGTTGGAGCCGTCGCCGTAGACCGGCAGCGGTTTGCGGTCGAGCGCGTTGAGAATGATGAGCGGAATCAATTTTTCCGGGAAATGATAAGGGCCATAGTTATTCGAGCAATTCGATACGATAATCGGCAATCCGTAAGTCCGTTGCCACGCCTTCGCAAGATGGTCCGAAGCGGCCTTCGTGGCGGAATAGGGAGAGCTTGGATCATACGGGGTCGTTTCGGTAAACAGCCCGTCTTCGCCCAGCGAACCGTAGACCTCATCGGTTGACACGTGAATGAAACGAAAATCAACCACGGCATCTTTGCGAGGTGATGCAAGATAAGTTCGTGCGGCCTCAAGGAGCGTGAACGTGCCCAGGACATTGGTCCTCACAAATACGTCCGAGCCGGAAATCGAACGATCGACGTGGCTTTCAGCGGCGAGATGGACAACGGCGTCCGGCTGATACTTCGCGAAGATTGAATTTATCGCGTTGACATCACAAATATCGTGCTTCTCAAAGGCATAGCGTGAGCTTGAAGCAATCGGCGCGAGAGATGCGAGGTTTCCCGCGTATGTCATCTTGTCGACGACGACGACTTCGTAATTGAGATCCAAGACGAAGTGACGGCACACCGCAGATCCAATAAAACCGGCACCTCCAGTAACGAGAACTCGCATCCAGAAACTCCTTAACGACCGAACTGAAAAGCAGGCGCGACGTCCTCGAGACGCGGTTGCCGTCGATCTTTTTCCGACAAAATAACCTCGGAAGCCGACAGCCGCCAATCGATTGCAAGTGCCGGATCGTCCCAAGCGATACCCCGATCGCATTCCGGCGCATAGTAATCGGTGACCTTGTAAATGACCTCGCAATGATCCTCAAGTGTCACGTAACCGTGGGCAAATCCCGGAGGTACCCACAACTGATGCCAGTTCTCCGCGGAGAGCTCAACTGCCACGTGGCGGCCATAGGTCGGGGAACCGACCCGAATGTCAACGCCAACATCAAGGATAGTTCCCTGCGTACATCGCACCAGCTTGCCTTGGGCATGAGGCTGCGTCTGGTAGTGCAAGCCCCGAAGCACACCTCTTTGCGCCGAGTGGACATGATTGTCCTGTACGAACATAGCATCGACGCCATAGTTGGCGAGAGCATCGACGCGAAAGGTCTCCGAAAAAAAACCCCTTTGATCGACGTGCTTAATCGCTTTCACCAACAAAATATCAGCAATTTCCAGTCGTTCAATTTGCATTGTGATTCTCATTAAGCTGATAACTCTGCTCGGCGCACCAAAGCCGCGGTTCTACACGCCGTCGACGCGAATTGATATGTCAGCACTATCTTCCAGTCAATTTTTCTATCTGTCGGATTCGCCCTGAAAATGCGCAAGGCGTCCGGGCGCGCGATCTATTGCCACTGACTCGTTTCGAGTTGCGATCGAAGACAGACGCTCCTGAAGCAACCCCGCTACAAAAGCGAGAGCTATTCCGATCCCGAAAATCAGTTGCGCGTATTTCAATACTGCTAATTCAATACGGTTAATTACCGATCGCAATTTGCCTCTCAAAATGGTTCGATTGAACAGTTCCTTCTCGTCAATATCTGTTGGTCGAATAGGAGAAGGCAAAATCAGCCTAATCACTGGATCGGAAAGAAGAGACGCCAGACGCTCAGGATCGGGATAAGGTATGGCTTGTGACAGTCTGCCCTGAAGTACAGCGATATTGCCACTTTTCAGATACTCAACGACGTTCATTCGCTGCTCTACTCCTTGCGCGCTCTTTACGATGATCGCCGGAATGGATGATTGGAGTGCATGCGACACCAGAGCAGGAACAACAAGGGCGAGCCAGACCAGCACTGAAACTAGTGCACCAACTTGTTTCTCTGCCCCCAAAACTCTGTTCTGAGCAAACATCAAGACGCCAAAATTCAATGGCAGAGTAAGAATGATGATGTCCAGGTATCGAGGTGAACCAACCAGAACAGCTCGGCCAAAAGACAGTGAGAGAGCCTGGCCCGCGATCCAAATAACAACTCCGAGAATGATCCAATGGGGCGACTGACGAGCCGGACGAGCTATCAGCACAAAGCAGCCATACAGCATCAGCGGCAGATTAATAAGTAGCGCCGCCATGGGGTGCGATAGCGGGAACGCCATGCATCTCAAAAAAGCTTTGATGAGCTCAAGCAGACCGTGGGCCTGATAAACGTGATGCCCTACGACATCAGTAATGAAAAGAACCATGATGACCGAAGTAGTAAGCAGCAGGCCCGCGGCAACAATTTCTCGTAATCCCTTGCGAATTCCAAATAGCAATTGAACTGCGACGACTGTGAATGCGGTCGCCGCGGTTAAAGCTCCCGACGCCATCGAGAAATACGCAGCAATTGTACTCAAGAAACTCAGCCACCAGCCAACGCTTAAAGCCGGGGAGACTGCAAAACCCATCAGAGCCAATAAAGAAAATATAAGCAAAAAGTAAAATTGACTTTGAAAACCTACAAGCAAGTTCTCCCAGCCGATCGGCAGCGCAAACACAACCATCGAGAACACAATTAATAAGAGCAGCTGCCTAGGTCGCAAAATTCGCTGAACGATAAGCACAAGCAACACGATAGCACCAACATGCAACAGCGCATTGGCGATCATTTGTAGAATCGGATCCCAACCACCATCTAGTTCAAACAATGCAAGGGAAAAAACACGCGTGGTCAAAATCCGGTGCTCGTTATGTGAGGAGAAAAGCTTGGCGAACGAAAGATTTGAATTCATGTAAGACTTATAAAGCAGGTCCGCTTCGACATCCCACTGATCCCAATACGGGACCACTGAGCCAAAATTCTGAACGAAAAACACTTTCGCGCCGAACAACGTGAATACTAACGCAGCGATGCAAAGAAGCTTGCCGAAAGTGAAGCTACTTTTCGACGGCAACTCTGTAGAGGCATAGGGCATGGTTGGTGAGCTCTCGAATCACTAGCCAAAGGTAAAATACTTGTGTCCGAAGTAGCTGGTCACGACGGGGCTTAACACTCCAATCATATGCGCAATTAGCTCCGCTTGCCAAACGAACCCAATCCTTGGAAAAACCCAAGCGGCGAGACCGACGCTAACAATCCACACCTGAAGAAGCGCCGCCAAATTGACAAGCACAAATCGCATCGCCTCGTTTCCTAACTGACGTTCGGACTTTTCAAACACAAATTGTCGCGAAAGACAAAATGCCGTGACCATCCCAACCAGATACGCAATGACCACAGCGGCTTCGAATGACACCAATGAAGACAGAAACAAACGCGACACGATGTTAACAAAAGCAGCAACGCCGCCCACCAACACGAATCGAATGAATTCAGAATTCACCGGCTGCCTCGCAAGCTCATCAAGTGGGGCACCAAATCTGATCACGGCCCGTCAAGGTGATGAAGCTTGCTCTCGAAATTTGTTGCCGGTGCCAAACGGCCGTCACGTCGAATTCGGCGCACGACGAGCATCGCCGCACACACAAGGGAAATCAGACCTACGCCCAACAGGACCCGGTGCAACGGCGAGAGATTTTCGTCGAGCAGTACGGCGCGACCAGTCGACCCCAGATACACGTAGAGCATGACTTGGGGAATCGTAAAGAGAAGCGTTGTGATGGCGAAAGGCAACAAACCTATGCGCGTCAGACCGAACACATAATTCTGAACGGCATTCGGTACTGGAGAAGCAAAGCGCAATAGCGCCACAACTCGCCAGCCTTCCTCGTCCACGGCAGCCGCTATCCTGCGGAGACGGGGGCGGCCGTCAATATAAGTTTGCAGTCGCCCCGAAAAAAGATGACGCGCCAGCAGAAATGCCAAAATGCCACCAAACACGGTGCTCGGAAGTATAATTAGAACCGTGACAAGTCCGAAGCTCGCGCCCGCACCTAGACAAAGAAACGTTCTCGGGATCAGCACGAAGCTCGCGGCAAAGAAAATCAGGAAAAGCAATATCCCAGAGTTTACGCTTAGTTCTACTCCGCCCGGAAGCCATTGTGTCAGTGCATCGTACATCGTCAGTTCGACCCACTTACCGCCGGACGGTCGTTGACGGCATCCTCGGCCATGCGTCGTCCTAATCGAATACTTTCCGCAACGCCCCTATCTTCAGGATAGTAATAGCACGTATCAGCGATCTGCAGACCGATTATGGGTGTCTGAACGGGCGGCAGCTTGTCGGCGAAATTCGGCTCACAGATCGGCTGAGCATGGCGCAGCCGTCCAACCTTGGCATCGATCAAATCCTCATCGCCAATTTTCGGATTTATCCGCTTGATATAAGCAAAGGCCTCATCGATGAATTTCTGATCGGTCCACGCCCATTTCGGCTGGGTGGTCGGCATATAATAGGGAACATAGACAATCGTCTCGCCGACCGGGCGCAGATTGGAAAATTCGATCAAGCCGGGAATATCGATGTCGTCCGCGACGATGTTCAGCCAGAAATGCGGCGTTACCGACTTGCGAAGCTTGAAGAGCAGGCAGACGACGCCGATGTTGCGGATTGCTGCGTATTTGTCTTGCCAGTCTAGTGGGAGGTCCGGAATCAAGCGATTGACCAGCGGAATCGGCACTGTCGAGATCACCGCATCGGCTGCGTAGTCACCGCCACCGGTGCGCACAGCATGGACGCGGCCATGGTCCACAATGACGCGTTCAGCAGGCGTCTTCAGATGGATCCTACCGCCCTTGCGCCTGATATCTTCCGCAACAGCTTCTACCAAAGTCTCGGATCCGCCATCGATATAGCCAAGCTGTTCCTGGAAGATCGATTTGCGTGAATTGCCAATGCGCTTGATCCTTGTCGCAATCCAGGAGGCTGAGACCTCGTCAGCGAACTCATAAAACTTGAGCTCCTGCAGCCGTTTCCACAGCTTGTCGTAGACCGACTTCCCCGAACCGCGCTCGATCCATTGTCGCGATGTCAAATGCTCGATGCGATCAAAGTTTCCGGACTTGGTCGTCAGGAACATCTGCAGCCCGGTTCGGAACTTCTCGATCAATGTTAGATGCGGATACATCAGCAGTGAGATCGGGTCGCCCCATTTGTGGACCTTACCATGGGTATAGTAGGCCATGGAGGTATCGACCCAGCGCATTTTGTCTGCAATGCCGAGTTCGTCCATCAACGCAAACGTCGGAGCGTCCGACTTGCAAACAAAATGATAGAACCGTTCGATGGATGTGCCGGAAAAATCAAAGTGCGCCGCCATTCCGCCGACCTTGCGATCGGCTTCGATCAGATCAACTTCGTGACCCAGCGTGACCGCGCGTTGCGCAGCCGCAAGTCCCATCGGTCCAGCTCCCAGTACAACGATACGACTCATGGCAGCTCTCCTAGAACGACAGCGTGATTGGAGAGAATTCGGAGTCGAGATAGGTCTCCGAAAGCGCTCGACGCAGGGGCGTCGATGTAATCCCGAACTCGTTGGGCCAGTCGATGACCGGAAATGTGTCGGGGATGACAAGTGCCTCAAGTTGCCCCGTGGTGAACGGGGGATTTTTGTCTGCACGCGCGTAAATCCACAGCAGCGCCCAAAACAAGGCGTAGGGAATGTGAATGATCCGAGCGCGTGGTTTAACGATGTCGTGTATCATGGCGATGAGATCTCCGTACGAGATCTGTTCAAGCCCAGAGATATCGAACACGCCGGTCTTTCGCTGTTCGATGGATGCGATGATGATCGAAACAAAATCACCGACATACAGTGGCTGTCGCATGAACCGACCATTTCCGGGAATCGGAAAAACCGGTGAGCGATCCATGAAGCGACGCAACCAGCCGAGATGTTTGCGATCGAACCAGCCGAACATCAGCGTCGGCCGAAGCGTGATATGCGGCACCGGGCTATCAGCGAACAGCCGTTCCTGAGCGGTCTTGGACCGCGTGTACAAATCATCGGCGGACGAATTGACCACCGATGACGAAATGCCGACGAAATAAGGCACTGCATGCATTCGTACCGCTTCAAGGATCTGCTTTGTCGCAGTCACATTGTTGGCTTGGTAATCCTCCGCGAACAGACCGCCGATTTGAGCCTGATTGATGACAACCGTGTCAGCGCCCGCAAAGCAGTTGGACCATGGACCAGCTTCGGCGAGATCCGCCTCGATGATCTGAACGCCCGGATGAACCTCGCGGAATAGGCGTACATTGGCCTCATGTTTGTCGATGCCGACGAGCTCCAGGTCGTTCCGCGACTTTAAGCGCGCTACGAGATTCTGCCCGACTAGGCCAGCTGCCCCGGTAATAACGATCTTTCGCATCGCGGATCTAGAAATTCATCTTGTTGAAGATAGGCGCTGGAATCATACGAATGATCGCCATGATCAAACGCCAGCGCGCCGGCGCGTAAACCACGGGGCCGCCGCTCTCGGCGGCTTTTCGCACGACGGCAGCCACGGCCTCCGGGGTGGCCCAGAGCGGTCCCCCCTTGGTCATTC
>Ga0137359_10003855_pt1 | contig 12220 bp, 10 predicted proteins | sample Mad1_40_16metaG_FD_108281 | JGI IMG/M metagenome (GOLD analysis project Ga0137359, IMG submission 108281) | Vadose zone soil microbial communities from Angelo Coast Range Reserve, California, USA - Mad1_40_16 metaG | ecosystem: Environmental > Terrestrial > Soil > Vadose zone | place: USA... | reverse complement strand
TTCAATCTCGATATGCAAGCGCCCGTTGCGGTTCGTGGTGCGCAGTTGGATCTTGCCACCGTCGATTTTCGGCGCCAGCCCGTGCTTCAAGCAATTTTCCACGATGGGCTGCAGCAACATGCTAGGCACAAAAGCCTCGAGCGCCTCTTCGTCAATATCTTTGACGATTTCCAGATTGTCGCGGCCAAAGCGCGCCACTTCGATGTCCAGGTAATCGTCGATGAATTGCAGCTCTTCGCGCAGCGGCACAAACGTTTCGTGCTTGCGCAGCAGCCGCCGCAAAATGTTGCTCAGCTTCAACACCACGCCGCGCGCCGCGTCCGGATCAAAGCGGATCAGCGACGACACAGTATTGAGCGTGTTGAACAAAAAGTGCGGATTGATCTGGCTCGAAAGCGCGTCCATACGCGCCTTGAGCAGCAGTTGCTGGTGCCGCTCCAGGTTCATCTCGATGCGCGTGTTGTTCCAGATTTTCAGCGGCGCCGCCACGGACATCACCGTCGCCAGCACGCAAAGCGCAAGCCACCAGTCCCAGTGCGGCTCGATCGCAAACAGCCACTGCGGTTTGGTGGCCACGGCGATTGCGACGCGGCCAAGCTCCAGGGCGACGCACGCAAGCAAGGGCAGCAATTCCCACGACATCTTTGTCTGCCGCACCAGGCGCACCAGGTCGCGTGGGATGTTCAAAAACGTGAACGGCCCAAAATTCCACAGCTCCTCTTTGTTCGGAATTGCCTGGCGCATCAAGCCGCCCAGCAGTCCGGCCGTGGACGCCGCCGGCATGGCCAGCCATTCGTGCGCCGCCAGCGCCGGGATCGTGATGATCGCACCGCCAATCGGCCCCACCACGCGTCCGCCCAGCAAACCCATCAGGAACGCGCCCTCGAGCGAAAGATCGGCGAAACGATACGGAAATCCCACCAGGCGCAGCGAAACGCCGAGAATCAGCGGCGGCGTCATGAACAGCATCAGCTTCAGTTTCTGGTCCGGATCCCGTTCCTCAGTGAACAGAACGCGCCGGAACGTGTTCCACCGCGCCAGCAGCGCCGCGAACGAAGACGCCACGCCCACCTTCAGCAGCAGCGTAAACAGCAGGTCCTTGACCGACGTCAGCGTATCCATCGTGCGTCCGCGTCCATCTTCGCTAACGCTAGCCAATCCCCGTCGCGAAGTAAAGCGCCGCGAAACAAAGCATTGCAAAACAAAGTATCGCAGCGATGTGAAACATCGATGCAACGCGGTTGCGCCGGCACCTCAGGCGCCGACAGAACAAATGCCCCTAGCTTCGCCCGGAGGATTTATGGAACGCTGGCCGACTGCAGCCCTTTGCGCTTGAGTGGCCCCCACGTTGTATCGCTGCGCATGTATTGCCAGATTCCTTGCAATCGCCAGAACATATGCATCTGCCGGTAAGGAAAATGCTCGAAAAAACAGTAGCTGACCAATCGCACCACGTCCTGCCAGTCGTTGTAACGTTTGTAGGTGATTTCCTCCTGCAGCACCGAACCGATGGAGATCACCGTCGCAAATGCATATCCGAACAACAGGAATTGCAGAAAGAACGCGCGGCTCAAGACGCCGAGCAGGGCGGCAACAACAATGGTGACAATTCCGAGGATTTCGATTGCGGGCGCCGCAAACTCAAACACCCACAAATACGGCAGCGCAAAAAATCCAATCCTGCCGTAACGCGGGCGGAACAGCATCGTGCGCGTCGTCCACAATACATCCAGCAAACCTTTTTGCCAGCGTGCGCGCTGCCGGCCGAGCGATTTCAAGTCCGACGGAACCTCCGTCCAACACATGGGGTCGGGAACGAACTGGATCTGGTAATCCGCGTTTTTCTCGCGCAGATAGCGGTGCAAGCGCGCAACCAAGTCGAAATCTTCGCCGATCGAATTGGGCCGGTAGCCTCCAACGGCGCGCACCAGATCCGCGCGAAACACGCCGAACGCGCCGGAAATGACCATCAGCATATTCCCCTGCGCCCAGGCTTCCCTGCCGATCAAAAAAGCGCGCAGGTATTCAATCACCTGGATAACTTCGATGCTCTTGCGCGGCAAGCGTACGCGCCGCAAGTTTCCCTTCGCAATCTCCGAACCATTGAGTACGCGGATGATTCCGCCGACCGCGACCACGCGTTTCGGATCGGCAAGAATCGGCAGCATGATGCGCAGCAGCGCGTCACGCTCCAGCACGGAGTCGGCGTCAACAACGCACACATATGGCGAAGTCGCCGAGTTCAGACCGGCGTTCACCGCATCGGCCTTGCTCCCTCCCGGCTCTTTATCGACCACGAGCAGCCGTGAATCCACGCCGCTGCGATAGAGTCCGCGCACCGGCGCGCTTTTCAGTTCCGCGACGTACACGGCGCGGACTGGGCGTAAGCGAAACTCCTCGCGCATCTCCTCCAGCGTGCGGTCTGCGGAGCCGTCGTTCACCACAATCACCTCAAGCTCTGGATAATCCAGCTCCAGCAGATTTCGAACGGCGACACGAATTGAGCCTTCTTCGTTGTGCGCCGGCACGATGAGCGTGATCGGAGGAGCGAGCGGCGTTTCTCCAATCCATTTCAAACGGTAGCTTTCCAATTTGTGCTGGTGAGCCGCGCTGGTTTTTAACGCAATCAGGAGCATCACCAAGTATGCGAAATTGCTCGCCAGGTAATACCAAAACAAAGTGTGATTCGAAATCTCCAGAAAACGAATCATAGCCGAGCCGCCGCTTTTGTAGCATCGACCGGAGCGGCGGTTCCTTCAGCGATCAAAGAGCCGGAGCGCAGCACATTCCGGAGGCGATCTTTCTCTTCCCCGGTGAGCGACGCGGAGCCCTGTAACTCCTCCTCAAGTTTTGCCAGCACGTTTGCGTTTTCCAAGGCGGTCACATACGCGTGCAAGCCGTAGCGATCGCCAGCCGCGACGACCTGCTGAAAAATGTGCACCATTGCCGTGCTGAGCGCAACAAGACCCTCCGCGGCGCGCAAGCGCACCAACCGGTTCGAATCGGTCAGGCCGCGGAGCAGCGCCGGGATGGCGCGCCGTTGCGAGAGCTTCCCAAGGCTCACGATGGCGCGCAACCGCACGAACCAAATGGGATCGCGCGCCAGTTCACTAAGAACGTCGAGCGCCATACCGGACGGCGACTGCGCCAGGGCTCGCGCGGCAGCCGCCCGCAATTCGTCCAAGTCATCGCCCACGAACTGCAGCAAGTCCAGACCGAGGGACGGCGTGGCGACTTCGCCAAGCACGCGCCCCAGGGCCTCGCGCAGCGGGCCTTGCGCGTTCTGCACGTAAGGCAGCAGAAGTTGCGGACGCTCCGCGCAGCACTGAATCAGCGCGCTCTGAAGCGGCAGTGCCGGCACGACCAATCCCTTTTCGCCAACCCAGGCAAGGATCTCCTCCGCGGCCAGCGGGCTTGCCGTGCGTCCCAAGCCGCGCAAAGCGGCCAGGCGCGCTTCGAGGTCGCTGTCGCGCAACCCTTCGGCCAGGGCCGGAATGCCTTCCGCCGCGCGCGTGCGACCGAGCGCCACCAAAGCCCGCGCCCGGCGCCAGCCGGTTAGGTGCCGCGCTTCAAAGATGCGCTTTTCGATCAGCCCGCTGGCGCGTAAGAAGCGCAGCGTTTTCGCGCTTTCCTCCGGGCCCGCGGCCTCCAGGCCATCCAATGCCATCGTCTCCACAATGCTCCGATCGAAGGTGTTCGCGCGCCACGCGGAGTACGGAATTTTGCCGGAGATCAAGTCGTCCCACTGCTGGCGTAGTTGAAAGACCCGTGCGTCGCGTTTTGCAAAAAGCCGTTTGCGAAGCATGCGACGCAATAGAATGAAGGCGAGCAACAACCCATCTGCAACCACGGCGGCGATGATGGCCTTGAACACAATCGCCGCGGGGCCAAGCCTCCAGATTTTTTCAAAAATGGATTCCATAGCTGAATCCCAGATAAGCATCCGTTCGGTTCTGCGTGCGTCTTTGATACGAACTAACGCAGGTGATGTCTTGCCGCTCCGAGAAACGAAAGCGCAATCCACCGCCATAGGTTTGTGAAGCGAAAGCACCAATCTGGTCGGAGAGCGCAAAGTTTTCCGTGCCCGCGCCGTAGAAAATGTTTCCGGAGAGCTGCGTGATTCGCCAAGTGGCCACCGGAAATCCCAGCCGCATGCTCCCAGACGGCCGCCATTCCACGCCCGTGCCAGAAAAGGCGCTGCGCCCGCCCGTCGCGGCGAGTGAAAACGACCACTCCCGCGGCAAATAAATAATCGCAACTCCGTTCAGGGCCAGGATGCGAGCCGTCCGGTACCAATACCCGTGCTGCCCGTACGAGAATTCCAGGCCGCGCAAGACAGTTCCCTCGCCGGTTTTCCAGCCGTGGTCTAAATCGAAGAATGCTTCGCTCTTGGGTATCACGGCGTTGTCGTGTCCGACAGCGCCGCCTGTCGTGATCGCACCGAAGCGCGGCAAGTGCGCGGTGGCACTTCCTATGAATTTCGCGGCGAGCACTCCACTGCGCTGGTAAGCCACTCCGCCGATACTCGTGGCCCACACGGGCGTCCACCGCGTGGCCAGACTCGCCCAGTTGCCTTCGTTCGCGGCGGTGTAGCTGAGAAGGTCGGTTTCGTTTCCAACACGCAATTCTCGCTTAGGCTCGGCGCGGAGAGATTTCAGGCCGACGCGCGCTTCCGTGCTGGGGGGATCGAGGATCAATGCTTTCTGAAACTCCGCTCGGGCCTCGCCTCGTCTGCCCAGCGCGCGTAACGCTCGCGCGCGGGCCGCATGAAGGTCCGCGCGCCTGGGATCAAGTTGCACCGCAGTGTCGAGCGCGCGCAGCGCATCTTCCTTCTTCCCTTCTCGCGCGTAGACACTTGCCAGCCCAGCCCAGTTGTCTGGGTCTTTCGGCGAGAGTTTCAGAATTGCGAGATATTCCTGCTGTGCTTCCGCGAGTCGTCCCGACCAGGTCAACACTCGCGCACGCCACGCTTTCAGATCCAGGTCGCCGGGGGCGCGTGCGATTTGCTGCTCCAGCACGCGCATTGCGGATGGCCAGTCGCTTGCGTCGCAATATTTGCGTACTTGTCCCTGCCAGTCCAGTTGCCGCTCTTGCGCGGCCACACGGGCAGCGAGCAGAGCCAACAAAACCAGACAGAGTGAGAGCACGCGACCAAACTCACGTAGAACGACATGGCGCCGACGCACTCTCTCGATGCGGGCCAAATAGGCTGTGTGTACCACCATCTGCCTGGACATGTTGCAAGAACGACTCCATAACAGCAGCGAAGCGGAATCGTGTTGCCAAGCTAAATGCCGTGGCGGCTGGTGTTTACGGGCACAACGAGGTCGAGTCTGACGGTGGCGGCACATCCCTGTTCCAGAAATCGCGGGAACCGTTTCAATCCGGCACACGGCCATTCACAAGGACCAATCCGGTACTGTTCAATTCAAGGGCAGCGAGTACCCCGAAGGCCCGGTCCAACTGTCGACTGCCCAGTCGCGACCAGAAATCCCCACTCGGGTTTGCTAATCTTCGCTGCCGTGAGCTAAATTTCCTGCCGGAAGCGTTTAGCGTGGTCCACCCTGTACCAATCGATACAAACGGACGTTAGGGACGGCGAGCATGGGTAAGTATTATAATTTCCGCACGTCTGCGTGCATGGCCTTCCGAACACGACCCTGGAATTGGCGCTGGCGCTAGGAGGACGGTAATTTCTAATTGATGCGCAGCGCGACTGTTCCGCGTGTTAACCGGATGGAGTCCAATGGCTGCCGTGAATTTGATTGGCTCGTACAACTACCCGCTCGTGGCGCTTTCGGTGTTGATCGCCATGTTTGCGTCGTATGCTGCTCTGGATCTCGCAGGTCGCGTAACGGCCGCGGGCGGTTGGACTCGCGCGGTTTGGCTGCTGGGCGGGGCCGGTGCAATGGGCACTGGCATTTGGTCCATGCATTACATTGGGATGCTGGCGTTCATCCTACCGATTTCCGTGGCCTATCATTGGCCGACCGTTCTTCTGTCACTGTTTGCGGCCATTCTCGCGTCGTTCATTGCGCTGTACGTGGTCAGCCGGCGGAAAATGGGTGCCTCCCGAGCGCTCGCCGGAAGCGTCTTGATGGGTGCGGGAATTGCCAGTATGCATTACATCGGCATGGCCGCCATGCGTTTGCCTGCCGTATGCCATTTTAATCTTTTCCTCGTCGTTCTGTCCGTCGTGTTCGCGGTACTGATTTCTCTCGCCGCGCTATGGATTACCTTTCACTTACGAGATGAGAAAACGGGGATCGGCTTGGAAAAGTTAACCGGAGCCGTCGTGATGGGCGCCGCGATTCCTGTCATGCATTACACGGGCATGGCCGCCGCCAGTTTCACGCCCTCCGGTATGCGATTGGACCTGTCTCATGCCACAAGCATCTCCACACTTGGCACCGCCGGAATTGCCGCTGTCACCTTTATCGTCCTGGGGCTGGCACTGCTGACGTCCTGGGTGGATAGACGATTCGCCGCCCAGACCCTCGAACTGCAGGAAGAGAAGCTGCGGCGGAGCGAAAGTTACCTGGCGGAAGCGCAGAGGCTCTCACATACGGGGAGTTGGGCCTGGCGGGTGGCGGGTGGAAACGCCTTGCATCTCTCCGAGGAGTGGTACCGCATATATGGTTTCGATCCAGAAGAGGGCTTGTCGGCTTGGGAGAAGCAGCTCCCGCGCACTTATCAGGAGGATCGAGCAAAGTGGCAAGCGGCAGTCGATCGAGCAATCCGTGATAAGTCGGACTACGATGTGGAAGTTCGAATCCTCCTTCCAGACGGCACCGTCAAATACGTCCACAACGTCGGCCATCCCGTTCTGAACGCATCTGGGGATGTGGTGCAATTCGTGGGTAGCTCGATGGACATCAGCGACAGTAGGAGGGCCGAAGAAGCGCTGCGTCAGGCGCAGGCGGATCTCGCATACGTCAGCCGGGTGACCACCATGGGAGAGCTCACCGCCTCCCTGGCGCACGAAGTGAATCAACCGATTACCGCCGCCAGCACCAACGCCAATACCTGCTTGCGCTGGTTGGCGAGCGATACCCCAAACATCGAGGAGGCCCGCGCGGCGGCCATCAGAATTGTCAAGGACGCAAAGCGTGCGGCGGAGATCATCAGCCGGATTCGCCTGCTGTTTAAGAAGGGTACTCCGCGACGAGAGCCGGTGGATGTAAACGAAGTGATTCGAGAAATGATCGTCCTTCTGCACAGCGAGGCAATGCGAAACAGCATATCCGTCCGTACGGAGTTGGCCGCGGATCTCCCGCAGGTCATGGCAGATCGCGTGCAATTACAGCAGGTCTTGATGAACCTCATGATCAACAGCATCGAAGCTCTGAAAGAGGTGGACGGAACCCGGCAACTTGCCATCAAGTCGCAGCGAGCGGAAAATGAGCGACTTCTGCTCTCCGTGAGCGATACCGGCGTAGGGCTGCCCCCGCAAGAGACAGAACAGATCTTCAACGCCTTCTTTACAACCAAGCCCCACGGAACCGGCATGGGCCTTCGCATCAGCCGCTCCATTGTTGAATCGCATGGTGGCCGTCTGTGGGCTACCGACAATTCTCCGCGCGGCGCAAGCTTCTGTTTCACCCTACCAACCAACGCAGAAACAATGGAAGACATACGAAGGCGCTCCGGCAGTGTTGGTCATTCATGAGACTGCCACTGTGCGCCCAGCCATCCGACGCTAGCCCTTTCGATTTGTTTCGCCGCATGTACAATGGCGTCACGTCCGGGGCCCATAAGCACGAACATCGGTGGGTAGCGCACGTCCACCATGCGGTCAAACGATAAGCATACAGTCATCGAGCACTACGACTTGGTGAGCCCTTACTATCGCTCTTTGTGGGGCGAGCACCTGCATCACGGCTATTGGATTCGTGGCGATGAATCGAAGGAAAAGGCGCAGCTTCAGCTCATCGAGCATCTGGCGCAGCTTACAAACGTAGAGCCTGGCTCCGATATTCTTGATATTGGGTGCGGCTTCGGCGGCAGCAGCCTTTACCTCGCCAGAAACTATCAGGCCGCGGTCATCGGCATAACCAATTCCTCGGTACAGGTTCAAATGGCAAACAAGGTTGCAGCGAAGGAGCAACTCAACGCGAAGTTTCTCCTGATGGACGCCGAAGCAATGGGCCTCCGAAAGCAATTCGATCTGCTTTGGTGCGTAGAATCCATCTCTCACTATCAGCACCGCGCTGCGTTCTTCGCCTCTGCCGCTAAACTCCTGAAACCCGGCGGCGTCTTCGCGATCACCGATTGGTTTAAAAAAGAGAATCTCACTCCGGCGGAGACCAGGAAATTTATCGATCCCATCGAAAAAGGCATGCTGGTGGAGCTGCAGGTCATGGATGACTATGAGGATTATCTGACTTCCAACGGCCTGCAAGTCCTGCACTGCGAAATTTTGACCGAGCATTGCGCTAAGACGTGGGACCTGTGCCTTGACATCATTAACGACAAAGCGCTTTGGAAGCTTGCGCTGGAACACGGCGCGCAGCTTGTCGCTTATCTAAAGGCTTTTCAGGCCATGCGCGCCGGCTTCGCTTCCGGTAACTTTATCTACGGCCTCTTCGTAGCGTGTGCCACACCCGGGTCGTCTGCAAATCAAAATGTCTGAATCGATGTGCGGATTTTTGCGGTCAAATTCGACCTGCTATACTGCTCGTTTACCATGCCCGCAAAATCCCGTACTAACCACTCGAAACCAAAATCCGCACGCCTGCGTGCTATTGCTCGCGCCGAACTGCCTACGCGCTATGGACGCTTCACCATTTATGGCTTCCGGGGACGCGGGTCGCAGGAGGAGGCCGTCGCTCTGGTGCGCGGAAACTTGCAGGGCAAGGCCGCGCCTCTGGTGCGCGTGCATTCGCAATGCCTCACCGGGGACGTGCTGACTTCACTGCGCTGCGATTGCCGCGCGCAGCTGGAGCTTTCGCTAAAGAAGATCGGAGCCGCTCCGTCCGGGATTTTGTTGTACCTGCCGCAAGAGGGGCGCGGCATCGGCCTGATGAACAAACTGCGCGCGTATCAACTGCAAGACGGCGGGATGGACACCGTGGAAGCAAACGAGTCGCTGGGATTTGCCGCGGACGCGCGCGATTACGACTTCTCCGCGAAAATACTCAAGGAGTTGGGAGCTACGAAGATTCGCTTGCTCTCCAACAATCCCGAAAAAGTCCGCCAGCTTGAGCGCGCGGGCATCCGTGTCGTCGAACGCGTTCCCTGCCAGCCACGAATCTCCAAGATCTCCCGCGCTTACCTGCAAACAAAAAAAGCAAAAATGGGGCATCTGCTCGACGGAATTTGAAGCAACTAACCGCCCCCGACGAATTGCACAATTTCGTAGCGATCGCCGTTTGCGATGAGCGTCTGCGTCCATTGCGGGCGCGGCAAAATTTCCAGGTTGCGCTCGATTGCGACCCGGCCGCTGTCAAGGCCGAGCTCGCGCAGAAGGTCCGTGACGCTCGCGCCAGATTTGGCGCTGCGAGTCTCGCCGTTCACGGAAATTGTAATCGCCGCTTCCATAAATCTCATCCTGCGGCCGGAACTTTTGGCTTGGCGCGCAACTGAAATTGCAACCGCGCCTGAGCCTTGCCGTTGTTGGCTTCAATGACCAGCGCGCATTCGTCGCCGGTAAGCCGCGGCATGTCAAATCCGAGCTGCGCTTTTCCGTCCGTGCCCGTCGCCGTGGAATACTGGGAAGGCCCCGCCGCGCCTTCGATGCGTGCCGTCACGCGCGCGCCGGAGACGACCGCCCCGCCTTCCTTTTGGAAGACCAAAACCTGCAGTGTGGCGCGCTTCCCCGCGAGCCAATCTTTCGCGTTCAACAATCGAAGCACTAACGAGTCGCTCCCTCCCGCCGCGGAAGCAGCAGCACTCGTTTTCGGATTACTGTCCGCAGAAACATTGGATTCGACAGCAGGCGTAGCGCGCTGCGCGAACTGCAAAGCGCCAGAGCGCAATTCGTCCAATACCGCATGATGCTGCGCGCTGACTCGCTCTTTCAGTTTTTGCTCGCGCGCGGCATCGAGCGGAAGCAGGTCCGCGTAGCTGTTCGCGCGGCGATGCAGCACTCGGCCACTTTGATAGACCATCGTGTCGATCACGGCGTGCGATGTGCCGCGGTCTTCCGTCTGCACGTGATAAAGCGTTTCGCCAACTTTTACGTTCGTGTTGTGACCGAACTGCATCTAAGAATTTGCTCTCTCGTGATGCGCCAAAATCCCGCCGCGTTACACCGCATTTGACCACTCGCGGTTGAATCGTTATTATAACCCTTCGCCCATGAGTGGTTCCGGCCTACATGCCTACGCACCGCTTCTCTTACACCTGCTAATAGCCATTGGGCTAGCCGGTCTCCTCACCACTTTGTCCCTTGTTATAGGTTGGCGGCGCCCCAATCGCGCCAAACTACAAGCTTACGAATGCGGGATGGAACCCACGGGCGACGCGCGCGCGCCTTTTTCGGTGAAGTTCTACTTAGTGGCAATGGTCTTTATCTTGTTTGACGTAGAGGCCATTTTTCTGTACCCGTGGGCTTACATTTATCGCGACATGTTCAAGATTTCGCACAGCTTTGGAGTCTACGGCTTTGTAGAAATGCTCGTGTACATCGCCATCCTGTTGGTCGGGTACATTTATCTGTGGAAAAAGGGCGCGTTCGACTGGCATAAATAGTCGTCGCAAGTGGGGAATTCGGGGACTGTGGCAGAGAACAGCAACCAAAATACTAGTGTTGTGGTCGAACGACTGCGGGGATGGAGCGCGAACGCGATCAGCGAAGTGATCGAGTTCCGCGGCGAGACGACGATCGTGGTTCCCCGCAATGTGCTGCGCGATGTGGCCGAGCGCTGTCGTGGGGACAAGGAACTCCAGTTTAATTTGCTGACCGACGCTACCTGCGTCGACCGCTACCCTCTGGAGCCGCGTTTCGAGGTGAACTATCATCTGGTTTCGATTCCCCGCCGCGATCGTCTGCGCCTGCAGGTCCGGCTGTCTTCCGATGATCCTGTTGTGGATTCCCTCGTTCCGGTCTGGCCGGGCGCGAATTGGCTGGAGCGGGAAATCTTCGACCTCATGGGGATTCGCTTTAACGGTCACCCTGATTTGCGGCGTATCCTGATGCCAGAAGATTGGGAAGGCTACCCGCTGCGCAAGGATTACCCTGTGGAAGGCTATCGCGACATTCCGACCACAGCGTCGCGTTATACAAGGAATCGCCCGTGAGCATTCAGACCGCATCCACTTCCGTCGAGACCGCCACCGGCCAGGCGAAAACCATGGTCCTGAATATGGGGCCACAGCATCCGTCGACGCACGGCGTGCTGCGCATTTTGCTGGAACTGGATGGCGAAAATGTCGTCAAAGCCATTCCGGACATGGGTTATTTGCACACCGGAATTGAGAAGTCGTGCGAAGACAAAACCTATTCGCAGGCCATCACGCTGACCGACCGCATCGACTATCTGAGTCCGCTGGGCAATAACCTCGCGTATTGCCTGGCCGTCGAAAAGCTGCTCGGGCTCGAAATCCCGAAGCGCGCGCAATATATTCGCGTGATGATGGTGGAGCTGCAGCGGATTTCGTCGCACCTGGTTTGGCTGGGGACGCACGCGATCGATCTTGGCGCGATGTCCGTCTTTCTTTATTGCTTCCGCGAGCGCGAAGAAATCCTGAAGATTTTTGAATTTGTGGCCGGCCAGCGCATGATGACCAGTTACATCCGCATTGGCGGATTGGCGCTGGACCTTCCAGCGGGTTGGCGGCAGCGCGTCGAGAAATTCCTCAAGATGATGCCCGGCCGCATCGATGAGTACGAAGATCTGCTCACCGGCAATCGCATCTGGATTGGGCGCACCAAAGACGTCGGCTACATTTCCGCCGAGGACGCTGTCGCCCTCAGCATGACCGGCCCTACGCTGCGCGCCGCTGGCCTTGCTTACGACAACCGCAAAGTTTTCCCGTATTCGAGCTATGACGAATTCCAGTTCGACGTCCCCACACGCACCGATTCGGATTGTTTTGGCCGGTACATGATTCGCGTCGCCGAAATGCGAGAAAGCCTGAAGATTATTCGCCAGGCTTTGGACAAGATTGCGCCGGACGGACCTTTCCGGACCGAAGCACCAGGAATCATTCCTCCCGAGCGCGAGAAAATGAAGACGGAGATGGAAGCGCTCATCTATCACTTCAAGATTTTCACCGA
>Ga0137359_10003846_pt1 | contig 12233 bp, 8 predicted proteins | sample Mad1_40_16metaG_FD_108281 | JGI IMG/M metagenome (GOLD analysis project Ga0137359, IMG submission 108281) | Vadose zone soil microbial communities from Angelo Coast Range Reserve, California, USA - Mad1_40_16 metaG | ecosystem: Environmental > Terrestrial > Soil > Vadose zone | place: USA... | reverse complement strand
TCACGGCCGAGGACATCAGGATCGGCCACGGTCACCAACAAATCAGGAACAGGTAACTCAGGAGAATAAAAAATGTGGCAAAACGAAACCGCGGCCGCGAAACACGCGCGGACCGAGATGGAAGCGAAGCTCAACGGACCAAGCTTCTTCGACACTGAGCTGGTCCTGCAGATCGAGATCCCGAAGCACGTTTTCTACATTTTCAACGTCGGGCCGATGGAATTCACCGTGCCGAAGGGCTCGGCCGGTCCCGCCGGCGGCTACAAGATCAAGTCCTGCGAAAAAGGCCGGCCGTACTCGACGCCGCTGATCCTGCCGTCGATCGTGACCGACACCTACATGCAGGAGGACATGATCAAAACGCACAGCGTCACCGGCGAGTTTATGTGCCGGGACATCGTGCACCCGATGGTCGGCAAAGTCTGGTCGATCGGCCAGAACCTCGACGACTTCGGCGTCTTCTGGACGCGCAACAATCCGCCGGCGAACAGCGAGCTCGAGGAAGCGAAGTTCAAGATGGAGATCACCTTCCGCGCTGCTCTGGCGGAAGCAAATATGCTCGAGGCGCAGAATCGCTTCGACCTGATTACGCCGCTCATGCGCTTCGCGGCCAGCTACTACGAAGAAGATCGCAAGTGGAATCAGGTGTACAAGCGCACGATCGAGTGTCCGGTGTGCGGCGGTCCGATGAAAGCCGGGATCGCGATCCATTCTTGCGGCGCGGTGCTGGACTGGCCGGCGGCGATCTTCAACAGCGCGCGCAGTTTTGACGATGCAAAAAAACACGGCGTTTTCTCGATGCTGCTCGAGAAGCAAGTCGCGGAGCTGCGCTACAAAGCGGCCAACAAACAAACCTTCGCGCCGGCACCCGCCGGACAATCGGGATCTTCGTTCCTGAGCTCGGCCGAACTGATCGAGCTCGAGCGGGAAGAGACGACGAAGCTCGATAACACGCTGACACAAGCCGGCCGCGGTGATGACGTCCGCACGACGGCCGCCGACGCGCCGGACAAGCGCGACGATGTTCCTTCGCCGTCACGCACGAGATCGCAGCGCGCCAAAGTCGACGCCGACCTGGACGCGGCACACGAAGCGCGCGGGAAGTCCGGGAAAAAACCGCCGGCGCCGAAGCGTCCGAAAAACTTCAAGGCTTAACGATCTTCTAGGGGCGGTCCCCACACTCTCGAGGGCTCCTGATCCCACGAGCGGGAATCGCTCCTAGTCGCAAGATCACTCGTCAAGGCGAGTGAAATCTCAGAAAACTCGATGGTAAAGCTCTGAGAGATTCCGACCGGGGCGCCAGGTCGAGAGCTTGGCGCCTCAATTCCGCGACGAACAACGGTCCGCGACGATGATCAACGCGTAGCAGTCATCGCACGCCGAATACTGCTTTTCCCATTCGGTCGGAAGCCGGCCGAAATTCTCGACAAACTCCGCGACCGCGGCGGCGCTTGGCACTCCGGGAACGTAGGTGCCGCAACGCGCGCAGTGTCGATGCTTGCAAGTGTGGGTGCAGGCCGGCGGACCGGGACATTCAGCTTTCATAAGTACCCCGTAATTACGGCGAAATTATGTCAAACATCGCACCGAGCGCGCAGCCTGGCACCTACCCGATCGCCGACGAAGTGATGCAACTCGCTCGCGCGTGTGTGAACGACATGCTGCGCGACACCGCCGGCCGCATCCTCACCAACAAGGCGCCGTTCTCCGTCGTGTTTCTCAATTCCGCCATGCGTGAAGTGCAGCGCGTCTTCGCGAACAACGGGCTCACGAATTACGTGAAGGACAACGTGATCCTGCCAAGCATGACGCCGGCGGCCAGCTCCGATCCGAGCGTCCAGGTCGCGGTGAGCATCAACGGCTATTTCGACGGCGTGCAGTCCAAAACTTCGCCGGCACTCCCGCAAGACCTGATCCTGCCGCTCGCAGTGTGGGAGCGCGTGACCGGATCCGGAGCGAGCTTCGTTCCGGTCAATCCAGTCCAGAACGACGGGCTCTCTTCCGGCGTGCCTGGCGCGAATCTCGGCGTGTACGAGTGGCGCCAGGACGCGCTCAACTTCATCGGCGCGCTAAATCCGATCGATCTGCGGCTCAAGTACGAAGCTTCGATCCCGCCGATCGCCGCCGGCACCGATCTCACGACGATCTCGATCCCGCTGCGCGACGCGCACGAAGCGCTCGCCTTCTGGGTGATTTATTACTACGGCTTCGGCCGCGGATCCGACTTGCGCACCGAAGCCAAAAAGAACGCGGAAGACGCGATGGACAAAGTCATCAATCGTTACGTGCGCAAAGATCAGCGCATCGCGTATCGCTCTGGCGGCTTCCGCGCCGGCGGCGGAACGATCGACGGCGCTCTGACCGGGAGCTACAAATAAAATGCCGGCAACTTCAGAGTTTCGCTATGACGGCTCGGTTCGCTCTGTCGTGGGCAACGCTCTCACTGGCCTTTCTGTTGCGGTGCTTTCGCAGCCGGCCAACGTCACCAACAAGCCAGGCTCGCCGCTAATCGCGCTCTTCGGAGCTTCGGTCACCAACTCGTCGACGCTCTCCGGTGCTTCCTGGGTCAACGGGACGATGACGCTCGTCTTCACCGCGGTCCCGGTCGACGTCGTCGTCGGCTCTTACGTGCAGATCACCGGCGTCAATCCGACCGGCTACAACGGCGTGTGGCAAGTCGTGAGCGTCTCAGGGCTCAACGTCGTCGTGACGACGCCCTACACCGCGGCGATCCCCGCGAATCCGGGAACCTACGTGTCCGGCGGTGTCGTCGCCTCGAGCGCGCTCCCGAATCCGTTCCTCACCGACTCGCTCGGAAACTTCTTCTTCTACGCGCCGGCGGGAACCTACACGATCCAGGTCTACGACACTTCCGGCCGCTTGCCGACGCAGCTCGTCTTTATCGATCAGCCGGTTACCGTCGGCGGCGCTGGATCCGGATCGGTGACATCCGTCGGGCTCAGCATGCCGAACGAGTTCACCGTCACGAGCTCGCCAGTGGTCGGCGCCGGCACGATCGCGGTCACCAAGGCGGTCCAGAACGCAAACCTCGTGTATGCCGGTCCGGGGAGCGGGGGAGCTGTAGCACCGACGTTCCGGGCGCTTGTGGCAGCCGATCTCCCCGCCGGGGCTGGTACGGTATCATCCGTCGCCTTAACGCTCGCTGTACCCGCCGCGCTGCTCTCTGCGGCCGTAACAGGCTCGCCGATCACGACAAACGGTACTTTTGGGCTCACCATCACCCTTCCCAATCAGCTCGCAAACCTCGTCTTTGCCGGTCCCACAGGGGGCGGCGCCGCGCAGCCTGGCTTCCGAGCCCTGGTCCCCGCGGACATGCCGACGGGCCTGCAGACCACGACAACGGCGCTCAGCTCCGCGAACCTGCTCGCGCTCCTGGGCACGCCGATCGCGCTCGTGCCGGCGCCAGGAGTCGGCTTCACCCTGCACGTTCTTTCGATCGTGATCGAGTTCTTCGGCGGCGCGGCCGCTTACACCGACGCCGGCGGCGCCGTGAGTTTCTCGATCGGGAGCGCGGCGCAAGCGCTCGCCTCGAATGCGATCTTCCTGGTGACGACGACGCCGAACAAAGCGATCCAGCGAGTCGTCGGCCTGCAGGCTACCGACACCGCGGGGAATCCGCCGACCGATGACAACGCCGCGCTCACCATTTCGAAAGTTACGAACAATTTTGCCGCCGGCAACGGGACGGCGAAGGTGATCGTTCACTACCTCATCCTTCCGACGACGTAGACAGGAGAAAAACAAATGGCAGTAGCTTTGATCACGTTCACACCGGCGCCGGGACTCAGCGGATCCGGCGATATCGGACAGCGCACCGTCGCCTACTACGGGACGATCGCGATCCAGCCCAACCCCGCGACCTATGCGACCGGCGGACTCACGACAGCGTTGACGCCGACCAATCCACTTTTGCAGCTCGGCTCAGCCGGCCAGCCGGCAATCTTCACCGATCGCACTCCGCTCGGTGCCTGGGTGCAATCGCAAACGGCGAGCGGCTATACCTACATCTACAACACGACAACGAAGAAGCTCTTGATCATGCAAAACGGCGGCGCCGCTGCTCCTGGCGGCGAGATCCCGGCGGCGGCCATTCCCGCGGCCGTGAGCGCCGACGTGATCTTCTACAACTTCGTGTTTCCGCGGGTCTAGCTACCTCGTGAACAACGCGACGGGGGGCAAGGTCGGCAAGATCACGCTGACCGTGTTCGGCGGTGCAGTTACAGAGATGGCGCCTTCTGATCTTCCGGAAGGCGCCTCGCCGTTTAATCAGGACTGCGACTTCCTTCCCGGAAGTGTGTTTAGTCGCGGCGGCCGCCAGAACGTTGTGGCGTTCGCGAATATCTTCCAGGAGAATCTCGGCCGGATCGCGGTCACCAATCCCGACGGACACGTCCCGAACGAGATCGCCTGGGTCGCTCCCGGAAACGCGGCGCTGAATATCCCGGGAACCTACGCGGCCGCGATCCTCAACGCCGGCGCAAGCAATCCCGGATCGAATCTCGACAGCATCACCACGACGAAAGGCGTCGGATCTCCTGCAGCGATCACCGCGACGCCGCTCTTCGCTCCCGAATACGCCGTTTTCTTCGAAGTGCAAGACAACCTATCGGGTCGAGATCCTGGCGCGCCGTGGGTCGATATCAGCGGCGGCGCCACCGTCTTCGGACAACTCCTAAGCGGCATCAATCCGGTAACTGCATCGGTTGTGACGACTCCGGGAGCGCACACCTGGATCAACGCGCTCATGTTTCTCGGGACCAATGGCTCGGCGCCGGTAGCGAATACGCTCGGCTCGGGATCCGGGAACGGGCAGACGACTTGGAATTTCGCGGGAGTGAACTACGTCGCCGGGAGCACCGTCTTCGTGATCCAGCGATTACATGCCGGTGCCGGATTTTTCTCGCTGAATTCTTTCGTCGTATCGGACAACAAAGGCAGCACGTTCACGCTGCTCAGCAACACGAATAATCAGGTCGGCGGCGGCGGCGCCGCAGGAGTGCAGCTCATTGTTTGGATGGCGCAGAACGTAGCCGGCGGACTGGCGACGATCACGATCGCGGCACAAGGCGGAAACAGCAATAGCGTATCGAGCGAGCCGTTTTGCTTCGGGCTCACCAACCTCGCGCCGGTGACTTCTTCGCCGAGCTACTCGCAAGCGCTGAAGGTCACCAACTTCGGCTTCAATCTTCCAATCACGCAAAGCGTCACCGGCATCCAGGTCGAGATCTTCGGACACCAGACGTCGCAAACGCCGGACGCGGTCCTTACCGCGAACCTGATCACTCCGGATGGATCGCTCTCGACGTCGGCGCTCGCGACGCAGCTTCCGCTCGTCGACGGCCAGGCCAACGCCGGCACCGCGGTCGAAAGTTGGGGGATCCCCATCCAGGCCGCGCAGCTCAATAACCCGTCATTCGGCGTGCAGCTCATCGCGCAAGCTCCCGGCGGCGGTCCGGCCAACTTCTATGTGTACGGAGTGAAGATCAAAGCCTTCCTCACGCCGAATCCGCCGCGAAATTTCAACTGGATCAAAAACTACGAGCAGCAAACCGGCGGGATCTTCACGCTCGCGCTCGATGCCGCGGGGATCCTCTGGCAAGAGGATGCGACCAACAATCCCGGAACGTTTTCCTCGATCTACACGGCGATCAATCAGAACACCTTCGCGAAGGGTGTCACCTTTCAAAATACCGAGTACATCGCGCTCTCCGATCTCCTGCAGGGGACGGACATGCCGCGGCAGTGGACCGGGACCAATCTCGATCGCGTCTCGAGAAGCGGTCCGGCCGTTCCGCCTTCCTTCGCGACCACGTCGACCGGCGGATCGGTGCTCTCGGTCCGGCAAAACTCGCCGATCGTGCTGGTACAAAATTCGATCAATCCGAACGCGTATCTCCTGGTGAGCGCGGGACCAGGTGCGCACGGCACCTTCGGCACGCCGTCGACGCCGGGCAATGTGATGTCGATCTTCCTGCAGTCGACCGATATCCCGCCGAGCTACTTCAAAGCCGGCACCAACATCCAGCTCAGCGGATTCCCGTCGATCAACGGCTTCACGGTGAACAACGATCCGACCGGAGTCACCAATCCGGCGTACTACACGATCGCGACCGTCGGCCAGCCGATCCCCGGGCAAAACGCTTACGTCTGGATCACTTTCCAGGTTCCTTTCACGACGTTCTCGAATCCGCGCACGCCGGCGGGATGCCAGATCCAATCGACGCAGTCGACGCTCACCATGAGCGCGCAAGTCCCGTACCTCGAGGTCGGCAATCAGTTCACGCTCACCGGAGTCACGCCGGCGGGATGGAATAATTCTTTCACCGTCCTGCAGACGCCGAACGCGGCCGTTCTCTCGATCTCGCAGACTTTGCTCACCGGAAACGTCGCGCAGTACGTGTATACGCTCGTCTCCGGGACCGCTCCGGTCCTGGGCCAGTACATCACCGTCACCGGCACGCTCAACGGAAACGGCATTTTCAACATCGTCAACGCGGTCATTACGTCCGTCTCGCCGAATTCTTTTTCGGTGTCGATCCAGAGTCCCAACATCAACGCGGCCGCGGAGAACAATTCCTTCGGCTCGATCTACGGGACCGTCTTCATTTTCGATCCCGCCGGCACGGTGACAAATCCGATCATCGGCAACGCCGGCGCGACCGGCACCATCGCGACAACCGGGATCATCGGCATCGGCATTCGCAAAGCGGTGTGCATCTTCAAGACGCGCAACGGAGCGCTCACCGCGCCTTCGCCGTTCGCGCAGTTCAATATCACCGCGACCGCTTCCGCGATGGTCGGCTCGAATATCCCGATCGGCGGTCCGGACGTCGTCGCGCGCATCATCGCTTTCACCGGCGCCGGCGGCGGGAATTATTTCTGGATCCCGCAACCGGTCACGGTCACATCGAACGGGCAACAGCTCACCTACGGCGCGACGATCATCAACGATAACGTCACGACGCAAGCGACGTTCTCGTTCCCGGATGCTTTGCTGCTCGATTCAACCGCGATCGACGTCCAGGGAAACAATCTCTTCGCGCAGCTCGAGCTCCCATCCTGCCGCGGCTTCCTCACTTACGCCGATCGCCTGATCGCCTGGGGCGTGAACACCACGATCTTCAACATGCTCGGTTTGTCGTTCGATGCCGGCATCGGCGTGCAGAATTTGCAACAGCTCTCGATCCAGCCGGCGGTCGCGACGTATCCGCTCGGCTGGACGGTCGACTCCGCGAACGGCGCCGGCGGCTCGCTGCTCACTTCGCCGCTGTTCGGAAATTCCTACTATGTGAAGAATCAGACCGGCGGCGTCCAGGCGCTCTACGGGATGCTCACGCAGCCGGCTTACGTGACACAGCTCGGCACGCCGATCGTGCTTCCGTCGACGCAGTACTCCGCGAGGATCACCGCGCGCTGTCCGTCCGGAGCGGTCACCGGCAACCTGGTCGTCGACTTCTTCTCGCCGACGCTCAATCAAAGTTTTGGATCCTTCTCGATCCCGCTCGTCTCGATGACGAGCAACTTCCAGATCTTCACCGGAGCGCTGCTCACCAACGTCTTCGGCGCGACGACGGGAGTGCCGAAAGATCTCGTCTTCCGCGTGTATCTGCAGAACGTCCCGAACAACGGCGACGTCGAGATCGATCGCATCGAGCCGTACATCACCAATCAGCCGGCCTTCGCGACACAATTTTTCGCTAGTTATGCCTTCAATCAGGAAGCCTTCGACGGTGTGACCGGCCTGTTCGGTCCGGCGCAGAATCAGCAACGCGTCAACGGCGGGATGGTGCTCTACGACACGCTGTACATGCTGAAGGAAAATTCCTGGTTTAGCACTTCCGACAACGGTGTCACCGAGCCCTATAAATGGAATTGGAGAACGGTGTCCGACAAGATCGGCACGATCGGGATCCATTCCTACGACTACGGCGAGTCCTGGGGAATCAGCGCATGCCGCGCTGGTCTGTACTTCTTCGAAGGCGGCGAGCCGATCAAGATCTCGCAGGAGATCCAAACACTTTGGGATCTGATCAACTGGAAGTATGGACACACGATCTGGGTGCGCAACGATGAAGCGGCCAAAACCATCAAGATCGGCGTCCCGCTCCCGACTCCGAACATCTACTGTCCGGAATTCCCGGTAAACGCGAATCCGACCACGCCGAACGTCGTGCTCAACCTGAGCTACCGCGAACTGAACACCGGCGTCGAGCTCGCGCACACCGCGCCGATCCGCTCGACTTTCAGCGGCCGCTTGATGAGTCCAGAGCCGGCGCGCAAATGGAGCTTCTGGAATATCGCCTGTCCTTACGCGGACATGATCGATCGCGGGAGCAATTCGAAAACGATGCTGTACTGTACCGGCTACCAGAACAGCAAGATCTTCGCGCTCAATCCGACGCAACTGCACGATGACGGCGTCGCGATCAATTCGTTCTATCTGACGCACGGCTTCCCGAAGCCGGAATCCGCCGAAGCGCGCGGGATCGATGTGCTGCGCTCGCAGTTCGACTACCTCGAGGCGCTGGTCACCGGCGCCGGCACATTGAACACGCTGATCTTTCCGGAAGATCCGCAGAATACGCCGTACATCCTGGACGCCGTTCCGCTCGATGCCATCTCGCAAGGCGCGACCGAGATCAACGTCAGTCTGACCGGGAATTACTACTACATCCGTATGGGGACGAACGCGGTCGGCGCGGCGTTCAAGCTGAGCACCATCATCGGCGCCTTCTCTCCGGATCCGTGGGCACCGGTGCGCGGTACCGCGCGAGGCTCACTGTGATCGACAAGGAAGGGCTGCTCAAGGCCATCACCAACCGCGATCCGCATCTCGGCAAGCTGCTCGAGACGTTGTTCGACGGCATCGACAGCGTCGCGAATCACATCGGCGTCGATCCCAACGGGAAAACGCAGCCGCCGGATCCGATCAAAGGGCTCAACGTCAAAGCCGGCACCGATCATGTACACGTCACGCTCACCGATCCGTCGCCGGTCCGGAAGAATGTGCAGTACTTCGTCGAGTACTCGGCGAACGATCCAACCTTCCAGAACGCGCACATGGAGCACTTCGGCGCGACGCGCGGCAAACCGCTCGCGCTTCCGGCCAAAGACGACGCCGGCGTCGCGATCAATTACTACTTTCGAGCCTATTCGCAGTACCACGGCTCGGATGCGCAGCCGCAGAAAACTTTTTTCGGGGATTCGATCAATCCGACGCCGGTCACTCTTTCCGGATCCTCGCGGCTCACGCTGCTTCCGTCGCCTGGCGGCGGGACCGCTCCGCATGACGGCTCGCGGCCAGGGCTCGGACTCGGTACAGATCTGCAGCGGCTTCCGGTTGGTCCGAAAGTTCCGGCGCCGCCGCTCGCGAAGTAACAGGGGAAAACATCATGGGCTTCGGATCAACAGCCGCAAAAAGCGCAGCACAGCAAACAATGGGGATCTCGACCGGCTACGGTGCGGAAGCCGGCGATATCGGATCGATGCTTGTTCCCGAGCTCAAGCGCGAAGCTTTGCATCCGACCGGCTTCAATCCCGCGGATCTGAATTCGATGCTGGTCGCCGGCGAGCAAGGCGCCGGCGGTGCGACCGGTGCGATCGCCGGGGAAGCGAATCTGCACGCCGCGCGATCGCGAAACAACGCTTCGCTCTCTTCGGTGCTGGATGAAGCCGAACGCGGAAAGACGCGACAGCTCTCACAGAACGCGCTCGACGTCCAGGGACAGAACGCGCAGCTCAAGGAAAAACAGCGCCAGGCCGGACTCGCCGGACTCTCGCACGAGCGCGGCGGCGATATTCAAGCGCAGCTCGAGGCGCAAAAAATCGTCCCGGAAGATATCAACGCCTGGTCGAACGCGCGGCAGACCGAGCACAACACCGGACTCTTCTCCGATGTTCTATCAACCATCAACACGCTCACCGGCGCAGCGAAGGCCTACAAACCCGGGGGTTTCTAAATGCCTGATCCAGAGATCCGCAAGCGCCAGGATGACGAAGAAGAAGAGGACGTTCCTCGTCTTCGTCCGGTCGGAACAAGTTTGTCGATGGATCCTGCAGCCTTCGATCGCCTACGAGCGAGCTCGCGCCTGGCGCCGATCGCCACGACCAACGAAGGCGAGAACGAACGCCTGCAGCCGATCCAGTCGACGAAGGTGCAACTCCCCGACGATCAGAACGTCGAGAATCGTCCGGTCGGCTCGTTAATGAGTTTCCGATCGCGCGAAGATGCGCGACGGCACGGCCAGGATCTCAGCGCTCCCGCCGGCGGTCCCGCGGTGATTCCCGCACAAGGATCTTCCGGAGCGGCGCGCGTCGAGCTCGAGCGGATCCAGGACGAGAAAGCAAATCCCTGGGGCTCGCCGGAAAATCATCCCGGACGGCTCGGCCGACTCGGTCATGTACTTGGCAGGGTCGGCAACATCGCCGGCGATATCGTCGCACCGCTGCAGATGTCGATGATCCCGGGCACCGATCTCAATCGCGAACGCCACGAAGAGCAAGCGGTTAAGCAGATCGGTACCGCGGAAACACAAGAGCGCGACGATCGCGAAGCCGCCAGCAAGATCGGACTCGAAGGCGCGCAAGCCAAAGAAGCCAACGCGCGCACCGAGCAGATCACCAATCCGAGCGAGAAGTGGACCGTCGTTCCCAACGTGCAAGGTCCGAACGGCGAAGCCGTGCAGCAAGAAGAGAAGTCCGGAACGATGCGTTACGCGCCGACCGGATCGGTCCGCAACAAACCGACGCAGGAACAAAACAAGCTCGACTTCCAGGACGTCGTCTCGAAGCTCGACAAAGCCGGCCTTCCGACCGGACCGACGCAGCTCGACAAATCGCTCGACGCTGGACTCAAGAACAACGTCATCACGCAGGCCGATCACTCGAAGGCCAAGTCCTATCAATCCGCAAATCCCACACCGGGCACCAACCTCACCGTGCACCTGGCCGGCGCCGAAGGGTCGCAAGACATCAAGGACAAGCGCACAAAGGCGCTGGTCGACGACGGCAACGGCGGAACGAAGATGTCGAGCGTATCGGAAGCGAAGGCCGCGGGACTCGACTATATCCCGCTCAAAGACGAGCAGAGCGTCATCACGACAGGGCACATCTACAACCAAATCCGGCGCTCGACCGATCGCCTGGCCGAGCCGCGGCTGCTCAAGATCTTCGACGATCCGGAAGCGCGCGCGATCGTTGCCACCGCGACGAGCGATCACTCGGCGCAACAGTTCGGCGCGCTCATCCCCGGCATGGGCGGAATTATGATTCCGATCCCCGGCGGGACCGGAAAATTCATCGACTCGCTGCTGCAAAACTACGCCGGCCAAAACAAGAAAGAGCTCCAGGAGTACCTCGCGAATTTTTGGGAAGCTCGCGAAGCGGCGATGAACATGATGCGGCTGCAGACCGAGGGCAAAGCCGGCGCGCGTTCGCAATCGCAGATGGATGCGATCGTTCAGCAGCTTCCCGGCGGATCCACGCCTAACTCCAAGATGGCCGCGCTGCAGCTCCGGAATATGTTCGCGAACCTCGACGACTACGCTCGCGGCGTTCCCGACAAGCTCCCCGGCTATGAGAAGTACAAAGCGAAGGATTGGTCGAAAGAGCCAGGCGCCGGCGGCGGTGAAGCAGCTCCCGCGCGGCCGCAGGGTGTTCCGGCCGATGCCGAGTGGAACGCGGATAAAAGACAATGGCAGCGCAACAAGAAGTAACCGCCTGGGACGAGAACGGGAAACCGATCACGACTCCGGACGCCGGCGAAGGTGCCGCGGCCTGGGATGAAAATGGGAAGCCGATCCCCGTCTCGATCGAGCCACCAGGTCCGCCGAATTCTCGCGAACGCTTTACACAGGTGACCACAGGTTTCCAGCATCCGCTCGACGAGCTCGCACGCGAAGGGAAGGATATCGTTCACCATCCGCTCGAGTTCGGAAAAGATCTCGCGCAAACCGCCGGGATCCCACGCGAGTTTTGGTCGCACCCGATCCGTGAATTTAAGAACATCGGCGGCAGCGGCATCCCTGGAGTGATCTTCGGCGAGCACGGTCTACTCCGCGATCCGATCGGGACCGGCGAACGCATCACCGGCGCAAACGAATTGTCGGAAGACGTCCGATCCGGAAACCTGAAAGGGATCCCCGGTGATATCGCCGGCGGTGTCGTGAACCTCGCCGCGCTCAAAGGTCCGGCACGGCAGCTCGGAGAACAAG
>Ga0137359_10003845_pt1 | contig 12233 bp, 11 predicted proteins | sample Mad1_40_16metaG_FD_108281 | JGI IMG/M metagenome (GOLD analysis project Ga0137359, IMG submission 108281) | Vadose zone soil microbial communities from Angelo Coast Range Reserve, California, USA - Mad1_40_16 metaG | ecosystem: Environmental > Terrestrial > Soil > Vadose zone | place: USA... | reverse complement strand
TTCGCCAACTTAAATCTGCCATCCTTATCCGTGAACTGAGAAGTGCTTTCTTTGGCGGAAATGTAAATAGAGATGCTCGCGGACGGAATAGGCATGGCATTCTCATCCGTGACCGTGCCGGAAATAGTTAGTTTCACGACTTCTGCGGTTAAGACAGAGATCGGGATGGTTAATTTGCCGCCTGAGGCTTTGGAAGCATTATGAAGCTTTTGGTCGGGAAGTTCTTCCTCTATCGAGTTTTCACCAACTGTCACCACAACTTTGTGTCCAGCTCCGGTCAATTCAAAGTCAGCCGATCGCGTGTATTCACCTTTTGCATCGGTGTCTCCGATAATCTCTCCCAGTTTCGTTCCCGTGGCGTTTTGGCCTTGACGCGGAATAGAAATGTGAGCCTTGGGGATTGGAGCACCCTTACCGTCAGTCACCACTACTGTAAGTTTGACCGTGACATGTTCTGGCGGTTCAGCCAACGACGTGGGGGCAAACCATATAAAAAGTCCTACCACTCCGGACAAAAACAAGAGAGGCAAGTGAAGACGCCCTAAAATTGATTGATGCGACATTAACGGCGTGCCCAGACCCGCAGTTACGGTGCTTTTCTTTACGGGTAAAGTTCGATGTTTTGGGTTGCAGTTTCGAGGAGAACCTTGACCTCGGTTATGAAGAGCGGCTCGATCAGCGCGTCGTCATCGTTCCGTCTGACATCTGAAACAATGCAACCCTTGGCCGCTCCAAACAATCTCTGAAGTAATTTTGTTCGAAATTGACTAGGCGAGACTTTATCAAGATTCAGTTCGGCAGCCGCTGCCTGAGTGGCCTCGCCGTTCTTGAACACCGTAAGAAAAGCATTCAATTCGGCTAACTCGTTCATTGCAGGCACAGTGTTAACGGGAAGTTCTTTTATGGCCTCTGGGGTTAACTTGTCATGCCATTTCAGGTTGCCGTAACCAGTCTCTCCGACGGTCACTGAAGGTGTATTTGGATCGATCAAACCTATAGGGCGCTTATTGGCGCTGCCCTGAAGCTCACTCTCCGCCAATAATCCACGGCCCACTTCCTGCTTCGGCCTCTTCGAAATCCTGGCGATGACTGTCACCTGATCTTGGTGGGATCTTTCCTGAGAACCGCACAGACCAGCTTCGAACATTTGTTGGGCGAGCACTTCGTAGCCGTGAATCCATTGAACTAGCGTGCCACCTTTTCCGCAGAAATAGATGTTGCAAATATCTTCCTTTTGCTTGAGGCCAGCCTTACGTGCAAGCAGGCCGGCATAATAGAGAAGACTGCCAAACAGGAAGATTATGTGCGACATAAAGCGACGAGCCTCGGGGGCCCCATTGGCCTCGCTTATCAAATCATGTAACTGGTTGCGCAGTTCGATGAAGCTGAGCAAGTTTGTGAACATCAAGCTATAACCAGATGATTTGGACGCCAGTTCAGACGAGGAGAAATCGCGCAGGTTATGGGGAGCGGATCTCATGGTGTTGTCCAGCCATTCTAAAAATAAACGCGCCTCTGGCGATTGGATGTATCTGCCTAAAAGGCCTCCCGCTAGTTTTACCGATTCTTGCAGCTCGAGTTTTTGTTGTGCCCAAACCGCAATGTCACTCGTGCTGCCACCGACATCAATGGAGATGGTGTTACTAACGGGTGACGCGTCCTGCTCACACTCCAGATGACGACAAACGGCCACTGTTTCGGTCATGGTCGCGCGCTGCACCTTGATCTTCTGGGCAGCTGTTGGTATTCCGTCATTTAGATAGTTTTCGAGGTCGCTCCATTCGCCGTTATGTTTGGCTATCAAAGCCTCAGTAAAAACCGATGGGTAGGTGTGGGCTACTTCAACGACTTGCGCTCCTTGCTTTGCAGCTTCAGCCTGCAGCATCACAAGAAGACAACGAAGAAATGCGCGCAAATCGTAGTCGTTTTTATGACTGTTCCATTTCAAATTGAAATGGAGCTTATCGGCATCGTAGTGACCATCGAAGATCCAGTGTCTGTACACGTACCCGTCGCTCGGCAGCCATTCTTTCTGGGCGGCGTCATTTGGGCTCGGTATTACCAACAGAGTCTTCAATTCCTCCATCGTCTGATCCAGCATTACGGAATTAGGCAAGGCCAAGAAGAGATCTCGGAATATTCCCGGATCGCAAAATGTCAATTCTCTGGTGCGGGCGGAGAATTCAATCGGCTGAATTTTTGCGCTTTGCGAGGTAACAAAAGCACTGCCCTGCTTTTCGTCGCCGCGCCGCTCGACCTGAAGGGAGAACGCCCGCGTGTGGGTGCTACCAAAATCGACGCCAACCTTCCACAATTTCGTAGGTGAATCGACTTCGTTGTTGCGAAGTAATAGTAGACCGGACTTTCCGTTTACAGACCCCACAAAGGCTTGCAGCGGCTCTCTGGTCATGAACCAGCTGTGATTTGAGTAGGTGCGCGACACAAAGCGATCTGACAGGGGTTCGAAGTCGAGGCTGCTCTCCGACGATGCCGCGATACCGCTCTTAACATAGAAGTAGCGTGATAGCGCAGACGATGTGAAATCTGGCCAACCTGCGAGCTGGGCCGTAACGATGTCCTCCTCAGCGATGATGGTGTCCAGCGGAAACTCTCGACTCACTTTGATCGCGCGGTTGTGCTCGACGGGGATCTTGAAGTCGACGTGGAGGCTGTTAGTTTGCTGATTTGCTGTTAATTCCGTTCGGTCGGCGATTTCACCCGGCGAGAAATATTTCAGGATCTCGCCTTTGAAAGGATAAAGGTATCTCTTCCCACCCATCGCGAGATAATAAACGCCTTCGGGATTACTCGCCGGCGCAACTTGGATGAGCGCGTCCTCAAAGAATAAACACGGGTCTTCAATCTTCTTTATTTCGTCCGGTATAAAATCAAATGGGAGCGGTAACGGTTGATTCGCTTGTATCCAGCGACCGTTGTATACGCGAATTGGTTCGTTAACTAATTCCTGGCCGAACGAATTGAGAAGCTTTGACCCGCTTTCCGAATGGTATCCAACGATCGTGTCTTTACTCTTGCGACCACTGACAAAGAGATCGCTTTGAGCCGCTTGAGTGACCGGCGGCAAGCTGGTAACAACCGTATAAGGGTACAGAGTGAAGCGAGACGGAAGATTTCCGGTTAGCGTGGCAGGCTGGATTCCAGTTAGCTCGCGTTGCCATGAACGCAAGCGGTCCATCAAAAAGACTTTGCGGCTGTTCTCATCCGCGCCCGGCGCTGCCGGAGCAACGCCCATCCAGTCGCCTAACGCTTGGTTTTGATCTAATGAGCCTACTAGAGATCCGATCCATGCGGCGAGAAGTCCCAGGTAAAACGTATCATTAAAGCGCTTGTAGTAAGCCACTGGATTGCTCAGGCGTCCTTGCAGCGAGCGAAAAGGAATTGAGGATGGACACCTATGCGCTACCCCGGTAAAAAATAGGGTGCGGGACGAGGTTGAGCCCAATACCACATCGTCAACGATGATCATTTGAAAGTCGTCCCATTTCCCACTCTCCTGATCTGCCTCGTCGAGACGATAATGCGGTTGTAAATCGACAAATGACTTCGCCACTCTGCTCTGGTATTGGGTTACCTGTTGCGTAAGACTCACGGACTTGATTTCCAGGTTGAGACGTAAAGGGCCAGCCAACGCAATAACGCCGAGCAAACCCCGCCATTGGTCCTCAATATCTCCGTGAGAGGGGTGTTTCGCCTTATATAGAGCACTCTCGAACAGAAGCAGGCGCGCCCAAGGTGTTGGTACGCTATTTAGCAAGTCGGTGTCGGCCGGCACTTTCGATACATCTAGATTGTTCGCGAATGTTTCGAGCCGATTGACGCTCTCACCCTGCTTCCACGTGCCTACTGGAGTGGGCCACTCAATTCCATCTCTTCCGGAATTGCCGTTGTCGCCGTCGTTTAGCTTAGTTATGTACTGTGACATCGCTAAATCCCTCACTTATGAATCGGTTGCAAGGACACACTGTTTTTATGAAGACTGACTCGCCTTCTAACCCCACGCATAATTCTCACGGCAAAATTCGGAAACTGCTGTATACAGCAAGAACATAAAAAGTCCTGTGGCAGAATTCGTTCCTGCCTGTCTTAGAATCAGCTTATCCAGCTTCGCATAAATATCATTGAATCCGGCTTGCGAACGTTGTGCGGTACTGCCCATGGGATCATCAAGCAAGTGTCCTACATATTTATCGGCCAGCGCGGGATCATTCTCACGTAGGGCGCTCCATCGGAAGAGTTGTAAGTTCGCTGCCTTACCTGTTTCACCAATCTGCGAAAGCCACGTTAGGTATGAACGCGAAAATTCATAAAGATGTTGAAGCAGTGGAATTTCCTCGTCGAGACTCAGATCTCCAAAGTTATCTTTGTACCAATTGGCGTTTCTGTAGAGCTGACCGTTGATGAACCGTTCATAAAGAAAATTCTTGTAGAAATACACTAGCGTCGTAAAAACTGTTAAGCTGCGCTTCATTTGCTCCCGACTTGACGTCTTACCCGGGTCAACCGGGAGTGATTTCCAAGTAACTCCTATATCAATTTTGTCTTGAAGAGAGTCTGCAAAGTGCAACTGTTTGTCGTTTGAATGAATGTGAGGGAGAGCAAAAAACTGCCATGCTGCAATCGCGGCGATCAATTCTGCATAATGGGCATCGTTCGTTTGGTTCTGACCACCGGTAACGTTATTACTGTTGGTTTGGGGTCGGCCTGGTGATCCAATGAAGTAAATATGCTGATAACCTGGTGGGACGTGCGCGTAATGCAAGAGCGCCGCCTGCGTAGCTACGGCGTGACGCGCGCTGTCAGTTCCCGGCCCCGAGGATGTACTGCTACCTTTCGGAAAGGAAAAATACGGGGTCATCATGGCACAGCCATAACGTAGTCGTACACGATTGTCGTGAGCGATTACATCCGTCGGGATACTGGCTATTAACTCCGGAATTGTTGGCAACCCAGCCGCACCTGTTCCACCAAAAACAGAACCCATGACAAAAACCCTAACCTCTTTGGACTGCAGGTCGATGTTCAGCTTCTCAAGGAATTCCCTGAGACCAACCTCAGGAATGTTCGACGTGCTTTCCAGGTCCTGTTTGAGAGCCACCGCTCCTACGTTGGTGCGTCCGCGATAACCCACATCGAGCACCATCTCTAGATCATTGGGTTCATAAAACAAATCTAAGAACTTCTTGAATTCATCTCTCTGCGATGGGTATTGAATCACTTCCCCAAAACGGCGCTGTGCTGGGTTTGGGTTATGCCAAAAGATTGAGTGCTGCGCTTTATCCTCACCGGTTTTTAGATTTAGCGACGCTTGGAACAAAACGGGTTCGCCGAGCTTCGAATATCCCACAACTCGTCTCTTTCTTTCAGCCTGTCTAGGTTGGGGCGCAAGATGCAATGCGTGATAATTGTCGGCAAGCGATCGTGTCTTAACACTATCTCCGTTGTTTTGATCGGGATCGATGATCAATATCCGCATCGGAGACTGAAATAACCCGGCCGCGGTTAGGTAAATCACAGCCTGCATGCAACGAGAGCCCGTACCGCCAATGGCAATTAGATAGTTTTCAGACATAAGAGGATACCTTTAACGGAAGAATAGTCCGTGTGAACATGATCCAATGCCTGCCAATTCAAATGCTCAACAGCAACCATGTCATTTTCCACGCGGCCCTGGTATAAACGCATAGCGACAACGACAGTCAGACTTGAGTCTTGTCGCGACAGCTACAAACAGCAGAAACATGCTCAATGTAGTGATGAGAATCAGCACCGTTCGATAGTTTGCCCACACCTGTGTCAACGCCTCTGAGAAACTTAGGCTCGTCGAGCCGAATGGGTACAGAAGCCAAGCATCGCAGAGTAAGAGGATCGCTACGACAAGAATGATGGCAGCCGCCCATACAAGGAGTTTTCGACGAGCTCGACTATTGATATTAAGTGCCCCTTTGTATTCAAATGACAGGCGACATAGGTGCAGTAATCCGATTAAGAATCCGAGAATAACGCCAGCCAGGGCGCCCCAGATCAGACGCGAATAAAACCAATCGTCAAGAGACTCCTTTGCCACAATCTCCTGAGCCATAACAGATCCGGCGTTTGACAGAGCTAATGCTCCGATAACTACTAGCAACCACCAGTTCCTGCGATACATTTGTTGTTTTCTCCTTGTGAGGCACATAACCATCGCGCAATTCAATTCAGTGATTCGCTACCGTAACGAAGACTGCAGGAGATACCTTCGCAGCGAGTTGCGTCTTGAAGTGTACGTCTGTAACAGCGCTAATGAATTCAAAGAAGCGATACGTCTTGCCAGCATTCTCGCGAACACCGTCGTCTCGAGTGGAGAGATTCAACAAGTCGGGGCGCAACGAGCCGATTGAGGCGCTAATCTTGAAATCATAAAATCCATAGTCGCTACTCGTGTCTCGTGGCAACGTCACCGCAAAACCGGATGCGGCTGAGTTTTCGATCGCCGCTCCTGCCGGACGGTCATATTTAAAGCCGGCAGGCGGACCAGTATCGATTTTCCTGAATTTGTTTTGTTCCCAGCGGTAATAATCGATGTTTAGATCAGTCTTAAATTGATTCGCGGGATAAGCGGAAGAAATAGAGTAGTTGATGTTGTAATTGATCAAAGCTGAGTTCGTTTGCGAAAACAAATCGGCGTCATACATACGCCAATAAAAAGGCGATGACGGTGGTGATTTGAATGAATAAAGCGCTCTTGTTCCAGTCGGCACCGTCACAGTGATTGAAGCTACGTTTTTTGAAAACAGGATCGAACGGATGTTTTGGAAACGCGGACGTAGTTTCTCTTCCAGATCGGTGAAGGCTCTTTCTGTCGGACTGAAAACAAACGCGTAGAATGGCCGCGCCGGAATCGAAAAGGACGGCAACATCGCTCGATGACGCTCAGAATAGAAAGGGCCATTAAACGAGCTAGTAAAGGCGAAGATTCCGAACACTCTTCCACTTTGCATCCATCGCCCGATCGCATCGACTACGGGCGGTGACGTACTACCTTCCGGCTCTGAGTACACTCCATCAGTGACTAGCACCGATAACACAGGCCGCGCGTCTTTAGTCAATGAGTCGATTAAACGGTCGTCGGGGTTGTACGCCAAACTGTAAAAGGCCGGCGTGTGAATTTCCCTACCAAATCCAATCTGCGTATAAAGCTCCGATACATTTGGAGGTGCTGTATTACTTGCTTGTCCGTACTTGTAAAGCCTACATCCCGGCAAGGCATTGCCGATCTCGTCGAGCAACTCATCGAACGTTGTGTGGTTCTCAGCGTTTACAAAGCCTTTCATTGAAAGTGAAGAATCGATGTAGACCCGTCTTTCGATGATCGGAATAGCCTCATCGACCTGAACGCCGGTAGGCGTTCTTGTGTTAGCGATGTTTGCAGCCAAATCTCTGGAGGCGCGGGCAACTCTAGACTTCTGACAACCTGTGCCAGATAAAGCCAAGAATAAAGCGAAAAACAAGAAAATCTTGGTTGGACGGTACTTCGCCTTATCACGGCAAGTTGAGAGTTCCAAACATCGGTTCATGTTAGGTTCTCCCTTTGCCTTTACACACGGTGCAATTCCCAGAACCTCCGCACTTAGAGCATGTGTACTTGCCGGTTATTCGATAGTCTTCCCCGTGACCATTGCACCTCGTGCACTTTCCAGTGCCATGGCATCCTTTGCATTCACTCATCATTACTCCTAGTGTTTTCAAAACCTCTAAACCCGGATGCTTGAATCGCGAGGAATGTCAACGGCCGCTCGGCGGCATCAACACCGCTTGCGGTACCGACATACTTATCGTCAGAACTTCTCGTACTCGGGTGATGCTCATGTTGTGAAGGCCTCGAGCGCTGGCTCGTCGCGGTTGCTCGGCGCCGCCATCGTGGAAAACCCCTTCATCAGATTCAACGAACCGCTAACCAGCGCAGCCGCCTTCTCATCGCGCATCAAAACACACATCTCGACCGGGTACATTTGATTCGACCCATGACCAAGAGTAAGACCGAATCCGCTTGCGATATTGATTTGTTTCAGTAGCGCTCCGATGCCGCCGAGATCGAATAGCGACAGAGCAACTGAGGTCGCCTCCAGCGCGGCATTGGCCATGTCGAGTGTGCCCTGCGGTATGACGAGGAATGCCTTAATAGGCTCACTTCGGGGAGTCAGCCCCGAGCTGATTTTTTTATAAGCAGACGTAGAACTAAAGCTCTCCCGCGTATTGTTGAGAGTGTTAAGTACGGCAGTCGCGGCGTCACGCGTGCCCGCGAAGAGTATGTTGTTCTGAGGCATCGCGGCATAATCATTACCTTTGACGTAGACTTTGTGACCGTTGACTAATGTGTCTAGCCATCCTCGAGTCTTCAGACTCGCTATTTGCTTTTGCTTGTCAAACGAGCCGCGGAGGAGCATGCCGGCTTTGGCTCCCGAGTTCATTGCGCTGAATACCACCAGAGTCTTCACTGAAGAGCTGTCGACTCCCAAGTGTTCCAGAACCACCTCAAACTGTTCGCCCTTGAATAGTCGCTTTAAATCATGGTCGTTTCGGAGTGTTGACCATTCAGCAACTAACACTGCGCAGCTATCGGAGGGGACGAGATCGATAACGGATGAGTCGTATCTGCTGCAAGCAAGTAACGACGATAAGACCAAGATCGTGCTGAGCGCGCTTAACAGTATTCTTATCATTTTCCCTGTTTTCATTTCAACCGACTCTAATGCGCTTTCAAGAACAATGTAGTCTGCCTTTTTCGGTCGCGCAGCATTTGAGAGAGGCCGTCGGCGTTGTGCAACCCAGATCACAATTCCGTCTCATGTCCTCGGCGCATACCTGGGGCAACCTCTCGGGTAACGGGAAACAATCAATCGCGTTTTTCCATCTTCCTGTACCATCTGGTTTACTTGCCAACCCTGGGACCTGTCAGACCAAAAGCGTCCTCGCCCTTCTTTATCGCCGTAATGCGAAAGTGGGCCGCGCGGTGTTGCGCCGGTGACGATCCATAGTTGGCTTTGAAGCTCTTGGTAAAGTGGCTCGGATTCGGAATTCCGACCGCGCATGCGATCTCTCTCACTGTGAGGAAACCGGTCTCCAGAAAGTGGCGGGCCTTCTGGAGCCGGACTAGAGTGAGGTAACGCAGCGGTGAAATTCCTACCTCCGCTTTGAATAAGTGTGCCAGCCGCCAGGGCGAAAGATTGACGGCCTTAGCCATGTCAGTCAGATCCAGTCTAAGGTGAAAGTTGTCCTCGATAAGAATCTTCACGACCTGCACTCTCCGATCGCGATTGGGATCCGTTTTGCCGACGGCAGCAGTTGAAGTCTGCGTTGTCAGTTGCTTATTCACTCATCGACTCCCAAGGGCCACTCCTTCGGTTTCGTACCTAGAGAGTCTCAGGGGCGATTTGACATCAAGAACTACGCTTGCTTTTGTCCCTCTTAACTCACGCGGCACTCGTGAGAGGCCTGGTTCGTTAGCCAGCGAAGGCTCAAATCGCCGAAACATGTTTGGCCGGACTGTGAAGGTGTGAGTTGCAACACCAAGACTGAAGGCCTACGTAAGAATGTGAATGCTTATATACGCGACGAAAGTGTGCGACAAGAAGTTTCTATTGACCGAAATGGCTATTCACAACCTGTCGCTGCTAATCATGGTCGGATCTTGCTAACGCCTAGCGGTGATTGTCTTGGGTTGGCCGTATTTGGCTGTCATTTCTGTCTAAGTAAAGTTGACTTCAACTAATCGATGTAATAGGCGGACTCATTAGCCCACGCCTTACGGGACAAACAAACTCCGCAAGCGTCAAGAGAGTCGATACGGGGCGTTCCCAGCGTATGTGCCTGGGACTTGATGTGGACAAATCGGTTAGTTAGAAACAGAATTGGACTGAGGTAACGATGCGCTGGGACTCATCGGCGCTCTTCAGGCAGACGCAGTCGAGGCAGCTATGCTGTTCAAGTCCATTCTCAGATGGAATTTGCGATATTCCTTTGGGGTTGTGCCGTACCGCGCTTTAAAGCTGCGGCAGAAGCAGCTCACGTTAGGAAACCCAATTTCAGCCGAGATTTGCTTGACGCTGAGTACGCCACTTTCCAACAGCCCCTTTGCTTTCTCGAGCCGAACGTTGTTCGCATAGCGCTGCGGTGAGACTCCAACCTCGCTCTTGAAGAGATGGGCCAATCGTCCCGGCGACAAGTTAACGAGTATGGCCAGCTCACGAATCATTAATTGGCGCCGTATATTTTCGTTTATCAGTTCGAGAACAACCAACAATCGCCGATCATGAGTGGGAGTCAAGGTTTCAGCAGGTCGAGATCGCCCGCCGGACAGCAGCATCCGGTCTGTTGTCCGACGCTGAGGCGCGGGGTGAGTTGTTAAGTTATCCAAGGTGCCATTCATGGTGTGTAAATCCTTTCAATGCCGAGTCATCGCTCTTTAGATCCGTCTTTGTATTTTGCCAGGCGTGACTCCGTATGCCGACTTGAAGCTGCGCGCGAAGTAACTGGCATCCGACATACCCACACGGTTCATAACTTCTTTGACCGTCAGAAACTCGGTCTCTAACAACTGCCTGGCTTTCTCCAATCGCACTCTTGTGAGATATCGCTCCGGTGAAGTCCCCATCGACTCCTTGAAGAGATGGCACAGTCGCCAGCGCGAGAGATTTACTGTATCGGCCATCTCCGTCAGCGTGAGCCGCCGGTGATAGTTATTGCGAATAAAAGATGCTACGTGTGCGATTCTTGCGTCCATCGTGGGCCAGCAAAGATCTCCGAGCTACCAATCGCTTCTGTAGGACTCCAAATTCGACAGCGAAATCCTTCACACACCCGGAGGAAGTCACACCACAGTCATGATGAGAGTCATGGTTTCCTTTCAGGGCAGGATTCTCGTCGGGGAAGTACGCAGCGTGTCACATTAGATCCGCAAAGGTGGAGCGCGACCGCGCTCACGCTTTGCGGTCCAATGGTCAGTGGGCGAGGACAAAACCTCTATGTTTAATATTGCTGCTTGAATAATTCGAGCTAAGTAATAGGAATAAGGAATTACCATCTGCGTGTCGCTTCGCTTCGTTTCGTTCGGCTCGACTATTCTTGGATCGCGCAAGGCCCCCGAGCCAGAATGATTTCTGACCGGCGGCAACGTCGGGCTTACCTCCCCAAAAATGACGAGGCTCAGGAAAACCATAAAGATGACCGGAACCTTCACCTTCGTTACTCGCTCTCTTTGCTCTTGCTATTGATCAGAAACAAGACCGGCGACATGGTGTTGCGGGTATACGCCGGCGCGGTATTGCTAAAAATATTGGCTAAGGCTGTATACAGTAACTCCTGCAACGTTTCAACGAACTTGCAGGAGACAATCTTGCTAATCGTAAGCATATCTTGCTAACGCCTCGTAGTCGTTTCGCTTACCTAATTCGCCTACCTAATATGGCACTTGCTAAAAAACATTACTTAGATCAGGAACGAAGGCGCTTTACTCCTGTTTTGGGGGATAAGGCCCCAATCGCGAGTGGAGTGAATTGGTGCAACTTGTGCGGAGTTGCGGACTTGAATGAAAGCCGCAAAAGGAATTGCCTTAGCGAGGCGTGAGATCAACACGTCATTACGCGGAGAGCGAAACTCTCTGGCGGTGACAAGATGAGACCCTTCTCGAACGCTATCATCCGGCGACAACGAAGGTATACTCTTCACCCTGGGAAGCGGCCTCATCGGGGCCTGCCCCTGTCAGAGTAACTTGGTAAAGACCGTCACTGAGAAGATAAGTTGGAAGCCTTACTCGTATCGAGTTGCCAATGGTTGGGCTCGCCTCGATATGCAAGCCCGAAACCCCGAACTCCTCATTGGTTCCAACGCGACGGACTAAGACGTGGTAGTTTGGGTACCGTTCTTTTTGGATCCATAGAAGATCGAGTTCGACCACACTAATGTCAGCGCGTGGTGTCAGCGTAGTCTCAGGTCCGACACTTCTGACTGAAAGTGGCGGTAGAACTAATGAAACGACTTGCGAGGGGTTTACAGGAAGATTCGGCCGCGCGTTCAGTTCCGCGAGCTCTTGTTCAATTGTCACACGCCGATTGTTCGATCTTACCAGCCAGACAATGCCAATAATGCAAACAATCGCCACGGTGGCGGCGAGAGGAAGGAATAACCTGGGATTGCTCGGCGTTAGCTGTGAAAGGAAGGCACGCGGTTCCCCAATC
>Ga0137359_10003844_pt1 | contig 12235 bp, 13 predicted proteins | sample Mad1_40_16metaG_FD_108281 | JGI IMG/M metagenome (GOLD analysis project Ga0137359, IMG submission 108281) | Vadose zone soil microbial communities from Angelo Coast Range Reserve, California, USA - Mad1_40_16 metaG | ecosystem: Environmental > Terrestrial > Soil > Vadose zone | place: USA... | reverse complement strand
TATCGCAGCTTGCCCCTAACCACCAATCTCAAAGTTGCACTTCAAACTTGAATGCACCATTTACCATTTGTCATTGACCAGCAGAAGAAGTACCTGAGATACCATATGAATCTGGTTGCGCAACCTTCAAATTGCAACCGTAGGATTTCTGATTATCCATTTCTCGTTATGCGCGTGGACTAAATGACAAATGAAGAATGTCAAATGATAAATCGTAAATCTTCTTTTCTCTTTCAACCTGAGTTTCTTTATCGATCCAAAAAGGACAGGAATGTCTGTCCTACTTAGCTAACGCACAAAGCCGGTGATTGGACTCGACGCGCTGGCATACAATCGTTTCGACATGCGGCCGGCTTGGTACGCCAGACGTCCGGCCTCTATCGCAAGCTTCATTGCGCGTGCCATCCTGGCCGGATCCTGTGCCTCGGCGATCGCCGTGTTCATCAACACTGCGTCGGCGCCTAACTCCATGGCTATGGCCGCATCGCTCGCCGTTCCTACTCCGGCATCGACAATGATCGTTGCATCCGGCAACTGCTCGCGCATGATGCGCAGGTTCGCAGGATTCTGCACACCCAATCCCGATCCGATGGGCGCGGCCAGCGGCATCACCGCCGGACAACCTGCATCCAACAGTTTCTTTGCCATGATCAAATCGTCTGTGAAGTAAGGCAACACCACAAAATGTTCTTTCACCAGAATGCGGGCCGCCTCGAGTGTCTGCTCGTTGTCCGGAAACAGCGTCGTCTGATCGCCTATAACTTCAAGCTTAATTAGATCCGTTTGCAAAGCTTCGCGCGCCAGCCGCGCAGTGCGTATTGCTTCCTCCACCGTGTAACACCCGGCGGTGTTGGGAAGGATTTGCAACGACGGGTTGAGATGATCGAGAAATGATTCGCTGCTGCGATCAAGGGGCACACGTCGCACAGCCACCGTAACCATCTCGGCACCGGACGCGTCATGGGCCGCCTTCATTTCCGCGAAGCTGCGGTATTTACCTGTGCCAATGATCAATCGAGACGTAAAGGTGCAATTTCCGATCCGAAAACTCTCGCTTTGAGCTGGTGCTGCGGTCGACATGATTGGATTATATTCTTCCCTTTCCCGAGTGCCTATTCGATACCACCGCCGGGTAGTATGCCAGTTCGAATTATCTCTGTGCGTCCTCTGAGTTCTCTGTGTCTCTGTGGTGAGCAATCGTTAATGAAGATTCACCACAGAGGCACAGAGCGCACAGAGGACGCACAGAGAAAACTGAAATTAAAAGTCCACCCCGCCCCCAACAAAATGGACAATCTCAATACGATCGCCGGACTGAAGCTTTGTTGATTCCCACGCCGAACGTCGCAACACCTCATGGTTTAACTCGACGGCGATCTGATCCGCGCGCAGCTTCAGGCGAGTTATCAGTTCCGACAGGGGCAAACCGTCGCTGACTTCTTCCCGCTCGCCATTGACTTGAATTTGCAAAGCCCCAGTTTACCTTGACGGATGAATTACTCGACGCGTTTCGCATGAGCCGCCTGCTGCGTCAACGTGAACCAGCACAGCAGCTCTGCCGGAATTGAACTCCGGAATCTCGGCGGAAACAGTTGCGACTCCATGCTGGTTAGTAGTTACCGAATGCAGCTGCGGTCTAAAGGCAGTTCCCAATATCTTTACTGAAACAGCAGCATGGTCAAGAGGCTCGGCCTGGCTTCCGGTTCGTTTTTGTACCAGTATTTTGATGGTGACGGATTGACCGGCGCGAAACACCTGCTCATCAATCAAGGATACGACTAGAGCAGAATCCTCTGCCGGCTTCTCGCCAAGCGGCGAACGACGGCGGGAATCGTAAACCGTATAGGCCGATTCGGGGCGCGTTGAACTGCTCTTCGCAGGAATTACTTCTGCCGCTGGAATTGTTTCCGTGGTTGCTTCAGGGGCAGCGACCAACTCTTCTTCAGAAGTGGTGACAGAAGCAACGCTGTCAGCCGTGGCTTCAGCCCCGGCAATAGTAGCTGCATCATCCGCGCGGTCACCCATTCGCTTCAATTCATCGAGGCGTCCTGCATTTATCGCCGCGCAAATCAGCCGGTGCTGCCGTTTCAAACGTTGGGCCAATGCCGCTTCATCAAATCCTGCGGCGATCAGATCTTCATAAGGTGAACGCTTGCTCGCGAGGATGGCGCCGCCCGAATAAACCAGCGAAAGAATCAAGGGAGACTCAATCCCCTTGTCTTCCGTCTGCACGTGATAGACCACGCCATCATGTTCGACATCTGTGTTGAAGCCAGTTATCACGATATTAGGTAAGCCAAGACTGCTGGTTTGGGACGAATAAGTCGCGCGCCTGATTCGAAGTTAACATAGCGGTTTTTTCAGGGTCAATTAGCAAATTTTTCCGGTGCTTGCTTGACGATAAGGTTGCTTGACACCCCAGATCACTTCGTCTACGATTCGGCTTGTGCAATGATTCTCAATCTTGGTCAGGCATTTTGCAGTCGCTTAAGTGGGAGCGTCTGCGCATCGATCTGATTTGAGTGGACGATTTGTAACAAATGGCTTTTCGCCTTTCAGACTATCTGCCGATACTTCTGATTTTCATCGTCGCCGCGGGCTTTGCCGGCGGCAATATCTTTATTTCGCAATTTATCGGTCAGCGAAAACGCACCCGAACCAAGATGATGCCGTACGAGTGCGGCAAAGATCCGGTCGGTAGCGCGCGTGAGCGTTTCTCGGTCAAGTTTTATCTGATCGCGATGATCTTTATCCTGTTCGACATTGAAGTCATCTTCCTGGTGCCCTGGGCAGTCGTGTTCAAGACGCTGGCCAGTCCCGCTTTTGGTTTGCGAACGCTGATTTATGTAGAAATGATGGTCTTTGTCGCGCTGTTGCTCGCCGGTTACGTTTACGTGATCAAGAAAGGTGCCTTTGACTGGAACGAAAGCGCGCGACGCGAAGCGGAAGGCGAAGCGCGTTTGCTGGCTGATATGGACCAGCGCAAACGGCAGCAGACTCGCAACGCTGCCTGAAAACTTCTATGGGACTTGAAAACATCATCGCCGAAGCACTGCCGGAAGTGTTGACTACGCGCCTCGACTCTTTAATCAACTGGGCGCGCAAGTCCTCACTTTGGCCGGCGACGTTTGGTTTGGCCTGTTGTGCGATTGAAATGATGAATGCAACTGCGTCGCGTAACGACCTGGCGCGGTTCGGCTCGGAAGTTTTTCGTGCCAGCCCGCGACAGGCGGACGTGATGATCGTCTCGGGCCGCGTTTCTCGCAAGATGGCTCCAGTGCTGCGACGAATTTACGATCAAATGCCCGAACCCAAGTGGGTGATCTCGATGGGCGCCTGCGCAACCTCAGGCGGCGTCTTCGACAACTACGCGATCGTGCAGGGTGTGGACAAGATCGTGCCCGTCGACGTTTATATTCCGGGATGCCCGCCGCGTCCGGAAATGCTGATTCACGCCGTCATGATGTTGCAGGACAAGGTAATGAAAGAGTCGTCGCGCGATCGTCGAGACGTACCGGAGCGGGAAGCCCGTGAAGCTTTTGTTCCCGGCACGTTGCCCATAACGGATGGCTCTACAGCAGAAAGCAGTCTACCCCCTGAAGCTCGGCCCTATTCCATAGCTTCCCGGCACGAAAGGCGACGTTCGTCTTAAGCTCCTTCCGGAGATCGAACGTTGGGCACAACTGTCAATGACGACTGGGGCAAACAGCGAAAACAATCTGCCGGAAAACGCGGCCACTGATCAACCGCAAAATTTGACGTCTTCTCCTCTGTCCCCGTTGCTGGCGGCGTTGCAGCAGGTGAACACAGACTGGATCACTTCGACCAGCGAAGCCCTCGGCGAGACGACTTTAATTGTGCCGCGCGAGCACATCGTCAGCATCTGTTCTCATCTGAAGATTGCGCCTGAAGCACGCTTCGATTTTCTTGCAGACATTTGTGGTGTGGATCGCGGCGTTGAAGAAGAGCCGCGTTTCGAAGTCAATTACCACCTCTTTTCAACAACCAAACATCATCGCCTGCGCTTGAAGGTCGTGCTGCACGAAGAGGATGCGCACGTTCCGACCGTTACCGGCGTGTGGCGCACTGCCAACTGGCACGAGCGCGAAACGTTTGATCTCTTTGGGATCATTTTTGATGGACATCCGGACTTGCGCCGGATTCTTTTGCCGGACGACTGGCAGGGACACGCGCTGCGCAAAGATTTTCCGTTGCGTGGCTATGAGCCGTATTCCTTGAAATAGTGAAAGGTGGAGAGTGAAAAGTGAAGAGTCAACGGCAGATGCTTTTCTACTACGCACGATTTTTTACTCTTCACTCTTCACTTTTCACCTTTCACTGAATTTATGAGTTCCGCCGTAAACATTCCGCCGCAGTTTGAGGTCGTCGATCGTCCGCTTGACACGCAGATGACGATTTCGATGGGCCCGCAGCATCCGTCGACTCACGGCGTGTTGCGTCTCGAGCTGGTGCTGGACGGCGAGATGGTAGTCAAGGCGACGCCCGACATCGGCTATCTCCACACGGGGATGGAAAAGCTCTTTGAATACAAGAAGTATCAGCAGGGCATAGTCATCACCGACCGCATGGATTATCTGAATCCACTCGGCAACAACCTCGCTTATGTGATGGCAGTGGAGAAGCTGCTCGAACTGGAAATACCTGAGCGCGCGCAAACTATTCGCGTGTTGACTTGCGAGCTGCAACGCATTGCTTCGCATTTAGTTTGGCTGGGAACGCATGCGCTCGACATCGGCGCCATGACGGTTTTCTTCTACTGCTTTCGCGAGCGCGAAAAGATATTGAACCTTATCGAAGCCGCTTCGGGCGGCCGGCTGACCCCGTCGTATTTTCGCATTGGCGGCTTGATGATGGACTTGCCCGCCGGTTTCGAACGACGCGTGCAACAGTTTCAGGACGGCTTTCTAAAATCGGTTGACGAGTTTCACACGTTGCTTACCGGCAACAGAATTTTTCAAAAGCGCACGCAGGGTGTCGGCTACATTACTGCCGAGGATGCAATTGACTGGGGCCTATCAGGTCCATGCTTGCGCGGCAGCGGCGTTGATCTCGATATTCGTCGCGCTAATCCCTACACCGGCTATGAGAAGTATGACTTCGACGTTCCAACCGAAGCCGACTGCGACGTCTGGGCTCGCTACATGGTGCGCATGCGCGAAATGAAGGAGTCGCACAAGATTGTGACACAGGCGTTGTCGCGTTTGCGTCCGGGGCCAGTTAAAGCCGATGCGCCAAAAGTTGTTCTGCCCGATCGCGAGGCGATGAAAACGCACATGGATGCATTGATCCATCATTTCCTAATCGTGGCTGAGGGTTTTGATGTGCCGGTTGGCGAAGTTTATCAGCCGATCGAAGCGTCGAAAGGTGAACTTGGCGTCTATGTGAAATCCGATGGTGGTCCAAAGCCTTCGCGAGTGCATTTCCGTGGGCCAAGTTTTGTAAATCTATCCGCGCTGCCGCATATGGCAGAAGGCTGCATGGTTGCCGACATTGTGGCGATTATTGGATCGCTGGATATAGTTCTCGGGGAGATTGATCGCTAAGCGAGGGTATCGGGTGTCAGGTGTCGGTAAGAAACGATGACACTGATACCTGACACCCGGTACCCGACACCCGAATAATGAGCACCCAACCAATCCAAATCGAACCACTCTCGCAGCCGGTTGACATCGGCGACGAGGTGGCATCGTTTTCGCCTGAAGTTGAGGCGGAAATTGACCGGCACCTGGCGAAGTACCCGGTGATGCGTTCCGCGATTTTGCCGCTGATGTTCATTGTGCAGCGGGAGCGTGGTTATCTGGACGCGCCGGGCGTTGCATATCTCGCCAGGCGTTTGCGTTTGCGTATCACGGATATCTGGGAAGTGGCGACGTTTTATTCGATGCTTTACACCGAACCGGTGGGTAAGTATCACATTCAAATTTGCAAGACGCTTTCCTGCAAAATCATGGGCGAGCCCGGCATCACCGATCACGTTTGTAAGAAGCTCGGCATCAAGCCAGGAGAAACCACCGCGGACGGCAAGTTTACTGTGTCCCTGGTCGAGTGCCTGGGCTCATGCGGCACGGCACCAATGTTTCAGATTGGCTTTGATTACCACGAGAATCTGACAACGGAAAAGGTTGATCAGATTCTGGACTCGTTGACATGAATGAGCTTTGTACTTTGTGCTTCGAGCTTTGTATTTCGTTTTTGTAAAGCAGAGGCACCCGGCAACTTCCGAAGTACTAAGTTCAAAGTACCAAGTTCGCACTTTCTATTTACGATTCACGATTTACGATTTACGAACTAATGTTTATCGGCGCCATAGGATGTGAACCACTTCAGCTCGCGAGAGTTCATCTGGAGAACTCGCGCTCGCTCGACGTGTATCGCAAAAACGGCGGCTATGAGGCGATCAAGAAAGTGCTTGATTCGATGTCGCCGGATGACGTTATAAACGATGTGAAGAAGTCGGCGTTGCGTGGGCGGGGCGGCGCTGGATTTCCCACCGGAATGAAGTGGAGTTTCGTCCCCAAAGATTCGCCAAAACCCAAGTACGTCGTTTGTAATGCCGATGAGTCCGAGCCAGGCACGTTCAAAGATCGTTATCTGATGGAACGCGATCCGCACATGCTGATCGAGGGCATGCTGATCGCAGCCTATGCATTGGGCGCGAAAACGAATTACATCTACACGCGCGGGGAATACAAATATTTGATCGACATCATGGACGCGGCTCTTGAAGAAGCGCGCGCGGCGGGACTAATTGGAAATAAGATCCTTGGTACTGACTTCTCTTGCGAAATCTACACGCACAGCGGCGCCGGCGCTTACATCTGCGGTGAAGAAACGGCGCTCTTGAGTTCGCTCGAAGGCATGCGCGGCCATCCGCGTATGAAACCCCCCTTCCCTGCTGTCTCTGGTTTGTATGCCTGTCCTACCGTGGTCAACAACGTCGAGACGCTGACCGCCGTGCCTGACATCATCAAGATGGGCGGCGAGGCTTATCAGAAACTCGGCACTGAAAAGAGCGGCGGCACAAAAGTTTGGTCCGTGTCCGGCCATGTCAATCGCCCCGGCGTTTATGAGTTGCCGATGGGCTACGACGACATGGAAAAGTTCATCATGGAAGACTGCGACGGCATGCTCGGCGGCAAGCAATTGAAAGCGGTGATACCCGGTGGCTCTTCGGTTTATATCATGCGCGCCGATCAGATCATCGGCAAAGATGTGCGCATGGACTACGAAGGATTGGTTGCGGGCGGCTCGAGTGTTGGCTCAGGTGGATTCATCGTCATGGACGAGAGCGTCGACATTTTTGAGTCAACCAAGAACCTGACGGAGTTTTACAAACACGAATCGTGCGGCTGGTGTACGCCTTGTCGCGAAGGCACTGACTGGCTGGTGAAAGTTTTCAAACGCATTGCCGCTGGTAATGGCAAGCCCGAAGACGTGCAATTGATGCTCGATCTCTGCGACAACATCGAAGGCAAATCGTTTTGTCCGCTTGGCGATGCGGCTGCCTGGCCCATTCAGTCGGCGATCAAAAGGTTTCCGGAAGATTTTAGAAGACATTTGGTTTCGCTTGAGACCGGCGCGTGATTACGAGCCAATCGAGCAAAGGAGGCTTTATGGTTTTCAATGTCACGGTTGACATGTATGAAGATGGGGTTTGGATTGTTGAGTGTCCTTCAATTCCTGGTTGCGTTAGTCAGGGAAAAACCAAGGAAGAGGCTCTGGAAAATATAAAAGACGCTATCAAACTCTGTCTTGAGGTGCGCGGAGAACAGGGACTTCCCTTAACTATCGAAACGAAGCAGGTTGAGGTGGCGGCCTGATGGCTACACTTCCGGTTCTAAGTGGAAAGGAAGTAGTAAAGAGATTTGAAAACCTGGGATGGCGCGTGGCAGTCAGAGCAGCAGTCACATCATCATGACGAAAGAAGGCGAAGTCGCTACGCTTTCAATTTCCGATCATAAGGAAGTCGCAAAGGGAACGTTGAGGAGTCTGATTCGATCGGCCAACCTGACAGTCAACGAATTTATTAGGGCCGCTTAACAAATGGCAACTGAAGTAATCAAAGTCAGCGTTAACAGCAAGGAGTTTGAAGTGCCCAAAGGTGCGCGGCTAATCGACGTGTGCCGCGACAAAGGTTTCGACATTCCTTCCTTCTGTTACTACTCGGATCTTGCTCTCCAGGCTTCGTGCCGCATGTGTCTGGTGCGCATTGAAAAGATGCCCAAGCTGCAAACCTCCTGCACCATCATCTGCACCGATGGCATGGTTGTGACTACGCAAAGCGAGGAGATTGAAAAAGCACAACGGTCAATGCTCGAGTTTCTGCTCGCCAATCATCCGTTGGACTGTCCTGTGTGCGATCGCGGCGGCGAATGTGAACTTCAGGAGATGACTTTTGATTGGGGTGGACTCGAAGAGCGTTTTACCGAAAAGAAAAACTACCAGCCGGAACGATATCTTTCGCCGATGGTGGCAAACGATCCGCAGCGCTGCATTTTGTGCAAGCGCTGCACTCGCGTCTGCGATGAGTGGATGGGCGAAGACGCTATCGAAGCCGGCGGCCGCGGCGCGAATACGGTCATCGGCACATATGGTGGCTGGCTCGACTGTTCACAGTGCGGCAACTGCATTGAGGTTTGTCCAACCGGGACGCTGCTTGACGCAACCTACCGGCACCAGGCCCGGCCCTGGGAGCTGGCGCAAACAATTTCAACCTGTGGCTATTGTTCTGATGGATGCGAGATGTCGTTGGGCTCGCGTGCCGGCGAGTTGATGCGCATTGTCGCGCGCGACCGCTATGTAAACGGTCACAACGGCGAGTTTCTTTGTATCAAGGGGCGCTTTGGTCATCCGTTTGTAAATCACGAAGCACGTCTGCGCACGCCGCTCATCCGTTACAAGAAAGGCGGCAAACTAATTCCGGCCACCTGGGATGAAGCAATTCGCCATGCTGCCGAAAAGCTGAAAGCGGTGACGGACGCAAATGGACCGGATGCGCTGGCAGTAGTTGGCAGTCCACGCATTACCAACGAAGCAAACTATGCGCTCTACAAGTTCGCAACGGAAGTCGCGGGCACTAACAATTACGCCGCGACGGACGCGTTCAGCCTGAAACCATTCTTCGATAACCTTGGCGCGGCGCTGGCGACGCATCGCGACATTCGCTACGCAAAAACCATTCTGTTGATTGGTGGCGAGCCTGAAGAGCTACAACCGCTCACCGGCAAGCAGATTCGCCAGGCCGTCAGCAATGGCGCGGCAAAACTGCTGATCGTAAACAGCACGCCCATCAGATTGGTCGAGCACGCCGCGCAGTTCATCCATATCCGGCCGGGAACTGAGAATGCAGTTGTCTGGGCGCTCGGCAACATTACAAACGGCACTGCGGCCGCGCAAAAGCTCGGCATCGACGCAAATGAACTGGCTGCTTTGCGCCAGACGATTACAGCGACTGAAGGCGATCTGGTGATCATGTTTGGAGGGGAGCTTGACGCTGCTGCACAAGTAGTTGTCGCCCAGCTCACCAGTATTTTCCGCGCGGACAACCGCCGAGTTCTGTTGCATCCGCTTCCCCTATTCAACAACAGCGTTGGCGCGCACGACATGGGCCTGATGAATGGTGCGATGTCTGCTGCTGAACTGCTCGACGCGGCCGGCAACTCGGTTCGCGCTATGTATGTGGCGGGAAGTTTTCTGCCGGCACACTTGAAAGGTCGCGAAGAGGCGCTGGCTAAACTCGATTTTTTGGTGGTCCAGGAACTGTTTGAAACCGACACCACCGCCTTCGCTGACGTAGTTTTGCCTGCGGCTTCATTCGCTGAAGTAGATGGCACCTTCACCAACAATGACGGTCTGGTGCAACGCGTCCGGCAGTCGATACCGCCGGTCCATCAGGCAAAGCCAGATTGGATGATCACCGCGGCGCTGGCTGCTGAACTCGGCAAAGATTTTGGTTTTCAAATGTCGGCGAGCACGGTGTTCCGTGAAATAGGGGAACGTATTCCGGCATATGCGGGCCTGCGCTACCCGGTGCTGAAGGACGAGTCAAATCCGGTGCAGGCCCGTTACAAAATCGTCGAGCCGCGCGACTTGTCGCCCGAACTGGATGAATTGCGAAAAGCGGTTGAAGCATTACCGGATACTGGGAACAAGTTGAGTGTCACGCCAAAGGTTGGCCACGAGTTGTTTAAGATTAGCACGCTCACTGACAAGGTTTCGCAGTTTCATTTGCTGGCCGCCGGCAATCCGCGCCCCGACACAGTCCGCGTGTCGCCGCTATATCAGATTACCGTCGACGCAAAGCTTGAACGCGAAGTAGCAGTGTCGGGAGACTGATGGCGATTTCCGATTGCCGATTGCCGATTGGCGTTTAAGCGAATCGTTACGCGGATGACTCAATCGGCAATCGACACTTGGCAATCGGCAATGATCCATGGATTGGAATAACCAATACATTCACGCGATAACGCTGATCGTGGCAATCACCGTTGCCTTTCTTACGATCATGTTGCTGGTGGCCTTTACCGTGTTGGCCGAGCGGCGCGTGCTCGCGTTCATCCAGGGGCGTGTCGGACCAAACCGCGTCGGCTTTGGCGGCGTACTGCAACCGTTTGCCGACTTCATCAAGACCATGATGAAGGAAGATCTGGTTCCAGATCAGTCAACGCGATTTGTTTTTTTGCTGGCGCCGATGATTGCAGTGGTTACAGCCATCATGGCCATCGTCGTCTATCCGTTTGGACCCACAGTTACGCTTCCCTTCCTCGGGAGATTTCCACTTGTCATCGCGCGTTTCGACGTGGCGCTGCTTTACGTTCTCGGCGTTACGTCAGTCGGTGTCTACGGCATCGCCCTCGCCGGTTGGTCGTCGAACAACAAATACAGTTTGATGGGCGGGCTGCGCTCTTCGGCACAGATGATTTCTTACGAGCTGGCGCTGGGGCTTTCTTTAATCGGCGTCATTCTGATTTCGGGCACGTTGGACATATACAACATCGTCGAACAGCAGTCAGGCTGGTTCGGCATGCAGTGGAATATTTTTTATCAACCGCTCGGGTTCATTCTTTACTTGATTGCCGCGATTGCGGAAACGAACCGCGTGCCGTTTGATTTGCCGGAGGCGGAAACTGAATTGGTTGCCGGCTTTCATACCGAATACAGCTCAATCAAGTTCCTGCTGTTCTTCAACGCCGAATACATCAACATGATCACTGTCTCGATGCTGGCGACGACGTTGTTTCTGGTCGACTGGAACGGTCCCGGCGTTGCGCAGTTTCCACTGCTCGGCGTGATCTACTTCTTCGCAAAAATTCTGTTCTTTCTGTTTTTGTACATTTGGCTGCGCGGAACGTTGCCGCGCTTTCGTTTCGATCAGTTGATGAATTTTGGTTGGAAGTTTCTGTTGCCGGCGGCAATCCTGAACATTGTGCTGACGGCTACGGTAGTGTTTTTTACGACGGGTTGAACGCAACCAGTTTCAAAGTTTCAAGTTTCAGGTTTCAAGTTCCAGGAATTGTAATAACGTGGTGTCGTTCAAGTCTCATTCTGAAACTTGAAACTTTAAACTTGAAACTCCGATCTATTCGAACACAATGGCTACGATCCTTTTCATAGTCTTCGCCGGTTTAGCGATCGGCAGCGCCATCGCGATGGTGTCGCAGCGCAACCCGCTCTACAGCGCCATCTCGTTGATTGGCGTTTTTATCGCGCTGGCATCTATTTACGTAACGCTCGCGGCGCCATTTATTGCCGCCGTGCAGGTGATCGTTTATGCGGGCGCCATCATGGTGCTCGTAATCTTTGTCATCATGCTTTTGAACGTCGAGCAGGAAGAGCCGCGCCGCAAGCGGCTGCGATTTCTCGTGCCGGCGGCCATCGCAATGGCGGCCATATTGATTGCGGAAACAGCGTTCATTCTTTATTCAGTGCAAACAACTTCTGGCCAGATGCGGCACGGTCTTTCGGACGTCGGCTTGACCTACTCAATTGGCGAAGGACTGTTCACGGGTTACCTGCTGCCGTTTGAAATAACTTCTATCCTATTGCTGATGGCGATTGTGGGCGCGATGTCGTTGGCGCGCCGGACCGGTTTCTTGTCTGCCAATGCGCGTGTTGTGCCGGGCACTCAAGTCCTGGCAATGGACATCGTGAACCCGCGGGCTGTTGGTGATCAGCGACCGGTGCAAACCAACACAACCGACCAGGCGGCGCACTT
>Ga0137359_10003842_pt1 | contig 12237 bp, 8 predicted proteins | sample Mad1_40_16metaG_FD_108281 | JGI IMG/M metagenome (GOLD analysis project Ga0137359, IMG submission 108281) | Vadose zone soil microbial communities from Angelo Coast Range Reserve, California, USA - Mad1_40_16 metaG | ecosystem: Environmental > Terrestrial > Soil > Vadose zone | place: USA... | reverse complement strand
GTTATCGATGGGTTTCATTCGTTGACGCGCTGATGGTCCCTCTCAATAACGAAGCCGCGCGCCGGTCGAATCCCGACTATCGAGTCTTCTATGCCGGCGAAGACAAGTTGTTGAAGCGTTATCTCTCGGAATCAAAAGTAGACGCGCTTCCAGCGACACTCGATGAGTATTCGAAAAAAGTCGTCACCGCGACCCTTGAACTGCAGAAGCGCGACGGCGCAGTGGCGGTAAAGTTCGAGGCAGCGTACCTGCGCTCGCTCGATTTTGATGACGCGTCGGAGAGCGAAGCTCGCCGCGTCTACGCGAAGTACGTCAAGGGCGGTGAGCCCCCGGCCCCCGAATATAAGACGCTGCAAGATTATCTCTTTCGGTACATCGCTCGCGAAGCCGGGCGTCTGGGAATGGCGGTTCACATTCATGCGATCGACGGCGCGGGCAGTTTCTACAGGCAGAGCGGCAGCAATCCTCTGCTGCTCGAATCGGCTTTCAACGACCCCGGCTTGAGAAAAACCAACTTCGTCATCGTGCACGGGGGTTATCCGTTCACGAAGCAGACGGCCTCGCTGATGGGCAAGTCGAACGTCTACGCCGACTTCTCGGCGCAAACGTTTTTGCTCTACCCGCGCGCGCTTGGCGAGGTGCTGCGCAACTGGCTTGAGTACTATCCCGACAAGGTGCTGTTCGGCACAGATGCTTTCGCGCTCACGCCCGAAGTCGGTTGGGAAGAGGGAGGATGGCTTGCGATCACAACCGCTCGGCAGGCGCTCGCCCTGGCGCTGACCGGAATGATGAACGACGGCGAGATCACTCGGGAGCGGGCGATCGAATTGGCTCGAAAGGTGATGCGCGAAAACGCCGTGCAGCTTTACAATCTTAAATCGAAGTAAGGCGTCGAGGAGCGGTCTTCCAAGTGACGCGTTTTGCCTTGGTTTCCATTTTGTTAGTTGCCGGGTTGTGGGGCGGTTGCCGCGCGCGTGGTGATCACTCGCCGGTAATCGCGACGCTGAACGCGCGCGTCATTCATCGCGATGAGTTCGAGCGGTTTCTTGCGTCGAAGCTTGGCGACATCAGCACTGCCGATGTTTCGGAATTGATTCGAAGCCAGATGCTCGACGAGTACCTCAAACGCCGGTTGGTGCTTGACGAAGCGGAACGCATTGGGCTCAACGTCACCAGCGCCGAGATCGAACAGAGTACCCAGGACAACCCACAGATGAAGTCCTCCGCGGCGAGCGCCGCTACTCGCGAAGAGATGACTCGCGATCTGCTGGTCGAAAAGTATTACCGTGAGATCGCGCTGCGCGACGTGCGCATCTCTCCCGAAGAAGTTCAGCAGTACATCGAAAAAAACCAATCGCGTCTCACGGACCGTCCCGGTTTCCTTGTGCGTGAGATTCGCGTTCAGTCTCGAGAGGAGGCTGACCGTTTGCACCGTGAAGTGACCGAAGGCCGCCGCGATTTCGCATCCGTCGCGCGGCTTCATTCCGACACCGCCAACGCCGAGCGGAACGGACTTGCCCGCTACGATGAAGGGCAGCTGCCGGACGTGCTCGAAAAAGCCATACAACAGCTTCGCCCCGGCGACGTCAGTCAGGTGATCGAATCCAACTACGGCTTTCATATGTTCAAGCTGGAGCAGCGCATCAAGCCTCACGCGCCTGAAGAACGGCGCTCGCAGCTTGATGACCGCCGCGCGCAGTTGACAGAAGAATTGATCGCGCGAAGGAACCAGCAGGCGGTTGATAAGGCGATCGAGCAGCTCACATCGGAAGCGAAGATCCAGATTACCGAGTCGGCGCTGGGCTTCCCATATACCGGCCAGCTAAGGCATAATTGACCGTCAAACCAGCCCAAAAAATAAATTGCGGATTTCGAATTGCGAATTTCGGATTGAAGGACAATTCGAGATTCGCAATTCGAAATTCGCAATTCAGAGAGGATGTGCCGTATGAAGTTCATCATAACAATCCTGGCGATCGGCTCGGTGCTCGCGTTCGCGGCCCCCGCGCGCGCTCAGGAGCCCGAGCTGATCAACGAGATCGTCGCCCGCGTCAATAGCGATATCATCACCCGCGCCGACTACATGAACGCCTTGCGCGACTTCAGGGAACAGCTGGTCCGCGAGATGGCCGGCAAGCCCGAAGCTCAAATCGACGCCGAGTACGAGCGCATGAAGCCGACGGTCCTTGATTACATGATCGAAAACGTGCTGCTGGAACAGAAGGCCAAGGAGCTGAACATCGACGTCGAAGCCGAAGTCAACCAGCGCATGAAAGAGATCGCTACCGAAAACGGATTGCCGAACGTGCTCGCCTTCGAGAATGAGTTGAAGAAGCAAGGCGTCGACCCCGAATCAGCGCGGGCGCAGATTCGCAAGGGGCTTCAACAGCAATACGTCATTCAGCGCGAGGTGCTTTCTCCGATCTTCCAGCGTTTGAACGACAAGGACCGTCGCAACTTCTACGACAAAAATCAGGACAGGTTCAGGACTCCGGGCGAAGTGACGATCTCAGAAATCTTTCTGCCGCTCGAAGGTCACACGGCTGACGAAGTCGATCAACGGGCTAAGCGCCTGGTTACGGAGCTTCGAGCGGGCAAAGGCTTCGCCGAAGCAGCGCAGGAGAACTCGCCTGCCAGCCGCGCTTCTCGCACCCAGAAGGGCAAGCTCGGGACTTTTAAGCAAGGCGAGCTCAAAGAAGACATCAGCGCTGCAATCTCGACGCTGAAAGCCGGAGAGGTGACTGAGCCGATCAGACTCCAGGACGGATTCCAGATAATTCGGCTGGACGATCGCAAGCCCGCCGCCCTTCGCGCCTTCGAAGACGCCGACGTTCAAAACGCCATTGGCCGCCTGGCGACGATGGAACGAGCCGAAGACGCGCGAAAGAAGTACATGAAGAAGCTGCGCGAAGACGCGTTCGTCGAGATCGCTAAGGGGTACGTCACCCCCCAGGCGAAGCCTGAGAAGGCGGAGAAAGACTAGCGGTCGCGCGGAGGAGCCGAGGAGCCGAGGAGCCGAGGGGCAGAGGAGCTGCGGTACCTCTCCCCCGCTAAAGTCCGCTGCTCCCCTCCTCTGCGCCTCCGCTCCTCAGCTCCTTCGCTCCTCTGCTTCCCAAAATGCGCCTCGACATCTTTCTTAAGCTGTCACGACTCGTACCGCGCAGAACGCTGGCTCAGGAAATGTGCGAAGCGGGAGTGCTGAAGGTGAACGGCTTGCGCGCCAAGAGCGCACACGAGGTGCGGGCAGGCGATCTCCTTTCAATTCGGCAGCGCGGCCGAATCACTACCGTGCGTGTCGTCAGCGTTCCATCCAGGCCACCATCAAAGCGTGAGGCGCCGTCTTTGTACGAGACAATCAGCGTCGAATCAATTGAGACTTAACGCGAGGGCGATGTCCGACAAACTTCAGTTTGTCGTTTCGCTGGAGCTGCATTCGAACATCCGCGACAAACTGAAGTTTTGTCGGACACCTTCCTGGGAGATCCGAGCATGCAGACCCGCTGACAATCACCAGGAGTTCTCCTAGAATGGGTGTTGCTGCCTCCTCTCCCTTATGTCTAAGCGATTCACAATCGAAGAGCACGTTCGCTGGTCGGACATCGACCGCGCCGGGATCATTTATTACGGTCAATTTCTAAGATTCTTTGAGATTGCCGAGACAGAGCTCTTTCGATCGGTCGGCCTGCCTTACTCGGAGGTCTTTGATCGGTTCGACATCTGGCTTCCGCGCGTGCAGATTCATTTCGACTTCCGCAAGCCGCTGGTGCTGGACGACCCGATAGAGGTATCAGCTTATGTCGGGCGCTTTGGGAACAAATCGCTAACGCTGCGGTTCGAAGTAACCAAAAAAGGCGAACTCGACCTGGTAGCCGAAGGCCACGTGGTGCTGGCGTGCGTGTCGCGGTCGACGTTCAAATCCGTGCCCGTACCCGCCGAGATAATCAAGGCGCTCGATCCTTTCCTTGCGATATAGATTGAACTTAGGACACTACCGCTTCCGGTTGCATTGGCCCACTCTAGACCTTAACCTACATTCCTTGAATGAGGATCGGCGTTTTGTGTTCAGTGCACGGTCCCACGCTCTTGATAACGAGGCGGAGATGGCAAACAGACATAACTTCCTGGGTGGCAACGCGATTGATCCCAAGCCAGTTACTGGGTCGATGACCGTGGCCGAACTTGTCGAGTCGGCTTTTCTCGCGTACAACGCGGCGCGGCTGCGAGAGGCCTGTCAGCTCTTCGTCGAGAAGATGCTCGAAGACGACGTGACCATCGGGATGAGCCTCACCGGCGCGCTCACGCCCGCGGGGCTTGGGATGTCGGCGATCATACCGCTCATCGAGAACGGCTTTGTCGATTGGATCGTATCGACCGGCGCGAATGCCTATCACGACACGCACTTCGGCATCGGCTTGAAGATGCATCGGGGCAATCCGCAGATCAGCGATGTTGTGCTTCGTGCCGAGGGCGTCGTTCGCATCTACGACATCTTCTTCGAGTACGACGTGCTGCTGTCAACCGACGAGTTCTATCGCAAGATGATAGAGGGGCCTGAGTTTCAACGAGACATGAGCACGGCTGAGTTTCACCACCTGGCCGGCAAGTACGTCGCCGAACGCGAGCGAGTGCTGGGCATAGGGCGCAAGAGCTTACTGGCTGCGGCTCACGACGCAGCGGTACCGGTGTACACCTCTTCGCCGGGGGACAGCTCGATCGGGATGAACGTCGCGGCTAAGGCTCTTACGGGAAACAAGCTCCGCTACGATGTGAACGCTGATGTAAACGAAACCGCAGCCATCGTTCTCGATGCTAAACGCAGCGGCGGCAAATCGGCGGTGTTGATTTTCGGAGGGGGGAGCCCAAAGAACTTCCTGCTGCAAACCGAGCCGCAGATTCAAGAGGTGCTCAAGATCGAAGAGAAGGGTCACGATTACTTCCTGCAAGTTACCGACGCGCGACCGGACACCGGTGGCCTATCGGGCGCGACTCCGAGCGAAGCCGTAAGCTGGGGTAAGATCGATCCGGACCGGTTGCCTGACGCGGTAGTTTGTTATCTCGATTCTACAATCGCACTTCCGATCCTCACGTCGTACGCGCTGGCGCGTCACAAGCCGCGGCAAATCAAGCGTCTCTACGATCGCCGCGAGGCGATGATGAAGTTGCTCACCGACGAACACGCCCGTGCAATGAACAACCGGCCCCGCTCAGCCGAAGAAGCGCATAGCCTTGACCGGATAAGGTAGGCAAGCGCATAACCCCTAATTGCTCGCTCGAGAAAACGTGGTACGATGGTTGATAGGAATCAAGAGCAGGACGGTTGTGAGTAGCTGAGACATCGAGGAGTGTACTGGATTATGAAATCGATGTTGTTGCGACGACTTACCGTGTTTATCGCTGCTCTCGTATTAGCCGCATCGTTGCTGGTGCCGGCGCATGCGGGAGCACAAGGACGCGGACGCGGACGCGGCCTAACAAAGAAATCCGTGAGGTTTGTAAATGGTCATGACGCCCGTGCTGGCCGCTGGGATGGGCGAGGCCCGCGGCCGAGGCTTGTATGGATGTCCCGCCGTCATCGTCGCCACCGGCTATGGATAATCCGAAGACATCGAAGAATGCGCGCGCTCTCCAATCGCTGACCGCAGCAACTGATCCGACAAAGCAAGCACCCTCAAGCGGTGATAGAGTTGAATGTGCCGCCTTGCATCAGAACTGTAACTTCAACGCCAATTGAATCGAGCGCGGACCGTCGACTTGAGAAAGCGCATTCAAACCTCCCAGACTTTGCCCTAGCATTTGTAGGGATTGCCCGAAGAAGTTGATGTTATCGAAAAACCGATTGGGGTCAGCGAAATTAGGATGATTGAAAACGTTGAAGAAGTCGCTTCTGAGCTGAAGATTGATTCGAAATGCTTTTTGCTGATCTAGCACTCGCACGGCGATTGGAAACCACCGACGCGCTTGCGGGCATCGAGTTCGCTCGAACGTGGGCCCGCCTTAACTCTTTCGCCGGTGATGTGTTCATACCAGTGGCCGGCGGTCACGCAAGCTTTGGGGGCATCGAGTCTCCTTTGACGCAAGCCTTTGGTCTCGGGTTGACCGGCCCGGTAACCGAAGCCGACATGGCCGCGATGGAAGAGTTCTATCGAGCGTACGGGGCGCCTGTTAACATCGAGACCTGCCCGCTGGCCGGTCCTTCCTTGTTGAAGCTGCTAAACGAACGAGGCTACCGGCCGATCGAGTACTCGAATGTTTTCGTACGCGAGCTTACCGATGGCGATTCGCGAGCGTGGCCGGACCCAACCAGCGAAGTTCGCGTGCGCAGACCGGCGCTCGAGGAAGCTGAGAGTTATTCGCGCCTGGTGGCGAAGAGCTTCTTTGAGAACGCAGAGGTCTCACCCGCATTACTGGACATCTTCTCAAGTTGTTTTCAGGCTGCCGGCGCGTTCTTCTTTATGGCTGAAGTCGATGGGGTTCCAGCCGGCGGGGGAATGATGTCGATTCATCAGGGCGTAGCTTCGCTGGGCGGCGCGGGCACGATTCCGGAATTTCGGAATCAAGGTGTGCAGAAGGCCTTGCTACTCGCGAGACTGGCGACCGCCGCGGAGTCGGGCTGCGATCTGGCGATGGTGGCTACGAATCCGGGCAGCGGATCGCAGCGCAACGTGGAGCGATTGGGATTCCAGGTCGTCTACACACGAACGAAGTTTCTGAGAGAGTGGCCGCGGTAGTCCCGTCTATTTTCCATTTTCCATTTGTCATTTGTCATTTAGAAGAAGTCGCCGAGCTCACTGGCAAATGAAAAGTGACAAATGGAAAGGGAAATTGACAAATGACAAATGGAAAATATGGAAAATAGAAAATGACTCCCCTTACAGGTCGCGGAATGCTAGTCTGCCACGATGACCGCCTGGCACGCTTCCCTCGTTCTGTTAGCCGCCTTCGTAGCCGGTATGATGAATTCAGTCGCAGGCGGCGGCACGCTTGTGGCTTTTCCTGCACTCGTGTGGCTCGGGATTGATCCCATCCGCGCGAACGTGACTTGCACCGTCGCGCTTTGGCCGGGTTCGCTCGGGGCGATGGTCGGCTTTCGGCGCGAACTCGGCGACAGCCGGCGCTGGATGCTGTTGCTTGGAGCGCCCTCGATTGCCGGAGGACTGATCGGCGCGGGCCTGCTTCTGCTCACCCCTTCACGGCTGTTCGCATCAATCGTGCCTTTGCTTATCCTCTTCGCTACGATCCTGTTCGCCGCCGGGGAACCGATCAATCGTAGGCTGGCGCTCAACGACGATCCGCCGTCTCAAACCCAACGTTTGCCGACGCGCGGGTGGTGGACCGGCGCCATCGTGTTTCAGTTTGTGGTCGCGATCTATGGAGGCTACTTTGGGGCCGGAATGGGAATTCTGATGCTGGCCGCGCTGGGTCTGATGGGGCTGAAGGATATTCATCAGATGAACGGGCTGAAGAATTTTTACGCGGTCTGCATAAATATCGTGGCTTCCGTCTATTTCATCGCGTCGGGGCGAGTCGAGTGGACCTATGCGCTGGTCATGATGGTCGGCGGCATCGCGGGCGGTTATGGCGGGGCCGGCCTCGCTCGCAAGCTCGGCCGTCGATTCGTTCGCCGCGCGGTCATCGTGATCGGTCTTGGAATGGCAGTGTCGCTTTTGTTCCGGCGCTAGCGTCCTGGGAGCGCTCGAGTTTGGCCGCGCCCGGCACTTATAGTAGAGTCTCCCAGACGACACCGAAGACTCATCGTCCTCGCGATGTCCGACAAAACTTCAGTTTGTCGCAGATCGATCGCCGAATTAGGACTCGCGGCAAACTGAAGTTTGTCGGACATTCTTGTGAGGAGAGTCGTCGTCGCCTCGGCCGTTTCAGCTTCACCCTTTTCTTACTCACCAGGAGAATAAGCCATGAGCAATTCGCGTTCGCGCTCGACATCTCTCGTAGCGCTGCTTGGAATTATCGCCTCCCTCCTGACTACCGCGTTTCTACTGAGATCAGCGGCCAGCGTCACCGTACAGAGTCAATTTGCAACCGAAGGGCGTCCCATCACCCCAGCAGGTGCGCTTGTGATGGATGTCACCACGCGGCAGCCGGCGGTTGGAGCGCTGCCGGTCGCTTTTGTGCGCAGCCCCGACAAGACGGGTCCCGACGGGCTGGGCCGTTACCTGATCGCGGTCAACAGCGGCTACGGAGTTCAGTTCAACTCCGCAACCAACAAGGCGCAGCAGTCCCTTGCAGTGATCGACCTCAACGCGCGGCCCGCCCCGGCCGTCATTCAAAACGTCTGGTTTCCGACGCCGCAGAGCGTAAACGTTGGTCTCGTCTTTGCGCCGCGGGCCGAGCAAGACGGAACCTTCGCGCTCTATGCATCGGGCGGTGTTGAAAACAAGATATGGGTCTTTCGCTTTCGCCCGGGCGCGAGCGTTCCTGTCACTCCGCCCTCGCACGGACCAAACACTTCGGTCGAGGCCCCGTTCATCGACGTCAATGGGTTCGCCACTTCCGCAAATTCGCCCCGCTACAACGACAATCACGCGCCTGTCTATCCGACTGGTCTCGCCATGAGCCCGGATGGCGACACGCTCTATGTGGCTAACAATCTGGGCGACAGCCTGGGGATCATCAGTAATATTCGCAACGCGCGAAACTTGACCCGCGTCGACCTCCATCGATCGGGCTCTGCCCAATCGATGTATCCGTACGGCGTCGTCGCATTGGCGCGAGGATCCTCCGATACAGCTAAAGTCTATGTGTCTTGTTGGGCCGACGCGTCCATCTCGATGATCGATACGAGCAAGCCCGGTCAACCCGCCGCCAGCATCCAGGTCGATCGGCACCCAACGGCGATGATTTTGAACTCGACCGGAACTCGCCTGTACGTCGCGAATTCCGACGCCGACAGCATTTCGGTGATCGACACCGCCGCCGACCGGGAGATCGAGCGCATCAACGTGAAACTGGGTGAGAGCGGGTTCGTCGGCGGCAGTCCCGAAAGCGTGGCGCTCAGCTCGGATGGCTCGACGATGTACGTAGCCAACGCGCACGCGAATGCGATCGCCGTGGTCGCGCTATCGGCGAAGGCTCGCGGTGCGGCAGCCGCGCGCGGTGAGAAGGAAGAGCGGGAAGACTGGCGGGACAATGACCGCAGCAAAGTGCGAGGCTTCATACCGACCGGTCAATACCCTTCGGCGGTCGCGGTGGTTGTACGGACTGTTTTCGTTGGCAACGGAAAGGGCACCGGCTTCCGGAACTCGTCGGTTTCGGTCGACAACTCGGGCTTTGTTCCTAACATGCCCAACGACCGCTTCCCCGCGGGCACCGGGCGCAGCGAACGCGGAGGGCAGTACAGCCTCTCCCTGATCTCGGGAAACATCAGCGCGATCGCCGAGCCCGACGAGCGCGCGCTTGCGGCTTACACTCAGCAGGTCATGCGCAACGACGGGCTGATTGGTTCGCCGCGCGCGCGACTCTTCCAGGGTCCTTCGCCGATCAAGCACGTCATCTACATCATCAAAGAGAACCGGACTTACGATCAAATATTCGGCGACGTGGCTCAATCGGGAGATGGCCACGCCGCGGATGGCGATCCCTCGCTTGCGATTTTTGGCGCGGGCGACGCGGCGAAGCTCCCGGGTGGCACTGCTCAGAACATAACTCCCAATCAACGCGCGCTTGCGTTGCGGTTCGGATTGTTCGACCGCTTTTTCGTCAACGCGGCGGCGAGTCCCGAAGCTCACAACTGGTGCACCGCGGCCTTCTCGAGCGACTACGTCGACAAGGCGTATCGCTGGAGCTATTCGAGCCGCGGGCGGCCCTACGACTACGAAGGCTTCAACCGTATGCCGGAGTTCGGGATGTCGAGAAACGCCCCGCAGTTGTTCAGCGGAGCGGTCAGTGCCGATGATCTGTCGAAGTTCTTGCGTCATTACATTCCTTACCTGAACGGCGCGAGAGACGTTGCCGAGCCTGAGACGCTCTATTTGTGGGACGCTGCCGCCCGCGCCGGGCTCACGTATCGGAACTACGGCGAGTTTGTAGGAACTGTCTCAGAAGCCAACCTCGCGTCGGTGAACACGAATAGGCAGCGGTCTTATCCGGATATCAGTCCAACGGTCCTCGCTGTTCCGACAAAGAAATCGCTCGAAGGTCACTGCAGTTCGACCTTCCGCAACTTCGATTTGCGGACTCCCGATGCAATGACACCAGATTCTTATCGCGCGGCCAAAGAGGCAACGCGTTGGACCGACAACGTCATAACCCGCAACAACGAAGACCCACGATTCCGGGGAACGTCGCGGCTCGGAGAATGGCTCGAGGAGTTTCGTGGTTTCGTCGCGGACATCGACGCGGGCAAGCCGGATCGTATGCCGAACTTCTCGATAATGAAATTGTCCAGCAATCACACGACCGGATTAACTGCTGATTCCCCGACGCCGCAGTTCTGGGTCGCCGAAAATGACTACGCCGTCGGGTACCTCGTCGAAGCGGTTTCCAACAGCCCTTACTGGAAAGACACCGCGATCTTCGTCGTTGAAGATGACGCGCAGGATGGGCCCGACCATGTTGATTGCCATCGGGCGCCGGTGCTGGTGATCAGCGCATACAACCGGCCGGGCGCTGTGGTTCATGAGTTTCACACTACGGTCAGCTTGATTCGAACGATGGAGATACTGTTAGGAATGCAGCCGATGAATCAGCTGGATGCCTCAGCCGCCCCGATCGACATCTTCCGCGATCAGGCTGATCTGCGGACTTACAAGGCGACCCTGCCCGACGTGGCCCTCAACAATCTGATGGTACCCGCGCGCGCGGCTGGAAACACGACGCAGGCATACTGGATGAAACGCACGGCAGAGCAGGATCTCGCGCACGCTGATATGGCGGACCCCCGGGTGATGAACGAGATCATCTGGTATTCGGTGCGCGGCGGGAGCACACCTATGCCTGGGATCGCGCGACTGCCGGCATTCGATGCATTGCGAGAGGGGATCGCGGAGCAGCAAGAAAAGCAGGAGGAAACGAAGAGGCGGACAAGGACGCACTTGGCAAGAAGGTAGAGCCCGAGTCCTAATCAACGCCCCCTTTACAGGCGAATTGTCGCGAAGCAGTGGGATCGCTGCCGGATCTTGACCGTAAGTGCGGCGAATCCTGAGTCGTTGCTAAAGCTCGGGCCTAGCCATATCATCTCACATGAGAGACCATTGACTTGCGCTTGACGGGAGCAACGGAGGAAGGACTATGACCCTGACGATCACTATACCTGCTGAACTCGAGGCCAAGATTGCTGAACGAGCTGCCACTAAAGGCGTGACGCTTGAGGAATACGCACAAGAAGTTCTGGAACGTGACGCAGAGATGCTCACACTAAGGGAACTCTTCGCGCCGGTGCGCGATCAGATCAAAACCGCCGGCGTAACTGACGAGGAACTCGCGATGCAGATTGAAGCGGCGGTGACTGAGGTGAGGACGCGACCGCGTGGCTGAACCTCTAGTAGTCATTGATTGTGTCGTATTTGTTCAGAGCCTCATCAGCGAGGCGGGACCCGCGACTCGATGCGTTGAACTCTTTGAGCAAAGTAAGTTCTCCATCGCGGTCAGCCGAGACATCTTATCCGAGATTCGAGACGTTCTCTCGCGTTCAAGTCTCCGACAGAGCTATCCTCGCCTGACTGACGAACGAGTCGACCGTCTTATCGATGTTCTTCTCTACAGAGGAAAGCTCTTTCGACAGGTACGACGACACTACGAATACGCGCGAGATCCGTACGATGAAGCCTATTTGAATCTCGCTATAGAAGCTCGCGCGGATTTCTTTGATCACTCGCGACAAAGACCTGCTTGATCTAATGAAGTGGGAGAGAGAAGAAGGCCGGGAATTTCAAAAGCGATTTCGCCGTTTGAAGGTTATTGATCCTGTCACATTTCTGAAAGAGATCGAGGGACAGAAGCTGTAACGCCGATGCACCACTTGGTCGGACACCTGAATTGTGATCTGTTCGCTCATACGTTCACCACTAAGGTCCGTATTTCATCAGCATATATCGAGCGGTGTCCCAAGGTCTACCATATTTACACTTTCGCAAACTCTGGATGGTACTTCACCAATCCCCGACGTCCCTCCAGCGCGCCCGCAACCAACTCTGTCACCATGAACACTTCGTCAGGAACATCGTACTCGGATCGAAGTCCTTTCAAACTGGCGGGCGTAAAGCCGAAGCGCGGGTAATAATT
>Ga0137359_10003841_pt1 | contig 12237 bp, 10 predicted proteins | sample Mad1_40_16metaG_FD_108281 | JGI IMG/M metagenome (GOLD analysis project Ga0137359, IMG submission 108281) | Vadose zone soil microbial communities from Angelo Coast Range Reserve, California, USA - Mad1_40_16 metaG | ecosystem: Environmental > Terrestrial > Soil > Vadose zone | place: USA... | reverse complement strand
TTTTTATTTCCGGATTTTCGTCCATCCTGACGGGCTTGAATTTTGTTGTGACCGTCCACCGAATGCGTGCGCCGGGGATGACCTGGTCGCGGCTGCCCTTGTTCGTATGGTCGCATTATGCGACCAGCATCATCATGCTGCTGGGCACGCCGGTCATCGCAATTACTCTGGTGCTGGTGGTTCTGGAGCGTTCCCTCAACCTGGGCATATTTGATCCCAATCGCGGCGGCGATCCCGTGCTGTTCCAGCATCTGTTCTGGTTCTACTCCCATCCCGCGGTTTACATCATGATTCTGCCGTCCATGGGAGTAGTCAGCGAGATCGTGCCGTGCTTCTCTCGCAAGCGTGTGTTCGGTTACAACTTCGTGGCGATGGCGAGTATTGCCATTGCCGTCATCGGATTTCTGGTTTGGGCCCATCACATGTTCGTGGCGGGAATTTCGCTTTACGCAGCCCTAGCATTTTCGTTTCTCAGCTATCTGGTAGCTGTGCCCTCTGCGATCAAGGTCTTTAACTGGACGGCCACGATGTACAAGGGCTCGGTCTCGTTCTCGACTCCCATGCTTTACGCAATGGGTTTTATCGGGCTGTTCACGATCGGCGGCCTTACAGGCTTATTCCTGGCTGCGCTGGGTCTTGACGTACACGTCACTGATACGTATTTCGTCATTGCGCACTTCCATTACGTGATGGTGGGAGGCGCGGTATTGGGATATCTGGGCGGGATGCACTTTTGGTGGCCCAAAATTTCTGGACGCATGTACCCCGAGGGCTGGGGGCGTCTGGCAGCGATTATCGTGTTCATCGGGTTTAACCTGACGTTCTTTCCTCAGTTCATCCTGGGCTATCTGGGAATGCCGCGCCGTTACTGGCAGTATCCGCCGGAATACCAGGTGTTGAATGTCCTCTCAACAGCAGGCGCGAGCATTCTGGCGGTCGGATATTTGCTACCGATGGTTTATTTCCTCTGGTCTTTGCGATACGGAAAACCGGCAGAGGACAATCCCTGGGGTGCGACTGGGCTGGAGTGGAGGACGGCGTCGCCACCGCCCACCTTCAATTTTGACGAAACTCCCGAAGTGACATGGGAGGCCTACGAATACGAAAAGATGCCGCTTCCCGAAGAGGTGACGCTTGAGCGATAGTCCTCTCGTCATCGAGCATGAAGAGCGTCCGGAGCTGAGGCACCATTTTGCCGACGTAGAGCAGCAGCGCAACGCTGCGTCGCTGGGCATGTGGTGGTTCCTAGGCACGGAGATCATGTTCTTTGGCGGGATGTTTTGTGGATATCTGATCTACCGCCGGTTGTACTTTCCCGAGTTCGCCACTGCCAGCCGAAGCCTGGATCTTGTAGTTGGGACCCTTAATACAGCGGTGCTGATCTGCAGCAGTTTGACCGTCGCGATGTCCGTGCGCGCCGCACAGCTTGGCAATCGAAAAATGCAGGTTCGATTGCTGCTGGCGACAATTTTTTTCGGTCTGGTCTTCCTGGGAGTAAAGGGCTACGAGTGGAACAACAAGTATAAAGAGCACCACATTCCGGGCTTGGGTTTCAATGCCCATGACTTGATGGAAAAACCAGGCGACCGGAACCTCCTGGGGCTGGACAAAATTACCGATCCAGTGGAGCTGAGACAAAGGGAAGCGGATATCCAGCAGCATTCGCAACTCTTCTTTTCGCTCTACTTCGCCCTGACGGGCATGCACGCGATTCACATGATCGTCGGCGTGGGCATCTTCACGGTAATTACCTGGATGGCGCATAAGGGCAGGTTTACTCCCGAATACCATACGCCGCTAGAAATTGCGGGCCTATATTGGCACTTCGTGGATATTGTTTGGATCTATCTGTTTCCGCTGCTCTACCTGATAGACCGGCGGCCGGGAGCTTGAGAATTCTATGTCTCAGCACGTAGCTTCAAGCAAGCTTTATTGGATGGTGTGGGCAATCCTGATTGTCGCCACATTTCTTACCGCCGGGGTTGCCACTATTGATTTGGGGCCTTTTAACACCATCGTGGCGCTTACTATCGCCACTCTCAAAGCATCGCTCGTCGTCCTCATCTTCATGAACGTGAAGTACACGAGCGAGAAGATGACCAAGGTCATTTTGATGGCAGCGGTATTCTGGCTCATGCTGCTGCTGGTCCTCAGCCTTACCGACTACTCGACGCGCATGGCCGGGTGAAGCAGCTGAGCGGTCTAATACTTCGCATTCGGTAGGTTATAGATTCTCTTTTTCTTGCCTCAAGGGCATGATTCACTGAGTGCTGATTTCTATCCCTGATTTATCCTTGATGCCACTAGCGTCCGTCCCTATGGCAGAGAGCTCTGCGACACTTGTTCACATTTCACGGTCTTCGCAACTGGATTCCGCAGCCCTGGAATCCGCAATGCGTAGGCACCTGCGAGGCGAAGTCCGCTTTGACAACGGAAGCCGTGCGCTGTACGCCACTGATGCGTCGAACTATCGCCAGGTACCGATTGGCGTTGTGGTTCCTCTCGACACCGACGACGTCATAGCCGCGATCTCTATTTGCCGGGAATACGACGCGCCGGTACTTTCCCGTGGAGGAGGTACTTCGCTCGCCGGGCAATGCTGCAATGTCGCGGTTGTGCTCGACTTTTCGAAGTACGTGGCGGAAATTCTCGAAGTTGATCCCGAGCGCAGAGTTGCACGTGTTCAGCCCGGCGTCATTCTCGATCATCTAAGGAGCTCCGCCGAAGAACACCACCTCACGTTCGGGCCCGATCCCGCAACCCACGACCGCTGCACACTCGGCGGCATGATCGGAAACAACTCCTGCGGCGTGCATTCGGTGATGGCGGGGAAGACCGACGACAATATCGAAGAATTAGATATCCTGACCTACGATGGCCTGCGGATGCGCGTAGGCCAAACCAGCGAAACCGAACTGCAGACCATTATCAGAGCAGGCGGCCGGCATGGCGAAATCTACGCGGGACTGAAAGCGATTCGTGACCAATACGCAGACCTGATACGCCAGCGATTTCCAAATATTCCGCGCCGAGTGTCCGGCTACAACCTGAATTATCTTCTTCCCGAAAATGGCTTTCATGTTGCGCGAGCACTAGTCGGCTCCGAGGGCACCTGTGCCACGATTCTTGAGGCCACGTGCCGCCTGGTCGAGAGTCCACCCGAGCGCGTGCTGCTGGTGATCGGGTGCCGCGACATCTATGAGTGCGCTGACCTTGTTCCAGAGGTCATGTCACATCGGCCGATCGGGTTGGAAGGGATGGACAATTTCCTAATCGAGTGCACCCGCCGCAAGGGAATAAATCCCGAAGGCCTGGCCCTGCTGCCCGCTGGAGGTGGCTGGCTCCTTGCGGAATTCGGAGCTGAAACCGCACTGGAAGCGGAGTCGCAGGCTCGCGGATTGGTGGAACAACTCAGCCGCAGCGTGCGGCCCAGCCTGCGTTTGTTGACGGACAAGCACCAGGCGAAAAAAGTGTGGGAAGTGCGGGAGTCCGCTCTGGGCGCAGTCGCTCACGTTCCAGGCGAGCCCGAGGCGTGGGAAGGTTGGGAAGATTCTGCGGTCGCGCCGGAGAAGCTGGGAAGGTATTTGCGCGAGCTCCGCAATCTGACTGACACGTACAAATACCGCTGCACACTGTATGGGCATTTTGGACATGGCTGTGTGCACTCCCGCATGAGCTTCGACCTGGAATCGGCGGCCGGCGTAAAGAAATTCCGCAGCTTCGTAGAAGAAGCGGCAGATCTGGTCGTCTCCTACGGCGGTTCGCTTTCAGGCGAGCATGGAGACGGGCAGGCACGCGCGGAACTGTTGCCGAAGATGTTCGGACCGGAACTCATGGAGGCTTTCCGAAGATTCAAGACTTTGTGGGATCCGGAGTGGCGGATGAATCCACGGAAGCTCGTCGATCCTTACAGACTCGATGAGAACCTCCGGCTGGGGGCGGATTACAAACCGTGGCAGCCGGAAACGCACTTCAAATTTCCGCAGGACAACGGCAGCTTGGCACACGCAACGCAACGCTGTGTTGGCGTCGGCAAGTGCCGTCAGTACGAGAGTGGCGTGATGTGTCCCAGCTTTCGTGTGACGCGCGAAGAGGAGCACTCAACCCGGGGTCGCGCGCATTTGCTTTGGGAGATGACGAAGGGTGAGGTCATCCGCCACGGGTGGCGCGATTCGCACGCAAGGTCCGCACTCGATCTTTGTCTCGCATGCAAGGGCTGCAAAAGCGATTGCCCCGTCGGGGTAGATGTGGCAACCTACAAAGCCGAATTTCTGGCTCATCATTATGAGGGCCGGCTTCATCCGCTGAACCATTACGGATTTGGCCACATCGACCGGTGGGCACGAATCGCGTCGGTCATTCCTGTGCTGTCGAACTTCTTCACGCAAACCCCACTGTTAAGAGATATTGCCAAGTCGCTGGCCGGCATTTCTCCGCAACGTCAGATCCCCGCATTCGCTCGTATGACTTTCCGGAGCTGGTTCAGAAGACGAAAGTCCTCGAATTCCGGCGCTCCGGCTGTGGTCCTTTGGCCCGATACTTTCAACAACTATTTCCATCCGGAAACGGCGATTGCGGCAGTTGAGGTGTTGGAAGCGGCCGGCTATCAGGTGCGGCTGCCAGCGTGGAATGTATGCTGCGGACGGCCTCTTTATGACTTCGGCATGCTGGATCGCGCTAAGCGCTTGCTTCTTCAAACGCTTGAAATCCTCGATTGCGAGATCGCTGACGGAATTCCGATTGTTGTGCTTGAGCCGAGCTGCGCTTCCGTTTTTCGCGACGAATTGCTTAACCTGTTCCCTGATGATCAACGCGCGCAGAAATTATCAAAGCAGAGTTTTCTTTTCAGCGAATTTCTAGAAAACGACGGCAAGGAATTTCGTTTGCCTACGATTGGCCGCAAGGCAATTGTGCACGGGCACTGTCACCAAAAATCCACTACGAAAATGACGGATGAAGAAGCGGTGCTAAAGCGCATGGGGGTTGATTACCAGATGCCAGCTCCGGGCTGCTGTGGAATGGCTGGGGCCTTTGGCTTCGAGCAAGAGAAGTATGACGTGTCCATTGCAATCGGGGAACTCGAGCTGCTGCCTGCCGTTCGTAATGCGCCGTCCGATTGGCTCGTTATCGCCAATGGCTTTAGTTGTCGCGAGCAGATTGAGCAGTGCACCGGAAGGCATGCGCTGCATTTGGCGGAAGTTCTTCGGATGTCAATGAAGAGTACCGCGGACTCATGAATACCTTCGCGTCAGACGCAGCAGCCTCACCCCGCGGTAGAGCCAAAAAAGCGAATCAGGGAGGCTGATTGTCTCCCATTCGCCGGTACTTGGTGTAACTGCCAGCCTGCAGAAAAGGGCCAATCGGTCTCGCCACCGCTCACGCACTCGCATCATTGTGCGGAAATAGCGCACCGATTCCGTTTCGGATTGTGTCCCGCTTGCGAGTCTCGATTGAATGGAGAGTGCCAGCTCCGACGCACATTCGGGAAATGGTTTGAACGGCAGCTCATGTCCCAAGAGTTCGTGCGCAAGCAGAAGAGAGATTTTCAAGACTCGTTCAATGCCCAGCCTTTTAGCTTCCGCTGCGATGCACTCCCAATCCAATTCAAACCGAGCAAGTGCGGCAATATCACGCAGCATCCCCAGCTGGGCCCATTCATGCTTGGCTGCATGGACGCACAAAACCAACATGAGGTCTTGCTGACCCAAAATTCTGTACCGGGCGCCATCAAGTTCAATTTCTTCCGAGCGCCGAAATAGCGCTCCCATATCGAAGTTGATGGCATAGAACCGTGGCAGAATCTGCCATTGCAGCTCGAGCAGGTTTGCTTCTGTGTTCCAACCAAAAACATATTCGTATCCTGAACTGAGATACGCCTTTTCTTGGCGCGTTGAGAGCTCGATCTGCGGCTCGTATCCAAGTTCCTTGAGTGCCGCTCTCGCCCGTGGGATATCTGCTGCTCTGACCAGAACATCGAGGTCCCTGAACTGACGCATTGCCGGATCGCCATACAGCAACTCTGCCAGGGCAGGACCTTTATGGGCCAGAGCGGGAATGTCGTGATCAGCAAAATGCCGCAAGATTCGGGCCAGTTCAGCTGAGAAGCGCAGCACATTTCGGGCGTGAGTCGTAAAGCGAGAACATATTGCAGCTTGGATGCTTGCTGGAACGTCGCTTCTTTCACTGACCGCGGCGTAGAGAGCTGGTGTCACGCGGTGATGATCCGCGAGCTTGAGGACGAGGTCCCAATTCAGCGGCGAAGCCAATATCGCCGCCAAACCAGGATCTCGGGATCCACAGCAGGCGAACAGCAACTCAAATTCCGGGCTGAAGCGCAGAGACACAGGATGAAGTGCTGTCGATTCGACCTGTGCCACTGCCGCCGATGTCATTCCCATGTGAACTAACTATGTCCGCCCGCGAAATCTCGTCCGACCGCGGTCCTGTCTGTACATAGAATCTTCTTACAGCAGGGTGGTTTTCAGAAGTACCTGCGATTGAACCGGCTCTGACCAAGATGAACAGTGTCGTCCTCGAGAACGTTCACAAGATATTTCGGCAAAGGGGCTTTTTCTTCGGGCGATCTGGCCCGGAAACGCATGCCCTCAAAGGAATATCCCTGATTGTCGCGGCGGGAGAGGTACTCGGACTCCTCGGCGCAAACGGCAGCGGAAAGAGCACTACTCTGAAGCTGATATCCGCGGTGTTTCTGCCGGACCGGGGTTGCGTCTCAGTCAGTGGCGCGGACACTCGCTCGAACGCCCGAATGGTACGCCGACAGGTCGGATTCGCACTGGCTAACGAGAGATCCTTTTTCCCCCGGCTAACTGCATTTGAAAATCTGGAATTCTTCGCGGCTTTAGAGGATGTACCACGACGCGAATGTGGCAGCCGGGTTCGATCACTCCTTCATGACGTTGGATTGGAAGATGCTGCCGGCAAACAAGTGATGAAGCTTTCATCTGGCATGTATCAGCGGCTCGGAATCGCGCGCGCCCTCATCAAGGCGCCGTCGGTGCTCCTTCTGGATGAGCCGACGCGCAGTCTAGACGTTACCGCCGCAAATCAGCTGTGGAAGCTCATTCGCGAATTGTCGAGTACGGGCAAAACCATTGTGCTGGCAACCCACAATTTCGCGGAGGTAGCGGCTGTCTGTGACCGTATCGCTGTTCTTCACATGGGCGAACTTAGCGCCGTGAAAAACGTGTCCAATTCCCCTAGCCGCGAGTTGCAGGATTTTTATTTAGAAACTACCGGCGAGCATGAAGTGGCGCCATGGCCTGAGGGAGTGCCGGCGTGATTCTCGCGAAGATCATGGCGGTGCTGAAGAAAGACATTCTCACCGGCGTTCGCTATCGCAACGGACTCATATTCGGCTTTGTCGCATCCGGCGCACAGTTAGCGACGTTTTACTACCTGTCCCGCGCCATTGGCCCACAATTTCGCCCCGAAGGCATGCCCTATTTTGTTTTCCTCATAGTTGGAACCGGTTTTTATACTTTCCTGATCACCGGGATTCACAGCTTTTTGCGGGTAGTTCAGGAATCACAGCAAGCCGGAACGCTGGAAGTTCTCATGACGACTTCCACGCCGCCCGCAGTTCTGATCTCATTGAGTGCAATATCTGCTTTCGCCAATGGAATTGTGCAGCTTCTTGTTTATACCGGCGGTGGGATGATGCTCTTTTCCGCTGGCCTCCGCGTGAACATGCTGGGCTGCTTTTGGGTGTTTGTGTTTTCTGTCCTGATTGCCATTGCCACAGGGCTGTTCGCTGCGGGCGTTCAGGTTTTGACTTACAAGGGCTCGGCCGTGCTCTGGTTACTAGGATCCACCGCGTGGCTGATGGGCGGAGCATTATTCCCGGTCTCGGCACTTCCAGCTCCGGTGCGGTTGGTGTCCAGTCTCCTGCCTTTTACCCATTCATTAACGGGTATGCGGCTGGCTCTGCTTCAGATTTCGAGCTCGGCAACGTTGACACGGGAGATCGCAATTCTTTTCTGCTTTGCATCATGCCTGGTGCCACTCAGCATTGTTTTCTTTTCATGGACAGTGCGCCGCGCGCGGCAATTAGGGAGCCTTTCCTTTTACTGATACCTTCAGGACAATCACTTTGGTTCTCCCCGGGTCGTCCGTGCACTTCCCAACTGACATTAGAATAGGGACCTGAGGGGCGACCTAAGTGGAAATAGACAAAAGACGGCGCGGCACTCGAGTTCGCGCACAGATTCCCCTTTACCTCACCAGCCTCGACCCTGTCGCTACGTTCTCGGAAAGTTGCCATACGGTCCTGGTGAATCCACAAGGCTGTGGTGTGCGTTTCAAGGGGCCGCTAAAGCAGGGATTGCGAGTTCGTGTGGATCGTTTGCCGGGTGGAGGAAACGCAATCGCTAGAGTTGCCTGCAGTTTGCCGCCGGCCGCTGGGGGAAAGTATTGGCTGATCGGGATCGGCCTGGACGTGCCGGGGAATTTGTGGTGCCTCGCGCCAAGCCCTTCCGACTGGGGAAATGATGCTTCGGTCCCTAAGTTTTTTCCAGCCTGCGTGACGCCGCTGAGCGGGAACTCTGAATTCCTCGAAGCGCGCGGGACCAGACCCATTTCTTCATAGACTTGCACCGCTGAGTCGTCGGTGAAGCAACCCGCATAGACGGGAATTAAATCCAACCCTCCTGAAAATCTTCTTTCACCCGGATGCTAATTTCTTCTGCTCTCGAACGGTCTGCCATGCTCCGAAACCGCGTGTGCCTATTCGCTGTTGTGCTTTTGACCGTGCCGGCGTTCGCAACCCTCGGAGAAGATGTCTCGTCGGTCCAGTCGGATCAGACCCGCATGAAAGCTGCAGTGCGTTTTCTGCCTGGGCAAGCCTACTCAATACACGAGATGAGTGCGCCGGGCGGAACTGTCGTGCGGGAGTTCGTTTCTACGGCCGGAACCGTTTTCGGCGTGACCTGGCAAGGCTCGTTTGCCCCCGATCTTCGCCAGCTGCTGGGAGCGCATTTCGAGGAATACGTACAGGCGGCGCAAGTACCTACAAATCGCCGGGGTCGCGGACTTCACATCGAAACCGATGACCTGGTGTTTGAGTCTGGCGGGCACATGCGATTCATCTCCGGGCGCGCCTATCTTCGCAGCAAAATGCCACAGGGAGTCCGGGCCGATGAGATTCGCTGAGCTACGAATCATCGCTGCATTTTCAGCGATCACGCTGGCATGCGTGTTGCCAGGCTGCGGCGGAGGCAGTGGATCCAAGAGTTCCTCTCCCGCAAACGCAAACAATACTCAGCCCATCATCGTCAATGCCGGGCCCAACGGGAACTACGCCAACGGACTGTTTACGACTGTGACGGTGTGTGCCCCTGGAACCTCGAATTGCCAGGCACTTGGCGGTGTTTTAGTGGATACGGGCTCTTTCGGACTGCGCGTCCTCTCCTCTGCATTGACGGTCCCGCTCACCCAACAGAAAGATTCGAGCGGAAATTCCGTGGCCGAATGTGCGCAATTCTCGCTTGGGATCACTTGGGGGCCGGTGAAAACGGCCGATGTGAAGATCGCCGGAGAGCAAGCAAGTGCCATTCCGATTCAAGTCATTGGTGACACGGCTTTCTCGACCGTACCGAGCGGCTGCAGCGCCCATGGCGCGCCGCAGCAGGACCTCAAGCGTCTCGGAGCAAACGGAATTTTGGGCATCGGCTCGTTTATTCAAGACTGCGGCCCGGCTTGCGAATCGGGAACTAGCAATAACCCCGGTTTCTATTATGGATGTGCAGGTTCGTCGTGCCAGGTGATTACGCAAACCGCCACGCAGCAAGTGCAAAATCCGGTTGCGTTTTTCGCTACCGACCATAATGGCGTGATTATTGATCTGCCGGCAGTTTCTACCAGCGCTCCAAGTGTGAGCGGATCTCTGATCTTCGGAATCGGAACGCAGACCAACAACTCACTGGACAGCGCGCAAGTATTGACGCTCGATCCTTCCACCGGGAACTTCAGCACCAAGTTCAATGGAACGACTTACACTAACGCGGGTTTCATCGACAGCGGCTCTAACGCCTTCTTCTTCCTGGACAGCACCAAGACTGGAATTCCCGACTGCCCGAGCTCATTGCCAGGTTTTTATTGCCCGCCGTCAACGGCGAACTTAACTGCCACCAATATTGGCGCAAATAATACCAGCACCGTTGTAAACTTCACCATCGACAACGCAAGTACTTTGTTTTCGAATACGAGTGACAATGTGTTTCCCACGCTTGGCGGGCCGAATCCCGGGACGTTTGACTGGGGCTTGCCGTTCTTTTTTGGGCGGAAGGTTTACACCGCAATCGAAGGCATGAACACTCCGGGCGGGCCGGGTCCGTACTGGGCATACTAATCAGCTGAGACGCCAGACGTCAGATTTGCCTTTCACCAAAAATTGCTGTCCCTATGCGGACGCAGGTGGATCCCTCTTCGATGGCCACTTCGAAATCGTGAGACATGCCCGTGGAGAGAACATCGAAGTGAGTTGCAGCAAGTTCTCGTCTGCGGATGTGGTGAAACAATTCCCGCATTTTGCGGAAGTAAGGCCGGGATTCCTCGGGATCGGCGTGGTACGGCGGCACGGTCATCAGGCCGCGAAAATCCAGAGATGGCAAGTCAGGCGCGGAGTTCAGGAGTTCCTGGAGTTCTGATGAATCGGGTGGGAGGCCGCTCTTGGCTTCTTCCCCGCCTATGTTGATCTCGATCATGACAGGGAGTTTCTTGCCAAGTTCCGAGGCTGTAGTGTTCAGCTTGAGTGCAAGACGAACCGAATCCACGGAATCAATACATGTAAATAACTCCGCGGCTTTGGCTGCTTTGTTGGTCTGAAGGTGGCCGATCATGTGCCACTCGGCATCGGTCAGAGTGCGCAGTTCTTCGATCTTCCCGGCAAATTCCTGGATCCTGTTTTCACCAAAGACGCGAATTCCCAAATTATAGGCTTCGATAATGCGCTCGGTAGAGACCGTCTTCGTCACCGCCATCAGGGTGATTTCTTCGGGCCTGCGCTCGGAGCGCTGGGCTGCGGCGGCAATTCGTTCGCGTACTCGCGAGACATTTTCGGCCAATGCCATAAGAGCGACAACCACCAAGGACGCAAAGGTACACAAAGGAAAGCCTGGCCAGAACTGGCACGTTGGGACTTCGCGTCCTCGCGCATACGTGCGCTTACATCATTGCCGTCGGCGGTGCCGGTTCTTTGGGATCCCCGGCAGCGGTCAGCGGAAGACCGATCATCAAGGCCGCGAGAAGAGCCAGAATGATCATTCCGCCAACCATATACGACGGGTCAGTAAAAATCTGCGGTCGCGCCCATTTGGGAGCGAACTGCAGTCCCGCCCACACCAGGCCGAGCACAGCCTCGCCAGCGATAAGGCCGGAGGCCGTGAGCACTCCCGCATTCTCTACGCGAGTCATTTGTGCCTGATTAAGACCGCGCCGTTTTGCTGCCCAGTCTCCGACTGAACGGAAAACTCCGCCGATGAAAATCGCAAATGTGGTTTCAAAGGGTAAATACATTCCAACTGCGACCAGCATGGGGCTGCGCACCTGCATCATGATCATCGAAATTCCGAAGAGGAGGCCGACTCCCACCAGCGGCCACGCCATTTCCCCACCAACAATGCCCTGCGCCAGTGTCGCCATCAATCCGGCTTGGGGAGCGGAAAGCTGACGATCGCCAAAGCCGATTCCTCCCGCCCTGATGTTGGCCTCGTGCAGCAGCATCAGCGGGAAGTACATAACCAGACTCGCAACCACTACCGCGATCAGTTCTGCCAGCTGGATCTTGGCTGGCGTGCCCCCGAGAATGTATCCCACTTTGAAGTCCTGCAGCAGTTCGCCCGCAACCGAGGACGAAACGCAGACGACAGCCGCCACTCCCAAAACCGCAGCTACACCGGACGGCCCCGAGACTCCCAGGGACACCATTAATAGCGCCGCGATGAGTAATGTGGACAAAGTCAAACCGGAAACTGGATTGTTCGAGGACCCGATGAAACCGCACAAGCTTCCAGAAACGGTGGCAAAGAAAAATCCGACAATCAGCATTACGAGAGCCGCCAAAATCGCCGGCAACTTGAGCCCGGAGATGTGGATGTAGAGGAAGCACATGAGCACGAACATCAGCGCAATCAGGCTGAATACCACTTTCGAACTCATGTAGCGCTCGGTTCGCGCCAGCTTCGCCTGATCGGCTGCTGTTTGACGAAGATCAGCAAATGC